>VFQO010000006.1_pt1 | contig 315676 bp, 309 predicted proteins | sample 3512331 | NCBI WGS metagenome assembly VFQO01 (sample SAMN10412371, study PRJNA504923) | tailings metagenome | isolation source: Replicate 3 from Balatoc abandoned mine | place: Philippines: Itogon, Benguet | collected 2017-08-28 | reverse complement strand
GGGGTGGGTCAAAATTCAATGCAAATCCCGGGTCAAATTTGGGTGCAAATCAACAGGCTCGCTGTAGAACTTGGAAATGCATCAACTAACGAACAAAAAGAAGTCCATCAAAAAGAACTCTATCGGCTGCAAGAAGAAATGGACAGATTGAGAGCCGATAACACCGCACTTGAGACGACCATTAGTCGACTTAAACAAGCTGATGCTGATAAAAATGCACATATCATGGATCTGCAGGAAACTATAAGACAAGAAAAAACCCGACTTACAGTTGAATCTAAACGCCTGCAGGATGCAACTCAGCGATGCAATGATCTAGAGCAGCAACTAGACAAAGCCAGACAAGACTTCTTGGCGGAGAGCAGCAGACTTTCGAAAGAACACGATAGCGCGTTGGCTCGTCTTAAGGATCACGAAAATCGTGCCTTGATGGAAATTGAAAGGGAACGGCAAATTGCAAACAAGGCAGTCAAAGACGCAATAACGGTTCAAAAATCCCACACCGAGGAACTCAATCTCAAAAACTCGACAATACGAGATATCAGCACTCAATTAGAAAACCTCAAGGGGGAATTAAACTCTGTTAAAACGAAACTCGAAGTTTCAAATGAGGACCTCCAAGCTTCTAGGCGTAACCATGATGAACAGTTGAGGCTTAACGGCCAGCTACAAACCCAGTTAAGGCACCTACAATCTAAGATCAGCGAAAAATCACCAAAACAACATATCCGAAAACCCCGCACTACAAAGCAAACGACAGACTAATATTTGCTCGGTATCCTATCCTGAGGTAGGCTAGAGGGTTACAAAAAATATTTCTTCTTTACAGATTTAATCGAAATAAATCAGCTCTTTACAGTTTTATACAAAAGATCGTTACAGTTTTAGTAGAACAGTCGGTTTCATTATGAAAACCGCAGCGGAGCACAAAATAATGAGTTTACATAATACAAATTATGCGACATTTGATTGTTTTGGAAAAAGGACTTCAAGAACGCTTTTTTCTCAGCGTTTTTTTCCATCAAAACTTCATTGGCGCATAGCAGTGGCAAAGGTTCCACCTCCAAAAGCTCTGCCAGTTTCAAGGCAGCGACAAAAGGTAAAGCAGCCCGCCCAGCCGATATGTCTGTCACTTGATTTGCAGTGAGACCAAGTTTTTCGGCCAAGTCTTTTCGACCGAAATGCTCTTTGGCCTTGGTCATGATTTCTGCTATCAAACGATCGTTCATCGCACCTAACTCCAAATTAATAAGGGTCTATACAGCATAGACCTAAAATTTCTGGGTGCAAAATAATGAGAAAAGTAAGTTGCCGCAGTAAGTCTGAAATCCTCGAATCTGAAAATATCGACCCCTTGGCATACGCCCATGGTTACCTTTCTCAAGATGGCAACGCTACCAATGCACTCACGTCTGTGGCGAGCGATTGTGCGCGTCAGCGCACAAAGCGCGCCGCAGGCGCGGGTACGTACTGTAATACGTACCCTAATAAAGAAAGTTCCTCAGAACAAACCCAGCCACGTTTAACGCCTGTCTTTATCGATTGGTTGTCATTGTCTTGGGTGGATACCCGAATCAATTTCTATGAACCCCTTGAGTTGGAATCTGTATTAGCTCAACTTATGACCGATTGGACAGGTCATCAGGTCTTGGCCGTTTCAAACGGCAAGGGCCTTCTCGGCTTCGATAATTCGACCAGTCTGGTCGTTATGGTCGCAGAATCGCCCGTTCTGCTTGGTCAAGTCGCTTTCGGCGGTCAACAGCAAGGCAACCGCGTTTTGATGCAAATCAACGGAACCGGCTGCTCCAAAATCCGCGATTTTGCCAAGGTCAAGGACATGGTGGAAGCCCTTGAGGCCCGGATCAATCGCGTCGATCTATCCGTGGACGATTATGACGGCCTTCATGTGTCATTCGACAAGGCGCTAGACTGGTTCCAATCCGGTGATTTCAGAACACCGGGCGCAAAAGGGCTTCCTGCGAAGTACTATAAAACCGTCGGGGATACACTGCAACTCACCGGCACTGGTCGCACGCTCTACGTTGGCAGGCGCGGCACTGGCAAACTTGCTCGAATTTATGAAAAGGGCTGTCAACTGGGCCAGAAGTTCAGCAAGTGGACACGGTTTGAGGTCGAGCTCACACACCGCAATCGCGATATTCCTGTCGAAGTCCTGACCAACCCAGCCCCCTATTTTGCAGGCACTTATCAATGTGCTGCATCACTGCTTGACGTGATCCCCACGGTCATTAAAAAAAAAGTCGAACAGGTTTCCAGTTTCGTGCGCGAAACCGCCGAGGAAGCGGCGTTACAAATCAGCCAGTCCGTCAAGGCAGCAAAGAAACAGGCGGGCAACCTGGTCAATTTTTTGCGTTCGGTTCTGAGTATGTCAGACCAGATGGTAGTCGAGTGCTTGCTCGGATCGTCTATTCCAAAGAAGTTATCTAACGCCAGTTTGCATGTCATTGACGACAGTAGCTGGGTTTCACAATGGGTTCGCACTCCGCAACCCGCTTTTTCAACAGGAGTAAATCATGTCTGAATTTTCTTTGAAAACCACCGTGTACGGTGCTCAGTACAAGCCTTGGACAATGGACAACGGCCAAGCCGGTGTTTCCGCGTTCCTGTTTATTCACGCCGAAGCCGATGCCAACCAAGGCATCGTTGGCACCGTTCCCAGCCCTGTGAAATGCGATGAAGCACTCGCCAAACAACTCGTGGAAATGCGCCCCACTCCATTTCCCTGCGTCTGCGAAGTCACCCAAAAGCTCGTGGCTGGTCGCAAGGGCATTACAGCGGTGTACACAAAATGCGTTCCAGTGAGCAAGTGATGTTTTTCGATTTCACTTGGCGTGTTGTCTATAAGGAACCGGGTCAGGCTGTTGTCATGCACCAGTCTGGCACTAGTTCTACGCACTTTGGCGCCGTGACTGAATCAATGGACTGCGGGTTGTCCTTGGCTTCAAAAGATTTTCAAATTCTGCAAATCACTTACTCCAAGGATAAGGCCCAATGATCGTACTCACGTGTGTTGACGGCACTAAGGTTTCCATGGTCGATCCTTGCCCCTCTGGACAGCGTATCGAGTACACCGAGGGCGTTGTTATCACGCAAGCCGAGTACGAGGCTTTTCAAGCTATTTCCGCCCCGGTGGATGTGGAAATGGCAACTAAATTGTTTTTTTTCTTTTTCACCTCGTCAGTGTTCCTCTGGCTGGTGGGAAAGGTTATCGGAACAGTCGTCAAGTTTTTGAGGGAGGCTTGACGCTGCTTTTATTCCCTCATTTTCTTAGGAGGTCCACATGGATCAAGTAGCTTTGGACGCACTGATTGCAGGCGTTGATTTTGATTTGGTTACTGGAACGATGTTCGCAATCGGCACCAGTGTTTTGCTCATCCACGGCGCATGGAAGGCATACAAGTTTGTTCGCGCAGCAGTAAAGGGCGGTTAATCGTTCGATGTGGACAGGGGGCCAAGCGCCCCCTTCCCTTTTTTGGAATGAATCATGGCTTTTCCATCTGAACTTTGGTTGATCGTTTGTGCGCTTTGGGGCATGGAGTGCGCCTACATGTTCGTCAAAGGTTTCGAGGGCGTATGAAAAAAATTGTCTTGTTCTGCACTCTCGCCTTATTTTGTATGTTTCCCGTCAGAGCCATCGCTCCAGTCGTTGCCATTGGTACAGCGAAAGTCGTCTCTGCCTCGGGTGCATCAGTTGGAATCAATGCTGCCGTTAACCTTGTTGGTATAGCGGTGTCGGCTATTGTGTTTGGAACGATCGCCTCCGGCGACAGCTCCTACAAATTCCCCGCACCTACCAATTCGCCAATTCCCGGAACGCCTATTTCGGACTTGGTCGTCGGTAATTCTCCAACGTATCCGGCTAATGCAAAATGTGCGTTTTTTTATCAGGATTACAGCGGCGTTTCCTCTCGCGGCGTGTCCTGTCCGGACGCTTCCGGCATGCTTTCTGGATCCTTTGCTTCTGCTAATTGTGGACCCGTTCCAGCCCCTCAGAACTTAAGTTTTACTTGTGATTCTGAAAATGTCGGTCGCGTTCGCCAGTACCACGCACGAGTTGAAGGCTCTAACACGGCTTACGTCAGGGACGATTTCAAGACCTCTTATGACAGTCAGTTTCCCAGTTCGACACCTAACTCTTTTGTGCCAGTCGATCTTACTGAAAATGGCTACCAGCCGCGCACAAATGACGCGGATTATCAAGCGGCCGCCGGTGGCAATTCTTCTACACCTGCATACGATAACGGGACGGCTTATATTCAATATCAAAGCTCGTCAGGTGAGTTTAATGTTGCCAAACTTGACCCCCAGCCGGACGGCTCGTTGTCCATCACTGAATACACACAAATCTCTACAGGCCAAGTCCGCCAGACCAACATGAACATTGACGCGGGTGGCGTTGCACAGAGTCATTCACAAAATTATTATCAAGGCGAGGTAACTGGAATCCCTCAAACCTCAACAGGGCAGATCTCAGGTTACGTGCCTGTTCAAAATGCGCAGCAGAATCCAGCACCGGACGGTTCAACCTCACCGGGCACAGGCGGTCAAATTCAGTTTCCGACTGACTACGCGCGAACGGGCGAAGCGGCTCAAGCAGCGCTTACCGTCGCATCTGCCGTGGATGCACTTGTTCAGGGCGAAGTGCAGACTCCTGTTGTAGATGACCAAGACATGCCGTGGTTCGGCGCGACTTTCGACGGTGTACTCCCAACAATCAACACCTCCGGCGCGACTTGTCCAGTATGGCAATTTGACGCTCTTGGAGAGTCTTTCTATATCGACCATCATTGCCAATTGATTGTCGATTTTAATGCTCTGTTCTATGCGATTTTCACAGCATTTTGGACGCTTTTAGCGTTCCGCACAGTCTTGGAGGCGTAACTCATGCCGGCACTTTTTTCAGGTCTTCTGTCGTTTCTGGCCTCTTCGATTTTCGGAAAGGCGCTCATGGTCGGACTCGTCTTTGCGCTTATGGCTATCGTCGTTCCAATGGCTATCGCTTTGGTTGAGCCATTTTTAGACTTGTCGGCTTTTAACGCAGCCTTAGGTGGTATGCCCGAGGGTTTTTTCTTCTTTGCGGCACTCGCCCGGCTTGATTTCGGGCTGCAAATTGTTGGCTCTGCCTTGATCGCGCGGTTTCTCATTCGTCGCTTGCCGGTGATCGGATAACCTGGGGGGAATATGGACATTGACGAAATGTTTTCTTGGTTGTTCGTTGCCGCCCTCGTTGCTTTGATGTTGTCCTGACATGGCGATCAAAACCTACGTTGGCTTGATGGGTTCCGGCAAATCGTATGAGGTTGTGTCTAATGTCATCGTCCCAGCTCTTGGCCGTGGTCGCCGCGTTATTTCAAATATTGCTGGACTTCAATTCGACGTAATCAAGGCTTATCTAATCCAAGAAAAAAACGTTCCAGAAGATCAAATTGGTGAACTAATTTCAGTGAACCATGATGCCGTTCTCGACCCCCAATTTTGGCTTACCGATAAAGACGATTTAAGCACCCGTGATGCTCGTTTTATGTTGCCGGGTGATTTGGTATGCCTTGATGAAATTTGGCGATTTTGGGAAGGTTTCAGACGGCCCCATGATCGCGTTTTGAATTTCGTTCGAATGCATCGACACATGCTCGATGAAAACGGCGTGTCCAGCGATTTAGCACTGGTCACGCAGGACATTATGGACGTCGGGCCACCTGTGCGGCGCGTCGTGGAAGAAACCTTCCGAATGACTAAGCTAACCATGATCGGAGCGGCCACCAAATACCGCATCGATGTGTATTCAGGTGCGCAAGGTCGAGACGATAAACCGCTTAGGCAGTTTTTCCGCACTTATGACCCTAAATTTTTCCCGATGTATTCAAGCCATTCACTGAAAAAGGAAGGACAAGAAGCCAAGGAGGAAAACATCGATCAGCGCGGAAATATTTTGAACCACCCGGGCATTAAATACGGGGTTCCAATCGGCGCCCTTTTACTTGTTGCTGTTGTTTGGTTCGGTATTTCTTCATTCGCTCAAATGGCTGGTGGTGAACCTTTGGAAGAGCAAGCACTTGAGTCACCAGCTGAGAAAAAACCCGCCGAGAACCGCACCGAATCAAAGTCCACCTTGCCGGAATTCGAGGTCAACGGAAAAATTCGTGCCTTTGTTTCTGCACCCTCTGGCACTGTTGTCGTGACTAATGAATCCATTTTGTTGAATCCACCAGCAGCAAAAATTACGCCCCTCACGGTTGAGGTTTTTTCACCGGATGGAAGGCTTTATACAACTGAGGTTAGGAAAAATGATCCAAAAAATAACAGTACTTTTATGGATGGCACTTCTGCCATTACTGGCTCAAAGTGAGCCGGTGTCACTGCGCTTTGATCGACTGCCAATCGTCGAAGCTGCGCGGCTTATCTATGGGCAAATTCACAAAGAAAGTTACATTCTTTCTCCTGATTTCGATTCCTCTCAATCGGTGGTAACGCTTGATCTTGTTACCGAGTCACCCACTCAGGCCAAAGCATTATTTGAGCGTTATCTCAAAGACGTGGGCTTCGTGGTGCAGCGTGAAAACGGCATTGTGTTTTTGAGGCAAGCAGCCAAGGCCGAACAGCCGAAATTCTTTCGCACCTACTTTCCAAAGTATCAGCCTGCCGATTCACTTAGGCGCTTGATCGATAGCGCACTGGGAAGGCAAAACCAAGGTGGTAATCTCATTGAATCGAACACTGAGGCTAGTGCCACATCCGTGCTCGGCCAGTCTCAATCGGTGTCCGATGTATTGATCTTTTCAGGCAGTCAGAACGATGTAACGGCGTTCGATCAGCTCGTTACTGTGTTGGATGTTCCAATTCAACAAATCCACATCAGTGCAGCCGTGATTGAGGTCAGCAAATCGCACTCAAACCAATCGGCATTGCAAGTGTTGGCTCAGTTTTTCAATTCAAATTTGGAGCTCGATGTTGTGCCTTCTGGTTTGCCCTTTTCGCTTTCGCTCGGGGCTGGTGGGCTTTCTGCGGCAATTTCAATGCTCGACACCGATAGCCGTTTTTCCTTGATTTCCAGTCCTTCCGTTGTGGTTCAATCTGGTGAAGTGGCAAAAGTGGAAATAGGTTCTGAGGTTCCAGTGTTGGCCTCTACTACCCTTACCGATGGAGGAAACCAAACCCAGTCTATCGAATACCGATCAGCCGGGGTCATTTTTGAGGTCGAGCCAACGATTAGGCGCAGCGGTGTGTATGTGAAAATTTCACAAACACTCTCGGATTTCGTTCGAACTGACACCGGCGTCAATAATTCGCCTACGCTCCTCAAGCGATCAGTTCAATCTAAGGTGCAGGCCAGCGAGGGTGAGCTCTTGGTGTTTGCGGGTTTGAACGAATCTACATCGACTAAGACTAACTCCAGGTTCACCCTCTTCCCGGTGCCTGTTAGTGAATCCGATTCAAGGAATCTTCGCGAAATTGTGGTTTTGTTGGAGGTGAAAAAGATTTAAACTAATTTTCATTTTTCTGCGCACAGTATGTATCAAACTGTAATCGACTTTTTCGATTTGGCTAGTTTAGCCAAATTGTCTAATCCTCCAAAAAATGTTTATTTCAATGCTTCAAGAACTAACGTTTTGGAAGGTTATGAGCCGCTTGAAGGCTGGATTCTACAGAAGTTGGACGCTGATCGAAGTGTAGTTTTAGCCGTTCTTGCTAGCCCTGCTAGACATATGAAACCTCACATTTTCTCTTCTCTCGATGCTGTGTACCACGAGTTCGAAAAGCGTAACTTACCCTTTGGCTTTGTTGTCACTAAGTAGTCTTAGCTTTTCTCGCTTTCCAATTCTCTCTTGTTCGCAACTCTGGCTCGGGCCTCACCAAACCCGGGAAGCTGGGTATGGGGCGCAGCGCCCATGTAGACTTGTTTAACAGCTCATCACCACTGTACCTAGGCCATTTTCGCGGATCGCAATACGGCAAAATCCTGTCCTCGTTCGCGCCTTGCCAAACGGGTTTTTTTTGTTTTAGTTGACGTGCACTTAAATTTCGGTGATCATCAGTCCACTTAGATTTAAGTGTGGTGATCGGTAGACGATAACGCAAATTATGCGACAAATATCCATGATCATAAAAAGGGTTACCTAGAGTGACCCCCACCAATACTGGCGATGCTTTGCGGTCTGCAATCGCCGAAAAAGTACATAGGTTGGTTCACTTTTATCTGAGGCTATTCTTATGTACAAATTCATGTTCTTCGCTTTTGTGGCTTGCGCGTTGTATCCCGACTGGCCCATTGAAGCAGTTGCTGCAGGTCAGGACATTATTCAAGGCTTCCAATCCAAGGTAATTGTGGTTGGCCAAAGCATGTAAAGCACAAAATTGAGGCCGATTTAGGCCTCTATTGCCAGCCTTCATCTGGACTGGGAATTCGTATGATGAGAAGGTAAATCGACCCACATGGTATGGAACCTTCATGTCAACATCTGCCCAAAATAACCTCAAAGGCCGCAATGCAAGAATGGCTGCACCTACAACTGCTGTAGAACGCCTGCTGGATCCACGCATTCCCATTGTGACCAAAACTGATTTGAAGGGTCGCATTACCTACGCCAACCCAGCCTTTGTCGAAATTTCCGGTTTTACGCTTGACGAGTTACTGGGGCAGCCACACAACGTGGTTCGCCATCCGGACATGCCCCGTGACGCGTTTAAAGACCTGTGGGATACGGCGCGCCGGGATGAACCGTGGAAAGGCCTGGTAAAAAACCGCTGTAAGGACGGCGGTTACTATTGGGTGGATGCATACGTCACGCCGTTGACACAGAACGGCGAGAAGATTGGTTACATGTCCGTGCGCTCCAAGCCCAGTGATACACAAAAAGCAGAAGCTGAGGCCTTGTACAAGGCGATCAATGCTGGCAGCGCCAGCTTTCCGTTCACCAAGCCCGCCAAAGGGCGCCCATTTGTTGTTGATTTGGCCATTGTCGGCTTTTTACCGGTCATGATCGCCCTGCTGTCGATGTTCAACATCCCTGCCCTCAGCTATGGCAGCGCTGCTGCATCATTTGTAGCTGCGGCCTTGGGTTTGATTTGGCTGAAAGGCCGTGTTGAACACACCAACAACTCGATGTTACAAGCCATGCGAGCCTTGGCAGAAGGCAATTTCAAATATGAAATTCCAGAGTCAAGCACACGCGAATTCAACAAGGTACATACCGCGTTCAAGAGCATGCAAGTAAACCTGCGCGCCATTATTGCAGACGTCATTTCCAGTTCATCCGAAGTAAAGAACAATGCCGAACACCTTAGCCAGTTGGCAATCAACTTGATGACTCGCTCTCAGCAGCAATCAGACGGCATCAATGGCGTTGCGGCGGCATTGGAGGAACTGTCGGTGTCTGTTTCTGAAATTTCAGAGGCCACGGGCAAGAGTTCGGCCCATGCGAAGAACGCCATGGATGTGGTCGACACAGGAGCACAAAGCATGGACAAGTCCACCCAAGCCACTCAGAAGGTGGCACAGGTTGTTCAAGATGCAAAACAGAATATTGAAGAACTGAACCGCGCAGTGGTGAAAATCAGCAACGTGACTCGGACCATTACCGAGATTGCCGAGAAAACCAACTTGCTGGCATTGAACGCTGCAATTGAAGCAGCAAGAGCCGGTGAATCAGGCCGGGGGTTTGCTGTGGTGGCTGATGAAGTGCGCAAGTTGGCGGAAATGACACGACAATCCACCACGGAAATTTCAGCCACGGTGCAAGAGGTTCAAAGCGGTACCAACAAAGGCCTTGAAACCATGGGGCGCGCAGTGGACGAAGTCAATATTGGCACAACCTTGATTCTAGAAGCAGGTGAAAGTCTGCAGGCCATCAAAGTAGCCAGCCGTGGCGTAGCCCAATCTGCCAAGGATATTTCGGCCATGCTTGAACAACAGTCACAAGCATCGCTTGAAGTTGCAAATAGCATGGAGCGCATGAGTGCGCTGACCGAAAGCAACGTTGCTGCGATTAACGATTTGGACAGTGCAGCAAAACAACTGGCCTCAACGTCCGGCGACTTGCGTACCCTGGTCAAACATTTTGAGGCAAGTCTGTGAGTTTTCACCCGTCAATCAGACGAACGGTTAGTTCGTCTTGTTAGGCTTCAAGGGCGCTGTTCGCAGCGCCCTTTCTTTTTTCATGATCTCAAACGCCAGCTCTTTTCGATTGGCTTTCATGGCATAACCCGCAGCGTTGTATCCAGCCTGGTTTTTCAATGCTGGATTGGCCCCCAGCTTCAAGAGCACTCTCGCGGAGGCCTCCCTGCCCTCACGTGCAGCCATCATCAAAGGTGTGGTGTCGTTGGGCGAAAGTACATCAATTTTCGCCCCCGCCTTCACCAATAATTCAATCGATTCACTTGAACCCGAGGCTGCTGCATTGTGCAAGGCTGTCCACTGCCCGTCCCCACCGATTGTGGCGCCCTTGGCCAGTAAGGCCGCGACCCAATCAGGCTTGTTCAACGTACAAGCCACCATCACAGGAGTTTCACCGCGGCGATCTGCCTGGTTGGGGTTCAGTTTGCCAGACGACAGCAACACCCGCACCGCCTTGGGCGAGTCTTGCATCATGCCAAAAGTGATGGCGGGAAAACCTTGTTCATTCACTGTGTTGGGGTCCATGCCCTTGAGCAACAGAGATTTCAAGCGGTATTCATCGTCAAATTGAATTGCCAGGAAAAAATCTTCGAAGGCGCCTGCCAGTGAAACACCTGGCAAGGCAAGCAGAAGCAAACTACCCGCAAAGGCACGACGCTTCAAACCGCATTCACTCCGGTTGGTGCAAACCCAAATAAACGATCAAAGTTCGCTGAGGTCTGAATACCAATCTCTTCAACGGCAACCCCCTTCTCTTGCGCAATAACCTTGGCCACATGCGGCACAAAGCTTGGCTCATTGGTTTTGCCACGATGTGGAACCGGTGCAAGGTAAGGCGAGTCGGTTTCAATCAGGATTCGGTCCATTGGCGCAAACTTGGCCACTTCGCGAAGGTCACCCGCATTCTTGAAACTGACAATTCCTGAGAATGACAAATACATGCCCAAATCAAGCGCCTGACGCGCGAAATCGAGTGACTCGGTGAAGCAGTGAATAATGCCGCCACAACCCTGTACATTTTCTTCAGAAAGAATTTTCAAGGTGTCCTCACCCGCGGCACGGGTGTGAACAATCACCGGTTTTTTACACAGATTGGCCGCGCGCAGATGCACCCGAAAGCGTTCTCGTTGCCATTCCAAATCGCCTTTCAAGCGAAAGTAGTCCAAACCCGTTTCACCAATACCAATTACCTTGGGGTGATCAGCCAATTCAAGCAGTTTTTCTACAGTGGGTTCGGTAATGTCTTCATAATCGGGATGCACGCCCGCAGTGGCCCACAATTGCTCGTGGTTTTCGGCCAGCGCCAGTACGTTGGGGAAATCTTCAAGCTGTACCGAAATGCACAAGGCGCGGTTCACCTGCGCGGTCTGCATTCGGCTCAGGATGTCTGGGAGATGCTCGACCAGACCGGGAAAATCAAGATGACAGTGTGAATCGGTAAACACTACAGGGTTGCTGTTTTCTTCATGGAATTCTGCATTTTACCAATCATTTGCTCGATTGCCACCCGCACGCCTTCTCCACTGTCGTCTTTCGGAAACTGCACGCCAATCCCCTGCGCTTTGTCACCACGCGCATTTGCACCGCAGATCCACACAACTTTGCCGTTAATAGGAAACTTTTTGGCTTCTTCACCGACGGTCAACAACACGAACACCGGGTCGCCCAAATTGTATTCCTTGTCACTTTCCACGAACACGCCGCCGCCCTTGATGAAAGGCATGTAGAGGTTCGCTGCCGTGTTTTTGTCGCCCAAAGTCAAAGAAAGCATCCAAGGGCGGCTGGCTTCCTTGTTGTTTCGCGGTTTGTTTATCAAGTTGCTGGTCATGGCTTGTGCGGTCCGGAAAGGAAATTCTTCAGTGAATTACTTCGTTAAATTTTGCCACTGTTGTCCCACATACTCTAGCGCCAAACGGGGGTTAATAGGATGATTCGCCAAGCGAAATTCTTTCTGTAAATTTTGATAGAGCTGGCTGAAACGATCCATACCAACCGACTTAACCCACATGAGTTTCGGGGCCAACCAGGGGAAATTGGTCCCCTTCAAGCCATGAGCCTGCGAAACACAGTCGCTGCACAGGCGCATGGCCAATTCGAGCACCACCGGCAAGCCCACTTTTTCAAGACCGGCAGGCGGGTTGGCATGCTGGTCGGGGTTGGCAAGCCATTCCAAAAACTTCTTGCGCAAATCTAGCTGGTCCGCTGCCACTTGGGCAAGGCTGAGCGCCTCAAAAGGATCGTTCATGGCCACACCCAATGCGACATCCGGCTGTTGCACGCCCTGCGTTTCCAGCCAGGCCAGGCATTCAGAAATAGCGGGCATGGGCATGGTCAATTCCTGGCAACGCGAACGAATGGTGGGTAGCAGTTTGTCAACACGGCTACCCACCAGCACAAACCGAAGACCATTGGCTGGTTCTTCGAGTGTTTTGAGCAGCGCATTGGCCGTGTTGGCGTTCATGTTGTCAAATGGATAAACCACCACGTAGCGGGAAGCGCCACGGCTGGATGCGGTATTGAAATAGTTTTGCAGGTCGCGCACGTCATCGATTCGAATATCCTGACTGGGTTTAACGCCTGTTTTTACTTCCACATTAAAACCCAGTTCAAGGGCAACGGTCTGTGGCATCAGGTAGCGCAAATCAGGGTGATTGCCAGCTAGACGCATGTGGCACCCTGGGCATTGCAGGCATGGCTTGTTGCCGGCTGAAGCCTCACAGAGCAATTCAGCCAGGTGTTGCCCTACCAATTCATAAAGCCCTTTGGGCTGGTGACCATGCACCAATATCGGCGCGGTGGTGGCCTGCATCAAATTGCCCAATTTTGCCTGGGCGCGCAACAACCAGCTGGCAGTACTCATGCCAAACCCAGGTTTAAATGGGTTCGCATAAACTTGTCGAGTTCAGCCAACACGGTTTCACCCACTTCCGCTTCAGGAGGCTGGGCGTCGATCAGGCGAATTCGGCGTGGGTTCAACTGCGAGCGTTTGATAAAACCCGCGCGCACTGCTTCAAAATAACTCGGCGGTTTTTCTTCAAATTTGTCGCTAGCGCCCGCCCTGCCCCGAATACGACTTTGCGATACGGCGATGGGTAAATCAAACAGAAAGGTCAACGTGGGCTCGAATCCCTTCAACGCCCACTTACTCAATTGTTGGCAGTCTTCCCAACTGGCACCGCCCGCCCCGGCCTGGTAAGCGAAACTACTGTCTTCAAACCGGTCAGTAATAACCCACACACCGCGCTCCAGGGCGGGCTGAATGGTTTCGACCATATGCTGTCTGCGCGCTGCGTACATCAACAACAACTCGGTGTTTACATCCATGTCATGGTGCAACACCAGTTCCCGAATGGCCTCGCCTACAGGTGTTCCACCAGGCTCACGGGTTTGCAGGCATTCAAAGCCCAATTCTTCAAGGCGTGCTTTAACCCGCGCAATGTGCGAGGACTTTCCGGCGCCGTCCACGCCTTCAAAACTGATCAGGTAACCTTGCTTCTGCTTTTTCATCTCGCCGTCACCGCCCAAGTTGGTATTTCCGTACAGCATTGTTGTGCTCATTCAGATTCTTGCTGAAATAACTACCGCCGTCACCCTTGGCCACAAAATAAAAATACGGAGTTTTGTCAGGGTTTACCGCTGCGTACAAGGCCGCCTTGCCGGGGTTTGAGATGGGTGTTGGAGGCAAACCTGCCCGGGTATAGCTGTTGTAAGGGGTGTCAGTTTGAAGGTGTTTTCGAGTCAAATTGCCGTCAAAGGCCTCGCCAACACCGTAGATTACCGTGGGGTCGGTTTGCAGCAACATGCCCACGCGCAATCGGTTTACAAATACGCTGGCGACTTTGCCACGGTCGCTCGCCAAACCGGTCTCCTTCTCGACGATTGAGGCCATTTTCAAAGCGTCGTAGGGAGTTTTCAGAGGTGTTTGGGGATCGCGTTGCGCCCAAGCCTTATCAAGCTCTACTTGCTGCAATCGCACTGCCCTTTGCAACAATTCGGACAACTTCGAGCCCGGTGAATACTTGTAGGTATCTGGATAAATCCAGCCCTCCAGGCTTGCGCCTTCCAGGCCAAATTTTGCGGCAATTGCACGGTGGTCCATGCCAGGCAAATCATCAATCAAGTCTGGTTGCGTCCGCAATTTTGCCAACAAGGCGCGGGCGGTTTGCCCTTCCACCAGGGCCACGCTGCTTAGCACCCCCTGCCCTTTGCTCAGGTAATCCACCAAACCCAAGGTACTGATTCCCTCTGGAAGGTCGTAACGGCCTGCTTTCAGCTGACCAGCGTTACCGGTTAACCGAGCGGCCAACACAAACAAATCAGGACTGACATTCAAACCCTGCTGGTTCAATTCATTCGCAATGGCGCGTGCACCCAAGCCTGAACTCACATGCGCATCCACCCGGGGTTGGCTACGACCGATTGGCAGGGTCAAAACAAAGTAAACACCCACAATAATTGCGGACAGCACTACGACAGCGGCGATCATAGTCCGTTTGAACCAACGCCAACCAAACGCTGTTTTTTTCAATGCCTTCTTTGTTTTTTGAGCTTTGCGCACGACTTTGCTTCACCTTGGGTTGTTGGAAGGCGAGACCTTACCAGAAGCCACTACAATGTGGACATTGCCGTTCATGATAGCGGGAAAGTTTTTCCATGGCCTGTCGACACGGTTTGTTTTGTTTGTTACTAAGGATTTGAACATGTCTGCACAGTTTTTATCGCGTTGGGGTGTCATTGGCGTGGACGGAGACGACGCAGTGACTTTTCTTCAATCGCAACTCAGCAATGACGTTGCCGGGATGTCAGAAGGCCAGCTGCGCATGGCGGGCCTGTGCACCGCAAAAGGCCGCTTACTGGGTAGCTTTTTTGTGCTACGTCAGGGCAAACGGGTTTATTTGGCATGCCGCAAGGAAACCATTGCAGCTTTGGTCAAACGCCTGAGCATGTTTGTGTTGCGCAGCAAATGCACAGTACGCGACTGCACGGCTGATTATCAACTCGCCTTTTTGCCCGACTCGCTCTTGACCTCACCCATGCGCATTCAATGGGACGAACAAGGCAACGCCACTGCCAGTTTGCGTTCACTCCATGGCGCAATACCTGGTTTTCAGCTAGTCGCTGGCAACGCACAAGCTGAACAAGCTGCGGCTGACGACCAATTCGAATTTGTCCTGCAGCAACTCGGGATTGCCTATGTGTCACAACCCACGGTTGAAATGTTTATTCCACAAGCCATTAATTTCGACCTCGTGGGCGGTGTCAGTTTTAGCAAGGGTTGCTACCCCGGCCAGGAAATTGTCGCCAGAAGCCACTACCTGGGCAAAGTAAAACGACGTGTATTCCAGGCCACCTCAACAGGTGCTTCAACCATTACAGCCGGTCAGGATGTTTGGCTTGCCGGAAAGGAAAACGAACCAGCAGGTGCCGTAGCCACTGCGGTGAACTTCAATGGTCAGCAGTATTTGCTGGTTGAACTGCCAGTGGACGACGCAGAGCAAAGCGGTGCCGCTTTCTGCATCAAAAACGAGACAGGTTCGATTGCACTGAATGTTCAGCCACCTCCCTACGATGTGCATCAAAAAGGCAACGTATTTGAATGAATCGCCAGCTATTCATTTACTACCGAATACCCAAAGCCGACATTGTCTTGGGTTTGCGATGCGCAAGGCGTATGGCTGCATGTCTACAACAGCAGGGATTGGGGCGCAGCCAGCTTTTTCAACGCGAGGAAGCAGACAAACCTTATTACACACTGATGGAGGTGATTCACCCTGCACCCGAACACTCGCTTTGTGAGCCAGTTTTCATCGACGCACTTGCGCAACTGGCCAACGATTATTTTGCGGAATTGCCAACCATGCCCAGCCGACACCTTGAATTGTTCGGAGAGGTTGATATTGAGGTGAATGAATAATGTGTCTGGCCGTGCTTGCGATTCATGCACACCCTGACTATCCCTTTATTTGCCTCGCCAACCGGGATGAGTTTCACGATCGCCCCACCGCCCCCTTGCAGGTTTGGTCAACCCCCTATGGCTCGGTCTGGGCTGGGAAAGATCTGCAATCCGGTGGCAGCTGGCTGGGAATCGGCAGCAATTCACAGTTCGCCCTTTTAACCAATGTCAGAAACAGCACCCTCAACATGCCGGGCACAGCCCCTTCGCGGGGCCAGATCGTACTTGATGCCATTCAAACCGGGAGTGCGCCCAATGAAAAAAACTCACTCCAGTTTGCGGGTTTTAATTTGATTCACGGAAACTTGCAGTCACTTCACTTTCACTGCACAAGTAACCAAGGCATCAAACTGAAGAACGGTTTCAATTTCTCCACCACAGTGCAGTCGGGCCTGCACAGCCTCTCCAACGGTTATTTGAATGCACCTTGGCCAAAATCGCGCCTGTTGAAAACAGGGCTGGAAAAAACAATCGAGGCGCATTGCACAAAGCGCGTTTCATTGCCTGCTTTTGAACAAACCTTGTTGGGTTTGCTTGCCGACACCGAGCTTGCCGAGGATGCCGAATTACCCAGCACTGGGGTGCCTTACGAATGGGAAAAAATGCTGTCGGCAGTGAAAATTGTGTCGCCTTTGTATGGCACCCGCTCCAGCGCGGTAATTCTGCTGGATCACCGTAATACAGTTCATTTCACCGAAGTGACGTTTAACCCGGCCGGAAATGAAATTGGGCGGCAAAGGTTTGAAATACCCCTACCGCCCAACCATTGACTCACTGGTCGCGAATCAATTCATTAAACTTCGTAATCCATGCACTGCCGAGCCGTGCGAACCTCTCCAATAAAGCTTTTAATGGCTTCATGCGTGGGGTGAACCGCGTAGGCATCCAACGCTGCCTTGTTCTCGAAGGTCGAGTACAACACCACGTCATACGTGCACTCAAGGCTGGTACCACCCAAACCCACTTCAAAGTCCACAATACCCGGCACGATGTTGGCGCAAGCCATTAGCTTTTCCTTCACCAGTTCCATGTTGCGGGCCTTGGTGTTGCCAAGGGCTTCGTCTTTCAACTGCCAGAATACGATGTGCTTAATCATTGAACTTCTCTAGATTTGGTTGGGTAATCTCAGTTTGGTAACTGATAGTCTTTGAATTGCTCGCGCAATTTCAGTTTCTGGATTTTACCAGTCGCTGTGTGTGGCAATTCATCAACAAACGCAACATCGTTGGGCAAACAGTATTTCGCCACTTTGCCTTCATAGAAGTTCAGTAGCTCCTCTTTGCTCACTTCGATACCAGGCTTACGCACCACTACAAGCAAAGGGCGCTCATCCCATTTCGGGTGGTAAACGGAGATCACCGCCGCTTCATGCACCGCAGGGTGTGCCATGGCGACATTTTCCAGCTCGATCGAGCTGATCCATTCACCGCCCGACTTGATGACATCTTTGCTTCGATCCGTAATCTGCATAAAGCCTTCACGATTGATTTTCGACACATCCCCTGTGGCAAACCACTTCTTGCCATCCTTATCGATCGTGAATGCTTTCGCTCCCTCACCGCCGTAATAGCTGTCGATTACCCAATGGCCACGAACCAGCAAATCGCCGAAAGCCTCACCATCCCAAGGCAATTCCTCACCATCGTCACTGACAATTTTCATGTCCACCCCGAAGATTGCAGTCCCCTGCTTTTGCAGGATGTTCTGCTTTTCTTCCAGAGACAAATCCAGGTGCTGAGCTTTTAGTCGACACACCGTACCGAGCGGTGACAACTCAGTCATTCCCCACGCATGAATTACTTCAACACCCAGGCTATTCAGCGTTTTGATCATCGCCGCTGGCGCGGCAGAACCACCAATCACCGTACGGTTGAAATAATTGAACTTCAAACCATTTTGCTGCACATGGTTCAACAAGCCCAACCACACTGTGGGTACTCCGGCCGAGAAGTTTACCTTCTCGCTTTCCAGCAATTCGTAAATGGAGGCCCCATCCAAAGCACCACCGGGCATTACCATTTTGGCACCGGTCATCAGCGCAATGTAGGGAATGCCCCATGCGTTGACGTGGAACATGGGTACGACAGGCAAAATAGTATCGCGGCTGCTCAAGCCCAGGGCATCGGGCGTGCAGGCTGCCATCGCATGCAACACGGTAGAACGATGCGAATACAGAGCACCCTTGGGATTGCCCGTAGTACCGGAGGTGTAACACAGGCCAGAGGCCGTATTCTCATCCAGTGGGGGCCACACGTATTGGTCTGAAGCGTTTTTGATCAAGGCCTCGTAATTCAGGCAGCCAGCCACAGCTGGTTCAGAGGGCATCACAGCTTCGTCACACATTTGTACCCAACGCTTTACGGTGGGGCACGCAGGCGCAATCGCCCTGATCAATGGCGCAAACGTACTATCAAAAAACACCATGGTGTCTTTCGCGTGGTTAATGATGTACACCAATTGCTCCGGAAACAAACGCGGATTCAAAGTGTGTACGACCGCACCCATGCCTGATACAGCATAGTAAATTTCAACGTGGCGGTAACCATTCCACGCCAGAGTCGCAATGTTCTCACCCTGCTGTACGCCAAGTTCAGTCAGGGTGTTGGCCAACTTCTTGGCGCGTTTGGCCACTTCGCCATAGGTGGTTCGATGAATATCGCCTTCCGTACGGCGTGATACAACTTCAACGTGTGGGTGGTGCCGCTCCGCGTGTTCCATCACCGATGAAATCAACAGGGGCATGTTCATCATCAAACCTTGCATTTGCGCTTTCTCCTCCAGGTATAACGTTTGTTCTGCGGTGTTCCCCGACTACAATGGTAGGGTTGTTTAACGAAACTATACTTCAGGACCACCCTTTGTTTCATAATCACGATTCTATTTTGGTTCAAGAATACGCAAGTCTGGGTGCGCCTTATCTCACGGAAGTACCCACCACGCCCCTTCGTACAGAAGCTGACTTGGTGCATCTGAACACTGCCTTGGCCACCGAAGTGGGTTTGAATGCCGAGGAATTGAGCAGCGCGCAGGGCATTCTTGTACTTTCTGGCAACATATCATTTCCCGGCTATGAAAGCCGGGCCAGCGTGTATTGCGGGCACCAGTTCGGACAATTTGTGCCACAGCTGGGCGACGGCCGTGCCTTGCTGATCGCCGAGATTCGCAAAGGCAAGCAGTACCGCCAGCTACAACTGAAAGGCGCAGGCCCCACCCCCTACTCCCGCCATGCCGATGGCCGCGCGGTGCTGCGTTCGTCAATCCGGGAATACTTGGCATCCGAGGCCATGCAGGCACTCGGGATACCCACCACCCGCGCACTCAGCCTGACTGCGAGTGCGGACCCGGTTTTTCGCGAAACCACCGAAACTGCCGCAATTGTGTGTCGTGTCAGCGAAAGCTTTATGCGTTTTGGTCATGTGGAATTTTTCTGCTACACCAACCAGCTCGACGCCTTGCGAAACCTGCTCACTTGGCACATCGAGCAACATCACCCTGAAATCGACCTTGGTGATACAGAAACCAGTTTGCATGCTGGTTTGTTGAAATGGTTGGGTGTAGTCATCGATCGCACAGCACGCATGATGGCCAAATGGCAGGCTGTGGGTTTTTGCCATGGTGTCATGAATACCGACAACATGAGCCTTTTGGGCTTGACCATTGATTATGGTCCGTATGGATTCATCGATGATTTCGACATTGATCACATCTGCAACCATTCCGACCATCAAGGCCGCTACAGCTATCGCAACCAACCCAGAATCGCGCACTGGAACCTTTATGCCTTGGCCCAGGCCCTAAGTCCACTGATTCCCGACAGCAAAGAAAAACTTCAGAACCTGCTGGACGGATTTGCAGAAGTATTTCACGCCGAGCACAGCGCCCTCTTTGCGCAAAAGCTCGGATTGAGCTCAACCCAAGGCAGTGCGGTTGATGGCTTTATTGAAAACACCCTGAAATTCATGCATGAACATTCACTCGATTTCACGCGGTTTTTCAGATCAATTTCAACGTTGAATCCAAATGCTCCCGGCGAGGAAAACTTCGCCAGCTGGCAGCAAAGCGCCTTCTTCCCATTGGTTTTAGGCGACGAGGCTCAGGTGAACCAAGCAAAACTGTGGCTTAAACAATGGCGAGAGGCGACAAACCGTCAAAATCTGGATATCCAGGCTTGGAAAAAGAAACTCGACCAAACCAACCCTGCCTTCGTACTGCGCAACCATCTGCTCCAAAACGCCATTGAGCGGGCGCAGCAAGGCGAATTTACAGAGGTGAACCGATTGTTCACCGCGTTGTCTGACCCCTACGATGCGACACAACTGCCCAGTGAGTACACGGCACAACCCCCTGAATGGGCAAAATCGTTGGTGCTGAGTTGTTCGTCATGAATTACGGAGACAAAATCATGGTTGAAAAAGTTGTCAAAACAGAGGCCCAGTGGCGTGAAGAACTCACCCCCACCAGCTTTGAAGTGACCCGAAAAAAAGGCACCGAACGGGCGTTCACCGGGCAGTATTGGGATCACCACGAGCCTGGTATTTACAGGTGTATTTGCTGCGGCACCCCATTGTTTGCATCCGACACCAAATTCGATTCTGGTTGCGGATGGCCCAGCTACTTCGCCCCATTGAACCCTGAAAACATCGAAGAACACGTAGACCGCAGCTACGGCATGATTCGTACTGAAGTGACCTGTAAGATATGCGATTCGCATTTGGGCCACGTGTTCGAAGACGGCCCCGAACCAACCGGACTGCGCTATTGCATCAACTCGGTCAGTTTGGCGTTCGAGCCCTTTGCCTCCGACTCATCAGCCTGAGACTTTGACACGGTGAACCCTCGGCACAACCACACTACAATTAATACATGAAACTGTTACTCGATTTTCTACCGATCGTTCTGTTTTTTGTCAGCTTCAAATGGGCTGGCAGCAACCCTGAACAGGCTCAATCCATTCTGGAACCCATATTGGGCAGCATTTCCAGCGCGGAAGTACAAACCGCCCAGTTGCCAATCTTGCTGGCCACGGTGGTCGCCATTTTGGCGACCATACTACAAATCATTTATCAGAAAGCCACCGGTAAAAAAGTGGAAAACATGCAATGGATCGGCTTGATCCTGATCGCAGTGTTCGGTGGCGCCACATTGGTTTTGCAGAACGAAACTTTCATCAAATGGAAGCCCACCGTTCTTTACCTGGCCATGGCTGCCGGTTTTCTGGTCGCATACGCCTTCAAGCGCAATCCTATCGAATTGATGATGAAGGGCCAGGTCGATCTGCCCGCCCCGGTTTGGATTAATTTATTGTGGGCCTGGGTAGGCTTTTTCGTGCTCATGGCCGTTTTGAATATTGTGGTCGCTTACTCATTCTCAACCGATGTGTGGGTGGACTTCAAATTGTTTGGCTCTTTGGGAGCCACTTTGATATTTGTGTTTGGGCAAGGTTTTTACATGTCAAAACACATGAAACAAGGCAATGAGCCAAGCAGTGAGGCCAAGTAACGCATGGTAACCAGCGAAGACATCAAATATCGTCTTGAAACTGCACTTGATGCACAAGTGGAAGTGATTGATGAATCTCATTTGCATGCGGGGCATGAAGGCGCCAAGTCTGGCGGTCGGCATTATCGGGTCAAACTGAAGTCTGCACGCTTCAATGGTCTAAGAACATTAGCGCGCCATCGTCTCGTGTATGATGCTTTATCAGAATGGATGAAAAAAGAAATCCACGCGCTGGCCATCGATTCCACTGAGGAGTCATCTAGGGATTCCACTGCCAACCCCACAGGGATTGCACGAGACGCATCTTAGTAGGCCAAGCCAAACTACCCGTATTAACTCTCTGAGACACAAGGTTATTTTGTTATGTTGAACACCACCCTGAAAGCAACTTGTCTGGCCGCCGTTTTGGTTCTGGGCACACCCGTACACGCTCAAAACGCCGCTGTGGTGAATGGTCAGTCCATTCCTAGCGCCCTGGTTGACTTCATCATGGCCGAACAGGAAAAGCGCGGCCAGGCTGCCTCTCCCGAAATGCGCGCCACCATTCGCCAAGAACTGATCAATCAAGAAGTGATGAAGCAAGAGGCCGTTAAAAAAGGCCTGGGCAGCTCCCCCGAAGTAAAGTACCAGGTTCAAATGATGAACCAGGCTATTTTGGCCAATGCATTGCGTGAGGACTTTTACAAAAACACGAAATTGACTGACAAAGAGGTCGAAGCAGCCTACGCGGAAATCGCCAAAATGATGGGTGGCAGCGAATTCCGCGCCAGCCACATCCTGGTTGAGCAGGAATCTGAGGCCAAAGCAATTATCGATCAGTTGGGCAAAGGTGGAAAGTTTGCAGACATCGCAAAGGCCAAGTCGAAAGATCCAGGCTCAGCGCCCAATGGTGGTGACCTCGACTGGGCCAACCCCAACAGCTTTGTACCCGAGTTTTCCCAAGCGATGGTCGGTTTGAAGAAAGGTGAATACACCAAGGCTCCAGTAAAAAGCCAATTTGGCTACCATGTGATCCTGCTGGCCGACACAAGGGAGGCCACACCACCCAAGCTCGAAGAGATTCGCCCACAACTTGAACAGAAAATGATCAATGACAAGTGGGAAGAGTATCAGGGCAAGCTGTTATCGAACGCCAAAGTCAAATAAGCAACAAACCCAAAGAAAAAGCCGCCAGTTAATGCGCTGGCGGCTTTTTCTTTTTATCCTCAAAAACCGTCACAACCCCTGCTACTGACTGTTTTCAAATATTGGTAATTCGGTCGATTGCAGCCTGGTACATGTAACTTTGGCGCAAGTTTTCCCAATTCAGCGATTGCCCGGACAACAAACGACCCAGGCGACGGTTGCGCACTTCCATATGTTCATGAACTTCGGGCACCGGGTTATTTACCAGGGTATCGATGTCATCAAAATTATTACAGACCAGCACTGCATCACAACCCGCCTGCAAAGCGGCGCTGGCTCGGGCACGAATATCCCCCACACCGTGTGCACCCACCATGTCCAGGTCGTCGCTGATCACTGCACCGTCAAAACTGAACTTCACCCTCAATACCTCTTGAATCCAGAAGCTGGAAAAACAGGCCGGCATTGGGTCCACCTCCGAATACACCACATGCGCCGGCATGATACTGGCCATATTCAAGGTCGAATTCAATTGATACGGCAGCGCATCCACCTTCAAAATTTCATTCAATGAGCGATTGTCGTGAGGCAAAGCCAAATGGCTGTCCAAACTCACCCAACCATGCCCAGGAAAGTGTTTTCCACAGGCTTGCATGCCTGCCAAGGCCATGCCATTCATCAAGGCTGCAGAAAGACGGGATACCATTCTGGCGTCTTTACCGAACGACCGGTTACCAATGATCTCGCTATTGCCCCAATCCAGATCAAGCACTGGCGCAAAACTCATGTCGATGCCACAGGCGCGTAACTCGGCGGCCATGACAAAGCCAGCCTCTCTGGCCAAAAGCACAGCATCATCAAAATCAGTTTCAGCGCGTTGACCAATTTGGCGCATGGAGGGAATTGCGGTAAAACCATCCCGGAAGCGCTGCACCCGGCCACCCTCGTGATCCACAAAAACCGGCTTGTTCGAGCCACCATTTGATCGAATAGATTCCACCAAATCAATAAGTTGGGCTTTACTTTCAAAGTTTCGCGTGAATAGAATAAGTCCGCCAACGGCCGGATTTTGAATGCGTTCAATGTCCTCCTTGGATAAGGTCAAACCCGTCAAACCAATGATGAATGGACCTAACATATCGATTGAGTTCCTTAACTTAAATTATTGTTTTGAATACAAAATAACCGTGGACATTACGTAATTTTGTTCATCACTGATTGAAATTCTCGCCTGAGCCCTGCGGGACTGTAACCAATTCTGCAAACGTTCGGAATAGACCAAAACGGGCGCCCCGGAATCGCCGTTCAACACCGACAAATCCTGAAATGAAAATTCTGCACCCACTCCAGTGCCCATGGCCTTGGAAAAAGCCTCCTTGGCGCAGTAGCGTGTTGCAACAAACAAGGTGCCTCGAATGGCCGATTTGTCAGACCGACGCTCATATTCATCAATTTCGGCCGGGGTCAGTACGCGCTTGATAAACACATCCCTGCCCTTGCGCAGCAGACCCTCCAAACGGTCCACTTCTAGAATGTCACAACCCAAACCTAGAATATCGTCGATCATGAGGCAATCAAACCTATGTTCACCTATCGTGGTCTAATTGATTCCAGCTTCGCCGAAATCATGAGTTCTTTCATTTTCTTGATTGCACCTTCCCAACCCATGAACACCGCATTGGCCACGATGCTGTGCCCGATGTTTAACTCTGAAATGGTTTCAATCGCGGCCACAGGCTGCACATTGTCGTAGTTCAGGCCATGCCCAGCGTTCACCCTTAAGCCCTCGGCAACCCCGAAATTGGCCGATTTGCGGATTCTTGACAACTCAAGCTCAACCGCAGGTCCCAAGGCATGGGCATAACGCCCAGTATGCAACTCAATCGCGTCCGCACCGCACTTCAAGGCAGCCTCAATTTGATCCAAGTCTGGATCAATAAACAGCGAAATTCGCATTCCCTGGTCTTTCAAGCGTGCCACAGCAGGCGCAATCAGATGAAAACCGCCAATCACATCCAGGCCGCCTTCAGTGGTTACCTCTTCCCGGCGTTCGGGCACAAAACACACATCCTGAGGCTTCACATCCTCAACCAATCGAATCATTTCCTCAACCACTGCGCACTCGAAGTTCATTCGGGTGCTGATCAAAGGCCTGATTCTGCGCACGTCTTCATCCTGCATGTGGCGCCTGTCCTCACGAACATGGACAGTAATCGCATCCGCGCCATATTCCTCCGCCAACAAGGCAGCACGCAAAGGATCGGGCTCGTGCCCCCTACGGGCCTGGCGAATCGTAGCCACGTGATCAATGTTTACACCAAGTTCAATCATGCTCTTAACAAATGCTCCATCCAGACTCTAGACATCAAACCATTGGGTGCGATGTGAGCCATCAACAGTTTGCGGGTAATCGGTTTTAAGACACTCGCAGCGGACTTTGACCATATGCCATTCTGAATTTCAACAATCCACAAGCCTTGGACCGTTTGCTCAACGCTGCTGTTCAACGAATTGTTTACACTTACCCCGTCTGAGGGAGCCCAGCCTTCCTGGTCTTGCCACACATAGTGACGATCAGGATCAATTGCCGCACCCGCCTTGTCCTGCTGCCAATCGAGACCATAGCCCAGAGACTGAAGCAATCCAACCTCAAATTGACGAATACACACATTCATGTCATCGCCACCAGCCAACCCCAGCAAAGTATTTTGATACAACTCAAAAAGGTCGGGATGCGTGTCCTCACGGCTCAACCCTCGCATTAACAACTCGTTCAGATAATAAGCCGCAAACAGAGCTTTACCATCCGGGGACATCAAACCGCCCAGCCACTCCGCTTGAACCAGGGTTTTTACCTCAGACTTGCCTGTAAAACGCACAGACAGGGGCTGAAAACTGACCAAAACAGCCCGCAAGCCAGAATGTGGCCTTTTCGCCCCCTTCGCAACTACTGGCAGGCGCCCGTGTTCCTTGCAAAAAAGCTCAACAATTAAACTGGTTTCCTTGTACGGCACGCTGTGCAGTACATAGGCAAAATCCGTGTTGGATCGCGTGTTATTCATACCCCAGGCTTTGTAGCAGGGTCGCGTTGTCAGCCCATCCGCTGCGCACCTTCACCCAAGTTTCAAGATGCACGCTGCCACCGAACAATCGCTCCATGTCCTGCCGCGCTTCCGAGCCGATTCTCTTCAGTTTTTCTCCACCCTTGCCAATAATCATCGCCTTGTGAGAGGAGCGATCCACCAGAATCGAAGCATAGATAACCCGGCGACCTTCTTGAATCTCAAATTTATCAATGACCACCGTGCAGGTATAAGGCAACTCATCGCCCACCAGACGAAACAGCTTCTCGCGAATGCGCTCAGCAGCAAGAAACTTTTCAGGACGGTCTGTGAGAGTGTCTTCGTCGTAAAAAAAAGGCTGCTCGGGCAACAAGGCTGACACAGCTTCTTTTAGCGCATCCAGATTCTTGATGGCCTGCGCACTCAACGGCACGATGGCATCAAAATTACGTTGCCCACTGACCTTTTGAAGAAAAGGCAACATCTCGGCTTTCTTGTCGAGCAAATCCACCTTGTTCACCACCGCCACCAACGGTACACCCTTGGGGCAGAGCTCAAGCACTTTCAAGTCAGCCGGCGTGAGTTTGCCTTGCTCAATTACCCATAAAATGACATTCACATCGGCCAGCGCAGTAAGCACCGCTCGGTTCATGGTTTTATTCAGGGCGTTTGAATGCTTGGTTTGAAAGCCGGGAGTGTCCACAAAAATAAATTGGGTTGGCACGTCCTTGACGGTCTCAGTCATCACGCCGAGAACCCGGTGACGGGTAGTCTGTGGCTTGCTGGATGTAATCGACAAATGTTCGCCGATCATTCCATTCATGAGCGTGGACTTACCCACATTGGGTCGCCCCACCACGGCAATCACGCCGCATTTTGATTCGGCCATGTCATTGCCTCCTGCGGGCTTGATTGGGATCAGAATACTCCCGTTCAAGCAATTCGATAAGCACCGCTTGCGCGGCGTGCTGCTCAGCCACCCGGCGAGAATGCCCCTGCCCGACCTTGGTAATTTCAAGGTCTTCAACCTCGCATTCCACACTGAACTCGGGACTGGCCGAAGTTCCACCCTCGACCAATACGCGGTACATGGGCAGTTTCATGCGCTTACCCTGCAGCAATTCCTGCAGGCGGGTTTTGGGGTCTTTACCCATGGACTCGATTGGAGTTTCAAGCATCACGGGCTTTAACAAACGCACCACGCAATCGCGTGCGGCCTCAAAGCCCGAATCCAGGAGGATGGCACCAAAAAGTGCCTCTAGCGCGTCTGCCACAATGCTGTCTTTGATGGTTTTCGCACTGCGAAGCTCGCCAGCACCCAGAAACAAATATTGATCCAGCAACAGATTGCGACCCACCATGGCCAAGCAGTCCTGTTTGACCAGATGCGAGCGCACACGCGACATTTTGCCCTCATCCATGTCGGGATGCGTTTCAAACAACAAAATGGAAGCCGCGCAGTTCAGTACACTGTCACCCAGAAATTCCAGACGCTCGTTGTGATGGCTGCTGTAGCTGCGATGTGTCAAGGCAAGGTGAAGCAAGGCCTGGTCTTTGAACGAGTACCCTAATGCCGCTTCAAGACTTGAATACTTTGAACTATCCACTCAATTCCTCCTGGCTGGCTTTAGTGAAACAAGCCAATTCGGGAAAAGTCATTGAAGTTCATCCACACCAAAAACGCTTTGCCAACAACCTGCTCATCGGACACAAAACCCCAAATGCGACTGTCGCTGGAATTGTCCCGATTGTCACCCATCATAAAGTAATGCCCCTGTGGCACCACACAACGAAAGCCGGTCACGTCGTACTTGCAGTTGTCCCGATTCTTGAAAGTCTGCGCGCCAATCACGTACGGCGGCGCGTCTTCATCATTGAGCACCAGGTGTTTTTTGCCACCCAAGGTTTCCTGAAACTGCAGTGAATAAGAGAAGTTATTGGGATCGTAGTACTTGTCCAGCTCTTTCACCGGCAGAACTTGACCATTAATCGACAGCTTCTTGTTTCGATATTCGACCACGTCACCACCCACGCCCACCACACGCTTGATGTAGTCAAGCGAGGGATCAAGCGGGTAACGAAACACCATGACATCGCCACGCTGAGGATCATTGATTGGAATGATCTTCTTATCGACGATGGGCAAACGAATGCCGTAGGTGAATTTGTTCACCAGAATAAGGTCGCCAATCAGCAACGTCGGAATCATCGATCCTGATGGAATTTTGAACGGCTCCACTACAAACGAGCGCAACACAAACACAAACAAAATGACTGGAAAAAAGCTTGCACTGTATTCCAGCCACAGGGGCTGCTTCATGTACTGCTGGCGAATTCGCCTTTCTGCATCACCATTCAGGTTGACAGTGGCACCTGCACCCGCCAAGGCTTGCTCTGCTGCCATTTTTCGTTTTGGCTTGAACACAAACACATCAAGCACATAGAAAAAGCCGGTGAACAACACCAGCAAAAACAGGATCAGGGAAAAATTCATTGTTATTTGTCTTCCACTTGGAGAATGGCCAAAAACGCCTCTTGCGGAATTTCCACGTTACCGACCTGCTTCATGCGTTTCTTGCCTGCCTTCTGCTTTTCCAACAGCTTTTTCTTGCGTGAAATATCTCCGCCGTAACACTTGGCCAACACGTTTTTACGCAAGGCTTTCACAGTTTCACGGGCAATAATATTGGCGCCGATCGCCGCTTGAATTGCCACGTCAAACATTTGACGAGAAATGATTTCCCGCATTTTGCCTGCCACTGCACGGCCACGGTAAACCGCATTGCTTCGGTGAACCATGATCGACAAGGCATCCACTTTCTCACCGTTAATCAACATGTCCACTTTCACAATGTCTGCTGGCCTGTATTCCTTGAAGGAATAGTCCATGGACGCATAGCCACGCGAAGTCGATTTCAGTTTGTCGAAAAAGTCGAGAACGATCTCAGCCATCGGCATCTCAAATGTGATGCGTACCTGCCGACCGTGGTAAACCATGTTGGTTTGCGTACCACGCCGCCCCGTACACAGCGTCATCACCGACCCCACATACTCCTGTGGCATCAGCAAATTCACGGTCACAATCGGTTCACGAATTTCATCAACGCGGCTCAGATCAGGCATTTTCGATGGATTGTCCACACGAAGAATGGTGCCATCTCGCTGCTTGATTTCGTACACCACCGTGGGAGCAGTGGTAATCAAGTCCATGTCAAATTCGCGTTCCAGGCGCTCCTGCACAATGTCCATGTGCAACATGCCCAAAAAGCCGCAGCGGAAACCAAAACCCAAGGCCTGAGACACTTCGGGTTCGTAATTCAGGGCCGCATCGTTCAAACGCAGTTTGTCCAAGGCCTCCCGCAAGGCTTCATATTGATTTGATTCCACAGGGAACAAGCCAGCAAACACCTGAGACTGCACTTCCTTGAAACCTGGCAGGGGTTTGTCAGCAGGCTTGCCGGCCAAGGTCACTGTGTCGCCCACTTTGGCACTTTCAAGCAATTTGATGCCTGCGTTGATATAGCCCACTTCACCCGCTGATAGCGATTCACGCGCAACTGACTTGGGTGTAAATACGCCCACATCATCTGCAATGTAGGTGTCGCCTGTGGCCATCAGCTTGATTTTGTCTTTGCGGTTGAGCACACCATTGATTACCCGAACCAGCATCACCACACCGACATAATTGTCAAACCAACTATCAATGATCAAGGCTTGTAGAGGGGCATCGCGACTGCCGCGAGCGGGTGGCACCTTGTTGACGATCAGCTCAAGCACATCATCAACACCCAGACCGGTTTTGGCTGAAATGGCGATGGCCTCTGATGCGTCAATGCCGATTACATCTTCAATTTCGGACTTGGCATTCTCAGGATCAGCTTGTGGCAAATCAATTTTATTCAACACGGGCAACACTTCGACGCCGAGGTCCAACGCCGTGTAGCAATTGGCCACGGTTTGAGCCTCCACCCCCTGTGAAGCATCAACAACCAGCAAGGCACCCTCACAAGCAGACAAGGAGCGACTTACTTCGTAAGAAAAGTCAACGTGCCCCGGTGTGTCAATCAAATTGAGCAAATAGGTGTTGCCGTCTTTGGCTTTGTAGGTGAGCGCGGCTGTTTGCGCTTTAATCGTGATGCCACGCTCTCGCTCGATATCCATCGAATCAAGCACTTGAGAATCCATTTCCCGATCACTTAGACCACCGCATTTTTGAATCAAGCGATCGGCAAGCGTGGATTTCCCGTGATCAATGTGGGCAATGATCGAAAAATTGCGTATGTGCTGCATTTGCATCATTAAAAAGGGGGCTGCTCGGCCCCCTGAAAATTTCGGTAACACGTCATTTTACCCGATCAGGCCTTGCTTTACAGCATATTTCGCTAGGCCTGCCGAGTTGTTGGGGAGTAATGACTCAGGGTGTCAACACCACAAAGAAAGAGTTCTCGCCACGACGAACCAACATGGGGGCTGCTTGCCCCTTGGGAATCGCCTTCACCAAGTCTGCGAACTGCTTGGCCGAAGTAATGTCGGTTCGACCCACCCGCAAAATAACGTCACCTGCGGTGATACCTGCCGATGCAGCCAGCCCCGCTGCACTACGCACCACTACCCCACCAGTCAGATTCAAAGCTGACTTCTCTTGAGCTGTTGGATCTGTCACGGTTAAACCAAGTTTGTCGGCTTCCACTGGTTTAGGTTTCTCAGCAGGTGCCGCAGCAGGTTTGGTGGCCTCAGTCTCAAACTCCGCCACTGTAATTGACACCGTTTTTTCGGCACCTTTGCGCCACAACACCATGTTTACCTTGCTGCCAGGCTTGGTTTCACCAACGATGCGCGGCAGATCTGAGGCCTTTTCAACCTTCTTGCCGTCAAATCGCAAAATGATATCGCCAGCGATGACACCTGCCTTGTCGGCTGGGCTGTCTTTGCCCACTGAGCCCACCAAGGCACCCACGGCAGAGTCAAGCCCCAAAGCCTTCGCCACATCTTTGTCTACTTCGCCAATGCCTACGCCAATACGGCCACGACTTACCTTACCGTTCTCACGCAATTGCTTGGCCACGCGCATGGCCTCGTCAATCGGAATCGCAAAAGAAATACCCATAAACCCACCAGTGCGGCTGTAAATCTGGGAATTGATGCCGATCACCTCACCATCCAGATTCAACAAGGGACCGCCCGAGTTTCCGGGGTTCACTGCAACGTCGGTTTGGATGAAAGGGAGATACTCGCCCGTATCACGCCCTTTCGCACTCACAATACCGGCGGTAACTGAATTCTCGAGGCCAAAAGGTGAACCGATCGCCACTACCCATTGACCAACCTTGGTGTTATTCACATTGCCAATTTTCAAGAACGGCAGGTTCTTGCCTTCGATTTTGACCAAAGCAACGTCGGTACGCTGATCGGAACCAATCACTTTGCCCTTGAATTCACGCTTGTCTGGAAACGTCACAATGATCGACTCGGCACCGTCTACCACATGGTGATTGGTCAACAAATAGCCATCAGAATCGATCACAAAACCGGAACCCACTCCGCTGGGGACCTCGCGCTCTGGGGCCTGCTGGCCCCCACGAGGCACCTGTCCAGGTTGTCCTGGCATAGGGGTGCCGGGCGGCATGAATCGGCGGAAAAACTCAAAAAACGGATCGTTGGGATCCATTCCTGGAAAGCCGGGGAAACCTTGCGGATTCTGGCTCACCTTTTGAGTGGTGCGAATATTGACCACTGCTGGGCCTACACGGTCTACCAAGTCAGAAAAATCGGGCAAACCACGTGAGTTGGTCTGCGCGTGGGCTGGCACTGACCCCGCAAAAAACAGGGTGACCAACAAAAAAAAGGCCATCCAAACAAAATTTCGGGAATTCAACACTTCAGATCTCATTTAAAAATTTCCTTGTTATTGAGACTTCCAACGAACGGACTTTAAAAAAAGTTCCAAGGTTTTCTCGGGTACCTCACCCAGTACCGTGACCAGGTGCTGCCCCTGAGTTTCAGACTTCGACATCACGGCGCCGTGGCTCATAGGCACTTGCGGCATGGAGTGATTGGCCTGAACTTTCTGAATAAACACAGACAAAGTCGACAAACCATCCGAGTACACTGTTTGGTGAATTTGATCGTCTTTGGACTTTACCCTGCAAACCGTGTCAGCCTTCTTGAACCCAAACGCAAGGTCTGGCAAATCGTAACTTAACTCATCGGATGTCAGTGTACGAACTTCAGTACTGCTGGTTCGCCAACCTGGCCCCGCTTTGACCAAAGTGGGGTTTTCAATCAATGCCGGTTCAAATGATATTTCCTTGAAACCCACGTTTTCAAGAACTTCACCCTGCGGAGAATACAATTCTGAACGCATTAAAAGCTTGTTCTCGCGATCTACGTATAGCCTGTATTCGTAACGCAAATCATCTTTGGGGGTCAACTTCAATACACGAACCGCGCGGCCTGCCACCCGGCGGCCTGGCATTTCACTAATCGTGTATAGCTTTTCAAGAGAATTTGAACCGTCAGCGTCAGCGAGCACTCGGGGAAATGCAATCGAAGTGTGACGTCTCTCGGTCAGAATCATTTTCCGGTCGGGAATCACGCATTGAATTTGATCGTTGTGCCGAATCCATTTTGCAGGCTGACCATCCAAGCGCTCTAGAACCTCAAACTCGCCACCTGCCGTTGCCTGATGCAACAGCTTGCTGGTTTGAGAATGTTTGCCAGACTCAGTAATCAGCAAGCCGGAATAGCTCAAAGACTTCGCTTGATCATGGCTGGCCCACACAAGATTCCACAAGTTTTGATCCGCATGTGCGACAAAAGCCACCGAGGCCAACAAAACGCCGGTTGCAACATGTTTGGCAAAGTGAAACGGGCGGTACATCTTCATGGTTTCAATTCCACTCAGCGGCTGGATGAAACATAGTTGAACTCAACATTGTGATCCGCGCTGTAAGCAGAAGGTTCCCAGACATTCATCCATTCACCAGCACTGGAGTTGGTCACAATGACGGTTTCGGTGTTGTCCAGCATGGGCCGGTCGGCCTCCACCCGGGCGATCGGGGACACGCCTGATAATCCGCCCCGAATGCTGTTCTGTTGATGGGCCATGAAATATTCTTGCCAAAGCGCCAACTCTTCATCCGTGAAAGTGCTTTCGACCGTTTGGGTTCGTACCATTTGAACCTGGCTATCCAGAGGCGGAATGGCTTGATTGAGTGCAAAACTGAAAAAACCCACTGCAGCCACCGAAGCCAGGAGCCGACGCGAGCGACCAACTGAGAACAAGCGTTGCAACGCAGTTTGACGACTTATTTGTGTAGCCAGAATGGGCGCAACCACGGTAGGTTCACTTTCCAGACTGGAAGCGATGCGTCCCAACAAATCCGGAGAGTGGAACGTGATCATTTCGCTGGAACGAATCAAGTCGCCCACCGCGCAGTAGCCCTGCCAAGCTTGGGTTTCTTCTTCTCCCATGGCTTCGAGAAGGACTCTAAGCTCAGCTTCGTCGAGCTCTCCATCCAACATCGCGGAAATTTGTTCGTTTCTGTTCATTTCTACACTCACCGGTTTACCAACGATTACTGCCCTTGGGTTCTAACAAAGGTTTGATCTTTGCCGCAATCGATTCTCTGGCACGGAAAATTCGGGACCGAACTGTGCCTATTGGACAATCCATTGCTGCAGCAATCTCTTCGTAACTCAGGCCATCAATCTCGCGCATAACAATTGCCGACCGCAACTCCTCAGGCAACGCCGCCATGGCCTCATTGACCGCTTCACCGATCTGCTTTGTCTGGTAGAGCGATTCCGGCGTGTCAATGTTACTAAGAGCAGCATTGTCTTCAAAAGTTTCACTGTCCCCGTCATTTGATTCTTTCAGGGTAGAAGGACGTCGTCCCTGAGTTACCAACAAATTCTTGGCGGTATTAATCGCGATGCGGTATATCCAGGTATAAAACGCACTATCACCCCGAAAATTACCGATGGCCCGGTAAGCCTTGATGAATGTCTCCTGAACAACATCCTCAATGTCTTCCTGATTGCGGACCATACGCGTAAGCAAGCGAGCCACTCTTCTGTGGTACTTGCTCACCAATAAATTAAATGCGAGTTTGTCACCAGCCTGAACGCGCTGGACAATCAACAGATCATCGTCTTTATCGGAGGACATTCATCCTCCAAAAATAGGCGGAAAGTGATGGCTTATCCGGATTTTCATGCGACTGCAACCGGCTCATCAATACTCGCAATTGCCGAAACGCCGGCGAAGACGCGGATACAAAAAGAGCCTTGCTGCTGAGGAATGAATTATGTGTTGTAAACAGAAATAGCCCGAACGGCAAAACCCACGCCCGGGAAAACGAAATAGCGTAATACTCGAAACCATTCGAGATGGATCGAAGCATGTAGAACCGGGGATCGAACTTAACGTGCATGCCTGAATCGCAATCGGACGTGAAGCTGAACACGAGTTTTTTAGATTTGCGCGAGACAGATATGACTCGGGCAGCGAATGTGAATTCATTCAACATGCTGCCCGACCGAGTGTTTGACAAGGAGCGCCCCGTTACACCCGTGCAATGGCCAAAGTACCATTGGTACCGCCAAAGCCAAATGAGTTAGACAAGGCCAGTTTGATGTTCATCTCACGGGCCGTGTTAGCGCAGTAATCAAGATCACAACCCTCACCTGGTTCAATCAGATTAATTGTGGGAGGCGAAACCTGGTGGTGAACCGCCAAAGCCGTAAACACAGCCTCAATGCCGCCCGCGGCACCCAAGAGGTGACCAGTCATGCTTTTGGTTGAGTTCACGACGGTCTTGAAAGCATGATCTCCCAGTGCACGCTTGACTGCCATGGTTTCGGCGACATCACCCAAGGGCGTCGACGTACCATGCGCGTTCACATAATTCACTTCATCCGGGTTCATTCCAGCATTGCGCAAGGCAGCCTTCATACAACGCGCAGCACCATCACCATCGGCACAGGGTGCGGTCATGTGGCTCGCATCTGCACTCATGCCATAACCGGCTACTTCGCCGTAAATCCGGGCTCCACGCTTTTTTGCATGTTCGTATTCTTCAAGCACCAGCACGCCGGCACCCTCGCCCAAAACAAAACCATCCCGGTCTTTGTCCCAAGGGCGGCTTGCGGCTGCGGGGTCATCATTGCGCGTAGACAAGGCACGCATGGCAGCAAACCCGCCAATACCCAGTGGTGAAACGGTTGACTCAGCGCCACCAGCAATCATCACGTCCGCATCACCGTACTCAATGATACGAGCCGCTTCACCAATTGAATGCGTACCTGTTGTGCAAGCGGTCACCATGGCAATATTCGGGCCTTTCAGGCCGTACATGATAGACATGTGACCAGAAATCATGTTGATAATGCTGCCAGGCACGAAGAACGGGGAAATGCGTCGATATCCCTTGTTGATCAAATCGGTGTGCGTATCTTCAATCATTGGCAAACCACCAATGCCTGAGCCAATGCTCACACCAATTCGTTCAGAATTTTGTTCGGTTACTTCAAGACCGGAATCTTTGAAAGCCTGAATTCCCGCCGCCAGGCCGTAATGGATAAAGGTATCCATGCGGGCTGCTTCTTTCCCGGGAATGTAATCGGCCACGTCGAAGCTTTTCACTTCGCCAGCAATTTTTGCTGCCAAGGCCTCGGTATCGAACCTGGTAATCGTCGAAATGCCGGATTTGCCTTGAGTCAGGCTTGTCCAAGCCTCGCTAACAGAATTACCCACAGGGCTAATGATGCCCAAACCGGTAATAACAACACGTCTACGGCTCACAAGCCCTCCCTGTATCCTGTGTTTGCATGAACAGGCAGAGGCCGAGGAAGACAGGCTTCCTCCGCACCTCTTCAAATTCAGCTATTAAGACTTAGAGTTTGTCTTAACGTAATCAATCGCTTGTTGAACTGTGGTGATCTTTTCAGCTTCTTCGTCAGGAATTTCTGTTTCAAATTCTTCCTCCAAAGCCATGACCAATTCCACTGTGTCCAAGGAATCAGCGCCCAGATCATCTACGAAAGAAGATTCGTTTTTGATTTCCTCTTCCTTTACGCCGAGCTGCTCGGCCACAATCTTTTTAACGCGCTGTTCAATGTTTTCCATTACGGAGCCTCCGTGGGTTTTTAATAAAATCGAGTGAGAATAGCAAAGCGATATGACAGATCATATTCTAAATGCCCTGCTATTAGCCCATCCACATTCCACCATTCACGTGTAATGTGGTTCCAGTCACATACCCCGCCTGATCGCTGGCCAGATATAGCACTGCCGCAGCAATGTCACCTACCTGCCCCAAACGGCCCAACGGGATTTGTTGCTTCAACTGATCTACCTGAGTTTCATTCAGTGCATCAGTCATGTCAGTTTGGATGAACCCGGGCGCCACACAGTTTACCGTGATATTGCGACTACCGAGTTCACGTGCCAGCGCTTTTGTCATTCCAGCCACACCGGCTTTTGCGGCGGCATAATTGGCCTGGCCGGCGTTGCCACTGGTGCCTACCACCGAAGTGATATTAATCATGCGGCCAGTGCGTGCTTTCATCATGGGTTTCATGGCCAGCTTGGACAACTTGAAAACGGCGGACAGATTCGTGGCAATAACCGCATCCCAATCTTCGTCCTTCATTCGCATGGAAAGCTGATCACGAGTAATTCCAGCGTTGTTCACCAATATTGCCAACGGCCCAAGTTCTTCGGAAATTCTGGTGAACAACGGCTCAAGGCTTTCCGAGTCAGTCACATTCAGCAACGCCCCGAAACCCTTCACACCGGCTGCCCTAAGACCTTCGGTGATGTCTGCTGCCCCCGCTTCGGAGGTCGCAGTGCCCACTACAGTCGCCCCAGCTTTGCCCAAAGTAATTGCGATCTCACGGCCTATGCCGCGACTGGCACCAGTTACCAAGGCCACTTTTCCAGTCAAATCAAACATGGTCATCCGGCTTATCCTCTTATTCCACAGCAAGCACTGCTTGAATGCTGTCGGGGTCAAATATATTGACTACAGGCACATCACTAATCCGCTTCACCAAACCTGCCAAAACCTTGCCGGGTCCGCATTCAACAAACAGGGTTGCACCCGCCGCGGTCATGGCTTCAATGGTTTCAACCCATCGCACCGGCCCATAGGCCTGACGCACCAGCGCGTCACGAATTCTAGCGGGATCGGATTCTACAGCCACATCAATGTTGTTGTACACAGGCACTGCCGGAGAATTGAAGTTTGTGTTGGCCAAAGCTGTCGCCAATTTAACAGAGGCGGGCTTCATCAGGCTTGAATGGAAAGGCGCAGACACAGGCAACTCGAGGGCGCGCTTGGCACCCAGTGCCTTGGCAGCCTCGCAAGCCGCCTTTACGCCTTGTGCACTGCCTGCGATAACCACTTGGCTGGGCGCATTGAAATTCACGGCCTCGGCCACTTCCCCATTCGCACAGGCCTGCTGACAGGCTTGGATTACTTGCTCATCGGTCAGACCCAAAATGGCGGCCATACCGCCTTGCCCGACAGGAACCGCCTCTTGCATGGCCTGCGCACGAATTCGAACAAGCCCCAGGCCCTCGGAAAAGCTGAACACGCCCGCAGCCACCAAAGCAGCATATTCACCCAAAGAGTGGCCTGCCACCAAATCGGGTGCACTACCACCCGCGGCTAGCCAAGCGCGCAACACAAGCACATCAGCCATTAACATGGCCGGCTGCGTGTTGGTCGTCAAATTGAGAGATTCTGCGGGACCTTGTTCAATTAAAGCTGCAAGATCTTGCCCCAATGCCTGTTGGGCCTCGAGCGCTGTCGTGGTGTACAAACTGGCAGTTGCGCTGTTGCTTTTGAATGCGTTCAACATGCCAACAGCTTGGGAACCCTGCCCAGGAAACAGGAAGGCAATTTTCTTTGTCATTTTCGAGGAATTCATCTAATTTGCAATTTGCGCTATTTTACATGCGAACGAGCACGCTGCCCCATGTAAAACCGCCCCCGACACCCTGTAACAGCACGTTATCGCCTTTTTTAATCTGTTTTTGCTCAATTGCATGGTTCAAAGCCAAGGGAACCGAGGCGGCAGACGTGTTTCCGTGCATGCCGACAGTGATGACAACCCTTTCTTCAGGAAGCTTCAATTTTTTCGCAACGGAATGCAAAATTCTCACGTTGGCTTGGTGCGGAACCAGGAAATCGAGGTCCTCGAGCCTGAAGTCAAGGCTTTCAAATAACTCAAGCGCATTGCTGCCCAACACTGACACCGCTTGGCGGAACACGGCTTGACCATCCATGCGTAGAAACGGATCTCCCACAATTTTCCCGCCTTCAATGCGGCCAGTGGTGTTCAAAATACAGCCAAGGGTGCCGTCGGAGTGCAACTTACAGCCTAATATTCCCGGCTCAGAACTGGCTTGAATGAATACCGCGCCAGCACCATCGCCAAACAACACGCAAGTGGTGCGATCATTCCAGTCCATCAGGCGGCTAAACACCTCCGAACCGATGACCAGTGCATTACCCACCTGACCGGAACGGATCATGGAATCTGCAACAGTCAACGCATAGACGAAGCCACTGCACACGGCCTGAATGTCGAAGGCCATGGCTTTTTTGGCGCCAATTTCGGCTTGAACCGCACAGGCTGTGGATGGGAAAACCTGATCGGGGGTTGAGGTGGCCAACACGATCAAGTCCACTTGATCTGGAAGAACGCCTGCAGCTTTCAGAGCCTGCAAGGCAGCCTTGCTGGCCATTTGACAGTTTGTTTCATCGGCTTCGCAAAGATATCTTTGCTTGATCCCGGTGCGCGTTTCAATCCATTCGGCACTGGTTTCCACGCCTTTCTTGGCCAGAAACTCAGTCAACTCCTGATTTGAAACCGCACGCCTTGGCAGGCTTGCGCCGGTGCCAAGGATTGCACTGTATTGAGACATTAAATCACTTGGTCTGGTTTTGCCTCGACTGGTGCAGTTGCTGCCTCTTGATTACCATTGGTCGCTGGGGCGACCAATGGCACATAGTGCGACATGGTGAGCCTGATGCTATCCAGCAAATTGCCGTTGGCTGCATCGTAAGCTCTCTTGATCGCATAGAAGAAGGCATAGGCATCTGCCGAGCCATGGCTTTTGATCACAATCCCTTTCAGCCCAAGCAATGCAGCTCCGTTGTAGCGGCGGTGGTCCACTCTTTTTTTGAATCGAAGCAACACTGGCGCCGCAAATACTGCAGCAACTTTGGGCCACAGGCCTCTCTTGAACTCTGTCTTGATTATATCGCCCAGCATTTGTGCCAGGCCCTCCGAGGTTTTGAGGGCTACATTGCCCACAAAACCGTCACACACCACTACGTCGGTGGTGCCTTTGTAAATATCATTACCTTCCACGTTGCCATAGAAGTTCAACTCACTGGCGCGCAGCAATTCCGAGGCCTTTTTAACCACATCATTGCCCTTGATCACTTCCTCACCAATATTCAGCAAACCTACTGTGGGCCTTTCAATTCCCTCAGTGCCTTTCACGAAGGCTGATCCCATGACAGCGAACTGAAACAAATGGGCCGGTTCGCAGTCTACGTTGGCTCCCAGATCGAGCATTAGCGTGCCCTTGCCTTTCATGTTGGGCAAGGCCGAGGCAATTGCGGGTCGATCAATGCTATCAAGGGTTTTGAGTACAAAACGGGAAATAGCCATCAGCGCACCTGTATTGCCAGCACTGACGAACGCGGATGCCAACCCGTCTTTTACCAGGTTGGCACATACTCGAATAGATGAGTCTTTCTTGTTGCGCAAGGCCTGTGCGGGAGGCTCGTCCATCTCAACCACCTCACTGGCGTGACGGATCGTGATCTGGGGATGCTCCAGCGCTTTTTTCTTGGCCAGGGCCGCCTCTATTTCAGCCTGCTTTCCGACGAGCACAAGCTGAACGCCGGGGTGCTGTTTGAGAAAGCGCAAACAGGCGGGGACGGTGACCGACAAACCGTGGTCTCCACCCATGCAATCAATTGCTATGCGAACCATCCGTTCTTAGACCTTTTGGTTTTCATGGCAACATGACTGCAGTTGCCTTGTTGATTTGTAATTAATTACTCGTCAGCTTTGGTTTTTACCACTTTCTTGCCACGATACATGCCGTTGGGGCTGATGTGGTGGCGCAGGTGTGTTTCACCAGATGATGAGTCAGCGGACAAGGTGGGCGCTGTCAGGTTCTGGTGTGAGCGGTGCATGCCACGCTTTGAGGGTGATTTTTTGTTCTGTTGAACGGCCATTTTAAAGCTCCATGTATAAAAGTGTTACTTCTTGCCACCCTTGAGCAAATCGCCTAGGTTAGCAAAGGGACGCTGTACTTCCTGTGTTTGACCATCAGCAGTGTCATCCTGATAGTCGTCAGTATCTTGCATGTCGGCCCCCTCTTCTCGCCAGCTTCGCCCCGCTAATTCAGCGCAGGCATCATGCTTGGGAAACATAGGGCATGCCAACAAAATCTCGTCTTCCAGCCAATCTCGCAAGTTTATCGCACCCGGACATGCAACAACGTCAGTGTCCTCATCGAGCGTGTCCTCATCATAGCTGTCCGCCTGCGTCTCTGACGTCATCAAAATCAAATGACGATCAAAGTCAATGACGTTCTGCACACCTGAACCACACACTACACAAGAAAGCTCTGCGGTAAAACGGCCTTTGAACCGAATTACGCTCTCAGACTTGGCGTTGATTCGCCCGGAAACCTCCCAATAAGCGACGTGACTGGACAGAATGTTTTCATCGCTTGCCAGCCTTGGGAAATCAAACTTCACATCTTCGCTGCAGATGCTTTCGCCCAAGCGAGAAAACGACCAAGAGTCGAATTCTTCAAACTGTTTTAATGGGCCTTTTTGGCGCATGCCGATAAGAAAAGCAGGAAACGCGCGATAATACTCTGCCTAACGTAATCTGTCAAAGCCAGCGCGCTATCCAAATGACCCGTTCACTGTATCTAGCTTCCAGTTCCAAGTATCGCCGTGAGCTGCTGACTCGCCTGCAAATCAGTTTCAGATGCGAATCGCCTCAAATTGATGAATCCCCGGAACCCAATGAATCTCCCTTGGAAACCTGCACGCGTCTCGCTCGGGAAAAAGCCATGGCAGTGGCCGCCGAGCACCCGACTGCAATTGTCATAGGATCAGACCAGGTGGCAGACGTGGATGGCGTGGCCATTAGCAAGCCCGGCACCCATGATAGAGCCCGTGCACAATTGCGAAGCATGAGCGGGAAGACAATTGTGTTTCACACCGCCGTCTGCATTTACTGTCATGAAACCTCTCAAGCTGTGGAGTTTACAGTGCCCACTTCAGTAGAATTTCGGGAATTGAATTCCGCTGAAATTGAACGTTACCTCATTGCGGAAGAGCCTTATGATTGCGCAGGTTCAGCAAAAAGTGAAGGCTTGGGCATATCTCTACTCAAGCGAATTGAGTCAAGTGACCCGACTGCCCTGATAGGGCTGCCTTTGATCGAGGTGGCCAACGCACTTCGGCAATTCGAAATCACTCTTCCTTGACATGCTTTATTTAGTTCCGAGCCCGCTAAGCCAGAAAACTCCAAAACTGCCTTTACTGGAGGCCGACCTGCCCTTGGTGCGGCAATGCAACACCTGGCTGGTAGAGAACGCAAAACCGGCTAGGGCTGCCCTAGGGCATTTCAATATGCCCACGGCCATTCGGGATCTGCAAATATTTGAAATCGCGCAACTAAATCCCCAGCAACGCCAAGATATCGTGCAACGCTGCAAGGCAGGGGAACCAATTGCGGTGATGAGTGACGCAGGCTGCCCCGGCGTGGCAGACCCAGGCGCCGAGATTGTAGGTCTCGCGCACCGACTGGGATGCCCGGTTCACCCTTTGGTAGGTCCAAGCTCTATTTTATTGGCGCTCATGGGAAGTGGCTTGAATGGACAAAACTTCCGCTTTTACGGATACCCGCCCTTGGACCCGGGGCAGCGTGATGCATGGATAAAACAGACGGAGCGAGAGTCCAGGACGCAACGCTGCACTCAAATCGTTATCGAAACACCATTCAGAAATGACAAACTGATTGAGGCACTTCTGAAACAGCTTTCTGACTCAACCTTGCTGTGCATAGGCTGGGACTTGACAGGCGACGAGCAGCAAATACAAACCAAAACTGTTGAACAATGGAAAAAACGGATGCCTACGCCAGGCAAGTCACCCTGTCTGTTTTTGTGGTTGTCAGCCTGATTTGTTCAACTCTTTTACTGAAAACCAAGGGTTTGCTTAAGCCCGAGCTCTGGAAACACACTGCGAACACCCTGACCAAACACAACACCCACCCGCTGAGCAAAACGCTCCGCAAATGAATCTTGCTCGGTGTAGTCCAGAATATCTTCGGCCTTCAGCACATCACGCGCAACGGTATCAATCGACCCTAATTCGTCTGCCAAGCCTAACTCAACACTCTTTGCGCCAGTCCAGACCAAACCACTGAACAATTCGGGGTTCTGTTGCAGCTTTTCACCTCGACCTTCTTTAACTACCTCGATAAACTGTTTGTGAATTTCCTCTGCCATTTGCTTGGCGAATTCAGTCTGGTAAGGATCTGCTTCACTGAAAGGATCCAGAAAACCCTTGTTTTCGCCAGATGTGATCAAACGGCGTTCGACGCCCAGTTTCTCCATCGTTCCTGTGAAGCCGAAACCATTCATCACCACCCCAATGGAGCCCACCAAACTGGCTTTATCCACAAAAATTTTGTCAGCTGCCGCCGCGACGTAATACCCACCCGAGGCACAGACCTCTTCTACTACTGCATAAAAGGGTTTGTCGGGATACTTGGCGCGAAGACGCTTGATCTCGTCGTTGATCAGGCCAGCCTGAACGGGGCTACCGCCGGGGCTATTGATTCGGAGAATGACACCGACAGAGCCTTCACTTTCAAACGCCGCTCTGAGGCTGGAGTTTATTCTGTCAGCGCTGGCCAGGCTATCACTGGAAATGACACCATCTAGATCCACCAGTGCAGTGTGTCGGCTGACTTCAAGGCTGGGCGTGGCGGTAAACCCCAGCACTGAGGCAATTAAAATACCCACATACACCAAACCGATCAACTTGAAAAAGATGCCCCAACGTCTCTTTCTTCGTTGCTCAACCAACGCTTCGGAGGCCAGCTTTTCCAGAAGCTTTCGCTCCCATTGATTGTTTTCATCACTCATATTCAATCCTCAATACCATCGGCCGGCACCGTAATCAGCTCAGTAGGGGTCCAGTACACGACACCGTTTTTCTCTTCTACATTCAATCGCACCAACGGGTTACCGTCACATGGGCCACCCAAGCAACTGCCGTCGGTGGCGTCGTAACTGGCACCGTGAGTGGCACACACCACAATTCGACCAGAATCGTCGAGAAATTCGCCATAATTCCAGTCAAGTTCAACGGGTACATGGGAACAACGATTCAAAAAACACCTCACTGCATCATCAACACGTACCACGAATGCAGTGGTTTCCTCGTTGTTATACAAAACCCTGAAGCGGTAACCTGTGCCGCCCTCTTCTAGTTCACTGGATTGACATACCTGAATTTGCTGCATATTGATTGATTAGCGGGCTGAGATTGTTTGAATGAGCCAAGGGGCCAACTCATTGATTGAACGAAAAGACTCCAGATGAGGCACTTGATTCAGTAATTTGGGTGGGTGAGCGCCTGTCTGAACCGACAAGGCGTGCACGCCAGCGGCTTGAGCCATATTCAGATCGTGCGTCGTATCACCGATCATGACCACATGCGCTGGGTCTGTATTGAACTCCTCCATCAACTCCAAAATCATTTGAGGATGGGGTTTGCTGTGACATTCGTCTGCGCAACGTGAACTCATGAAATAACGAGCTGTATCAGAGTTCGCCATGGCGCGGTTCAGGCCTTGCCTGCTTTTACCCGTGGCCACTGTGCAAATAACCCCCATTTCATTCAGTTGTTTAAGAAGGGGAACGGCACCGGTAAACAATTCCAACTCGTGATCTTTGCTGAGGTAGTGCTTGCGGTAGCTTTCAACCAGCAGGCCAATTTGGGCCTCGCTTGCTCCGGGGGCTGCATGGCGTAACGCATCACTCAAGCCCAAACCGATGACATAAGAAGCAATCTCCTCGCCGGGATCAGGCAAGCCGACATCTAGACAGGCTCTCTGAATGGAGCGCGTAATCGCACCGGTTGAGTCGAGTATGGTGCCATCCCAATCAAACACCACCATTTTGTAGGTCATCTGCTTTGTACTGCCTGTAACGATTTTAAAAAACTGTCCAATTCGGGGGCTAAAGGAGCCTCTAGTACTATAGTTTCATTTGAAGCCGGATGAACCAGCTGCAAGCGTGCTGCGTGCAAAAACATGCGTTTCAGGCCATGTCTGGCCAATTGTTTGTTCATTTCAAAATTTCCGTAGCGATCATCGCCAGCAATTGGAAACTTGTTGGCACTGGTGTGCACCCTGATCTGGTGAGTCCGTCCAGTCAAAATTTGCGCCTGAATTAAAGTAAAAAGTGAGTAATTCGATTTATACTCCTGAATTATCTTGAACTTTGTTAAAGCCTTATCCCCATTCTCATCGACAAAAACCCTTGCTTCCTTCTCACCCGCCTGAGTTTTCAGTAAAGGTAGATCAACTTGTCGAAGTGTCGTTGGCCAACGTCCGAGTACCAAGGTTTGGTAGTACTTCTTCCAAGATCGAGCTCTCAGTTGTTCCTGTAAGATTCTGAGAGCGCTACGCTTTTTAGAAATAATCAAGATCCCCGACGTTTCACGGTCAATGCGGTGAACAAGCTCCAAATCTTGATGGGTTTCAGCCCTAAGTGCCCGAATACATTCAATTAATCCAAAGCTTGAGCCCGAACCACCGTGAACTGCCATGCCAGAAGGCTTGTTGACCACCAGCAAATGTTCATCTTCAAACAACACGGGTATTTCAGCGGCGGTTTTTAACAGCTGTGCTTTATTTACAGTGTTACTTGATGAAAGAGATTCAAGTCTATGTTTTTCCAGTACTTGAATTGGAGGAATACGTACCACATCACCCACACACAGCTTGGTTTTAGCCTCTGCACGCTTTCTGTTGATTCGCACCTCTCCCGACCGGATAATTCGAAAAACATGGCTTTTGGGTACGCCTTTGCAGACGCTGCACAAAAAGTTGTCCAGTCGCTGGTCTTGATGTTTTTCGTCAATTTCGAGCAAAACAGCCCTGTCTGGATTGGGTTTTTCCTGTGTTTTCAATTCTTTGTTTTACCAATTGGGCGGGTTCAGCATATAATCGGATTATCGCTTGGGAAGCGTCCGAAATCACTTCTGGATACGCCCCATGGCGATTTTATTTAGTGGGTGTGCCGCCTACCCTGGATGGTGGCAATGATGGCTGAAAAAGAGGCGCGCGGCTGAATGCCCGCCTTAAGCTGGAAACAAAGAATTTTACGCACCAGCGCGCACAAGAAGCGCTGGGTACTAACAAAAACGACGCAGGCCCACCTTACGCAGGTGAAATTTGAACCAATATTTATTATTAAATATCAATGCCTTAGTTTAATCGCCGCTCTTGGTTATATCCGAGTGGCGCATTGTTGTATTCGTTTTTGAATCTCTTTGTTCCTTCCGCTTTTTCAGCATCTCTTTTCGCACTGCGGTGCCATTGGAGTGTGCATGAAGCGCATGTTATTTAACGCAACTCATTCAGAAGAGTTGCGGGTCGCGATTGTCGACGGCCAGAAACTTATCGACATTGACATCGAAACTGCGGGCCGTGAACAACGGAAAAGCAATATTTACAAGGGTGTAATTACCCGAGTAGAACCTAGTCTTGAAGCCTGTTTCGTCAACTACGGCGAGGACCGACACGGTTTTCTGCCTTTCAAGGAAATTTCCCGACAATATTTCAAGGAAGGCGTTGAAGCCGGGAAAGCCCGTATTCAAGACGTCGTCAAAGAAGGCCAGGAGCTATTTGTTCAGGTTGAAAAAGAGGAACGTGGCAACAAGGGCGCGGCCCTGACCACTTTCATTTCACTGGCTGGCCGTTATTTGGTACTGATGCCCAACAACCCCCGCGGAGGAGGCGTTTCCCGTCGTATTGAAGGTGAAGAACGGCAGGAACTGCGTGAAGCGCTCGACAAGCTTGAATACCCCAAAGGAATGAGCATTATTGCTCGTACAGCCGGTATCGGCCGCTCGGTAGAAGAATTGCAGTGGGACTTAAATTACCTGTTGCAACTCTGGACTGCCATCGACGGAGCCGGGAAATCTGCCAACGGCGCATTCCTGATTTACCAGGAAAGCAGCCTTGTTATTCGCGCCATTCGCGATTATTTCAGCCCTGATATCGGCGAAGTGCTCATCGACACCGATGAAATTTACGACCAAGCCAAACAATTCATGCAGCATGTGATGCCTGACATGATGAATTTGGTGAAGCGCTATCGCGATGATATCCCCTTGTTCAGTCGTTTCCAGATTGAACACCAAATTGAAACCGCCTACAGCCGCATGGTTCCCCTGCCTTCGGGCGGAGCCATCGTCATCGATCACACGGAAGCCTTGGTATCGATTGACGTGAACTCGGCCCGCTCTACCCGCGGCACCGACATTGAAGACACTGCCCTTCGTACCAACCTGGAAGCAGCGGAAGAAGTAGCCCGTCAGTTGCGCTTGCGCGACTTGGGTGGCCTGATCGTGATCGATTTCATCGACATGGAAAAAGCCAGCAACCAGAAAGAAGTGGAAAACCGGGTTAAAGACAGTCTGCATTTTGACCGTGCACGTGTGCAAATGGGCAAGATCAGCCGTTTCGGCCTGATGGAACTAAGCCGTCAACGCATTCGCCCTGCCCTGAATGAAGGCTCGCACACCACTTGCCCACGCTGCAACGGCACGGGTGTGATTCGCGACACAGAAAGCACAGCGCTGCATGTACTGCGCATTCTGCAAGAAGAAGCCATGAAAGAAGGCACCGCCAGCGTGCACGTGCAGGTTCCGGTCGATGTGGCTACGTTTCTTCTGAACGAAAAGCGTTCAGAAATTTACAAACTGGAAGCGCGCTTGAAGGTCAATGTGCTGTTGATTCCAAACAAACACTTGGAAACACCACACTATGAAATTACCCGCTTGCGCCATGACGATGAACGCCTGGAGGATCCGCGTCAGAGTTTTGAACTGGCTACATCCAAAGACGAACAAAGCTACTACGACAAGAAAACCGAAGGCGAAGCGGTAAAACGTCAAGAAGCGGTGATCAAAGGCGTCATTCCAACCCAGCCTGCCCCACCCCACCAGGAACGCAAGCCAAAGGCTGAACTGGCCGTTGTGGCTGCAGCACCCGCTGGCCCTTCCTTGATTCAGCGAATTATCAGCTGGTTCAAGCGAGGCACCACAGCAGAAATACCGGCAGTGGTGATTGAACAAAAGTCCAATGATCGCACTGGCCGGGGACAGAACCGTTCCCAGGGAGATCGCAACGATCAACGCAATGGGCGCGGTGGAAGAAATCGCCGACGTGGTGGGCGCGGTCGTGACGATGAGGCCACAAACACATCCTCTGGTGACGAGGTCAAGGCCTCCGATGCCCAACAAACACGTGCCGGGCAACCGAATCGTGGTGGCAGAGGCAAACCACGCGATGAACGCGCTGCCGGCGCCGAGGTTCTGGAAGTGAAACCTTTGGCGGCCGTCGAGGCTGTGGCTGGCGATTCGGCCGAGTCATCTGCCGAACAAAGCGAACGCACTGGCGGTCGCCGCCGCCGCCGTCGCGGTCGTGGAGGTCGCGGTGCGGGCGAAGGTGAAACCAGCACATCTGTGGATCAGGCTGCGATGCAATCCGAAGACGCATTCCAGGCCGCAGACTCAGCAGAAGACGAAGAGCTGGCCAACAAGATTGCTGAAACCATGTCGTACGGCAGTGATGAAGAAACGGGTGGCGATGAGCCACGTCGCCGTCGTCGTCGCCGTGGTCGTGGTGGCAATCGTGACGGTGCTGCACGTGATAACGCTGAAACCGGACAGAATTCAGAAACTTTGGTGGACAAGCCCGATGAAGTTGCGGATGCAATAGGTGACCAGCCAATTGCAGCTACTGGCATGCATGTTTCGGAAATGGGCTTACCTGCTGAACCTACTCAAATGGGTTCCACCGAGAACAACCCTGATGAGTCCAACGTAGCTATCGCAGATGTACAGGCGGTGCAATCAGTGATCGCGGCGGTAAGCCAAGTTCAGGACGCTGATCCAGTCGTGGTTGAGTCGGAAACTGTCTCAACACCGGTCATGGAATCTGATGTCATTGCCGCCCCAATCCAGGCGTCAGAAACCCTGACTGAAGCTGGGGCAGACACCAAAGCCCAGCCAACGCCCGTTGTTGATAACGAGGTGGTGAGCAAAGCAGCCCCACCCCAGCCAACAGCACAGTTGAATAAGGCGGAACTGGAACAGATGCTGAGCAGCGCTGGCATGCTGTGGGTTGAAACTGATCACGAAAAATGGTCAGTGGTTCAATCCAACCTGGCGGCAGCCCCCAAACCTGTTCGTGTTCCTCGTGAACGCAAACCAGTTGTTCAAATTGCAAGCGAGAACCTGGTACTGGTTGAAACCAAGCCTGAGTTTAGAAGCGGTTCCAACTAAGATGAAGTGATGCGGCTGTGACCATCAGTCACTGCCGCATGGGTGTACAGGTGCAGCACGAAAGTCTCTAGATGCGGTGAAGTGTGAGTGGTTCGCTAAGCAGTCAACCGCCACTCGACAACATTCAAACAAAAAGCCCGATGAGAGCAGTATTCATCGGGCTTTTTGTTTAATCGATAAAAAAACCCACTCGTTATTGAGTGGGTTTTGTGTTGCTCTAAAGGCATCTCAAGATGAGAGTAACTTTTATTGCGCCATAACTTGAGAACCCATGGCGGTTGCACCTTCCTTGGAACGTACCGGCGAAATCTTGCCGGACTTGATGTCATCGTACCAAGCATCGTGGTGAGCCTTTGCCCATGTTTCATCCACATAGCCATCACGCATCGCTTCCAAAGCACCTTCCATGCCAATAGAGCCAATGTAAATGTGGCCCATGGACATGATGATGAACAACAGTGCGGCACTGGCATGAATCACGTGTGATTGTTGCATAAGCAGGCGTTCCTGGTCGAAGTTGGGGAAGTTCAGAATCAGCCCCGTGGTGGACACAACGATACCTAGTACCGTTACACCGCCCCAGAACCAAATCTTTTCACCCATGTTGAAGCGGCCTGCAGGCGCGTGGCCGAACAAACCGCCACCCTTCTTCAGCCACTCAATATCATTCTTCTCAGGCATGTTGTCCTTCACATACATGATGAAGAAGACAATCACGCTGACTGCGAACAATGGACCCACGAAGTTGTGAATCACAATGCTGATGGAAGCCAGCCAAGAGTTAAGCGTAAGCCCCATCCAAGGTGCCAACACATACTTGCCAAACATCAACAACAAGCCGGTCAGTGCGAGTGCCACGAAGCTGAATGCCATGGTCCAGTGGGCCACACGCTCAGCCGATGTAAACCGCTCGATCAACCTGCCAGTGCGTGGCTCTGGCAACTTGACGGGGCCTTTCACCAAGTGAGCACCCACAATCAACAGGAAAATTACCGCAACAGCCCAGCCACCGTAGTAAGAAATCCAGTCATTGCGGATTTGACGCCATGTTTCACCGCTTTTATTGATCAACACACCAGTTTCACGACCTTTGATCACGGTAGTGAACGATTCACCAGACGCAACGTCTTCCCACACTGGCGAGTTGTTGAGGGGCTGCGTTTGTTGCTTTTGAACCTGCGCTTGTGAGCGTTCAGAAGCATCTTGCGCCATGGCCCCCATTGACCAAAGTGAGCACACGGCAAATACCATGGCCATGAACAAAGCCACGAAGGCCTTGTCCAGACCCGGATTTGCAGCGGCCCGAATGGTTGAATGTGTCATGATTGACTCTCCTTATTGGGCCTTTGCCGAGTCGCCAGTACGAACATACTCGTTCTGGGCTTTGGCTCGGACGTTCAGGGTTTCTTGCCAGCTTTCCTTGTCGCCTGCCTTGAAACCGCCGGCAGTATACTGACCGCCGCCTGTTTCAAATGCTGGTGTATCAGCCTTGCCTGCATACCCCTTGCCGTTGTTGGCGTCTTCCAAGGGTGAACAGCCAGTGACCAAGATAAGGCCCGCGAAGGCCCCGGAAAGAATCAACTTGCCGCGAAGCGCCATATTACGCGCCCTCCTTGGCTGGTTGACCATAAGCTGAACTCCAGCCCCATACCTCTGCACCCTTGCCGCGAACAACTACGCGATTGCGGAAGATGTCGGAAACCACGTCACCGTCACCCGCCAACAAGGCTTTGGTTGAACACATTTCGGCGCACAGTGGCAACTTGCCTTCGGCCAAACGGTTGCGACCATACTTCTCGAATTCGGCTTCGGAAGTGTCTTCTTCTGGACCACCGGCACAGAATGTGCACTTGTCCATTTTGCCGCGCTGACCAAATGCACCTTCCTGAGGGAATTGTGGCGCACCGAATGGACAGGCGTAGAAGCAGTAACCGCAGCCAATACACAGATCCTTGTCGTGCAGCACAACACCTTCGTCGGTCTTGTAGAAGCAGTTCACGGGGCAGACAGCCTGGCAAGGCGCATCTGAACAGTGCATACAGGCTACGGAGATTGAACGCTCTCCGGGTTCGCCGTCGTTGATGGTTACCACGCGGCGGCGGTTAATGCCCCACTCTACCTCGTGCTCGTTTTTACATGCGGTGACGCAGCCATTGCACTCAATGCAACGCTCGGCATCACACAGAAACTTCATACGTGCCATTTTCTTATCTCCTTTGCATTAGTGCTTAAACCAGCTTTTCAATCTGGCAAACGGTGGTCTTTGTTTCCTGCATCATCGTCACCACGTCATAGCCGTAGGTGGTTGCAGTGTTCACTGCCTCACCACGAACCACAGGCGCCGCACCTTCCGGGTAGTACTGCAGAAGGTCTTTGCCTTCCCAGTGTCCAGAGAAGTGGAATGGCAAGAACACCGTGTCTTCGCCCACACGACGTGTGACTAAGGCTTGCACCTGGATCTTTGCGCCAGTCGGGGTCATTACACGAACCTGATCACCATGCTTGATGCCACGATCGTTCGCTGCCTTGGGGTTGATTTCAACAAACATGTTTTGCTGAAGTTCAGCCAGCCATGGGTTGGAACGAGTCTCCTCACCACCACCTTCGTATTCCACCAGTCGACCTGAAGTCATGATCAACGGGAAGGACTTTCCGATGTCGGCGTTCTTCTCTTGAATTGACTTGTACAACGTTGGCAAGCGCCAGAAACTGGCCTTGTCATCGTGAGTTGGGTACTTGGCCACCAAATCTGGCTTGGTTGAGTAAATTGGTTCACGGTGCTTTGGCACTGGATCAGGGAAGTTCCACACCACGGCGCGCGCCTTGGCGTTACCGAATGGGTGGCAACCGTGCTTCATGGCTACGCGCTGGATACCGCCAGAAAGATCGGTTTTCCAGTTCTTGCCTTCGGCTTCGGCCTTCTCGGCTTCGGTCAGGTCATCCCACCAGCCCAACTGTTTGAGCATGTCTGCGGTGAATTCAGGGTGACCAGTAGTAATCTCGGCACCCACTGGGTGTGAGCCAGCTTCAGCCAACAAATTGACACCGTCTTTCTCAACACCAAAGTTGGCGCGGAAGTTACCTCCACCGTCCATCACTGATTTCTCGGTCGAGTACAGATTGGGCGATCCTGGGTGCTTGATATCGGCTGTACCGTAACATGGCCATGGCAAACCGAAGTAGTCCCCGTCACAAGGACCGCCTTCCGCCTTTAATGTACGCACGTTGAAAGTGTGCATGTTTTTCATGTGCAACTTCAAGCGCTCTGGGCTTTGTCCGGTGTAACCGATAGTCCATGTGCCTTTGTTGATTTCTTTCAAGACGGATTCCATTTCGGGTTCCATCATGCCACCCTTGCCTTTCACCAGAGTGTGTGAACGGCTGAACTCATCCGCAAAGCCCAGCTTTTCGGCCAACTGATACATGATCATGTGGTCTGTGCGGCTATCGAACATGGGTTCGATCACCTTTTCACGCCACTGCAGCGAACGGTTGGAAGCCGTACAGGAACCAGAACACTCGAACTGTGTTGCAGCAGGCAGCAGGTATACCTCGCGGTTTGGATTCAAACCAGCCGGATCACCTGGCATGGCCGCCATGGAGGCAGTTGCTGACGGATAAGGATCGATCACCACGAGCAAGTCAAGCTTGTCCATGGCTTTCTTCATGTCCAAACCACGGGTTTGTGAGTTTGGTGCGTGGCCCCAGAAGAACAAACCACGCAGGTTACCGGCCTTTTGATCAATCAGCTCTGGATTTTCAAGTACACCATCAACCCAGCGAGACACCGTCATACCCGCTTTAGTTGACATACCCTCGGCGTAACGGCTCTTGATCCATTCGTAATCCACTCCCCAAACACGGCACCAGTGTTTCCACGAACCTTCCGCAACACCGTAGTAACCAGGCAATGAGTCTGGGTTTGGACCTACGTCGGTAGCACCCTGAACGTTGTCGTGTCCGCGGAAAATATTTGCACCGCCGCCAGATACACCAATGTTGCCCAATGCCAATTGCACGATACAAGAGGCGCGAACCATGGCATTACCGATAGAGTGCTGAGTTTGCCCCATACACCACACCAACGTGCTTGGACGATTTTTGGCCATCATCTCAGCCACTTTGTACATTTGCGCTTCGCCAACACCGCAGGCTTCTTCAACCTTGTCAGGAGTCCAGTTGGCCATTACATCGGCCTTGATCTGGTCCATGCCATACACGCGGTCATTGATGTACTTTTTGTCTTCCCAACCATTCTTGAAGATGTGGTGCAACAAACCAAACAGGAAAGGAATGTCTGAACCGGAACGAATGCGAACATATTCGTCAGCGCGCGCAGCGGTTCGAGTGAAACGCGGATCAACCACGATCATTTTTGCGCCAGTTTCCTTGGCATGCAGCATATGCAATACAGACACAGGGTGAGCTTCAGCAGCGTTTGAACCGATGTACAACGCACACTTCGTGTTTTGCATGTCGTTGTAGGAGTTGGTCATTGCGCCGTAACCCCAAGTGTTTGCGACGCCAGCCACTGTGGTGGAGTGGCAAATGCGAGCTTGGTGATCGGTGTTGTTGGTGCCCCACATGGACACCCATTTGCGCAGCAAATAAGCCTGTTCGTTGTTGTGCTTGGAAGAACCGATGAAAAACACGGAATCTGGACCGTTTTCTTCACGCAGTGCCAACATTTTCTTGGTGATACCGTCCAGGGCCTCGTCCCAACTAATTTTCTGGTACTTGCCATCCACCAACTTCATGGGGTACTTCAGGCGATATTCACCATGACCGTGTTCCCGCAGCGCTGCGCCCTTGGCGCAGTGTGCGCCCAAGTTGATCGGACTTTCAAATACAGGGTTCTGCCGAACCCAAACACCGTTTTGAACAACCGCGTCGGTGGCACAACCCACAGAGCAGTGCGTACAAATTGTTCGCTTAATCTCGATAGGGCCTCCAGCAGTGCCGCCCTCAGCGGCAGCTTCAGCCTTGCGCACCATGCCAAATGGCAAACTGCCCGCTACCGCACCTGCACCCACACCGATACCGGAGCGCTTCAGGAATGCACGGCGATCCATGGTGGCGCCCAAGCGTGACCCAATTTTATTGAGCAAACTGTGGTTGTGATTGGGAATCACTTTGGCCACTGTCTTTTCGTCTCTTCTCTTTAACATCCTGGTCTCCTTGATTTACACCAGCAAGGTTCTGTAATAGGTTTTCACATGCTCAGAGAGCTGATAACCCTTCGATTTTTTCTCAGTGCCTGCGGCAGCGGCCTGTTCAGCCACTTCAGGTTGTTTGCTGACTACCAATGCAGCACCAGCGGCAGCGACACCCGCGCCAGCACCCACCAGAAACTGGCGTCTTGCTAGTTTGGGTTTGTCTTGATTTATCATTTTCTTGGTCATCTCATCACCTCCAATCAAACGGCACTTTCAAAATCGAAAGACTGTGTTTCAACATCAAAGAACACGCGGGCCAAACGACCCACAGTTTTGTAAAAATCGGTATTATTTGCGGCCTCTATGTCGTCGACCATTCGACCATACCAACTCGCCATGTGGGTCTGAAAAAAGGCACGCTGCTCAGCGAACGACACGGGCGGGTCGTCCGCCAAAATCAGGTAGCGCATCACCTCACAAAGAAAAGCAATGTGATCCTCTGTCTCCACCAATGCTTCGTCCCGTGTTAGCCCAAACTTGGCCAAATCGTCGCGCAAAACAATCAAGGGTTTCTCGTTTAAAAAACCTGCCATGTAATACGAGCCGTACAACATGACTTCTGGGCGTCCGACACCAATAAAGTTGTCGACAAACTCCTGATTGATTCTCTTGCTGTCAAATTGCCCAACCACGCGGAGCAACTCCGAAAACTCAAAACCCAGAGGGGTAGTAATATCGAGCGATTCGCGGTCGATTTCTCGAAAACGAGCCAAAAACTCATCGCTCACGTTTCCGGAAAACAACTGAGACAACAAGCCGTAAAAGTCGGCACGAGCCCAGTCCTCACCGGCGATCAAGTTGTCGTCCTGTTGAGTCTGGGTGTTCATTTTTTCACCTCAAAAATAGTCATCTCGTCTTTAGCGCTGTACATGTCGGTTACCCTACAATCCGCGCACATTTTCAATCGGTTTGCATTGCGCTCGAACATGCTGTGCTGGCTGAGCTTGGCGAACATGTTGTCGATCATGTGCTTGGTACCGAAGGCCTTTCCACAGCTGATGCAATGAAATGGCTGGGATTCGTTCAACACACGTTTTTCACGTGCAGCGGGGCCCAACAGCAATTGAGGCATCAACTGCATGGCATTTTCAGGGCATGTTTCAACGCACAAACCACATTGCACGCAGTTGCGCTCAATGAAGCGCAGCTGCGGCATCTCTGGGTTGTCAATCAAAGCAGACGAAGGACACGCACTGGTGCAACTCATGCACAAAGTGCATTTGTCCTTATTCACCAACACCGCTCCAAAAGGGGCAGCCGCAGGCAAAGTAATTGGCTCGGAGAAGCTAAAGCCAGCATTTTTTTGCGCGTGTTCAACCAGATGATCCACCGCGAATTCCATGCGGGTGCGTTTGTTGGAAGACAGTTCGAAGCTGGCTGGCTCTACAGCAGAGGCACCAAGGTCCGTAAGCTCGAATAACTTGGCAGTTTGATCTATTGTCAGCAAGCGAACACGACGACCCAAGCCAATGGCCTCGAGCAAGGTATTGACCCAGCCCATTTGCGCATCTAGAGGTTCGCCGTAGTGCCCTGCTTCAGTGGCCGATTGCAACACCGTGATTCTGTCCGCACCAAAGGCCAGAGCAGACAACCACAAATCGGGCCCGACACTGGCGCTGTGGTTCAATTCAATTGGCAACAAACTGAAATCAGAGGGCGCTGATTTGCTTGAGTTGACGACACCCATTTTCTTGGCGGACTCAAGCCAATTGTGCTCAAGGTCTGGACCGTGAAACACCAGTTCCAGTTTTTTTCCGTGGTTGGCACGAAACGCTTTGATTGCTGTTTTAATGGCCCGACCCTGCGCCGTTACCGGATTTAAAGCAAACTGAATCGCCCCAGTTGGGCATACAGTAGTACATGCACCGCAACCCAGACAAAGGTGCGGGTTTACTTCAATTTTTTCACCTGCAGACTTGATTGCCTTTGTACTGCACGCGTCGATGCAATTATGACAACCCTCTTTGTTAGAGCGGCTGTGTGCGCAAATGCTCGATTTGTACTCAAAAAACTTGGGTTTTTCAAACTCACCCACGGTTTGAACCGCATCAAGCATTGCTTCCAGCAAAAGCTGATCGCTATCACCCACATGCCAGTAACCAAGGGGTGCCTGACGGTCGGCGAAAAGACCTGGCATAGTGCAGTCAATCACCATGTCATATTCACGCGCCGTAGTCGCCGTCATGTCAGAAAATGAAATTGCCTTGAACTCACCACAGGCCTTAATACAGGCACCACTTTGGTCGCAGCTGCTCAAATCGATCGAGAAGGAATCTCTGGAAATCGATTTGGTGGGACAAACATCAACGCATGCACCACATCGCGTGCACAACTCCATGTCCACTGGATTGGTCTTGCGGGTACTCAGAGTAAAGGCACCCAAATAACCTTCAATCGATTCCACAGACAATGCCAGAACGTTTAAATCACGCTTTGCAGGCAACACCATGCCTGCTGCATCTGCAATCAGAAGGTCGACCGTGAGGTTGTTAGCCAAAGTTTGAGCATGATGAAGCTGCTTGTCACTTTGAGCCACCATGGCCACCCGTCCTTGGGACTTGAACAAGACAGCTGGAACTGGTTCGACTTGAAATTCGGTTTCATACGCCGCCAATGCAGCGACCGTCGCCGCAACCTCTGGCTGATTTTGGGCAGCCGGTTGCCCACGCAGCAAGCCGCGTAAATTAACGAATTCAATGATTTTCGTGCTTGAGGACGATTCAGCGACAGATTCAAATACCGCCTGCTCTTGGGTACAACCCACAAAGCAACGAGCCCCAGCGGTGTGGTTTTGGGTATCCAGCACGGTGGTAATCCCGTCGCGACAGGCGCGCTGAGCAGACAAAAAGCGCACGCCGTCAACGCTCACGTTCTTCAACGCTTTGTCGATCGTCTCGCCGCTTCCCTGGCAACCACACACAAACACATCCGAGTTGGTCATCTGATACTTTTATTTTGTTTATTTAGCAATTAATTGCAAAACTTGTGCCAGATTACCCTTGTAATTTTTCTTATTTAAAATCATTGGGCTAGAAATACCTTCTTGTATACAAAGAGGACAGGTGGTGCATTTTGTCTGTATCGACTTGGACAAGCGATACGTCAAAATGTACCAAATGAAGATCATTTTTTTGAAGAACTTTCAAACGAGCGTTCTGCCGGTAGTTCTTTAGAATCAACAACTTGTGACCCATTAGGGATTACCCTCGGATCCACTGGTGTTTCTGAAGATATCTCATTGGAGAGCATTTCACCGTCAGCCTTGTCTAATACAGGAGATGGGTTTTCAACTACCTCAGTTACCGTATCTGTCAACACACTAAAGCCTTCCCTGATGTCATCTATCTTTGGTACCTCGAGATCCGGTCGACTCAGCAGCTGCTTAGAAAGAGCCATCTTGGCAATGTCTTCCTGACTCAATGGCGTGAACTTGTTGTAATCATCAATGTAGATATCCAGTCCATCCATGACATTGAACTCAGGGCGTGAGAACAACGCCTTAAAAGCCTTGTTTTTTAACTCGGCCGAGACTTTGTCTACCATGAAGGCTTTGATATCGCCCCCCTTCTCCACAGCCTGCAAATCAGCTTCGGTGGGTAAAGGCAGTTCGGGGTTTACAGCCTCCGCAGCTGGGCTGCCATCAACCTCAGTCGTTGCGGACAATTGCATCGCAATTGGCTGTTCGGTCAATTGCTCGGGCAGATCACGCAAAGTTTCAGCCTGCTTTTCCTGCTCTCTCGCCTCCAGCTTCCGCTTAGACCAGCGACTTAAAAAATTATCGCTCATAGTCTTAGCTACGCTCCCCAGGCTTGACAAAGGACTGAGGACGCCTGCGCTGCTTGGGCTCAGGCTGATATTTGGCTTGAACCAGCTCCGCTAGCCAGCTGGCTACAGGAGCTGGCAACGGCAAAGTTTGCACTTCCTCATTCGAATCCATCCAGCGTGCAGCCTCGTCGTAGCTCAAAGTGGCTTCAAATACAGAGGGCATTCGTGTTTTGTCGTCCTCTGGATAGCGTACGCAAAAAAATATGTAAGGAATCTCGGTGTCCAGATTCAAAAAATAACCCTGTAACTGATCTTGATACACCTCTGCTTTCACAGTTTGCACCAACTCATCAGGGCCCTGTGACATAGATATATCAGCAGGACCCATCTCGAGCACTTGCCAGCGGAACGGCTGCCATGGCGATTTCTGCATCACCTTTCCGATTTTCACGTTAATGGCCAGCTCACCCAGCACCAAAAATTTTGCACTCAAAAAACACCTCTGCGAGTTGCCGGTGCCCGTCAGTACGGGCACAATTCATGGTTATCAGATTAGAAGATACACCACAAGTATCACAATAGGAGTTTGCCCCATGGGGCGAGGGATTGAACGATGACAGACCGAGTTATTCAACTGGTCCAGGACAATTCGCGCGTAATTCCCCTGAATTTCAGCGCGCCGCAGAACAGTGAAGTACCCGCAAAAGATCATTTCAATCGCAGGCTTCACGACTTGCGTATTTCTGTCACGGATCGCTGCAACTTTCGTTGCGTGTACTGCATGCCCAAGTCGATTTTCGACAAAGACTACCAGTTCTTGCCGCACAAAGACTTGCTCAGCTTTGAAGAAATCGAACAGGTTGCCCGTGAATTCGTAGCACTGGGGGTTGAAAAAATTCGCCTTACAGGCGGAGAGCCACTGCTCAGGAAAAATATCGAGATTCTCATTGAACAATTGGCACGCCTGCGCACACCGGGCGGAAAACCAGTCGAAATTACACTCACTACAAATGGCACGCTGCTTCGCAAAAAATCGAAAATTCTGAAAGAGGCAGGTTTAAATCGCGTCACAGTAAGTTTGGATGCAATCGACGACGCCGTTTTCAAGACCATGAACGATGTAGATTTTTCGGTCAACGAAGTACTTGACGGCATTGAGGCGGCCCATGAGGCTGGCCTGGGCCCAATCAAAGTCAACATGGTAGTGAAAGGTGGCATGAATGACGGGCAAGTGCTACCCATGGCCAGACATTTTAAAGGCACACCCCATATCCTTCGGTTTATTGAGTATATGGACGTTGGCAGCAGCAATGGCTGGAAAATGGATGAAGTAGTGCCATCGGCGCGCATCATCAACATGATTTCCCAACAGGTGTCGCAATTGCAAATGCTGGATGCCAACTACACCGGTGAAGTGGCCGAACGCTGGAAATACAGCGATGGCACAGGTGAAATCGGTGTAATTTCATCGGTAACACAAGCATTCTGCAAAGATTGCACCCGCATCCGTTTGTCCACTGAAGGCAAGCTTTACACCTGTCTGTTTGCAAGCAAGGGGCACGACTTAAAACCCTTGATTCGTTCGAACGCCCAGCCAGAATCGATTAAACAGCAACTCAGTCACGCAATCAGAAATTTGTGGTCAGTTCGGGCCGACCGATACAGCGAAATTCGGACTGAAAACACCACACAGCCCAAAGATAGAATTGAAATGTCGTATATCGGCGGCTGAGGAATCAGTGATACAAGTTATGGCAGCACACATACATACTACTCATGCAAGCATACCGAGTACCGTTGAAATTACGGCTATCAATGAACGTGGCGAGCAAATACCCGTTCAAATTTCTGGTGAACACCCTCTCACACTCTACTTCGACAAAAAAGAATTACTCACCATCATGACCTTGGGTGCTCAACCTGAGGCCTTAGCGCTGGGTTGGTTGCGCAACCAACGGCTGGTGTCCGACCCCGCGGAAATCGCAGCAATTCACGTGGACTGGGAAACAGAGAGCGTTGCTGTCACCTCAACAGTATTAAAAAATACAGGTCAAACCATTTGGGAAACCACCGAGAAAGCGCAGAAGTTAGAGAAGAAGACAACCACATCGGGTTGCGGACAAGGAACCGTGTTTGGCGACTTGATGGGGGACCTTGACAAGGTACAACTGAGCAACGCCTACAACATTTCGCAAGACGTCCTGTACGGTGTGATGGACCACGTTCGCAAACACGAGTCAATTTACAAACAGGCCGGTGCAGTTCATGGTTGCGCGCTATGTTCCAACAGTGGCGAGAACCGTGGTGAAATTTTGCTGTTCGTCGAGGACGTGGGCCGACACAATGCTGTGGACGCCATCGCGGGTCAGATGTGGTTACACGGCATGACGGGTGAAGACAAAATTTTTTACACCACTGGCAGGCTGACTTCCGAGATGGTGATCAAGTGTGCCCAAATGGGTATACCGGTACTCGTGTCGCGCTCGGGCCTTACCCAAATGGGCTATGAAATTGCCCAGAAACTGAACATCACCATGCTGGGCCGCTGCCAGGGCAAGCACTATTTGCTCTACACCGGCACACACCGATTCAACACTTTAATTGACACACAAATCGCATGAGCATTTCACTGGATGACATCACTGGCGTAATTCTCGCTGGTGGTATGGGCCGCCGCATGGGCGGCATCGACAAAGGATTACGCAATTACAAAAACGCACCACTGGCACTTCATGCCATGATGCGACTCAATGGACAGGTCGGCAGCATAACCATGAATGCCAACAGAAACATTGGTGTCTATGAAGGATTCGGTATACCCGTAATTTGCGACCAGCAACCCGATTTTGCAGGCCCTCTGGCAGGAATGCAGACAGCCCTTAGTTACGCCACAGTGCCTTTCTTGGTGACTGTGCCTTGCGATGTGCCCATGTTCCCTTTGAATCTGGTTGAGAAACTGAGTGCACCATTTGAAAAAAACGTGGGATTGATGCTGACAGTGGCTTCAACAAAAGGCCGCCACCACCCTGTGTTTTGCATGATGCGCACTGAACTGTTGCCCAACATGGAGGAATTTTTGCGCAAGGGTGGTCGAAAAATTGATGCCTGGTACGCCAACATTCCACATGAAGCGGTTGAATTTGACGATGAGTCAGCCTTTCACAACGTCAACACCCTCGAAGAACTCAAAGAACTTGAACAAAAATCCTGAGTAGCAAGGCAAAGTATGGAAACTGATTTTCAAACTGTTGAAGAAGCGCGAATCAAAATACTGTCGCATCTCAAGCCGATTACGGGCACCCGAACCGTGGCCATTCGCGACGCACTGGACCAGGTGTTGGCTGCCGATTTATTGTCCCCCATTAATGTGCCCGCGCATGACAATTCTGCGATGGATGGCTACGCCTTCAACAGCAACTGCATACAAAACGCCGACATCACCCAACTGAAAATGATTGGTACCGCCTACGCGGGCAAGGCATTCAACGGCAGTTGTGCCCATGGTGAATGCGTGCGCATTATGACTGGTGCAGTGATGCCTCAAAACTGCGACACCGTGCTGGTGCAGGAAAATGCCACTGTCAGTGGTGACCACATCAGCTTTCCACCAGGTGCAGTCAAAGCGGGCGACAACCGCAGGCTTGCCGGTGAAGACCTAACGATTGGCAAACCCGCCCTGCCCGCAGGCAAAGTGCTTCGGCCCGCCGACCTGGGTTTGCTGGCCTCGCTGGGTATTGCCGAAATTTCAGTGCGTAGAAAATTGCGGGTTGCTTTTTTCTCCACTGGCGACGAATTGCGATCCCTTGGCCAGCCACTGGATGAAGGCTGCGTGTATGACAGCAACCGCTACACACTGTATGGCATGCTGACCCGACTGCGATTCATTGAATTGCTGGATATGGGTGTGGTACACGACTCCCCGGAAGCCCTTGAACAAGCCATGTTGCAGGCCATGGAACAAGCCGATGTAATCGTGACTTCGGGCGGTGTTTCTGTGGGTGAAGCGGACTACACCAAGCACGTCATGGGAAAACTGGGCAGCGTGAATTTCTGGAAAATTGCCATGCGCCCAGGTCGCCCAATGGCTTTTGGCGAGGTTCACAACAAAGCCGATGGCGACTCCGCCTATTTGTTCGGCTTGCCGGGCAACCCGGTCGCAGTCATGGTGACCTTTTATGCATTCGTGCGCGACGCATTGTTCAAACTTGCCAATGCCAACCCCTTGCCAGTTCCCATGCTGAACGCGAAGCTGGTCCAAAACGTTCGCAAGCGCCCAGGACGGACTGAGTATCAGCGCGCTCGTCTGGTCATGGAAGATGGTGTTCTGGTTGCCCACCTAACGGGTTCACAAGGATCAGGAATTTTGCGCAGTATGTCAGAGTCAGATGGTTTGCTGGTACTTGATCACAAACAAGGTGACTTGAAAGCAGGCGATACTGTATTGGCCCTGCCCTTTGAAGGTTTGATTTAGGATACCCTCGCTCCCCACCCGGGGGAGTGAACCAAGTGAGTGATTTTCAGGGCCAAATTCAAGCGCTACCATGGGCGCACTTGAATTTCGGCCCCTGACATGCTCCAAGACCCCCGCCCAATCAAACCATTGCAACACGCCTTGTGCAGCGTGCTGGAAAACATGGGGCTGGAGTTTTTACCCAGCCAATGGGCATTGCAAGCCAATTTGGCTGAGACAGGAAGCGACCCCGAACTGAATCAATTGTTGGCTTATCTATCAGCCTGCAATATTTCTCGGCAGCTGTTTCAAAATGTGTCCACCAGTGAAATAAAACACCTTGGTCCACACACGCTGGCCATGTTGCACAACGGCCAGTGTGGCTTGCTTGAAGAACTGATTGCATCGAATTCCCCACCAGCGTCCTTGAAATGGGCCCTGCAAATTGAAGCCCCCAAAACCACTGAAGACACCCGAAGCGAACCAGCGCCGGCAAGCCTGTTTGAGTTTTGGCAACAGCTTCGTGATAGCCAATGGTTGCGAGAAGCACTCGATTTTGAGAATGGAAGCTTCAAGCCGGTGATCTATGCCTCTCTGTTGATCAACTTGCTGGCCCTGGCAGGCCCGCTGTTCTCGCTACAGGTGTATGACCGCATCATTCCTAACCAGGCCTATGCATCAATGATTGCATTGCTGTTCGGTGTATTTCTTTGCCTGGGTTTTGAGCATGCTTTAAAGCATGCGCGCCATCGCTTGATGGAAATTGCGGCAACCTCCATCGACACCCGCTGCACCATGCACCTGTCAAAATCACTCTTGAATGTGCCCATCCACAAAACCGAACCAACCCTGCTTTTGCAGCACCTTCGTTCGTTCGAGCAACTGCGTGAATTGGTTACAGGCGTGTTTCTGCTTGCGCTGATTGACCTGCCATTTCTGCTGCTTTTTCTGGCGGTAATTGCCCTGATTCACCCCCTTTTCCTGTTGATCTCGGGCGGAGTAATTGGACTCACCTTGCTGTTCATCGCCACATCTCACCGGACAATTTCCCGGCTCGGGCAAACACAAATGCGGCAAAGCCGCGAAACCCAAAGCCAATGGCTAGACTCGCTGGCCTGTCTGGACAACATTCAGGCACACGGCGTTCAACAAGCACACAGCAAACTGTTGAACAAACTTCAGCTTAAATCGCGGCTAAGCGGCAATGCAGTTCGCGATCAAATGTTTTTAATCAATCAACGAATACACCTGTTACAACAAGGCAGTTGGGTACTGACCATCGCGCTGGGTGTTTATTTCATTGTTGAAAAACAACTCACCGTGGGTGGCTTGATCGCAGTCTCCATGCTCACCATGCGCTGCTTTGCACCCATCCAGAAATTACAAGCCCACTTGGTACAAACCCATTCGGCCCAGGCCAGCTTCGAAGAACTGGACCGGTTTTTGGGGCAACAAACCCAAACCACTGAGCAACGCGCTGCTCTTGAACGCATCGACACCATGGCCCTTGAATTTGCAAGCGTTTTGAAACCTGGCCGTAACAGCGAAACTGCTCAACCTTTTGACTTCATACTGCGCGCCGTGAACCTGCAACTGCACGCGGGAAACCGGCTTGGAATCATCGGTACAACTGGCTCTGGAAAAACCTCCCTGCTCAAACTGCTGGCCCAACAACTGAAATGCGATCACGGCCAACTGGCGGTCAACAAGCTTTCGATTGCACATTTTCACAGCAGTGAATTTCAATCCAAAGTGGGTTATGCAAGCCAACCCCCAGTGCTGATCAAGGGCAGTTTGCTCGACAACATTCGCTTCATGCGCCCGCACATCAGTACTGAGAACTGCTGGAAAATTCTGCAGCAACTTGGGCTCAAAGAATGGGTAGATCAACACCCGGACGGCATTCACATGGCCATTGACAGCCAGGGCAACAACTTGTCTTCAGGGCAAAAGCAGGCTGTATCGCTGTGCAGAGCGCTGGCGGGCCAACCTCAATTGGTGCTTCTGGACGAACCCACCGTGTGTCTTGATCAACACATGGAGAGCCAGCTGATGCAACATTTGCAGCAGCTGCCAGAACACAGCATTTTGGTGTTCACTACACACAAGCTTGGGCTATTGGCTTGTGCAAGCAGCCTTGCACTGATGCACAAGGGGCAAATTCACGCGCAGGGCAACAAGCCTGAAGTACTACACGCAGCCAATGCACTTGCCACACAACACAAACAAAAAAATGCAGGTTGAACCATGAAAATTCAACATCACGCACAGCGAATTGTCGACTGGCTTGCCGGGCGGAATGAAGAACATCACATGCCGGCAACTGCAGGGCTGGACCAGTCAAGGCTGTGGCATGAACAACAAGTGCTCACCAAACGCCTGGTACATGGCTGCGCCCTCACCTTGCTGGCCCTGCTGGCGTGGTCTGCAATTGCAACAGTGCCCCAAGCTGCACATGGCGAGGCACGTGTGGTTCCCTCGCAGCGATTGCAGGTCATTCAAGCCGTAGACGGCGGCGTGATCAACCAGGTGTTTGTCCGCGAAGGTCAGCTGGTGAAGGCTGGTGACAAACTGGTTCAAATTGACATCACGCGTTTTTCATCAAGCCTCAAGGAAAAGGAAGCGATCGACGCCTCGTTTCAATTTCGAGAAGCCCGGTTAATGGCACAACTTAACAACACAACGCTAAACCTGCCTGCCCCATTAATTCAGCAGTACCCCGATTTGTACCTGCAAGAATCCAAGTTGCTACAAACCAAACTGCAAGAATGGGCCGCACAAACGCAAATTTATGAACAGCAGCTTGACCAACGGCAACGCGAACTCGACGAAGCACAAAGCAATGCCACCGCAGCCAAACGGAATCTGGAAATCTCGGAACAAGAATTGAGCAGCATGCGGCCACTGCTAAAAAGCGGCGCTGTATCCCCGGTTGAAGTACTGCGACTTGAACGCGATGTAGCCAAAGCCAAAGGCGACTATGAAGGTGCCAATGCACAAACCAACCGACTGTACTCTGCCATTCGCGAGGCCCGCCAGAAAATTGAAGAAATTCGATTAAAGCAAATCAACGAAGCACGCACCGAGCTCTCGGAAGTCAAGGCACGCCTGGCCAGCCTTGAGCAAAACCAGATCGAACTGAACGACAGGGTGAACCAGGCCACCTTAAAAACCCCTGTGGACGGCCTTGTACAACGTATTTTGTACAACACCCGGGGTGCTGTTGTGCCTGCGGGAAAAGAGGTGATCGAAATTGTGCCAATTGACGAACAGCTGGTTTTCGAGACACGAATCAACCCAAAAGACATCGCATTTATTCGACCAGAACAAAGCGCCAACATTCGAGTCACAGCCTATGACTATTCCATTTACGGCGCACTTGAAGGCACTGTAGAAAGTATTTCTGCGGACAGTTTGCTCGACGAATTCGGCCGACCTTACTTCAGTGTGAAAGTGACAGTGCCGCGCCTGAAAGTGCATGAAAAAATTCGTCTGATGCCTGGCATGGTCGCCAATGTCAGCATTGAAACTGAAGATCGAACTGTATTGTCTTACCTCACCAAACCTGTCATACGCGGCTCAATTCAGGCATTCACTGAACAGTAAATCAACACCCGTCATCCCAATAACTCCATAGAGTTAACTCTCGCTCATCCTGACCCAATCACCTGTTTGGCACGCAGTTGATTTGGAACCAAACTCGCGACTCGATCACTTATCAATGACATCGAACCCGAGGACCCCCATGAGCGAGAAGCCCGTTGTGAATGCCCAAGAATGCGACCCAAGTACCCTTGGCCTGGCCAGGAAACCGCGCCCAGCCTTAAAGCGCAAACCGCAAACCGAGGTGGTCGTTCAACTTGGACCCTTTACAGATGGGCAAATTACTGCACCTGAAATGGTTCGTCCCCTTGAAGGACCCACGGAATGGCTGATCAAGCCAAAAACCGGCGAGATTGTTCCCTTTGACGCAGGCACGCCACCCGAGAAGGATGTCATACGCAAATACATCACCGTGGGTGCCCAAGACAACGATGTTCCCGAAGACCTTCCGAAACTGAGCGAAGGCTATGTTGTGGAGCGGATTAACCAGGACCCGCTGCCCAGCATGGATGGTGAAGTTGGTGAAAATGGTACCAACACTGTTCGCGTGGTTGAAAAAGAAGGCCCAGCCAGCGTGGAATGCAAAGACACGCCGCCACCCACGCCCGTCGATGAAAATGAAGAGCCCCCACCGGTTGAACCCCCACCACCGGTTGAACCCCCACCACCGGTTGAACCCCCACCGCCTGGTGAAAGTGAAGAAAAGTGCGAAACTCCTGTGGATGCGATTGATGACTGTGCAAGCACTCAGAAGAATTGTCCAGTAGTTATTGATGTTCTAAAAAATGATCAGGGAGAGGGAGATCTCACAATTACCGATGCAAGTGCAGAGAACGGTATGGTTGAAATAAAGGACGGCAAACTTCTTTATACACCTGACAAGGATTTTACTGGCGAAGACGTTATCACCTACACGATTGGAGACGAAAATTACCTCAGTGATACCGCGAATGTCTATATGAATGTTGAATCGGCATATGACAAGAATTCTGATGTTGACTGTTCAACAAACAATCTGTCCGAGCATGAACTGTATGGCGAGAAAGCAAAAATAAAGGACTACGAGTTTTCATCTAAGTCCTACGACGGAACCGACTCCATTTTCGAAGACCACAGCAACAAAATGCAATCCATTCTCGAGAACACAGATGACAGCATTCAACTTGAATCGAACTGGAGTAGCAACTTCGGCCCAAGTAACTTCGAAATATCAGCCTCTGTGCCAGTTGACGAACCCGTGGCAGTAAGCTGATGCAATTTAACGAACGAGCCAACATGAACACAAGCCACACACCAAAACCCACGCTGAAAACCTTGCCTGCGGCCATGGTTCTCGCCTTGCTCACCCTGAGTGCCCCTGCCGCCTGGGCACAGGAAAGTCAGGCTGTAACCGAGGTGCAAGCCCAATCAGCGACGCAAGCAACAGAAAACAATGCGCCAAATCCCTTGCAACAAAGTGTAATTAAAGGCCTGCAAAACAGCCCGACACTGGATGCCGATGTGCATGCACTCGAGGCGCAAATGGAAGAAGCCAACGTGGTATTCGGCACGTTGCTACCCACCGTCGATGCACGGGGCTCTGCTGGTCGCGAACGTACCCGGATCGAAGACGCAGACACACGCACCTACAACGCGAATTCCTACGGCATTGAGGCACGCCAAAACCTGTACAACGGTTTTACCTCCCAGGCTCGCTACCTCGCGGCCTACTCTGGAGCCATGCAAAGCTATTACCGATACCTGAACAAAGCCAATCAGGTTGCCTTTGAGGCCTCTAGCGCACATGTTGATGTATCCCGCTTTCAGGCACTGACTCGCCTGTCAGAGGACAACTTGAAATATCACCAAGACCTGATGAACCGCATTGAAGAAAAGGTCAAAAGTGGCGTGACCCGTCAATCTGATCTGGAACAGGCACGCAGCCGATACACCCTGGCCTTGGGTAACCTGGCCACCGAGAAGGCCAACACTTTCTCTGCGATGGCCAACTACCAAAGAATTACCGACACGGTTTGGCCTGTCAACCAAGCCGGGGAATATGTTGTAAACGCAAATTTTGAAGTTGAAAACAGGGAACGTCTGGTGTTCGCCCTGAACAACCACCCACTGCTCAAGGCATCCAACGCATCCATTGCCACGGCCAAACAGGAAGTGACTGCGGCCAGCGAGGGTTTTCATCCCCGCCTTGATTTGCGTGCAAAAACCGATGTGTACAGCAACTACCTTTCCACATTCGACGAACGTCAAATTTCATCAATCGACTTGCTGGCCACGATTAACCTGTACCGCGGTGGCGCCGACAATGCCTCCCGAAATGCCGCGATCAAACGTCGACTTCGCAGCCTGGATGACAAACTGGTCATTTGCAGAGCCATTCGACAATCCACCCAAACCTCGCTTTTCGATGTGGTCAGTTCGCAAAAAAAACTGAATTACTTTCGCGAACAGGCAGCTGCAATTACCAAAGCACGTGCTGCCTATGAACAACAATTCGAGGTGGGCCGACGCAGCCTGCTCGATTTGCTGAGTGCTGAAAATGAGTACTATCAGGCCCAGCGTGCCCTGATCAATATCGAAGCTGATTTAAGTATTTCAAAACTGAAATTGCTGGCTGCCACTGGCCAGCTCACCACACTGTTTGCGGTGGATGCACTGGTCAATGCCGATGAGCCCACCAAGCGCAATGTAATGTTCTACGATGAACAGCGGCTCAGTGGTGCTGAGTCTGAGGGTTGTCCAGCCAGCTTGATCAATCTTGAAGACTTCGATTTGCCCAACATCGGATTCGATGAAGCCTTGAAGTCAGTGGAAGCCACAAACAACTTGCCTCCAATTCAATTGGCCCAACTCGCCAATGGTGACGTAACCAACCAGCAGGTGGCCGCATTTGGCGACCCTGCGGAAGTCTCCAAAAGCCTGATCGACAAAACCAAGGCATGGGCCAAGGCTTGGGAAAGCAAAGACTTGAACAGTTACATCGCCTTTTACGCGCCAAACTTCAAGCCCGAAGAGGGCAGCTACGAAGCATGGGTCAGCAACCGACGTGATCGAATTTCAAAAGCACAGGGAATCGACATCGAAATTTCTGACTTGCAAGTGATACCCAGTTTTGACAAACCCGATGAGTACGAAATCAGCTTTGTTCAAGATTACCGTGCAAAGTTTTATCAAGAACGCTCGAAAAAAGTACTGACCTGGAAAGAAAACAAAGGCATTTGGCAAATTATCCGGGAACAAAACACGCCTGTGACCACAGCACAAACCCAAGGCAGAAAAAACCTGAATCTCGCTCATGCCAAGGTCAATTAAATAGGCAGTTATTGCCCAATCAGGCTGTGGGTCAACACTCGCAGCCGTTCGTAAACCACGCATTTGCAGAGGCTTAAACTGCCCGATTCTGAATAGACCCCCACCAGCCCCTTTTGCGTCCCATCCGCCCTGAAATCATCGAGCACATTGAACTCTCCCCCCTGCTCTACACCACCTGCTGCCACGCGGCTAGCACGCACCACACTGACACCATTTAACAGCAAGCGACGCAACACCGGCACACAGGCCTCTGGAATGTTGCCATGCCCCGGTGCAGCCACCACCACCGAGGCAGGTTTGCGATTCAGCAAATCATTCAATTGACGCAAAGGCCCGTTGCCCGGTGTGCAAAACACCACGGGCACCTCCATCGCCTCAAACAATGGGTGCGCTTGCGTGCCCGCATCAAACAAATTGGAAAACTGACCCAGCATTCCGACATCGGCCGGAGGGTTCAATGCCGTGAGGTTATCGAACCAGTTGACATCGGGCCGCACTGTATACGGACCATCAAACGCATCAAAACCAGCTGTACTTTGTTTCTCAACATGTTGTGCAGGCGTAAACAAACCTTGCATGAACAGGCCAAATGGCACTTCGCAATTTGACAGGTGCGCTGGCAAGGAGAGCAAAGCAAAATCGAGGGCACCACTCAGATTACTGGGTCCGTCAGCGTCCTCTGCATCCGAAGGCAGCATGGCCCCTGTAAATACCAACGGCTTGGTCAAGAGAGAGGCCGGGAGTGTCAAATAAAGGAAGTACAACATGTCTTCCATGGTGTCAGTGCCATGTGTCACCATAACGGCATCGACGTCTGGCGACTGAAGCAGGCGAACTAACGTGGTACGCAGTTGTAGCATGTGGGCCAATTCAAGATCTTGACTACCAATGCTGTAGGGCTGCTCAAAGTGCCACTTAGCACGGTGAAGCAGGCCAGGTATGCCCATCACGAGGCTTTCGCCGCTGCGCTGGGCCGACTCATAGGCCCAGGTTTCTGAACCCTCGACTAGCGTACCGGCAATGGTTCCACCCGTGGCCACCAAGGCGACCTGAGGCAGAGAATCAAACGTTTGTGGGCGTATCGTCATCATCCAGCGGGTCCACCTTGCCGTCATTTAATCCAAGCAAATCGATCGCATCTTTTTCGGGTAATTCATCAACACCCTTCAGTTTTCGCTGCATGACACGTGAACGTGTTTCGGCCTGCTCGATATTTTTGGCAGCGCGCTCAAGCGTGTCACGTGTTTTGGCAAGTATGTCGCCAAACTTGCCGAATTCGGTTTTAACAGCGCTGAGCACAGTCCACACCTCGCTTGAACGTTTTTCAAGCGCCAGTGTTTTAAAGCCCAACTGCAAGGCGTTTAATAATGTGGTTAAGGTAATTGGGCCAGCCACAGTCACCCGGTGCAATCGTTGTAAATCGTCGACCAAACCGGGGCGTTTGACCACTTCGGCATACAAACCCTCGGTGGGTAGAAACAAAATACCGAAATCGGTAGTGTATGGCGGGGCCAGGTATTTTTCGGCGATGGTTTTTGCCTCGGCACGAATGGCCATATCCAGCGCTTTTGATGCAGCCGCTACGCCATCTGCATCGGCTCGATCAAAACACTCCAGCAAACGCTCGTATTGTTCTTTGGGAAACTTCGAATCGATGGGCAACCAAACCGGTTGCTCTTCTTCTTTGCCGGGTAAACGCACAGCGAATTCAACAATGTTGTTGCTACCTGGCACCGGCTTGATGTTGCGACCAAATTGCGAGGGGGTCAGCATTTGCTCCAACAACGCCTGCAGCTGTACCTCGCCCCATGTTCCCCTGGTTTTCACATTGGTTAGCACACGTTTTAAATCGCCCACACCGGTGGCCAGGGATTGCATTTCGCCCAAACCTTTGTAGACCTGCTCCAGGCGTTCGCTCACTTGTTTGAACGATTCGCCCAAGCGGGTTTCAAGAGTGGCATGCAGTTTTTCATCCACTGTTTTGCGCATCAACTCCAGCTTGCTGGCGTTGTCGTCTTGAATGTCTTTCAATTTCTGCTCAACCGACAAGCGAATTTGCGTGAGCTGATCCTGGATCAAAGTGTTGGTGCGATGAAGTGTTTCAGAGAACTGATTCAGCTTTTCAGACTGAATTTGATTGCCCTGCGTGAACTGCCCGACGATAACCTGCTGCAAACCATGAGCGGCCTGCTGGCTTTCCGTGCGTGCCTGTGCAAAAGTTTGCGTCAATAATTCAGATTGCTTGCTTTGGCGAGCCTCCATGTCTTGGTTGAGCAAACGAAGTTGCTTGCCCAATTCTTCGGACACAAAACGCTGCTGTGCCTGCGCATCCATGACTTCATCCAGATTGGCCAACACTTGGCTTTGAAATTGAGCCAGCTCGGCCGAATTGTCGACAGTCATTTTCCGATACACCAGCACCAGGCCAATCAATACCAGCAACAGCAGGCCCACCACGGCCCATATCAATTGTGTGTCCATCAACTTACTCGCCCTTGATCGAAACAGTGTTCAAACCCTTGGCGCTGCCTTCGGGATCGGGCTTGTTGCGCATCCAGTCTGCGGTGCGGAAGAAGGAAAGCATAAGCCCTTCAATCACTTTCTCGGGCAGTTGCATGGCGCGCAGCGCGTTCACCATGCACAGCAACCACTGGTCGCGATCTTCACTGGAAATTGGAAATGGCATGTGACGCATGCGCAAGCGTGGGTGGCCAAATTGTGGTGAATACAGGTCGGGGCCGCCCAGCCAGCCCGACAAAAACAGGTAAAACTTTTCGCGTGAGTGGTCCAGATGAACCGGGTGCAGTTTGCGAATGCGCTCAAAACTCGGATTTTGATCCATTTCGTCGTAGAACAGATCAACCAGCTTGCGCACGCCAGCTTGCTGCTCCTCTGGCGTACTGCCAAAGTAGAGAATCGGCGGCTTGGGTTGTGCGTCGCTGCCGGTGGTGTTACTGGTTGAATCGTTGTTGCTCATGGAGGTGCCGGTGAGAATATGGGTAGATATCCCACATTGTAACCGTGCACTGCCACGTAAATTCGACTGTAATTCGATTAGTCGATGGCTTGCTAGGCAGCAGCTTGCCTTAAGGTTTGCATCACGGGGGCGCGGCAAACCTTGTTGACCGACCATGCACCAAACAACACCGACACCACTGCACCCGCAACCACACCAGCCACAATGTGCATGGGCGACAGGAAGTACTCAAACTCGAACACAAAATGCGCCACGCCCCAACCCAGGCCTTGGGCGGCAATGGCAGCCACCAAACCTGCCAGCGCACCCAGCACGGAAAGTTCAAGCCAAGCGGCCCGTTGCAGCTGAGCCGTAGATGCTCCCATAGCCCTGTAAATTGCAGCCTCACGGGTGCGCACACGTGCACCTGTCATCACACAGGCCACCACCACCAATCCACCGGCGGCCACTGTGAACAAAAATACAAACTGAACAGCCTGGCCCACCTGCCCCAGAATTTTCCGCAACTGGGTGATGACCAACTCGGTGTCCAGCACAGTGAGGTTGGGATATTCGCGCACCAGGTCACGGGACACAGGAATGGCTTTGTCTTTCTGCAAACTAACGGAAGTGATCCAGGTTTGCGGGAAAGATTGAAGTACTTCGGTCGGAAACACCATAAAGAAATTCACTTCCATGGAATCCCAACGCAGCTCGCGAATGCTGGTAATTTCGGCTGTTAAGGGCGTACCTGCAATGTCGAAGGTGAGCTTGTCGCCCATGCCTATCCCCAAGCGCTCTGCCACACCGTCTTCTACGGACACTTCGGCTTGGGTGGGAGTTTCATCAAACCAGCTTCCGGCAGCGAGGGTATTGTGCATGGGCAAGGTGTCTGCAAAGCTCAAATTCAGTTCACGTTCCACTGTGTTGCGGGCGCGTTCATCCGAAAAGGTATCGGCAGTGATGGTCTCACCGTTGATGGCGCTCAAGCGCCCGCGCACCATGGGGTACAAATTGACCGGACCAAGGCTTGCGGTATTCAACACTTGTTGAACACCTTCAACCTGATCGGGTTGAATATTGAACACAAATCGATTGGGTGCATCCTCGGGCACGGCCTCTTGCCAGCGATCAATCAAATCACCCTGTACCACAGCCAGCATTAACAATGCCGCCAAGCCCAAGGCCAGACTGACACCCTGTAACACCAGCGTGCCTGCTCGTTTGGACATGCTTTGAAAAACCGCGATGTTGGTGCCTGTACTTTTCCTGCCCCTCCCGAGGTAGGCCAGGGTTTTCAACAACCCCCAGAACAACAAGGCAAACACCAAGGACGTACCCACAAAGCCTGCGAACAACAAGAGGGCCAACACGACATTGTTCACAATCAGCAAGCACACCGCAATTGCAGTCAACACACCAAACAATACCGACAGTACCAATTGCCCACGGCTGCTTTTCAATGTTTGGTGCCGAATGACAGCCACCGCGGGTGCACGCAAGGCATACCAGGTGGGCACTGCCGCAAAACCCAGCAGCAGTAACGCAGAGAGCAAAATACCCATGGGCAGGTAATGCAAACCTGCCAGCGGCAGGTCTACCCCTACCAGTTCAGCCAAAAACGCCAGAAGCCCCCAATGCGCGGCCCAACCCAAGCCAACACCCAGCACGCCGGCCCCCAAAGTCAGCATGCCCATGCCAATTGCCCACATGCGCAGCAAACGTTTGGGGGTGTAGCCCAGACTTTTCAATACTGCCAATTCGCTGGCCTGTTCTTTGGCAAACAAGTGCGCCACCAGCGCAATGCCCACACAGGCCACCATGGTACCAATCAGGGCAGCCATGGCCAGGAAGTCGTTGGCGCGTTCCAGCGTACCGCTGACTTCAGGTCGACCATTCTCCAGGGTTTCGATCTCCTCGACCGGGGACAGTACTGGGGTCAATTCGGAAATCAACTGATTAATCAACGGCTGGGTGCCGGTGAAGTAAATCCGCCAGGTGGCTCTTGAGCCCAGGCCCAACAACTTCGATTCTTCGAGATCTGCAGTGTTCATCATGACGCGGGGAGCGAAGTTGACAAAGCCACCGCCACGGTCGGGTTCCACCAAAATAACGCGGGTTACGGGACGGCTTATTTCGCCCACTTGAATTGAATCACCCAACTGAACATCGAGTGAGCCCAGCACGCCCTGGTCGACCCACAATTCTCCTTGAGGAGGGCCACTGGCGACTTTCTCATCTTTCCCTTGGGCATCGCGTACCGTCAGATCTCCTCGCAAAGGATAGGTGTTGTTGACCGCCTTGAGCGATACCAGCAAATCGACGCGCTCCGAGGGCACAACGCTGGGAAACACCACGCTTTCAGCCTGCTTTAAGCTTGCGTACTGTGGTTTGTCAAGAATTGAAAGCCAAGGCGCATTTTCAGTGTTGCGCTTGGACTCAATCACCAAATCACCGCCTAGCATCTGACTGGCGTCACGCACGAGGGCAGCTTCAATTCGGGCCGAGAATACGCCGACGGACGATATGGCCGCTACAGCGAGGACTAAAGCCACAAATAAAATTCGGAACGACGCGCGGCGTGACTGCCGCGCCCAATACTGAACAGACTGCATGAAGAAGGCGCTTGCTGGATAAAACACCAGTTTAGGACAAACCGCGTGGATACAGGTTCCCTTGTTTATTGCAGCGCAGTATTTTCTTCATCAATAAAACACGCAAAAAATTGACCGATCGTGCTATTTTGAGTGCAGATTTGAACACTCACTCCAACAATAAAAATTACTTTTCAGTAACATAAGTAAATACATTACAAAAAACTACCGATTTTTAAGGAGACGGTAACGTGTCTGACGCATTTCCCCATTTGAATTCTCCACTTGACCTCGGCTTTACCACCCTGCGCAACCGAATCATGATGGGTTCGATGCACACTGGCCTTGAGGACAAGTACAAAGAGTTTGACAAGTTTGCGGCTTACTTCGAAGCACGCGCCAAAGGCGGTACCGCCCTGATTGTAACCGGTGGTTTTTCACCCAATCTGGAAGGCTGGCTATACCCGTTTGCATCAAAGCTAAGCAGCAGCGGTGCAATCAAGCATCACAAAAAAGTGACCGAAGCTGTGCACCGGCACGACGGCAAAATCGTGATGCAGTTGCTGCATGCTGGCCGTTATGCCTACCACCCGTTAAGCGTGTCGGCATCGAACGTGAAATCGCCAATCAATCCGTTCAAGCCGCGTGAGATCGGCGACTTTGGCATTCGCCGCACCATTGCAGCCTTTGCACGTTCAGCCAAGATTGCCCAGGAAGCAGGTTATGACGGCGTAGAAGTGATGGGGTCGGAGGGTTACTTTTTAAACCAGTTCATCTGTAAACGCACCAATCAACGCACAGACCGTTGGGGTGGCTCGGTGGAAAACCGGGCTCGTTTGTCGGTTGAAATTGTTCGTCGAATCCGCGAAACCGTGGGTGAAAAGTTCATCATCATTTATCGCCATTCATTGCTGGACCTGGTCGAAGGCGGCAACACTTGGGACGAGGTCAGTTACATCGCCAAAGAGATCGAAAAGGCCGGCGCCACGATGATCAACACCGGTATTGGCTGGCATGAAGCACGTGTACCTACTATCGTGACTTCGGTTCCCCGCGCTGCATTTGCAGAACTGACCGCTAGGCTTCGCAAAGAAATCAAAATACCGGTGATTGCCTCCAACCGAATCAACAAACCTGAAGTGGCAGAGCAGTTGCTTGCCGATGGTGCCTGCGACATGGTATCCATGGCCCGGCCACTACTTGCTGACCCTGATTTTGCGATCAAGGCCAAAGAAGGTCGCGCCGATGAAATCAATGTGTGCATTGCCTGCAATCAGGCCTGCCTGGACCATACCTTCAGCTTGAAGCGCGCGTCTTGTTTGGTGAATCCGCGTGCCTGCCATGAACTGGAAATTGTAGACAAACCATTGGAGCGCAAAAAGAAAATTGCGGTGGTGGGTGCGGGCCCTGCGGGCCTGGCTGCTGCCACTGAATTGGCTCGCCGTGGGCACAGCGTCACCTTGTTCGACAAAGCGGGTGAAATTGGCGGTCAGTTCAACATGGCCAAACAAATTCCAGGCAAAGAAGAATTCCATGAAACCATTAGCTACTTCAGACGCCAGCTGGAGTTGAAGAAGGTGGATGTTCGTCTGAACACCGCTGTGGATGCTGAGCTAATCTCCAAAGAGCGTTTCGATGAAGTGATACTGGCCACCGGCATCAAGCCCCGCACACCAGGTATCGAAGGCATTGATCACCCCAAGGTGTTGAGCTACATCGATGTGCTGTTACACAAAAAAGAAGTAGGCAAGAAAGTGGCTGTGATTGGCGCTGGCGGTATTGGCTTTGATGTGTCGGAATACTTGACGCACGACTTTTCCCACCCTTCTCCAACCCTGGATTTGGAAAGCTGGAAAAAGGAATGGGGTATTACCTTTGACCCCAAAAACGCAGGTGGCATTGATGGGGTACACGCCGAGCCACCCAAACCCGCGCGTGAGGTGTGGCTGTGCCAGCGCAAGGACGAACCCTTGGGTAAGCGCCTGGGTAAAACATCGGGCTGGGTGCACAAGGCCAGCTTGAAAAGCCGGCGCGTTCACTTCATGCAAGGTGTGGAGTACTTGAAGATCGACGACCGTGGATTGCACATCATGAGCGCGCATGGCCCAGAAATTTTGAATGTCGACAACATTATCGTGTGTGCAGGCCAGGATCCCTTGCGTGAACTTGTAGAACCGATTGAAGCATTGGGCATACCAGTGCATTTGGTGGGTGGTTCATCGGTGGCTGCAGAACTGGATGCCAAACGCGCAATTAATCAAGCCACCCGACTGGCTGTAACCCTCTAAAGGCAAAAGAAAAAATGAGTCAAAAATCGATGCTGCAAAAGGTGTATGCGCAAGTGGACAAGCTGCCCACGCCTTTGAAAACCCGTGCATTTACCCTGCTGTTTGGCCGCGCAGTAAAATACTTCAAAACCAGTGGTCTGAAATTTGAATGGATTGAACCTAACCACTCCATCGTGGTGATCAAAAACCGCCCTTATGTACAAAACCACATTGGTACTGTGCACGCGGTTGCCATGATCATGATTGCCGAATCAGCCACGGGGGCACTGGTGGGTTTGAATGTGCCGGCCAACGCAATACCCGTGATCAAGCGCATGGAAGTGGATTACCGCAAACGTGCAGTGGGCGATATGAAAGCCGAAGCCATGCTGACACAAGAGCAAATCGCGATGATGCAAACCGAGGAACGCGGTGAAGTTGATGTAGCGGTGACGATTACCGATGGCGAAAGCAAAGAACCCATCTTCGTTCGCGCCATTTGGGCATGGACCCCGAAGCGCAAAGGCTAAAATATACAAAACAGCAAGGAGACACCCGCATGGCACCATTTGAATTCAGAACTGTGAACCGCATTGTGTGCGAATCCGGAAGCTCGCTTCGAATGGCTGACATGTTGGCTCCATTGCTGGCTCAGCATGGCCTAAAAAGGGCAAGGGTATTCATGCTGGTTGACCCCTTCATCGCGGGCACTGCAGCCTTCAAAACCATTGTTGAAAACCTGGCCACAGCAGGCCATGCAGTTCACAGTTGCAACGATGTAGAACCCGACCCTCCCGAGGCTTTGGTGCACAGAGTCACTTTGCTCGCCATGGAATTCAAGGCCGATGTAGTGGTGGCCATCGGTGGCGGCTCCACGCTTGATGTGGCCAAGCTGATTGCCGTGTTGGCGCGCGGAAAACAAGAACTGAACACCATGTATGGTGTAGGCAATGTGACCAGCGACAGGTTGCCTTTGGTGCTGGTGCCCACCACGGCTGGCACAGGCAGTGAGGTGACTCCGATTTCAATTGTCACCACGGGTGTGGACACCAAAATGGGCGTGGTGTCGCCTGTGTTGTATGGCGACCTGGCCATTCTGGACGCTGACTGGACACTTAGTCTGCCCCAGCATGTCACCGCGGCCACCGGCATTGATGCCATGGTGCATGCGATAGAGGCTTACACCAGCAAACGCCTGAAAAACCCTTACGCTGATTTTCTCGCCTGCGAGGCGCTAAGGCTGTTGGCTGCCAACTTGCACACCGTGTGCAAAGAACCAGGCAACCGCGAGGCGCGCCAGGCGATGATGTTGGGCTCTTGCATGGCTGGCCAGGCTTTTGCCAATGCGCCAGTGGGTGCGGTACATGCATTGGCTTATCCAATTGGCGGCATTTTTCATGTGCCGCATGGTTTGAGCAATTCATTGGTGTTGCCGCATGTGTTGCGCTTTAACTTGCCCGCAGCCGAGCAGCAGTACGCAGAGCTGGCCCAGGTATTGAAGCTGGGTCACCACGGCGACAACACCGAGCAACTGGCCCAGGCCTTTATTGATTACACCGCCACATTGTCGCCTTCTACAGGTTTGCCGGTTGGCTTGCGCGAAGTGGGTATTGGCGAGAAAGATTTACCCCTGATGGCCAGCGCAGCCATGCTGCAGACCCGCCTGTTGAGCAACAACCCACGTGATGTGAACGAGGCCCAAGCCTTGGCTATTTATCAGGCGGCCTACTAAGATTATTCGATTGATAACCATGACCACTTTGGCCCAATACCCACTGCATCAGCTTGTTCAAACCCGTTGGCACGACAACGACATTTACGGCCACGTGAACAATGTGGTGTATTACAGCTACTTCGACAGTGTGGTGAACCGTTATCTGATTGAAGAAGGCGGACTGGACATTCACAACGGTGAAGTGGTGGGTTTTGTGGTGGAAAGCCAGTGCAAGTACCTGAAACCACTGGCCTACCCTGAGCCGGTTACGGCCGGCCTGCGGGTGGGTAAACTGGGCAACAGCTCAGTGCGCTATGAATTGGGTTTGTTCAACGCCAAGGGCGAATTGTGCGCTGAGGGTTACTTTGTGCACGTGTTTGTGAACAAGACGAACAACACCCCCACCCCAATACCTGAGAGCATTCGCAGCAAATTGGCTGTGTTGCTCGCTTGACGATTGAGTACAACTGGTCAGGTCAAGTCTTTCTGTCGTATTGAACGCCAATTTTTTTCGCCACTGCCAGCAAACCTGCTGGGGACAAATCCTGCAGTTCTATCAAAGGTGATTCGTCAATATTGGGGTACTCACGCAAAATTGAGCGGCGATAGGCAGGGTCGTAATGATTACGCATCAGCCGCTCAAACAGTTCGGGCATTTTGCGCTCGGCAGCCAGTTGCTCCCATTCTTCAAATTCCTTACCGCCCACCAGGCTGCGAATAAAACGCAGACGCTCGAGCAGGCCTCCCGGATCTTCTTCAAAGTGCTTGTAATCCTGTCTCCATAGCTCGACACGTTGCTGCATGTCGGCATGCACGCGAATGGTTTTTCCTTTGCGCATGGCGTCAAGCATGGATGCAGGGATCTGCACATTGCCGATCTTTTTGCTTTCGGCTTCAACCCAGACTGGGCGTGTGGGATCACATTTCGCGAGTTCTTCCAACAGCAAAGTGTCGAAATACTTTTGCGAGGGTTGAGGAGTACCAGGCACTGCCCCAATGATTGAACCTCTGTGACGGGCGATTGCCTCCAGATCCACCACTTGGCAACCTGCTTCCCGCAAGGCATACAGCAGCCGGGTTTTGCCGCAGCCGGTTGGGCCGCTCAGCACATGATAATCAAACTTCTTGGGCACAATTTCGAGTTGTTCATTCACCCAGCGCCGGTAAGCTTTCCAGCCACCGTTTAATTTGCGAACATCGTAGCCAATCGTTTCAAGCGCATCAAACCACAGTTTGCTGCGTTTTCCACCCCGGAAACAGTACACCAGTACCTTTGCATCTTTGGGGTATTTGGGCAAATCATCGCTAAGGTGCCGCGCAATATTGGCCAACGAATAACGCACACCGATGCTGTAGGCTGCCATTTTATCGGTGCGGTGAAGGGTGCCAACCTCGGCGTATTCGTCATTGTTGACCACCGGCATGTTGATCGCGCCCGGAATGTGATCCTCCTCAAACTCCCGGGGCGAGCGTGCATCAATAATCAGGTCGTAAGAGGAAAAGTCATGCATGAAAAAGCCAACTTCAAAACAAATGTTCAGCCCGGCAGAATAACGCAAAACAAGGCTTCAATTGCAAACCTAGGTCGGCAAGTTTCGCCCAGGAAGTGTTTTAAGTCCGTTGGCAATGGTTTTCAAGTCTTTCCAATCGGTGGCTTTTCGCTTTTGCAGCATAGGCCAAAGCTTCATCAACAGCTGTGCAGTGGCTAACACATCGGCTGCCGCCTGATGCCGTTGTTCACATTCAATGCCGTATCGCTGCATCCACACATCAAGAGGAAGTTGGTGGTTTTCCTTGTGCAATACTGCGGCCAAATGCTCCAGATCGAGCCAATGCCGGTGCGTTGAACGCCCCAAAACCTTGCGCATGGCCTTATTGATCAGGATTTCGTCAAACCAACTGTGGAAGGCGATCAATGGTGAATTGCCCACATAACGCAGGAATTCCGACAAAGCCACTTCCGCCTTCACCCCTTTTTGCTGTGCGCCAATGCCAATGCCATGTATCAGAATATTGTTTTTGTCGATGGCTTCAAATTCAATCATATCGACAATATCAGGGGGCTGTTTGATAACCACCTCAAAAGTGTCTGTAAGCGATATGCGTGGGCGGCGCTGAGCATCAAACGCTATGGCAGTGGCTGCAATGGAAATCAACCTGTCTTTCTTCGGATTCAGACCGGACGATTCCACATCCAACACCACCCAGCGATCTGGGTTGGGGTTTGAAAAATCGAGTGTTTGAACCAGGCGGTTCTTGATATAACTCGCCCATCCTCGCGTGGGCAGCAATTGTCCCTGCGACGTGGTGCTCAACGCATATGCTCCATCTCGATTCGCTGCTGCAAACGGCGCCCTACCCTGAAACACTCTTTCAATATACGACGGTCGATGTTGTCGAGCACATCGTAGTTCACCACATTGGGCTGATCCGGCAAATTTGGAACGGCGACACCCTCGTCAAGCTGAATTCGCAGCCGCATCATTTGCAGAAATTCAAACGCACTCACCCAGGCATCTCGGCGTTGTTCTTCAACGCTCAATCGCTTGGCCACTGCCTCAAACCGACGCCGTGTATTGACTTCATCGATGCCAAACACCAAAGAAAAAAAGCGCGCAGCATCGACAAATACCGCCGTACCCTGCTTTTTCAAATCAAGCGTGCGAATATCCTCGATCTCGGTGGTGTCTATGCTGCCGTGCCAGTTCAAGGGTGGGCGAAAACGCATGATGTTTTCAGCCAGCAGGCGCAAGAAGATGGTGGATTCTTTGGCGCGGGTCACAATGTAATCCCGAAGGGGCTGTGCCAGCTCTTTGTTGCCCGCCAGGGGGCGAAGATCGAAAAATATGTTCACACGGAGCAGGTTTTCAGGCGTGGCTACATCGATCCATCGCGCAAATTTGTTCAACCACTCGCCAGCAGTCATACAACATTCAGGGTTGCTGGCCATGATGTTGCCTTTGCACAAAGGGTAGCCGCACTGGTCCAGAGTTTGGTTTACTTCTTTGCCAAACGCCAGCCAGCGTGGTCTGTCCGCCTCCGGCTGATCACTAATAAACAGCAAGCCGTTGTCCTGGTCTGTGGCAATTGTTTGCTCCGAACGGCCTTCCGAGCCGAAACTTAGCCAGCAATAACTGCTGGCGTCAATGCCCATTCGGTTACCGACCACCTCCAAAATCCGCTCGGTGAGCACGTCGTTCAAGTGGCTGATCAACTCTGTGAGCTGCTTGGCTGCAATCCCCTGCCCCAACAGGTTTTTTGCAAAACTTCGAATGTCGTTGGCGCAGGCGCGCAACATATCGGCATCTTGCGCTGAATGAATATTGCTACTGATCTGTTTCAGCGACAAACGCTGCATGGCGAAAATATCTCGCTCGGAAACAATGCCACTTAATTTTCCGTTGCGGGTTACCGGCACGTGGCGAATGCCAAATCTGGACATCAGCAGGGCGGCATCCTGCGCAGTGCAACTTTCGTCCAAGGTATGAACCGGAGTGTTCATAACCTCTGAAATCAGCGAACTCAGGGGCTTTTGGGCCATAGCCACGCGCGACAACACATCCTGGCGGGTCAAAATTCCCTCCACCGCCATGGCCTCATTCACTACGATCATGGAACCAATCCGATGCTCATGCATCACTTCCAACACCTGCTTCAAAGGGGTATTTGGCGCGCAGGAAAAAGGCTCATGACGGCATACATCACGCAGGGGTTTCTCAAGCGTTTGCTCGGCCAGAGTTTGAGAGGAGTAAGCAACCTGAATCGCCTTTCTGGACAAATCCAGAAACTGCATGGTGCGCCGTGTTAAATAATCGGAAAAGACCGGGCTTTTACGTGCCAGGGCTTGAACGCCGTCAAAGGTAAACATGAGGCAGAAGGTGTCTTCCCGAGCGCTGTAGGTGGCTGTCACTGCGCGTTTGGCAAGAAATGCGTTGACCGGAAACATTTCGCCCGCCTCGTATTGAAACCCGGTCGAGGACAGGTCAGCCAACCCCTTACGGCCTACAGCAGAGCCTTTTTCAACGTAGTAAAGAAACTGGGGTGGGCCGTCCTCGGGCCGTACGATCACCTCGTTGGGTGCAAAATAGGTCTCCGCGCAACAATCCAGCAGGCAATCCAGGTCGCGAAGCGGGATTTCACTGAACGGTGCGTGCTTGACCAGTCTTTGTTTAATGTAATCCAGCATTTGCCCTGATGGGCTGGTACTGGTTTGTGCAGAATCGGGGGCAGTATTCCCCGAATCGGCCACAGAAGCGGCATTCGGTCGATTCACAGTCTCTCCATTTCCTTGGGGTCAATGGCTCTTATAATGGTTTTCCCTATTGTAGCCTTAGCACCTTACAAAAAGCTTGTTTCTTCCAAACCACGTGACCTGCAAATAGTGCTTGCTTTGCGCTTGTGGCAGGAATATATTCGCGCAACTCTCCCCATGGCTGTTTTTTTCCGAGGTTAAATTGCAGTCAAACCCCACCACAATTATTGTTGATGGCGCTGGCGTTGAAGCCCTGTGCCAGAGCTGCGGCGTGTGTTGCTCCACGTTCCGAATAAGCTTTTACTGGGGGGAAACCACAGCCGCCGAGGGCGGCGTGGTACCGGTTGAAATGACGGAGCAAATGAACCTTTACCGCAGTTGCATGAAAGGCAGCTCACAAAGCAAACCGCGTTGCATAGCGCTGTCAGGCAATATCGGCGAGTCAGTGACCTGCACCATCTATGAGAACCGGCCCTCACCCTGCCGTGAATACGATGTATTTGACGCCCAAGGTGAATTGAACCCCCGTTGCAACCAAGCGCGCGCCAAGCACGGAATGCCACCTTTGAATGTGCGGTTTGTACCTGTGGCTGGCGTACCGGATCACATTACCCTGCCCACGCCAGAAATAAAACCTGCCAATTAACTAGCTGGCACCGTTGTATTTTTCCTGATCATGCTCGGTAAGTGCGGCGCGAACCGCCCTTGCATTCATCAAAGCTTCCGGATTATCCCCATGGACGCACAATGTTTGAGCGGTAATCACTCGGTTTGAGCCATCCAGGCATTGAAGCGCCTGACCACGTAGAATCAACTCCGCTTGCGCTTTGACCTGAACAGGGTCGCGAAGCACTGCCCCAGGCTGGTCTCGAGGAGCCAGTGCGCCGTTGCCTAAGTAGGCCCTATCCGGGAATGCCTCTTCGATCACCTCGATGCCGGCTGCACGTGCCCGAGCCACCAACGGGCAATTGGCCAACGCCAGCAGCTTCAGGTGCGGAAAAGCATGGGCCAAATTGATGATGATCTCGGCCTCGGCCGCTTGAAAGGCAGCGTCGTTGTACAACTGCCCATGCGGTTTGAAATGTCCTGACGCACATCCTAGTGCTGCAGCGATATTTTCGAACAAATTCATTTGCCGCTTCAATTCACCCAGCAACTGTTCATTTGATCCCTCAGGCTTTTGACGCCCAAACCCAGCACGGTCCGGATAACTGGGGTGGGCGCCCACCTGTACACCATGTTCCAGCGCAAGCCTGCAGGCCAAACGAATGCTGTGTTCATCACCAGCATGCCCGCCACAGGCAATATTGGCCCAATCAACAATCTTGAACAGGGCCTCATCATGCGCACAGCCTTCACCCAAATCTGCATTAATCCACATCGGTGATCACCTTGTTGCTTTCAATGACATATTGGTAACGCCTGTCATCAAGCTCATGCTTTGTAAGCAGGCGCTGGGCCTTCTGTTCGTCAACCACAACCCAGCGCAGGCTTTCCCCAGGCGCCAATTGAGACAACTTCCAAAGATCGCAAGACAACACACAGCCTAGACGCGGGTAACCGCCGGTGACCTGAGCATCACTGAGCAACACCACCAACCCACCGTCGGGTGGTAATTGCACCATTCCCGGGTGCACCGCATGTGAACGCAAAGACATCTTTTGTTTCAGGTACAAAGGGGATTCAGAAGCCTCCAGCCGATACCCCATTTTGCTACTTTGAGTGCTCAGCTTGAAGCATTGGCGGGCAAACAGATGCTGGGAATCCTCACTGAGTTCAACAAACTCTGGACCAGGCAAAAAATGAAGCCACAAGTGGGCCGAAGGCTCGCAGCGAGCCAAGGGCATGGCAAGGCGCACGCCCGGTCGCAGGCTGGCGGTCCATTGCCGCACAAAATGAAGTTCATCCCCAACTTGCAACGCCCGACCTTGCAAACCTCCAAAACCGGCGGCAAGACAGGTGCTGCGAGAACCCATCACTTCGCTCACATCGACACCACCTTGCACACACAGTATGTTCCACATGCCAAGGCAAGGCGGCTTTGTGCGCAACACGTCACCTTCCTGCAATACTAAAACTTCACCACACCACACCTGCTTGTTGTTCAACAAGGCCTGTGCACCTCGGTTGGCAAGCAATACCCGGCACGGCCTGGTGCACACAAAATCGAATTGCCCCATCAGCTCAAGACAAGCCGAATTGGCTGCATTTCCCAAAGCAAGGTTGCCTAGGCGAAACGAAAAAGAATCCAGCACGCCCCCGATCGGCACGCCTTCATGCTGATGACCCCAGCGGCCCAGGTCGCTGACAATCCCCTGCCCTTGGGCTTTGACCACTTTAAGCATGATCAGCCCGAACAAATTGAACCGTATCACCAGCGTTGAAGATTGACGGTCCTTCCTGAGGATTGCGTTCAGGATCAAAAAGCAACTGCTCCACCTGTCCCATCAAATGCCATCCACCCGGACTTTCCCAGGGATACACTGCGCAGTAATGGGCGGCAATCGCCAGCGTACCCGCTGGCACTCGCGAACGCGGGGTTTCCCGACGAGAAAAATGAAGCTGCTTGGGCAAACCAGTCAGATAAGCAAAGCCAGGCAAAAAACCCAAAAACTGAACGGTGTAGATGGCGCTGCAATGCAAATCAATTACCTCGGCTACACTGAGCCCGGTCTGTTGAGCCAACCACTCGAGATCTTGGCCAGCAACACCACCATAGTTCACGGTAATTTGGTGATGGCGGCCTGGGTTGTCCGCAGGCCATTTGGTTTTATCGACTTCGGTCAGAAAGTGGGTGAGTTGGTCAAGCAAAGCCTTGTAACGTCCGTTTGCAATAATGGGGTGTTCAAAGATCACGGTCATTGATTGATCCGCCTGTACACACTGCCAGGCCGGCCAATTCAATGTTTGAGGGGACTGTATTAATTTGTGTCTGATCATGGCCAGTTCCGTTGCCTGCAAACTTTTCTCGGTAGCGGCAATAGGGGAGGCCCAGTCTATCTGGATAGCGCGATCGGAAAGAAGGTATGCGCTGGGCATGGATGCTCAAACAATTGGACCAAGAGGCTTTTAGTTTAAACACAAAAAAAGCAGCCAATGGCTGCTTTTTTTGATGTGTGCAACCACTTCGCACGAATTATGCGGCGGCTTGGCTGTCCTGACTTGCCTCGTTGGCTTCAATGGTTCGAAGACCCGCTTCACCAATCGGAATTCTACGCGCTTTCATTTGCTCCGGAATCACCTTGCGCAACTCGACTACCAACAAGCCATTTTTCAGGTTAGCCCCTTCTACTTGAACGTAGTCGGCCAGGTTGAATTTGCGTTCAAAACTGCGGAACGCAATGCCTTTGTGCAGGTACTGTTTACCCTCTTCGTCACCCTTGCGGCCACGGACGGTCAGCACGCCGCGCTCCACTTCCAGCTCGAGCTCTTTTTCCTCGAAACCTGCCACAGCCACGCTGATTTGATAGCGGTTTTCCTCGAGCGCTTCGATGTTGTAGGGAGGGTAACCTGCTGAAGTGTCAGCGCGCATCGCTGCATCCAGAATACTGGCCATGCGGTCAAAACCAATGGTGCTGCGGTACAAAGGGGTGAGATCGATTGTTGCCATGATTCATTCTCCTGAGAAGCAAAAAATCAGTTGTTAAATATGTGGAGAAACTCTCTCGGAGACATTTCCCACATTCCTGATTTATGAACCACCCCTGAAGATTTCAAGCGCCGTGATTGAAAATTTTTACATGGACTACAACAGATCACCATCCACGTAATACCAACGCCCCTGCTCCTGCACAAAACGGCTCCGTTCATGCAGACGACTGGCGGGCCCATGGTTGGGTTTGTAGCGAGCTACGAACTCCACTTCGGCTTTGCCATGGCCTGGCCAATGTCCTTTAACACTCAGCCCCAGCCATTTGCCTTGCGCAATCTCCTGTTGAAGGTTTAGTTGGGGCGGTCGTGTACTGGAATGCCAGGTTAACAACACATAGTCGCCCAGGCCCAAGGCATATGCACTGTAACGCGAGCGCATCAGTGCTTCTGCGGTCGGTGCGGTTTGCGTCTGGATATGAAACGGTTCGCAGCAGGCTTGGTAGGCACCATGGCCACAGGGGCACGGCAATGATTTATTTTTTTGGACCATGTGGGGCAAAAGCGATGAATTCAGCAGATTTTTCATTTTAGACTGAAGCCAGAGACAGCCAACCTTAGACCAACAACAATGATCACCCACAATGACAATTAAGCCTAGACAAGTACACGCGTTTCACCATACCGACGCTTTGGGTCATCATGATGCCGTGGCCTTGGCGGGACAACTACAACGCGGAGAAATCAGTGCCACTGCACTGGTGCAGGCCGCCTTCAAACGACTTGAACTTGTCAACCCGGCGCTACACGCCACGGTGTGCTTGCAAGAGGAAGCGGCCCTGGCACAAGCAAGCTTTTACGACAACCTGGGTAACTTCAGGGCATTTCAGGGCATACCGGCATTTTTGAAGGACAATCTGGATTTGAATGGCTTGCCCACTCTGCACGGATCTGCGGCCATGCCAGCCACCAACAAAAATCACACCAGCGCCGTCGCACAGCAGATTATCGACACTGGCGTAGTGCTGCTGGGTAAAACAAAGCTGCCCGAGTTCGGGCTGACTGCCACCACCGAATACAGCAAAGCTGAGCCAGCGCACAACCCATGGAACACTGGGTATAGCACGGGTGGCTCATCGGGTGGCTCTGCAGCCTTGGTGGCTGCAGGTGTGGTTCCAATTGCCCACGCCAATGACGGTGGCGGCTCCATTCGCATTCCCGCCGCATGTTGCGGGCTGGTGGGTTTGAAACCCAGCCGCGGGCGTTTGGCCATGAACGAAATGGCAAAAAACCTGCCCATCAATATTGTGAGCGACGGGATTGTCTCGCGCAGTGTACGGGACACTGCTGCGTTTTTCGCGCTGGCGGAAGAGCATTACAAAAACCCGACATTGCCACCACTTGGCCATATCACAGCCCCTGGCCGCAAGCGCCTGAAAATCGGCATGTTCACGCAGAAAATTTCTGGTCATGAAACAGACTCCGCCTGCATAGACGCTGTGCACAAGGCAGCCGCCTTGTGTGAAGAGTTGGGCCACGAAGTGCAGGAAATCAAGGTGCCCATCAGCGCCCAGTTTGCCGATGATTTCTTGCTGTACTGGGGCATGCTGGCCGCATCCATTTCACACTTGGGCAAACTTGCAGTTGACCGGCACATGGACACCGGAAAACTCGAACCCCTCACTGACGGTTTGGCCAAACATTTCACGCGCAACCTGCTGAAATTTCCATTCGCTTTGCGAAGGCTTTACCAGTTTGAAGCGCAATACGCTACGGCCTTTGCCGATCTGGATGTGTTGCTGAGCCCAACGCTTGGCCAGCCTGCACCGCCGCTAGGTTACCTGGCACTTGATCTGCCTTTTGAGCAGGCGCGGGAAAGGCTGGTCAACTTTGCATCATTCACAGCAGCTCAAAACGTGGCGGGGGCCCCAGCCATCAGCCTGCCCATGCACCATACGGCTGAGGGTATCCCCGTCGGGGTACATTTTGCCGCTGCCATGGGGCATGAATTCAGGTTGATTGAGCTTGCGCTGGAAATTGAGCAAGCCCAACCATTCAAGATGCTGGCATGAATTCCAGGTGAGCTTTGTAAACTACCGAGGCCCTGTCGACCATGGGGCAGTGGCCAGTGTTTTCAAGCATTAAATCGACAATCGCGGGTTGCGCCTGTTTCAATACAGCCAGGCCACTGGGGTGAACCAACTGGTCCGAATCTCCCCACACCACCATCAAGGGCACGGTGGTGTTTTCCACCATGTCGTTCAAACTGACGTTGGCGTCCGGATTCACGAACTCCATGAATACCTGGTCGAGCAAAGCCTTGTTCTTGATCGACATGCGGCCAAAGTATTTGCGCATAAAACCAGGCATGGGTGGCGCTTTTCCATTAAAACAGAGATCGACCACCTTCTCATATTCTTCAAAATTGGTGGGTGCCAGAATAATTTTGCCTTCGTCTGCAAAAGCACGCCCAATGGCTGTATGTTCGGCACCCTTTACCCCGGCAGGGTTTAACAAACAGGCGCTGAGCACCCGGTTCTCAAAATTGGCGGCCAAGGCACCCGCCAAATAGCCGCCCATGGAGTTACCCATGACATGGAAGGTTTTTACTCCCACCGCATCCAGCCAACGCACCACTCGATCGGCCTGTTCTGCAATATTAAAACGGGCATTGCTCGGTCGGTCAGACTCACCAAACCCGATCAGGTCGGGTATCCACACAGTGTAATGGCGCATCAGGCGTGGAGCCAGTGCCAGCCAGTTTTCCTTGTTGGCGCCAAAGCCGTGAACCAACACCATGTCGGGCCCTTGTCCGCCCTTGAAATACACGGTGCGTCCGTCTACGGTATTGACGCTGCTTTTTACCAAACCCATTTGTTTGCATTTGGAATCGATCAATCTGCGGCACAGCCAGTTCATAAACGCATTGCTCATTGTTAATTTCACCTGTCTCGTTGTCTGGTTTCTTCTTACATACGCAATGGCTGCTCGCTGATCTCGCTTACAGCAATTGGATGGCTTAGTTTTTTTCGCGGTTCATCAACAATACATTCACTGGGATCGATGTCTGTGGGAAGCGTCGAAACCTTCTGAAAAAGATTGCTTGATTTGAATAGGAGGATGTTCAAAATGAAAGCAAATGAACTACTGGAACAAATTCGCGAAGCCAATTTATCTTACCTGCTTCTGGCCAAACAACTCATCAATGAAGACAAAGCCGAGGCCATCATTCGCCTGGGCATCGACGAAAACACGGCAGACCTGCTGGACCAACTGACTACCGCTCAAGTTTTGCGCATCGCAGCAAACAATGTGCCGATGTGCAGCATTCGGTTCGAAGACCCCGCCGTATGGAAACTCCTTGGTGACCACGGAAAAGAACGCGCGATTTCAGGCATGCATGCAGCCATCTTGATGGCTGGCCGCAGCGCCCAAATTACCGCTTAAGCGCACTTAGAAAACAACCGTGGCACATGCACCCGCGGGTGCGCTGGAGAACAAATATGTCCAAGATTAAATCCTTGATGGCTGAGGCTGTCCAAATCAAACTCGCTTCTGACTTGATCAAGCTGGATGCCCGCTTGCAGGTCCTCGAAAGTGAAACCCAATTGTCACGTGAACGCCTGATCCGCCTGTACAAGGAAATCAAGCAGAAATCGCCGCCCAAAGGCATGTTGCCCTTCTCCACAGACTGGTTCATGACCTGGCAGCCCAATATCCACTGTTCCCTGTTCATGAATTTTTACTCTACATGCATCAAACACACCGACCTTGAGGACGGTGAATGTTTGGTGAAGGCCTACAAGCTGTATCGCGAACAAATTACAGCCTTGGGTTTGCCAGAGGTTTTGTCTCTTACCCGCGCATGGCGTCTGGTGAAATTTTTTGACGCGGGCATGTTGACCACCACTGCTTGCAAAACCTGTCAGGGTCACTTCGTCGTACACACCTATGACTTGGTCAATAACTATGAATGCGGCCTGTGCAACATGCCATCACGCGCCGGAAAAACGAAACAGGACGCAGCCACCCGCTTCTTCAATGAAGAAAGCTTGATGGAAATTGCTTAAAGAATTGAATTGCAGTGCCGTTGTACCAAGCAGTAACTTGTTTTTTGTCTCTCTCCCCTGTCCGTAGTACAAGGACACTTCAAACACCTGTCAGCCCTGGCTCACAGGTGTTTTTTTTGACCAATTTTCAGGCCATAAAGCGAGCCAGAATCTGACGGCTTCGTGTATCCAGCGCGAACATGTCTTCGATGATGAACTGCATGCCGTTGGCATGGGTGAGCACCAGCCGGCTTCCTCCCAAACGTCGAATGCTTTCATCCGTGGGCAACTCAAACTTGCAAGGCCCTTTGTCAGTTTCCAGGGTCCAGATGCTGGGTGTGGAGTAGGTCGACACTGAGGTAATTCGAAGCACAGTGGGCCTGAACTCACGCACTGCCAGGAAATCTTTCACGACCGCCTGTGAGTCAGTATCCAATTGATCCAGACGATCCAGCCAGGCTAATTCTTTGCTGTATTCATCCACAATTGAAATGCTTTCATCTGGGGCTGAAAAGGGGAAAGCCAGCACTGGCATCACCTGGTCGGCCACCAATTCACTGCCTTTGTACAAGGCCAACTTGCCTTGGGTTGATTCACGCAATCGCCAGTCAGTCATATTGGGCTTGCTCCTGCTTCAGTTTTTCCTGGGCCTGGTGCAAATGCCAGAAATGGGACTTGGCTGCCAACAGTTCATCATGTGGTCCCTCTTCCACAACCTTACCTCGGTCCATCACCACAATTCGGTCAGCCTTGCGCAAGGTGGAAAGCCGGTGAGCAATTGCAATGGTAGTTCGTCCCTGCACCAGGTTGTCCAAAGCCTTTTGAATTTCTTTTTCCGTTTGAGAGTCAACCGAGCTGGTCGCCTCGTCGAGAATGAGAATTTTAGGGTCGATCAACAAGGCCCGCGCGATAGAAATTCGCTGCCGCTCGCCCCCAGACAAACTTTGCCCACGCTCGCCCACCAGAGAGTCGTATCCATGCTGCAGACGAAGAATGAACTCGTGGGCATGCGCAAGCCGGGCCGCTGCGATGATTTCCTCACGGGTGGCGTCGGGCCGCCCATAGGCAATGTTCTCGGCAATCGTGCCAAAGAACAAATACGGTTCTTGTAACACCAGACCAATGTTTCTGCGATAACTCGCCATTTCAATCTGCCGGATGTCAATCCCATCGGCCAGCACTTCACCATCGCTGACATCGTAAAAACGGCACAACAAATTCACCAACGTCGACTTGCCAGAACCACTGTGGCCCACCAAGCCGACCATTTCACCCTGCTTCACTTTCAAGTTCACACCATCAAGCACCTGCCGGCTTCCGTACCGGAAAGACACATTGCGCAATTCAAGCTCGCCTTTGAGCTGATCAATGTGCACAGGGTTCTCGGCTTCTGGCACTGACGACTTGTAATCGAGAATATCGAAAATCCGTTTCGAACCCGCAGCGGCTTTTTGAGTGACAGACACGATCCGGCTCATGGAATCAAGCCGCGTGTAAAAGCGGCCAATGTAGGCGAGGAAAGCCGTTAACACACCCACCGTGATGTCATTGTTCATGATCATCCAAATACCAGAGGCCCAAATCACCAAGATACCCAGCTCAGTCAGCAGGCTGACCGTGGGCGCAAACAGCGACCAGGTTTTGTTAATGCGGTCATTCACCTCGAGGTTGCGGGTATTGGCTTTCAGGAAACGATTCGACTCACGGCGCTCTTGCGCAAAGGCCTTCACGACACGAATACCGGGAATGGTATCGGTCAGAATATTGGTAACCTCACCCCACACACGATCCACCTTCTCGAAACCTGTACGCAGCTTTTCGCGAACCAGGTGAATCATCCAGGCAATGATAGGTAAGGGCAGCAAAGTCAATAACGCCAGTTCGAAGTCAATGTTCATCAGGATGATCGCTGTCATTACGATCATGATCACGTCGGTGATGAAATCGAGCGCATGCAGTGAAAGGAACAAATTGATTCGATCCGTTTCCGCGCTGACCCGTGCGATCAAATCGCCCGTGCGTTTCGCGCTGAAATAATCTAGCGACAAGCTCATCAAATGATTGAATGTGGTGGTACGCAAATCGGAACCAATGCGCTCGGAAACCAAAGCAAGCAGGTAGGTTCTTGCCCAGCTCAACCCCGCAGCCACCACGGCGGAAATTAACAGACCACCCAGGTAGAAAGTTGCCAGCTCGGTATTCATCGGCTGACCATTTTGAAAAGGGATCAGCACTTCATCCATCAGCGGCATCGACAGATAAGGCGCCACCAGTGTTGCGGCTGTCGACAGCAACGTCAAAATCAGCCCGGCAAACAGGCGCCAGCGATAGGGGTGAGCGAAACGCCACAGGCGTAACAGTGCGCGGGAAGAGACAGGTTCTTCAAACCCGGCATCGTCCAAATCTTCATCGGCCAGCAAGCGCGGTACAGGGTGCTGAATTTGGGCAGTGTGTGCCGTGCCCTGCTCGAATTCACGCACAGCGGTTTCCAGCAAGTCGACGAACTCTTCAAGCGCGCGATGCAAACTGAAGCTCGCATAGAAGCGAAAAACCTGCCCGGAATCGACTTGAATCAATACCGTAGAAAGGCCTGAATGATCGGACATGGAAATTTTCTCAATACTTGAGAAAGGTGCTTTGAAAACAGGCACCTGCAATTCCTTGTCTACCACAATTAATTCATGGGCGTTAAAGGCTACAAGGCTGCGAGAAAACTCACGCCGAGTATTCATGTCAGCCACAAACACCGCTTGGGTTGGTGAATTTGCGGCCCAAACCTCTGAAAGGCGTTGTACTTCGTTTTCAGACGGTGAAAATCCAACGATTTTCAATGAGATTACTCCCTCAGTTCGCGAATTCGCTGATGTTACACCACTATTTCCAGCGACACGGAGTTAACATTGTTCGAAAATCCAATCCTCGAAAACAAACCTGCCGACACACAGCTTATGACGCAAAAACGCCTTGTAATACTCCGAACCATGTGGCTTGACGGTCCGAATATCTGGACCTATCGAAGTTGCATTGAAGCGTTGGTGGATATTCAAGAACTGGAACAATTCCCTTCCAACCTGTTGCCGGGATTTTACGAGCGATTAACGGCTTTACTCCCCGGTTTGGTTGACCACCGTTGTGGCATCGGCGAGCCAGGTGGATTCCTCCTGAGGGTGCGCGAAGGCACCTACGCGGCCCACATGCTCGAACACATCGTGATTGAGCTACACACGCAAGCGGGACTTGAGGTGGGATTCGGCAAAGCACGAATGACCAGCAAGGAAGGCGTGTACAAAATGGTGTTTCGCACCCCTGACCCAGTGGTGGGCATGGCTTGTTTAGAGGCAGGGGTGCGTTTGCTGCACGCCGCCATCGAAGGCACGGAGTACGACTTGCAGGCCGAGCTTAAGGTGATCAAGCATCACTGTGACATGCATGGCCTGGGGCCCAGCACCCAACATATTCTGGATGCTGCGTATGAGCGACGTATTCCGATTGTTCGCCTGAACGACGGCAATCTGGTTCAACTGGGCCACGGCAACAAGCAACAGCGCATCTGGACTGCCGAAACATCCAAGACCTCAGCCATCGCAGAAGGCATCGCTGCCGACAAAGACCTTTGCAAGGAACTGCTGGCGCAATGCGGCGTACCCGTTCCAGAAGGGGAAATGGCCAAGAGCCCGGAGCATGCCTGGGAAATTGCACAGGATATTGGCCTGCCTGTGGTTGTAAAACCTGTCGATGGCAATTGGGGACGCGGTGTATCACTTGAGCTGACCAAAGAAGAAGATGTAAAAACCGCATGGCCACTTGCGGACAAAGAAAGTTACACAGGCGTGATTGTTGAAAAGTTTATTCGTGGCACAGAACACCGGGTTCTGGTGGTGAATTATCAGGTGGCTGCCGTGTCCCGTGGTGAATTGGTTTATGTGGTGGGCGATGGAAAATCGACCTTGCAGGAACTGTGTAATCAACAAATCAACACCGACCCGCGCCGTGGTGAGTCTGAAATCTTTCCGTTGCGCCCAGTGAATGTGGAGAAAAACCCGGCTGTGTTTCTGGAAGTACAACGCCAAGGCTATAGCGCTACTTCGGTGATCGAGCAAGGCGTGAAGGTGCTGATTGAGCGAAACAGCAACGCATCCGAAGACGTCACTGATTTGATTCACCCAGAAATTGCGCGCCTGTGCTGTATGGCTGCCCGTGTAGTGGGCCTTGATGTGGCTGGCATCGACCTGGTGTGCGAGCACATTGACCAATCGCCCAAGGGGCAATCGCTGGCTGTGGTTGAGGTTAACGCAGGGCCCGGTCTGATCATGCACATCAAACCAGCGAAAGGACAGCCCCGCAATGTCGGCAAACCCATCATTGAGTCCCTGTTTCCCGGCGATGCAAATGGGCGCATCCCGACTGTGTCGTATTCCGGGGGCGACGAGATTGATGGCTTTGGCCCCGAGTTGACGGAAATACTGGAAGACCAGGGACATCGTGTCGGTTTGGCCTGCGAGCAAGGTTTGTTCATGAATGGTAGAACCATCAATAAAGCCCCCTCGGCCACTTGGCAATCGGGTCGCAACTGCCTGATCAACAAAAATCTGGACACCATGGTCATGCAGGTAAAGGCAAGCACCATTCTGTCTGAAGGATTGCCGTTTGACCGTTCAAGCCTCGCCGTGATTACCAGTCTGGGTTCCATGGACGGCCTGGACGAGTGGGACATCCTGACCAAGGAACAACATTTCAATGTCATGCGCACCGTGATTGATCTGGTACTTGGCGGCGGGCATGCGGTAATCAACGCCGACGAGGTCAGCTTGTTGCCCATGAAAGACCTCTGCGATGGCAAAGTGATCTGGATCAGTGGTGCCGACAACAACCCGGTGGTCGACGAGCATGTCAAAAACGGCGACATGGCCGTGATTTATCAAGGCGAAAGCATTCATTTTCTGGGCAATCGCGCCGAGGCGGAGTTGCGCACACCCATTCCACTGAAACAACCACCAGTCAATTTGATCAAGACCCTGGCCCTGGCCGCAGCCGGATGGGCAATGGATGTACCCCACCACCTGCTGCGCGCTGATTTGCGCCAGCGATACTAAAATAAAACAGTCCATGCGACGAACAGGTGAATGAGTTATGAAAATTGAACGTATTCGCGCCTTGCGCGGCCCCAATTTGTGGAGCAAAAACACCAGCATGGAAGCCTTGGTGTTTTGCGAGGAAAATGAGCGGCTGTACGACCGCTTTGCAAACATTGAAATGAGGGTTCGCAGTGCCCTGCCCGGCATTGGTTCGCTGCGGGCCACCGGGTTCGAGCAAAGCAACATCGCTTTGGCGCATATTTTGAGCCGTGCCGCCCTGCGCTTTCAGGTTGAAGCTGGTTCGCAAGTCACATTTGCACACGTAGCAGACAACATCACCACTGGCTACTTTCGGGTGGTGGTGCAATACGAGGAAGAAGATTTAGCCCGTGCTGCCTTCGATGAGGCACACCAACTTATTCTGGCAGCTTTGGCTGGACAGGACTTTGACGCCAGCGCTGCAATTGAACGTCTGAAAGAAATTTTTGACGACTGCAAGCTGGGGCCAAGTACAGGCTCTATCGTGAACGCAGCCCTACGTCGAGGAATCCCCATTCGCCGCCTGACCCAGGGTAGCCTTGTTCAGTTGGGATGGGGCTCGAAAGCGCGCCGAATTCAGGCTGCAGAAACCGACACAACCTGCGCCATTTCCGAAGAGATAGCTCAAGACAAGGACCTGACGAAATCCATTCTCTCGGCGGCCGGTATTCCAACCCCCAAAGGCAAGCTGGTCAAAACTTTTGAAGAAGCACTGCAAGCCTTCCGTGAATTGACTGCCAGTACTGGCAAAGGCGTGGTGATTAAACCCAGCGACGGCAATCAGGGCAAAGGGGTCACCGTCAATATCGTGGATGAAGATCACCTTCGGGTCGCTTTTGACGCTGCAAAAAAATACGGCAGTGGCGTGCCCATCGTCGAGGAGTTCATTCCCGGCCACGATTATCGCTTTCTGGTGGTGGGTGACAAACTGGTCGCAGCCGCACGCCGCGAACCTCCCTCTGTGGTTGGCGACGGCGTGCACACCATTGCCCAGTTGGTCGAAATTGAAAACCGCAACCCTTTGCGTGGCGAAGGCCATGGCAGTGCATTGAGCAAACTTCGCCTCGATGAAATTGCAATTGCCCGAATCAAGAAACAGGGCTTTACAGCTGAATCGGTGCCTGAGCAAGGCGTGCGGGTTGTACTTCGCAACAACGCAAACCTGAGTACCGGCGGCAGCGCCACCGATGTCACAGACAACGTTCACCCCGCCATGGCAGAAATGGTGATTCAGGCCGCACAGCAAATTGGCATCGAGGTGTGCGGCGTGGATGTGGTGTGCGAGCGGGTGGATGAGTCACTTGAGGCCCAAGGTGGCGGAATTGTTGAATTGAATGCCGCGCCTGGACTGCGCATGCACCTGGAGCCATCGATTGGCAAGGGGCGCGATGTGGGCGCAGCCGTAATCGACCTGATGTTCAAAAAAGATGAGAATGGTCGCATTCCAGTGGTAGCGGTCACCGGCACCAACGGAAAGACCACCACTGTTCGCCTGATTGAACAGATTCTGCGCTACCACAACTTGCGGGTGGGCTTTACCGGTACCGAAGGTGTGGTCGTCAACGGCCACCTGATCGACACAGGCGATTGCAGCGGACCGAAAAGTGCACACAAGGTGCTGGTGCATCCCGAAGCTGACGCTGCGGTGCTTGAATGCGCACGTGGCGGCATGCTGCGTGAGGGTTTGGGATTTGACATGTGCGATGTGGGCATCGTAACCAACATCGGTGAGGGTGATCACCTGGGTCTGAATTTCATCGACAGCGTTGAAGACCTGGCGCTGCTGAAAAGCGTACTGGTTCAGAATGTAGCCCCCAACGGTTTGGCGGTGCTGAATGCTGACGACAAACACGCCGCGAATATGGCCAAACTGACGCCGGGCCGAGTCCTGTTCTTCACCAGCAACCCCGACAACCCGATCGTTGCTGCACACAAGGCCAAAGGTCGCCCAGTGATTATTCACGACGGTCGCGTCATCAACATCAGCTACGATGAAATCGAGAAAACCATTGACCTGATGGATGTACCTCTAACCAACAATGGCTTGTTTACCTTTCAAGTGCAAAACGTGATGTGTGCAGTGGCCGCCGCGCTGGGCCTGAACGTGCCATTCAACACCATTCGTGCCGCGCTGGGGAGCTTTCAGTCTACTCCCGACACGGTGCCCGGTCGATTTAACTTTTTCAAGCACAAAGGGGGCTCTGTCATTGCCGACTACGGCCACAACCACGACGCAGTGTCGACACTGGTCAACACGCTTAAAAACATCCCGGCGGTTAGACGTACAGTGGTGATCAGCGCTGCGGGCGACCGTCGTGATCAAGACATCATCGAACAAGGTCGCTTGGTGGGTGGCTTTTTTGATCATATCGTATTGTATGAAGACGCATGCCAGCGCGGTCGCCCCGATGGTGAAACATTAGCTTTGCTGCAACAAGGCATTGCCAACGCAGACAGCGACAAAAAGCCAACCGTGGTCGAAGTACGTGGTGAATTCAAGGCCATTCAAATGGCCCTCGATGAAACAGGCCCGGATCATTTGGTACTGGTTTTGATCGACCAGGTCAATGAGGCACTGCAATACCTGCAGGAGAACACCACTGGCGAGCCTGCTCGGGTATCTGTTTAAAGGCCAAGTCGCTTGAGCATGCGGTGAAAGTTGCCAGAATCGAGCCCCAGCTGTCTTGCAGCGGCGGCTCGATTACCGCCGGTCTGCTTCAGCACCTGCTGCAACAGGTTTCTTGAAAAAGAGTCGACTGCGTCGCGGTAAGCCATGCCTGGTGTATGTAACGTGGCAGTTGGCGCGTCTTGAACTGACCCGATCTCTCGAACAGTCAAAGAATGGATATGTTCAACCTCATTAACCAGATCCATGTGTTCGAGTTCTACAGTCACCATGGGGCCAGGCTCATCCCGGCGCGCTTTCAATGCGGCACGCCCCAATGTGTGTTCCAGCTCCCGAACATTGCCTGGCCAACTGTAGCGTTTTAATGCAGCCTCACAGCCTCGCCCCAAACGTAGATTGCGAAGCCCCAACCGGCTGCGGTTCTGTTCCAAGAAATAACCCGCCAGCAACACCACATCATCGCCTCGATCGCGCAAAGGTGGAATGTGCAATGGATAGGCACACAAACGGTGATACAAGTCGGCCCTGAAGCGCCCTGCTTTCACTTCAGCCGACAAATCGCGATTGCTGGCAGCCACAATACGTACATCCACACGATGCTCCTTGTCACTGCCCACACGTTGCACTTGACCACTTTGTAAAACCCGCAATAACTTGGCCTGCGCAGATGCGCTCAGTTCCCCCACTTCGTCCAGAAACAAAGTGCCACCGTCAGCCAATTCGAATTTGCCCTGGCGATCACGCTCTGCACCAGAAAATGCGCCTTTAACGTGGCCAAACAATTCGCTTTCAATCAATTGATCTGGCAGTGCTGCACAATTAATCACCACCAAGGGTAAACTGGCCCGGCTGGACATGGCGTGCAAAGCTTGGGCCACCAATTCTTTGCCCACACCAGTTTCTCCGTGAATCAGAACCGCCAGTTGACTGTTGGCCACCGTCAAAATTTCATGTTTCAGTGTGCGAATGGGCATGCTGTCACCGATCATTTCGCGGCGAGACAGCTGGACACCTTCCAGTGCGTTCAAACCGTTGTCCTCACCCAGCCCAAGTACCAGGGAATTGGAGTGTCGATCGCTTTTTTCAGTCAGCTCAGCCACATGCACAACCGCCTCACCCAAGCGTGCAAACATGGCCATGGCGCGTTCAACTTTCACATCAAAAACACCAGCTTTGAGGGAATCCAGAGTAATTGCACCCCACAATTTGCCATTCACGTGCAGGGCGCAACCCATACAGTCATGCACATTCAAATCCCCGGCATGCACGCCTTCCAGCAATCCATCATAGGGATCCGGCAAAGTGGATTTGTTCGGGAAATGAGTCACCCCCCGGTAGGTCACAATCGCATTCAAACGAGGATGCTCATTGAGTTCAAAGCGGCGCCCGAGGCTATCTGCACTCAAACCTCGCACGGCCAGCGGTCTTAAGGCTGACCCTTCCTTTTTCAGCAAAGCGCAAGCATTACCAGGCAAAGCTGCAGCCAATGAATTGACATATCGCATATAGCGAGTTGAAGGATCCAGATCGGCGCCAAGGTCTTCAATCACTGCCAACACAAAACTAGACATTTCCATTGCTTGATCACCTGAATGTCGTTTTAACAATTATTGTTTTAATGACATTAATCCTAGTTTGTCATTACAACAACTATTTTAGTTGTTTAACAAAGTGTCATTGTCACTATTTCTATTTATTTCAACATCTTAGTGAAATAAAGAAAGCTGGCACACATCTTGATAGTGTTTGTCACTGAGAATCATGAGTCAGTTTACAATCGAACAGAAAGGAAACACAGCATGTCAGTCAGCACAGAACAGAAACAGTGGATCAAGGCCACCATTCCCGCACTTGAACAGGGTGGCGAGGCATTGACCACACACTTCTACAAACTGATGTTCAGTAAATACCCTGTTACTGCCACCTTTTTTAATCCCGCACACCAGCAAAAGGGCACTCAACCCCGCGCCCTGGCCAATGCCGTGCTGGCCTACGCCAAACACATCGACAACCCTGCCGTGTTGATGAACGCGGTGACCCTCATCGTCAACAAGCACGTAGCCCTGGGTGTCAAGGCCGAACACTACCCGATTGTGGGCGAATGCCTGCTGCAAGCGATGAAGGAAGTATTGGGCTCCGCGGCCACACCTGAAATTATCGACGCCTGGGCGGCGGCTTATGGCCAGCTCGCCGATATTTTGATCAACGCCGAAGCAAATCTGTATGCCAAACAAGCCATGTCCACCGGAGGGTGGGAGGGGCAACGTGCTTTCACAATTGCCGAAAAAGAGCAAGAAAGCGAACTGGTCACTTCTTTTTATCTGAAACCTTTGGATGGCAAAGAGATCATGGCTTTCAAGCCGGGGCAATACATCACCCTGCACCTGAACGTGAATGGCACCACGGTCATGCGCAACTATTCCCTGTCAGACGCACCCAACGGGCAACACTATCGAATCTCGGTCAAGCGTGAAGAAGGCGGCGTGGTCTCCAACCATTTGCACAAGCACCTGGCCGTGGGCGACACAGTACAACTAAGCCCACCCTGCGGTGAGTTTGTACTCGATGACAGCAAAGACCCCTTGGTGCTAATTACTGCTGGTGTTGGGCTGACCCCCGCCATCGCCATGCTGAAAGCAGCCGCAGGCCAACGCGAGGTGCGATTCATCCATGCCTGCAAGAATGAAGCACAACACTCGTTCAAACAGTTGACCGAGCAATTGCGTACCCAGCACGGCAATATCACCACAGAGTACATTTACGAGAATCAGAATGGCCTGATTAAACCCCAGACTATTCAAAAGCACCTGCCACACAATGCACAGGTTTACTTTTTAGGCCCTGTGGGCTTTATGAGTGCGGTGAAGAATATGCTGGGCAAGCTGGGCGTGCCCGCCGAGCGACAGCATTATGAGTTTTTTGGGCCAGCACAAGCCATTTAAAGCCACTCAACAATCAGGCTGACAAGCCTTTGGCATGCGCCGAGGCTTGTTTCTGCACATACTCAAGCAACTCATCAATTTGAAACGACTTGTCAAAAAAAGCCCTGGCGCCCAAATTTAAACAACGATGTCGAATTACCAAATTTGAATAGTTGGAAAAAATGACAACGCCAATTCGTCTGTTGTTCCCGTCCAGGCTGTCGTGCAGATTTTTCAGCACACCCAGGCCAGTGCCAGACCGCAATTCCAGGTCCACAATTGCCAAATCGGTGTGATCATCCCTCATCACCGCCAAGGCATCTTTTTCAGACTCCACACTGGCAATCACCTCAACACTGGGAATTTCGCCCAACATGGCCTGCAGCATCGCTTGCAATTCAATGGAGTCTTCCACCAGCAACACACGCAAAGGCAACGGGTTCGTACAATTCTGTTTCATGGGCAGACATCTGCAATGCCCCGCCAGCGCTAGGACCAGCAGGGCAATGGGTTAAAGTCGGCTCAATCTGAGCTTATGACTTGGGCTTCAATTCAATCTTGTTGGAAACCGCTTTCACACCTTCCACCTCTTTGGCCAACACTTCGGCACGCTCCACCTCTGCTTCAGTTCTGGCCTCGCCCGACAGCACCACTACGCCCTGCTTGGTTTCCACATTCACACGCAAAGCGCTCACTGTCTCGTCCTCTGCATGTTTGGCCTTTACCTTGGTAGTGATGGTGGCGTCATCCACATACTGTCCTACCGCTTTCATGGGTTCTTTCCCCTGCTCTGCTGCGTACACAGGGCTTAATGCAGACAACGCAACACCAGAGGCGATCAAGGTTTGAGTAATCAATTTTTTCATGGTTGTACTCCTTCAAGGTTATTGAACTGACTACTGACAAGAAATCGAGACCAAGGGTATGTATTGATCAAGCTTCATGCGTTCAATACTACGGAGAGTCCAAACATTGATCTGTCCGACAAAGACGATTCGCTTGTAGGACCAGTCTGGCCTACGCACCTGACAACAACACAAGGAATATTCAAATGATTCGACTGGCCATTGTTGATGACCATGCCATTGTGCGTGCAGGATTTCGGGAAATGCTCAGTGAAGAACTGGGCATGTCCATTCAGTTTGAGGCCGGTACCGCAGAGGAAGCCCAAAGCCTGCTGCGTCAATACAACTGTGATGTGTTGATGCTTGACCTGTCACTGCCCGATCAAAATGGCATCGACCTGCTGCGGACAGTCAAACAACGCCATGAAGAAACACAGGTGTTGATCATAAGCAGCTTTTCAGAAGAACGCTACGCCTTGTCCATGATTCGTAGTGGCGCGAGCGGCTACTTGTGTAAAGACTGCGACCGCAGCGATCTGATCAATGCGATCCACACAGTGGCGCAGGGTCGGCGCTATATTTCCGCCAACACGGCTGAACTATTGGCCCGTGAAATGGCTGGCGAAACGGACAAGCCAGCGCATCAGGAACTGTCTGAACGAGAAATGCAGGTTTTCATGCGGCTGGTGAGAGGAGAAAGCGTGTCCACAATTGCACAGACACTGCACCTGAGCGTAAAAACAATCAGCACGTATCGATCAAGGCTACTTGAAAAACTGGGCGTGAACAGCAATGCCGAGCTGGCTACCTATGCGCACCAACACGGATTGCTCCTGGATTAAACAAGCCGGGGCTGCCTAAACGGGCATGTGCACTTCAATGCGTGTGCCTTGACCGAGTCGCGAATCAAGTAACAACCGCGCATTGAACATTTGAGCGCGGTGTTTCATGCCCGCAATGCCATGGCCATGCAACTCGATGTGCTCGGTGTTAAAACCAATGCCGTTGTCACGCACACTAAGAACTACCATTCCCGGCTTTTCAATCAAGCTCAACTCAACCTTGCTGGCTCTGGCGTATTTCCGGACATTGGTCAAGGATTCCTGCGCCACACGAAACAAAGCCAGCGATTGCTCTGGCGACAATTTCACGGAATACTCGGAAAAGTGCATCTCCACTGGCATGTCAATTTCAAACTGCTGCCCCAGTGAGCGAAGCGCTTCAACAAGACCGAGACCCTTGAGCAAAGGGGGCTGCAGGTCATCGACCAAACGGCGCGTCAGTGAGATGGTGCTTCCAATATTTTCAATCAAACGCCGCATCCGCTCTTGAATACCGTCGTCCACGTGTGCACCCAAAGATCGTCGCAACCAGTTGGCGTCCATTTTCGCAGCGGTCAACGCCGACCCCATTTCATCATGCAACTCACGGGCAATGCGCTGGCGCTCAGCTTCCTGCGTAGTGGTCAGGTTGGTGGCCAAATTGCTTAATTCAACAGTGCGGGCCTGCACCTTGGCCTCAAGGCGACTGTTTTCCGTTTTCAACAACTCCTGAATTCTGGCGCGCAAGGCCACCTGCCTTTGTTGCACCACAAACAGGCTTAGGATCAGCAAAAGCGAGGCAGCACCCAGCGCATACCCCACATACTGAATTTTCCCGGCGCGCGCCAAATACATGTTTTCAAGATCCTGATGCGCCTTCTCCCTTCGCGCCTTTAAGATCGCAAGGCGAACCCGAATCTCGTCCATCAGTTGCTTGCCAAGCTCACCGTGCTCCTCTGACACAGCCACAGGTGCCTTGCCCTGGCTCAACATATCACCAAGGTGCTGAAACTTCGCATCCACCAAACGCTTCAAGTCCTGCAAATCAGCATGGTCATCCGAGCCTGGCGGAATATCGAAGTTCATGGAGGCCATGAGTGGCTCCAACCGCGCTGCAGCATTGCGGTACGGCTCAAGATAGATATCGTTTTGCATCAACAAAAATGACAATGCGCTGGCTTGTGCGTCCACCAGCAATACCCACAATTGGTCCAGACGATCTATGCGCTTTTGATTGATATCCGACAGGGCCACCACCCCGGCATTCATTCGGGAATGGGTATAAGTGATACCCAACAAGGCAAGCACCATCACGCAGCCGAACGCCAAAAGCCAGTAGGGACGAATTTGACGTTTGACGGATGACGGCATGGTGCTAAGGTTTGGACTTAATCAAGTTAAAAACGAAGGTGACCACTGCAAGCACGATGAAAATAAAAAACAAGACCTTGGCAATTTCCACTGCGCCCGCAGCAATACCGCCAAAACCAAACAAAGCTGCAACCAATGCAATGAGGAAAAACACAACAGCGTAGTGCAACATGATCAACTCCTCGAGTTAACAAACGGTTGACGCCTACTGTAAAAGCCATTTGCGAGAAAATAGGTCGGCCTTCTCTGAACATGGTGTAAGTGACATCCTACAAACCACAAAAAAGCCCGCTTAATCATCGGTTTGCGGGTGGTGAAATCAGTTAAATTTAAGTCAAATCATTACGTAACAAAATCACCGTGATTCTTGTCATTGCAAACCCCAAAGCCGGGTATCTCAAAACACGCAACTCAAGTGGCAGTCTTGCGGAAATTCACCGCATCTTGGGCAATGCCGGGCATGTGGCATTGACTCAAAATGCCTCAGAACTGGAGCAAGCGCTTTTGTCCTACAAAGACACCCCACCCTCGGTCATTGTCCCCTTTGGTGGCGACGGCACGGTTTCAGCGGTACTGGGCGCTGCAGCCAAAGTGTGGGGCGACCATGCGATACCTGCCATTTTCCCCTTGCACGCGGGCACCATGAACATGATCGCGTGGGATGTGTATCCCAAAACGTCACCTCTCAAAGCCCTGGGGTGGTTGGTTGAAAATCAGGCCAACTTCCACCTGCACTGCTCGCCGCGGTATCCCATCAAAACCTCCAGTCAACAATATGGTTTTGTATTTGGGTTTGGTGTCACCGTGAACTTCATGCATGCTTACTACAGCATGGGCAGTGGTCCAATTGCGGCTGCAAAACTGTTGACCAAAATAGCGTGGGGAATTATTCGACGCAGTACCTTCGTAGAAAACCTGTTCTCTACGGTCAATGGGCAGCAAGCTCGCGACAGTGCACCACCGCAGAGGTTTGCATGGCAGGCCTGCCTGGCGCTCAGTATTCAGTGCTTGCCGTTGCGGTTTCGTGTGTCTACCAGTGGTGGCAACAAAGCCAAACAAGACATGTGCCTGATTGCCGGTGTGCCGAACAAACTGCCACTGGTGCTAAATTTGATCCGAATCTGGTTTGGTGCCATGCCGCAAAGTATTGGCGTTGAACGCAGCACGATTGGTAGCATGCAGTTTCAATTTGACTCGCCCACAGCCTGGCAGCTGGATGGCGATGTGCACGCACCATTGACTTCGATTCAAATCAACAGCGCCCCCGCAGTGCAGTTTGTGGCGATGGAATAAAAAAAGGGATCCCAAGCGGGATCCCTTTTTCATTCTGGCGGAGACGAGAAGATTCGAACTTCCGATACCCTTTTGGGGTATGCTCCCTTAGCAGGGGAGTGCCTTCGACCACTCGGCCACGTCTCCAGAAGGCCGAATTATACACGGTTTCGGCCAAAATGTTGAATGCTGGCGCAAATCGCTTTCACGCAAATTGAACCGCATTCCAATCACTCAAAACTCAGCCCAAACTCCAGTTCAAGCTGCTTCTTTTTCCAGACCAAAGGCCTTGTGCAGGGCACGAACTGCCAATTCCATGTACTTGTCGTCGATCAACACCGACACCTTGATTTCAGATGTAGAAATCATCTGAATATTGATGCCCTCTTCCGACAAGGTTTTGAACATCAGGCTGGCCACGCCCACATGTGAACGCATGCCAATACCCACAATCGATACTTTGCATACATTGGTGTCGCCCGCCACTTCACGTGCACCCACGCTGCCTTGAATCTTGTTTTTCAACAAATCCATGGTTTTGTTGAATTCGTTGCGGTGTACGGTGAAAGTGAAATCGGTGGTGCCATCCGAACCCTGGTTCTGAATGATCATGTCCACGTCGATGTTGGCTTCTGCAACCTGACCCAAAATTTGATAGGCCACACCGGGCTTGTCAGGCACGCCACGAATGGTCACTTTTGCTTCATCACGGTTGAAAGCGATACCGGAAACAACAGCCTGTTCCATATGTTCATCTTCCTCAAAAGTAATCAGCGTGCCAGACACTTTTTCTTCGTCCAGCGACATCATTGGGTCGGTCAAGCTGGAAAGCACACGAGTAGGCACGCGGTACTTGCCTGCAAACTCAACGGAGCGAATTTGCAGAACCTTTGAGCCCAAGGAGGCCATTTCCAGCATTTCTTCAAAACTCACAACGCGCATGCGGCGTGCCTCGGGCACCACGCGAGGGTCAGTGGTGTACACACCGTCTACATCGGTATAAATGAGGCACTCAGCTGCACCCATTGCTGCAGCGATTGCCACAGCAGAAGTGTCGGAACCACCACGGCCCAGCGTCGTTTGGTTCCCCGCCTCATCAATGCCCTGAAAACCGGTGATGATCACCACTTTGCCGGCGTTCAATTCAGCTTTCACTCGAGTGTCGTCAATCGACTCAATACGTGCTTTGGTGTAGCTGCTGTCAGTCTTAATGGGTACCTGCCATCCCGAAAAACTGATTGCATCCAGGCCTTCAGCCTTCAACGCCATGGCCAACAAGGCAACAGATGCCTGCTCACCTGTGCAACACAGCATATCGAGTTCACGGGGATCAGGCTCAGCCTGAATTTCCTTGGCCAAGCCGATTAGTCGGTTGGTTTCGCCCGACATGGCCGATGGCACCACCACCATTTGATAGCCCGCGCGATGCCATTTGGCGACACGCTTGGCTACATTCTTGATACGTTCTGTGGACCCCATGGAGGTGCCACCGTATTTATGTACTATCAGTGACATAGTCAGATCGCCCTGCACAAATAAAAAGCGCGAACCATTTCGCGCTTTTAAATCAATCAGTTGAACATTTTACCCCAAGCGCTGACTTAAAACTGACAAAAGCATGAATTCCGCTTGGTCAAAAGTCAGCGATTGTGAACCCTCGCTTACTGGTTCGCCGAATACCCCAAATTCATTTGCAAACCACCCGATTCCAATACCTCAGGGTGCTTGCGCATGTATTCCAGGCGATCCAGGTATTCAGTGGTGACATCACCAGTGATGTACGAACCATCAAAACAGCTGGCATCGAAAGTTTGGATTTTTGGATTCAAGTCACGCACAGCGCGTTTCATGTCAGCAATGTCTTGATAGAACAGCGCGTCTGCACCGATTTCAGCGCAAATTTCGTCGTCAGTGCGACCTGAGGCAATCAGCTCATCGCGCGTGGGCATGTCAATGCCGTACACGTTCGGAAAACGCACCGGTGGCGCAGCCGATGCAAAAATTACTTTTTTGGCACCTGCCTCACGAGCCATTTGGACTATTTCCCGGCTCGTGGTGCCGCGCACGATGGAGTCGTCCACCAACAGCACTGTTTTGCCTTTGAATTCAACAGAAATGGCATTGAGCTTTTGGCGAACGCTTTTTTTACGCACGGCTTGTCCGGGCATAATAAAGGTGCGACCAATGTAACGGTTCTTGATAAAACCCTCACGGTAAGGCACGCCCAATTGGTTCGCCAACTCCAGCGCAGCCGGGCGGCTGGAATCAGGAATGGGCATAACCACATCAATTTCGCCAGCTGGCATACCCTTGCGAATTTGGTCAGCCAGGTATTCACCCATTTTCACACGGGCTTCATACACGCTAATGCCATCCATCACGGAGTCGGGGCGAGCCAAATAGACGTACTCGAAAATACAGGGGTTCAGCGACGATTTCTCCGCACATTGCTGGGCGTGAAGCTTACCGTCGAGATCGACAAACACGGCCTCACCTGGATCAATGTCACGCACAAATTCAAAGCCCATGCCCACCAAAGCCACCGATTCTGATGCAAACATGTACTCGGTGCCCTGCTCTGTTTCAGCCTTGCCCAAGGCAAGTGGGCGAATACCAAAGGGGTCACGGAATGCCAGCAAACCGTAGCCTGCAATTTGAGCCACGCAAGCATACGCACCGCGTGCACGCGCATGCACGCCCGCCACCGCGCGGAAAATGGTGACCGGGTCAAGCGAATAGCCTGAGGCATTGGATTGCAGCTCGTGGGCCAACACGTTGAGCAACACCTCGGAATCTGAATTGGTGTTGATGTGGCGGCGATCATTCTTGAACAATTCAGCCTTCAAACGCTCGCTATTCGTGAGGTTGCCGTTGTGGGCCAACACCAAGCCATAAGGCGCATTCACGTAGAAAGGTTGCGCTTCATCTGAACTGGCGGCCGAACCAGCTGTGGGGTAACGCACATGGCCAATGCCCATATTGCCGGGCAATGAACGCATATTGCGTGTGCGAAACACGTCGCGTACCAGCCCATTGCCTTTGGACATGGAAAACGAATTGCTGTGCGCAGTGGCAATGCCTGCAGCATCCTGGCCACGGTGTTGCAACAACAGCAAGCTGTCGTAAAGAATTTGATTAACAGGAGAAAAACCGGCAATACCGACAATCCCGCACATTGAAAGCTCCTAGTAGCGCACCCACTTGGCCACACTTTCGGGCAAATGCGGTTTGATTTCTCTCATCGCATCCACGGCCAAAGGGGACAACATGGCATTTCGCCAAAATGGCTGTTCCGGAAGCGAGGTGAAGCCTGCCCCAGTAACCAGCACCAACACAATAAATAAACCACGCGCGAAGCCGAACGTGGCACCCAAGCCACGGTCCGCAAAACCCAAACCTGCTGCGGCAACAATTTTGCCCAGCAGTGAAATCAGAATCGCACCCACCAACATGGTTGCAAAAAACGCAGCAGCACAACCAATCAGTGCCTTCATGGGCGGGCTCAGCGATTCAGCCCAATCCATGTAAACAGCCAGGTCTGCGCCATAACGATTGGCCACCCAGAAGGCCAACACCCAGTTGGCCAGCGACAGTACTTCCTTAACCATGCCGCGGAACAAACCCAGAATGACCGACAGCACCACCACGGCAATGACGATGTAATCGAATATCGTCACTGCACTACTCTCCCCGACGAGTAACCTGCCGCGGCCAGCTTGGCTTTGGTTTCATCGGCCTTGGTCTGGCCTGAAATTGGCCCGACTCTCACCCTGAATACCGTGCCATTGCCAGAGCTAGTGGACTCCACCTTCGCCGGGAAACCCTTGCCGCTCAATTCTTTGCTCAATGCGTCGGCGCGAGCCTTGTCACTGACCGCAGCAACCTGAACCCAATACACCTCTGCCTTGGCAAATGCCGCAATTGGGTCTTCAATCTTGGGTTCAGTCTTAGGCTCAACCTTGGGTTCAGGTTTGGCTTCTTGCTTGATGTCTGGTTTGATTTCAGCTTTTAGGGCAGGCTTAATCTCGGGCCTGGGTTCAACCTTGGGTTCAGGCGCAGGTTCGGAAACCAGCGGTGGTGGTTCTACTGGAGGCGCAACTGGTGCGGTGGCGACAGCCTGCTCCTGGGTAGACCTTGACGCTTCAATTGTTGGGGGTTCTGGGGGTACTGGAGCCTGTGTCGGAATTTCAGCAGATGGACGATCAGGAACGACCAGCTCAATATCACTGCTGGTCTGGGAAGGTTCGTTTTCCACCAAAGCGGGAACCACAATGATAGCGGCCAGAAAAAGTGCGATGGAGCCCACCAACCGCCTTCTGGACCTGCGTTTCAACTCATCAACTGGATCGTTGTTGACTTTGTTCCTGGCAGTAGAACGCGAATTTGAACTCACCTGCACTCCTGAAAAAATTAACCGGGACGTTTTCGAAGCGCTTCTTTGGCTTGCATGGCTTGTGCCACGACCAGGAAGGATCCAAAAACCAGAATTCTATCATTGGGCGGCACTGCAGAAGTGACCACCGCATACGCTTGACCCACACTCTCGTAGCTCTGCACACTTTTTTCTGGCGGCTGCTTTGCAATACCACCTTTGGCCAGTGCCTGGGAATTACCAACCCAGTCAAAAGCCCCAGCATCCACACCGGCCAGTTCAAGTTGTTGCTTCAACTGCGCTGTGCTGCGCCCCCTGTCACCTTCAAGCGGCACCAGGTGCCAATGGTCCACCCTGTCTTTCAAGGCCTTGACCACCTCAACAGCATCTTTATCGGCCAGCATCCCGAAAATACAATGGGTGTATGGAAAAAAACCCATGTTGTCGAGGCTTTCACGCAAGTGCGCGGCAGCATGGGGATTGTGTCCAACGTCCAGAACCACCGTGGGTTGACCCGGCAGCACTTGAAAACGCCCTGGCCACTCCACCAAGAGAAAACCCTGCCGAATCGATTGTGCTGGCACAGGCAAACGATCCCGCACAGATTCCAGCGCAGCCAACGCTGCTGAGGCATTCAACAATTGGTTGGTACCACGCAAAGCCGGGTATGCGAGTGCAGCACGGCGCATGGTACGCCCGCCGTAGGCCCATTGCTGCTTGTCGCCACTGTAGTTGTAGTCGCGCGCAAACAGCCACAAATCGGCACCAATTGAATTGGCATGGTCGATCACGCTTTGTGGCGGCTTGGGGTCGCCTACAATGGCGGGCTTGCCTGCTCGGAATATACCCGCCTTCTCGCGGCCAATGCTTTCCCGGTCGGGCCCAAGAAAGGCTTGATGATCAAGATCGACGCTGGTGCAAATCGCGCAGTCGGTGTCAAAAATATTGACCGCGTCCAATCGGCCACCCAAGCCCACTTCCAGAATAACGGCATCGAGATCCAGACGAGAGAACACCAAAGCCACTGCCAGCGTGGTGAACTCAAAATAAGTCAGGGAAACACCCGTTGCGATGCGGGCCTGTTCCACCTGTTCGAAGGCGGAAATCAGCTCCGGCTCCTCCACCTCGGCACCATTGATGCGGGCGCGTTCAGTAAAGCGGATCAGATGCGGCGAGGTGTACATGCCCACCTTGTAGCCCGCCTGAATCAGAATGCTTTCCAGCATGGCGCAGGTTGACCCCTTGCCATTCGTGCCCGCTACTGTAAACACCACGCCATTTAAGGCAAAACTCATGTGTTTCTGAACCACTTTCAAGCGGTCCAGACCCATATCAATTGGTTTGCTGTGAATCGACTCCAGATAAGCCAGCCACTCATTCAATGCCGCATTGGCGGCTGGCTTCATCGGTTTGGAAGGGTTTGGTTGGGGTACTGCTTGGTTCATAAGTATTCAGGCTGCTAGTTTTCAGGCCGCTCGGTTTCAGGCCGGCTGGTCAATCTGTTTTTTCATCAACAGCGCCAGAAGGCTGGTCAGGGTTTTCTTCATTTCACGGCGATCTACAATGCAATCCACCGCACCCTTTTCCATCAAAAACTCGGCACGCTGAAAACCTTCAGGCAAGGTTTGACGAACAGTTTGTTCGATCACGCGTGGGCCGGCAAAACCAATCAAGGCTTTGGGCTCTGCAACCACCACATCGCCCAGAAAAGCGAAACTCGCAGAAACGCCGCCCATCGTAGGGTCGGTCAGCACAGAAATATAGGGAAGCTTGGCCTGACTCAACTTGGCCAGCATGGCCGAGGTTTTTGCCATTTGCATCAGCGAACCCAAGCCTTCCTGCATGCGTGCGCCGCCAGAGGCCGCAATGCTGATAAACGGAACATTGGCGTCAAGCGCCGCCTGCACGCCGCGACAAAAACGCTCGCCCACGACAGAGCCCATTGACCCCCCCATGAACTCAAATTCAAAGCAGGCAATGACCACCTCAATTCCGTTCATCACACCTTTCTGAACCACCAAGGCATCGGTTTCACCAGTGGCCTCTTTGGCTTCATTCAAACGTGCAGTGTAACTTTTGCTGTCTTTGAATTTCAAAGTATCCATGGGCAGCACTTCCTGCCCAATTTCAATGCGCTCATCATTGTCGAACAACAAATTCAGGCGCTCGCGAGACCCGATGCGCATGTGATAGGTGCACGAGGGGCAAACCATGGCATTGCTCACCAAATCATTTTGATAGAGCACTGCATCACAGCTCTTGCATTTCGCCCAAATACCTTCAGGAACGCTTTTCTTGGCTGCGTCGCCGGGTGTCTTTGAGGAAATGCGCGGTGGAATAATTTTGTCAAACCAACTCATACACTTTCCCTTGCTGAGGATTTCTTTTGGAAGTTATTGTGTCGTGCCAAATTGCGCATCCAGCGCAGCACGAATCGGGGCAATAAACTTGCCCGCCAAAGCGGCGGCCTCTTGTGGGCTACCTGCTTCTAAAAATTGAATCAATGCAGAGCCAATCACCACCGCATCTGCGGATTGTGCGACACGGCATGCCGACTCGGCATCGCGAATACCAAAACCGACGCCCACGGGCACGTCAGTGAATTTGCGAATGGTGGGCAACTTGGAACTGACTTCCGCAGCATTCAGGTTTTGCGCACCAGTCACGCCTTTCAGCGACACGTAATACACATAACCGCTGGCTGCCTTTGCCACTTTTTCAATGCGCTCATCGGAAGAGGTAGGTGCCAGCAAAAATATAGGATCCAGTTCAGCGGCACGCAGGTATTTGGAAAACTCAAGTGACTCCTCGGGCGGGTAATCCACCACCAATACACCATCCACACCCGCCTTTTTTGCCTCGGCGACATACTTTTCAACACCCATGCGTTCGATGGGGTTGGCATACCCCATGAGCACGATTGGAGTGTGTTGGTTGGTCTGACGAAACTCAGCGACATAATCCAGAATTTTGCGGGAAGTCACTCCCTTTTCAAGCGCACGTTCGCTTGAACGCTGAATAACCGGGCCATCGGCCATGGGGTCAGAAAACGGCACGCCCAACTCAATGACATCGGAACCTGCATTGGCCAAGGCATGCAACATGGCCACAGTTTGACCCGGGTCGGGGTCACCGCCGGTGACGAACGGAATCAGGCCCTTGCGACCCTCTTCTTTCAATTTTGCAAATACTGCTTTGATTCTTGACATGGTTTTAATAGAAATTTATTTCTTGTTGCAGGCCATTTCGGCACCTGTTTTGCAATCGGGGTGGCAATAAAACTCGGCGCCACTCAGGCGCGCCACGGTGTGCATATCCTTGTCACCACGGCCCGACAGGTTTACCAGAATTACTTTGTCTTTGGGCAGGGTTTTGGCCAGCTTCGCGGCATGGGCCAAGGCATGGCTGCTTTCCAGCGCAGGGATGATGCCCTCAATGCGGCAGCACTGGTGGAAGGCTTCAAGCGCTTCAGCATCCGTAATGCCCACGTATTCGGCCCGGCCAGAATCCTTCAGCCACGCATGCTCGGGGCCAACGCCGGGATAATCCAGACCCGCGGAAACCGAATGGGTTTCAATAATCTGACCATCATCGCTTTGCAACAGGTAGGTACGGTTACCATGCAACACGCCCGGCGTGCCAGCGCTCAGCGATGCAGCATGCTTGCCAGTTTCAATACCCTCGCCCGCAGCTTCCACGCCCACCAGCTTCACGCCATCCACGTTCAAATAGGGATGGAAAATACCCATGGCGTTTGATCCGCCACCTACACAGGCCAGCACATAATCTGGCTGCTTGCCCACCATGGTCGGCATTTGCTGAATACATTCGCGACCAATTACGCTTTGGAAGTCGCGAACCAACATGGGGTATGGATGTGGGCCCGCGACGGTGCCAATGATGTAAAACGTGTCTTCCACGTTCGTCACCCAGTCGCGCATGGCTTCGTTCAGGGCATCTTTGAGGGTTCTGGAGCCAGAGGTGACCGGAATAACCTCAGCACCCAACAGTTTCATGCGGAATACGTTTTGTGCTTGCCGGGCCACATCTTCCTGACCCATGTACACCACACACTTCATCCCGTAACGCGCAGCCACAGTGGCCGTAGCCACGCCATGCTGGCCAGCGCCTGTTTCCGCAATTACACGGGGTTTACCCATGCGCTTTGCCAACATGGCTTGCCCGATGCAATTGTTTACTTTGTGCGCGCCAGTGTGGTTCAAGTCTTCCCGCTTGAAGTAAATTTGTGCCCCACCGACCAAATCAGACCACCGCTTGGCGTGATAAATGGGACTGGGGCGACCCACAAAATGTTTCAGTTCACTTTCAAACTCTGCCAAAAATTCGGGGTCGTTTTGATAATGCGCATAGACACTTTTCAGTTCTTCCAGGGCATGAACCAGGGTTTCAGACACAAAAGTTCCGCCATAGGGGCCGAAATGACCGGTGGCGTCTGGAAATTCATAGGGTTTGTTCATGATGCTGCTCAATCTGGGTTCACTTACAACAGCCCTGCATCGGCTTTCTGGACCGCTTTGCAGAACATTTCAATTTTTTCGATGCTCTTTACGCCTCGCGCTGACTCAATCCCGCTGGACACATCGACGCCATAGGGTCGCAAGCCATGAATGGCCTGTTCCACATTGCTTGCATCCAACCCCCCGGATAATACCAAAGCCTGCTTCAATTCACCCGCTTTGGGCAGCAAAGACCAATCAAAAGTATGCCCTGTTCCACCATACGCCTCGCTCCATGAATCGACAAGAAGCGCCTGCGCAGAATGAAACCGAACACTCTCCTGTCGCAAGTCAACATCGGCCTTCATTCGAATGGCCTTGATGTAGGGGCGCCTGAAACTGTCGCAAAACTGTGGACTTTCATCGCCATGAAACTGCAACAGCACATTGGGAATTTCTGAAATGACAGAATTGACGAAATCAGCCTGCGGATTGACAAACAAGGCAACCGGGGTTTGCCACGCACCCAGACAACGCGCAAGCTGCCCTGCCTGCGCCACCTCAATGTGACGTGGTGAAGGCGGATAAAACACAAAACCCACTGCGTCAGCCCCAGCCCAAGTGGCTGCACGCACCGTGTCTTCGGTTTTAAAGCCGCACAACTTGATTCGGGTTCTCATGCAAACAGTTCCTGTATTCCGTATTGCTCGGGGTACTCGATATTCCACAAGCTTAAACCCTGCGCGGGATAAGTTTTTGCCGCCAGGCTTCTGTTTCTGGATTCAAGCACATCCCTTAACCAGCTTTCGGCTTGCCTGTGCTGCCCCACTTCCATCAGGCTGCCCATCAAGTTTCTTACCATATGGTGCAAAAATGCATTGCCATGAATTTCAAAGTAGCAATGGTCAACGGCTTCAATCAGGTTTAAAGCGTACAAGGTGCGCACCGGGCTTGCCGCCTGGCATTGCGAGGCGCGAAACGCACTGAAATCATGTGTGCCCAACAAACATTCCGCTGCACGGCGCATGGCGGCCAAATCAAGCGGATAATGCACCCAGGTCATAAACCGTTTAAATGGATCCCTAACAGGAGCACTGTAAAAATAGTAACGATAAGTTCTTGATATCGCACTGAAACGTGCATGAAAACTTGCATCAAGCTGTTTGGCACCGAGCACCGAAATGGTGAGTGGCAAACTGTTGTTAACGCCTTTGACCCAGGCCGTCAGCGGCCTGTCTGCTGCTGTATCAAAATGCACAACCTGTTGGCGAGCATGTACACCAGTGTCCGTTCGACCCGCACAAGTCAGGACAACCGGTTCCTTGGCAATGGCCTCAATAGCCTTGGTCAAATGATCCTGGACGGTTCGACCATGCGGTTGGGTTTGCCAACCCTCAAACTCATGACCGTCATAACACAGGCCCAGGGCCACTCTGTTCATTTAGCTCAACGTGGCCAAAAGCGCCTTGGCCTTGCGAACCTGATCCACGTCGCCTTTTTTCACGATTTCGTTCAACAACTCTTTGGCACCATCTGCGTCACCGATTTCAACGTAAGCGCCCGCCAAGTCCAGCTTGGTGGCGACTTCCTGCCAGGTGGCATCGTCCACTTTGGGGTTCGGTACATCCACATCCAGATCAACAAGCGCTTTGTCAAATGCCTCTTCAGGAACTGCATCCAGCACCTCATCGCTGGCTTTCTCTGCGCCCTCTTTCAAGTCAAGCGCTTTTTCACCGGTGGTCTCATCGCCAATTAAGTCGTCAAATGCAGCATCTATCTCACTCGAATTCACGTCATGCTGAGCCAGGGGTTGTTTGCGCAACTCATCCAACTCTTCCTGGGCCGCCAAGGTGCCTTTTTCGATTTCGTCCAGATCATCAAGAATCGAACCCGACTTGGATTCATTAGACTCTTCCTCAGGAAAATCCAGTGTGACTTCGCTGTCCAGTGATTCCTTGTGTTGTAGTGCTTCCTCTGAAGCGTCATTCAATTCAGGAATGTCATCAGCCACGGCTGGCTTATCGTCCACTTCCACGGGGGCTGCACGAAGTTGCGTTGCTTCATCCAGGTCAGCCTGCTTCAACCGATCATTCAGCACTTCATCCAGATCAAAGTCAGAATTTTCAGCCTTATTCAGGCTGTTGGAACGCTCCGCTGCGATTCCCGCACTCGCTGCCGCGATGGCTTCATCAAAATCATTCACTTCACTGAAAGAAGAATCGTCCTCGGCCTCGAGCTCATCCTCCTCATTTTTGGCTTTGTTCTTGCGCGCACGGACAATCAACAACAACACCAGCAATACAACCAAACCACCTGCACCTGCCAAAATCCAGGGCAACCAGTCAAAAGGCTGCTCTTCTGCCGGGGCCTGCTCCACTGGTGCCTGTACGCCGCCATCGCTACCAGCGGGCTCGCCGGTCACCTGCGGTTCCGCAGCAGGCTCATCGGCACCATTCTCAGCCAATGTCTCCGAGGGTACTTCAACAGCCGCTGGTTCAGTGGTGGCATCAGTCCCCACTTCCGAGCCATCGGCCGCAGGTGCGGCAGGCTCGCTGCCCAGGTCTTTTTGCATATCGAGCAAACGCTGCAAATCGCTGACGTTCTTCTCGAGCAATGCAATTCGTTCGTTCGCCTCGGCCAGTGCCTTGTTCTTTGCAACCAACTCTTCTGCGTTTGCATCGGCATTACTTGCACCCTGGGCTGCACCAGGCGCAATTTGCAATCGATCCGCGGGAGCAGCAGCATTTGTCTTGGATGCTTGCTCTTGCGGCGCAATGCTACCCTGTGTACTAGTCGAGCCTGAGGTCGCCACTTGATTTTCAACGGTCAGCAAACCAATTTGGCGAGCGTAAGCGGAGTACACATTCCGATCGTCATTTTGAGCAAGAATCAGTAAAGCCTCATTGGCATTGCGGGCTCGCAGCGCCGCACGATTGGGAACCTGAATTTGGGCGCCCTCACGAATCAGATGCACGCTGCCATTAATAAACGAGGCCTTGTTGGCCTCGTAAATTGCAGCCATCGCCTGGTTCAATGACACACCGTCACCCACCAGCTGCAAAGCCAACTCCGACAAAGTATCGCCACGCTCCACATTCAAAGTACCTTCAGGCGCCACGGATTCTGAAGCTGCGGGTGCTTTGGAGGCTACAGGTGGCCCGGATACCGCTGGGGCCTTGGGTGCTACCGCAGGTGGTGTCATCGGGGGTCGAATTTCAGGAAGGCTTGTTGCAGGCTCAGCCGCTTGGGCCACTCCAACTGGCACAGTCAGGGTATATTCACGAGCTACCCTGCCACCTGCCCAGGTCAATTCGACCAGAGTGTCAATGAAACCTGCGGGCAGAGGCTGGGCCGACGTAATTTTGACCAATGCCGTACCAGGCTGAGGACCGTCTTGCACAGCAAACTGGAGATTCTTCAGATTCGGGTCCATGCTTAGCCGAGCGGCTTTGAAAGCCTCAGCCGAGGCTAGCTTGGCCTGCAGGGACGCACGTTCCTCTGGCAACACCAGATCAACCTGAATTTGCGCCAGAAACGGTTCACCCGCTCCGGAGAGCACTTCGAGCTTACCCAGCTGTGCTGCCTGCGCGAAGGAACTTGCCAACAAACCTGATGCAAAAACAAAGGGCAGAATCTTTTTGTTGGTATGCCTCACCCGTTTACTCCATGAATGTTCAAGCCACCTTCGGCAGCCTTTTGGGATCAAAATTGATGCAGCTCAGCGTTCAATCAAGATACGCAGCATGCGGCGCAAAGGTTCTGCAGCACCCCACAACAGCTGATCGCCTACGGTAAAGGCGCTAAGGTAGTCGCCACCCATAGCCATTTTGCGGAGTCGACCAACCGGCACATGCATGCGGCCTGTGACAGCCGCAGGCGTCAAATCGCGCATGGATGCATCACGCTCGTTGGGCACCACTTTAACCCAATCATTGGCCTTGGCAAGCATGTCGTTGATCTCGTTCAATGGGATGTCTTGCTTCAACTTGATGGTCAAAGCCTGTGAGTGGCAACGCATGGCACCGACGCGCACGCACAAACCATCCACTGGCACGCAACCAGGTGTTCCCATGGCTGGCTTACCCAGAATCTTGTTGGTTTCTGCGCCACCCTTCCATTCTTCTTTGGATTGGCCATTGCCCAGGTCCTTGTCAATCCAAGGAATGAGGCTTCCGCCAAGTGGCACGCCAAAATTGTCCGTTGGGTATGAATCAGAATTGATGTGCTGGGCCACCTTGCGGTCAATTTCCAGAATGGCGGATGCAGGATCGGCCAACAAGTCTTTAACCGAACCATGAATGCTGCCCATTTGCGAAATCAGTTCACGCATGTTTTGTGCACCAGCGCCAGAGGCAGCCTGGTAAGTCATTGACGTGATCCACTCCACCTGATTGTTCTGAAACAAACCGCCCAAAGCCATCAACATCAGCGATACGGTGCAATTGCCGCCCACGTAATTCTTGATACCCTTGGTGAGACCATCCTTGATGACATTCATGTTGACGGGATCAAGAATGATGATGGCGTCGTCTTTCATGCGCAGGCTTGACGCCGCATCAATCCAGTAACCATTCCAGCCAGCTTCGCGCAACTTGGGAAACACGTCGTTGGTGTAATCGCCGCCCTGACAAGTCAGTACAACATCCATTTGCTTCAAGGCGTCAATGTCATTGGCATCTTGCAATGGGCCCGCATTGCCAGCAAAAGCCGGCGCCTTGCCGCCCGCATTGGAAGTCGAGAAGAAAATCGGCTCGAAATGCGCGAAATCATTCTCTTCCTGCATGCGTTGCATCAGCACGGAACCCACCATGCCACGCCATCCAACCAAACCAACTTTCAACATAAAAAAACTCCAGTACTTTTAAATTCTTAAACCGCGATTACGCCCCATCACTGCTTGGCGAGGGCTGCCACAATTGCATCTCCCATGCCAGAGGTACCAGTTCGCTCCTTTCCTTCGCGCCAGATATCGCCTGTGCGCGGCCCGGAAGCCAACACAGCCTTGACCGCATTTTCAATACGGTTTGCATAATCCTCTAGCCCAAATGTATAGCGCAGCATCATGGCAGCAGAAAGCACGGTTGCCATCGGATTGGCCAAATCTTTGCCGGCGATGTCGGGCGCAGAACCATGAATCGGCTCATACAAACCAAAGTTGGATTCATTCAGCGAAGCCGAAGGCAACATGCCAATTGAGCCTGTCAACATGGATGCTTCATCCGACAAAATATCACCGAACAGGTTACCCGTCACGATGACGTCAAACTGCTTGGGGTTTTTCAACAACTGCATTGCACAGTTGTCGACATACATGTGGCTTAATTCAACATCGCTGTATTCTTTGCCAACCTCAGTCACTATATCGCGCCAAAACTGGGTAGTTTCAAGCACGTTGGCTTTGTCCACTGAACACAGCTTGCCGCCACGCTTTTGAGCCGCCTGAAAGGCCACGTGGGCAATACGGCGAATTTCGGTTTCGGCGTACCGCATGGTGTCAAATGCCTCGCGCTCGCCTTTGAATGGACCATCTTCAGCAATGCGGTTGCCTCGCGGCGTTCCGAAGTAAATGTCGCCAGTCAATTCACGAACAATCAGAATATCCAGTCCCGCTACCACTTCAGGACGAAGTGTGGATGCATCAGCGAGTTCCTCGTACACCATGGCAGGGCGAAAGTTGGCAAACAGGTTCAGGGCTTTGCGAATGCCCAAAATAGCTTGCTCGGGACGAAGGTGACGTGGCAGGGTGTCAAGAGAAAAATCACCCACCGCACCAAACAACACAGCATCCGACGCCTTGGCCAGGGCCACGGTCTCTTCCGGCAAAGGCACGCCTTTTTCACGGTAGGCTATACCACCAATCAAGGCATGTTCAAACTCAACATTCAAACCGTCTGTTTTCAGTGCCTCAAGCACTTTCACGGCCTGCGCGGTAATTTCCGGGCCAATGCCGTCACCGGGCATTACGGCAATCTTTAAAGTCATTCGTGTTCTCGGTTTGTTTTCTGGTTAGATAGTATTTGCAAGCCAAGGTTGATTGGCCAGGCGATTTTTCTCAAAAGCTGTAATTTCATCGCGATGCTGCAAAGTCAGACCGATATCGTCAAAGCCATTCATCAGGCAGTGCTTGCGGAAAGCGTCCACGTTGAAGCCATAACTTTTTCCGTCAATGCTCACCGTTTGGTGCTCGAGACTCACCGTGATCTCTATACCAGGTTTTGCATCAATTGCCGCAAAAATTTCCTTCAACTCTTCTTCTTTTAAAACAATAGGTAGGAAACCATTCTTAAAGCAGTTATTGAAGAAAATATCAGCAAAACTGCTGGAAATCACCGCCTTGAAGCCATACTGCTGAAGCGCCCAAGGGGCGTGCTCCCGGGAGGAGCCACACCCAAAATTTGGGCCGGCTACCAACACAGTGCCGCCTTTGAACTCAGGCTTGTTGAGCTCGAAATCTGGGTTCAACGGGCGCTTGCTGCAATCCATGCCAGGCTCGCCTTCGTTCAGATACCGCCAACCATCGAACAGATGCTCACCAAAACCAGTGCGTTTGATGCTTTTCAAAAACTGCTTGGGAATAATGGCGTCGGTGTCCACATTGGCGCGGTTCAGCGCAACGGCGATACCAGTGTGGGTTACAAATTTGTCCATAGTTAATCCGTGAATATTCCGGCTGATCCGGAGCCCAGACCATGCGAGCAGGACATTACCCGCTCGCACAGCCTAGAAATGCCAGTAAAAATTACCTTTTGTTTTCGTCTGCAGTGCGTTCAATGGCCGCGCCACCCGCCTTGATGTCTTTGCCCATGCCTTCAATGGTGTTGCAAGCCGACAATGAAATGGCTGACAAAGCAAGCAGAAATACGGAAACGATCTTCATATCAAACACTCCCTTGTTCTAAAAGGTTCTGGAATCAGTGAAATGGCCTGCAATCGCAGCCGCAGCCGCCATGGCCGGGCTGACAAGGTGTGTACGGCCGCCCGCACCTTGACGTCCTTCAAAATTTCGGTTGCTGGTGGAAGCGCAACGCTCACCGCTGCCCAAACGGTCCGCATTCATGGCCAGACACATCGAGCAGCCGGGCTCTCTCCACTCAAACCCCGCTTCGAGGAAAATTTTATCCAAACCTTCCTTTTCAGCCTGAGCCTTGACCAAACCTGAACCAGGTACAACCAATGCCAATTTGACCGATTCTGCTTTTCTCCTGCCCTTCACCACCGCAGCAGCATCGCGCAGGTCTTCAATTCGAGAATTGGTACATGATCCAATGAATACAGTGTCGACACTGATGTCTTCGATTTTCTGCAAAGGCTTCAAGCCCATGTACTGCAAAGCGCGTTCATAACCCTGACGTTTTACAGGGTCAGTCACTGAGGCAGGATCAGGTACCACACCATGAACATCAGTAACCATTTCCGGAGAGGTACCCCAACTCACCTGGGGTTGAATGTCTTCCGCACGCAATTCAACCACTTGGTCAAAATGCGCCCCCTCGTCCGAATGCAAGGTTTTCCAATAGGCCACAGCGGCATCCCACATCTCGCCTTTCGGACTAAAGGGACGTCCTTTCACGTATTCGATTGTTTTTTCGTCGACGGCCACCATGCCAGAGCGTGCACCGCCCTCGATGGCCATGTTGCACATGGTCATGCGACCTTCAACAGACAATCCGCGAATGGCGGATCCAGCAAATTCTATGGCGTAGCCCGTGCCGCCAGCAGTACCGATTTTGCCGATAATGGCCAAAATCACGTCTTTCGCAGACACACCCTTACCCAAAGTGCCCTCAACGCGAACCAGCATGTTTTTGGCTTTCTTCATCAGCAAACACTGGGTGGCCATGACGTGTTCAACTTCAGAGGTACCGATACCAAATGCAAGCGCACCGATTGCACCGTGTGTGCTGGTGTGTGAATCACCGCAGACCACCGTCATGCCGGGCAAGGTTGCGCCCTGTTCGGGCCCGATCACATGTACGATACCTTGACGCAAGTCTTTAATGTCGAAATAAGTCAAACCGTGGGCTTTTGCATTTTTATCCAGAGTTTCCACCTGCAAGCGCGAGGTGGGGTCTGCAATCCCCTTGGAGCGGTCGGTGGTGGGTACATTGTGGTCCACCACGGCCAGATTGGCACTGTTACGCCACAAATCACGACCTGCCAACTCCAAACCTTCAAAGGCCTGGGGGCTGGTGACTTCATGCAGCAAATGGCGGTCGATGTAAATCAGTGAGGTGCCATCTTCTTCGGTGCGCACCACATGACTTTCCCAGAGTTTGTCGTAAAGAGTTTTAGCCATTTTCAAAGACCTGCTTCGGGCTGACTCATCCAGTGGTTTATTCCGCCAGATTGACCAGCAAATTGCGTGGAGAATAACCCCTTATTATGCCACAGCCGGCACAGGGCTTGCAGCCCCGCAGGCAGGGCTGTGCCTCAAAATCAAGCCACGCCTTAATACTCAGCGCTTCTTTGCCTGTTCATACAAAGGCTGAACTCTGGCGGAGTAAACCTCGAGATCCTGAATTCGGTTCTCGGGTGACGGGTGCGTGGACAACAACTCTGGAGGCGAACCACCGCCAGCCCGACTCATCTTTTGCCAGACGCTGATTGCGGCGCGTGGGTTGTACCCGGCGCGCGCGGCCAGTTCCACACCAATTCGGTCCGACTCCACTTCGTGAGAGCGACTATAAGGCAGTGAAATTGCCACATTGGCGGCCATGCCGGCAAGATCAGATGCACCACGCGACAAGCCGAAAACAGCCGAAGCCAGATCCAGCCCAACACTCGTGGCGAGTTGCTGCGAAATTCGTTCACGGCTGTGTTCCCGCAAAGCATGCGCAATTTCATGCCCCATGATGGCCGCGATTTCATCATCAGTCAGCGCCAGTTTTTCAATCAAAGCCGAATAAAACGCGATTTTTCCGCCAGCCATACACCAGGCATTGAGTTGATCAGACTCAATCACATTGACCTCCCATTTCCACTGGGGGGCATCAGGACGAAAAGCAGCAGTCTGGGGGATCAAGCGATTGGCGATGGCACGTACCCGGGCCACCTGCTTGGCATCCTGATTCAACTTGCCTTCTTTTTGGGCCTTGGCAATGACGTCGGCATATCCCTTGGCAGCGGCAGCATCCACTTCCGCAGAGGAGACAAGCACAAACTGGGATCGGTCAACCCCAACCGCTCCGCCAGAGGTAGTCTGAGTGGTTAAACATGCGGCTAACACACCCGTTGAAAACGCAAGCGTCAGCGTTAAAGTGGTGCGTCGCTTCAGTCCAGAAAATACCATCGTTCTTCACCTGTAATTTTCAGTAAAACCGTTCCGTAGAAACGGCAAACATTGCTGCAAAGTTGACATCAACTGCGCTTCTAAGACAGTTTATCCTGACAAAAGTGCGGAAGGTGCCCGTCTGCTAGCAATCGTAAAACGCCAGCCAAGAATCAGGGCTAGCAAACCGCTAATTGACGCCATGGCAAATGCACTGGCGGGCCCACCCCACTCCCACGCGAAACGGCCCAAAAATGTACCTGCCGATCCACCAAGCCCGTATGCGATCGTGGCATACATCGCCTGGCCACGCACCACCAACTTAACCGGCAAGTGCTCTCGCAACCAGGAAATGGTGGCAGTGTGATGCGCTGCGAAAGTCAAAGCATGCAAACCCTGTGCGAAAACCATCATCCAACCGTACTCGGGAAATGCGGCAGTGAGGGCAAACCGGAAAGCACAAGCAGCGAAGCTGACGCAAAGCCAGGTATTCAGGGAAAAGCGCTTGAAGAAGCGGGTTTGAAGGGCAAAAAATACCACTTCACACATCACACCAAATGCCCAAAGGCCACCAATACTCATTTCCGAATAGTTGAATTCGAGCAGGTAAAGGGAGAAAAACGCGTAGAAAACCCCATGCGCAAAAATCATGAAAAAAGCGGCCAACCAGAAAAGTGGCATGGGACCTGGCAACAACAGGCGCTTGAAGCCACTGCCAGTGAACAGGATTGAACTTTCCGTGCCGGTCACCCGGGGAGAATCAGGCGTGAATTTCAAGGCTGCGACAAACCCCAGCAGCAACATGGCACAAGCCCAAAACGGATAGGAGGCAAAACCGAAGCGATCAGCCACTGCTCCAAAAACCAACACGGCCAACACAAAGCCCAGCGAGCCATACAGACGAACCTGGCCGTACTGGCCCGTGCAACCAGCACAACGCTCCATGGCATATGAATCGGACATGGGCACCAAACCCGAAATACTCAGGTTCAACAACAACACAAGAACAATGAGGTAAGAAGGTGTCTGCTGGTACCAAAATGCCAATGCTGCGAAACAAAAACCGGCAAAAGTACCCAATCTGATCCAGCGAACCCGGTTGCCAGTGTGGTCAGCCAGCCAACCCCAGGCAAAGGGGCCGACAATTCGCATCAACTGCATCATACCCAATGCCAGGGCGATCACATCCAGGCTATGTCCAATCGATTTTAGGTAAGGCCCCAAAAACGGCGAATACAAGCCAACAAATGCGAAATACGCTGCGTAAAAAAGCGCTAACCAGCCCAGTTGCAAATGCCTGCCCGCTTTTTGGTTGACGACTTAATAATTGGAAATGCCGGGTGGAATTTGGGGGGTGTCCACCTGAACATCTGCACACTGCGCGCGGTGCATCAGGAGGTGATCCATAATGACTAAAGCCAGCATGGCCTCTGCAATCGGCGTTGCGCGTATTCCAACACAAGGATCGTGGCGGCCATAGGTTTCCACATCAATCGGATTGCCCGCTTTGTCAATCGACTTCCTGGGCAAACGAATGCTGGACGTCGGTTTGATCGCCATGCGAACCTCAATATCCTGCCCCGTTGAAATACCGCCGAGAATACCGCCTGCGTGGTTAGACCCAAAGCCCTCAGGGGTCATCTCATCACCGTGAACCGAACCCTTTTGCGCGATGCAGGCAAAACCTGCGCCAATCTCAACACCCTTCACCGCGTTAATGCTCATCATGGCGTGGGCAATATCCGCATCCAGCTTGTCATACAAAGGCGAACCCAAACCCACCGGCACCCCAGTGGCCTGCACACGCAAGCCGGCACCACAGGAATCGCCGGACTTTCTCAGCGCATCCATGTAGGCCTCAAGCTCGGCAACCTTTTCATTGTTCGGCGCGAAAAAAGGATTGGTGTGCACATCGTCCCAAGTGGAAAACGGGATTTCCACTTCGCCGATCTGAGTCATGCAACCACGGATCTGGATACCCAGCCTGGTCGACAACCATTTTTTCGCGATAGCACCCGCAGCCACCATGGGCGCGGTCATGCGGGCCGACGAACGTCCACCCCCGCGATAATCACGAATACCGTATTTGTGCCAGTAGGTGTAATCAGCATGACCAGGGCGAAACGTGTCCATGATATTGCCGTAGTCTTTGCTGCGCTGATCTTGATTGCGAATCAACAAGCCGATTGGGGCCCCCGTTGTCACACCTTCAAAAACGCCGGAAAGAATTTCAACCTGGTCTGCTTCCTGACGCTGTGTCACGTGGCGGGAGGTTCCTGGCTTGCGTCGATCCAGGTCGGCCTGCAAATCCGCCTCAGTCAGTGGCAAACCAGGTGGGCAACCATCAACCACACAACCAATGGCGGGCCCATGGCTTTCCCCAAAATTACTGACCACAAAAAGGCGACCCAAGCTGCTTCCGGACATGCGTTTTCACTCGAATAGGCAAAACATTATTTTATCGGAATATGCCGCACCAGAACGGCGCGGGTGTTGAGCTTACTGAATTGCAACTTCTCAACTGCAACTTATTTGCTGCTCAGTTGCCAATGAGTTGCTACTGAATCAAAGTACTGCTGAAGGCGTTCGACAGTTGATGCCCCAGTGTGTGACCACTCAAAAATGCATCTTCCACACGCGCACCGTTGAGCCAATCCCCGCAAGCACCCAACATGTGTTCCTCGCTGAAATAACAAGGCAGACCCACCGGGTTGCTGGGTAACGAATACAACCAGCGATGCGCGGTGACCGTCAAAGGCTCTTCGATCAACTGGCCAGTCACATTGCAAAACACATCCAGCAGCATTTTACCAACTTCCTCTGCCGCGTAATCCTGGTGTAGTCGAGACCAATCGGCCGTGGCCTGCAAGATCCAACGATCACCCGCAGCCCTGCCAGGTTTGGAAGAATCCCTACAAATCCACCCCAGTGGACTGTCGACCACGAAGGCCCCGTCAAAGTCCACTTTAACAACCTCGCGAGGCGTGAGCATGACAGACCAGGTGACATTGGATTCCACTGCCGCAGCCAATTGGGCCAAAGGCATGTGAACCTCATCAAACAACGGCACCACCTGCTCGGCCGGCACAGCACTAACCACCGCGTCAAAGCCAGATTCTACCCGCACGGTGCCATCAGCCAGGTGCAAGGTTACCTGGTAAACACCGTCAGTGCGAACAACACCAGCCACCCTGCATTGCAGTCGAATGTCGAGTCCCCGGGACATGAAACGCGCCAAACTCGCCATTCCAGGAGTTCCCACCCACCGCGTGGTGGTACTTGCATGGGGGGACGAAAGCCCGTACCCCAAATTAACCACAGAACCAGCCCAAGGTGCGACGGCACCCGCCTTGTAGGCCTGATCGATCAACTCAACAAACGCAGGGGAGGACACCTGAAAATACTGGGTCCCATGATCAAAGCCCAAAGGCGGATCAATGTCTCGATTCAGCCAACGAGTGGGCATGCGCCCCCCCGGGCCACGACTTTTTTCATACAAGGTAACCTCGTGACCCTGCTCAACCAATTCGCGTGCGCAGGCCAGCCCCGACACGCCCGCACCTATGATCGCAACTCTTTTCTTCAATTTGATACCACCTGTACTGCATTGGTTTTCGACTCAATTGCTGCTTTCTTCCATCGGCCAATCGCGAATGTAACCCTTCAGCATTTTGTTCTCAAACCCTTGTTCCTCGAGAACTGCCTTGGCCACGTCGTGAAATGAAATCACACCGCACAGGGTGTTTCCATCCATCACCGGCAAATAGCGCTGGTGATTCTCAAGCATCAGTTTGCGAAGGCTATCCACCTCCATATCCAGAGTGGCTACGGTGGGTTCTGTGTTCATGACCTCGCGAACCACAATTTCAGCCACGGGAGGTGTGGGACCGGTGCGATGCTCTTTTTGCCGCTTGGCCAGAACACGAATCACTTCGCGGAAGGTGACGATGCCGGCGAGCGCCCCTTTGTCCATCACCACCAGTGAGCCCACGTCATGATCGGCCATCGTAACCACGCAGTCGGACAAGTGAGTATCAGGGGTGACAGTGAATAGCGTGTTGCCTTTTACACGCAGGACTTCTTTAACTTGCATCACAAACCTCCTAAAATATTCTTATGGTCGTTTTATTCATCCTACCCGAAATGCCACAGCTTTCAAGTCCAAATTTCTGGGCAAATACAGGCCTGAAGCGGCAGGAGATGTAAACTACAACGATTAAAAATAAACAAACGGAGACATGGGCATGCCAAAAACCGGAAACAGATTTCAAACCTTTGCCGATTTTTATCCTTTTTACCTGGCGGAACACAACAATTTGACCTGCAGAAGACTGCACTTTGTGGGCTCCACAATTGCACTGGTTTGCCTGTTTAAATTGCTCACAACGGGACAGCCAATCTGGCTGCTGTATGGTCTGTTGGTGGGGTATGCATTCGCTTGGGTGGGCCACTTCTTTTTCGAGAAGAACCGCCCAGCCACATTCAAATATCCGCTTTACAGCTTCATGGGTGACTGGGTGATGTACAAGGACATCCTGACCCGCAAAATTCCGTTCTGATTTTCGCGTTGATTCTTCGCGTTAATCTTTCTTGTCAAACGGGTTCACGTTGCTTCGGAACTCAACCCGAAGCGGCGTCCCGTCCAGCTTGAAACGCTCACGGATTCGAGTCTCCAGATAACGCTTGTAATTGTCGGGAATGGCATCTAGCGCGGTGCCATGAACAATCACAATAGGCGGGTTCTGCCCGCCCTGGTGTGCGTAGCGCAATTTGGGCCTGAAGATACCTTTGCGCGGGGGTTGCTGGTGCTCGACACACTCCTGAATCAGGCGCGTCAGTTTGGGCGTTGACAACTTGGCGAAAGCCGCCGCGTGGGCCTCGTCGACTGATTTCATCATGGCCGCAATCCCAAAAGGCTTTGTCGCAGACACATAATGAAACTTGGCGTAATTCAGGAAAGTCAACTTGCGCCCTACCTCGGCCTTGATTCGTTCCTTGCGGTAATCGTCCAGACTGTCCCATTTGTTCACGGCCAACACCAGCGAACGCCCTGCTTCAACAATGAAGCCAGCAATAGAGGCGTCTTGATCGGAAATGTCCTGCTGGGCATCCAGCATCAGGATCACTACGTTGGCGTCTTCAATGGCTTGCAGGGTTTTAATCACTGAAAACTTTTCAACTGACTCAAATACCTTGCCGCGCTTGCGCAAACCGGCTGTGTCAATCAAGGTATAAGGCTTGTCGTTGCGCTCAAAATCTATGTAAATGCTATCCCGGGTGGTACCCGGCATGTCGAAGGCAATTACGCGCTCTTCACCCAACAAAGTATTTACCATGGTGGATTTGCCGACATTGGGGCGCCCGGCAATGGCCACCTTGATACGACGACCACCCTCCTCGTCTTCGGGCAATACAGGCAACTTTTCGCAAGCCATGTCCATCAACTGGCGCACACCATCACCATGACTGGCTGAGATGGTTTCTGGCTCGCCAAGGCCCAACTCGAAGAAATCAGCCGCAGCCATGGAGTGGGTGTACCCCTCGGTCTTGTTGACCACGAGAATCACTTCCCGCTTCGCTTTGCGCAGTTCGGCAGCAATCACATGGTCATGCGGGGTGACGCCCTGTCGGCCATCCACAAGAAACAGCACCAGGTCTGCTTCCACGATGGCCTGCCGGCTTTGCTTGGCCATTTCGGCGTAAATACCATCTTTGGCCACGGGTTCAAGCCCGCCAGTGTCCACCACCAGGTATTCTCTAGGGCCAATACGCCCTACACCGTAGTGGCGATCGCGTGTTAAGCCGGGCTGGTTGGCCACCAGGGCGTCTCTTGTTCGGGTCAAACGATTGAACAATGTGGACTTGCCCACGTTTGGGCGCCCAACCAGGGCAATGACAGGTTTCATGTTTTACTTTACTGGACGGATATCAGGGCCACACTGCCACCACGCGATTGCACAATGAGGGCATCGGTTTCAGCAGGCACAGGCTGGCTGGCAAAAGAGGTAGAACCCACTCTTGTTCGCGCAATGGTTTTGCCGGTGTCTCGATCAATGAAATGAACATAACCCTCGAAGTCACCCACTGCGACAGCGCGACCAATCACGGTCGGTGTGGTGGGCTGGCGACGCTGGAAGTTTTCGATTTTCCAAACCTGCTTGCCGCCGCTGCGGGAAAACGCAAACAAATCGCCCAGCTCATTGGGGGCAATCATGTAACGATCGTCAACAGAGGCACCACTGGGCGCAGAAAAATCTGTGGTCCAGATTGGACGGGCACTGACTGAGTCCAGGCAACCCACCTTGCCTTGGAATGCAGCAGCACACACTTCCCGGAAGTTATATATCGGAGTACCGGTTACGTCGGTAATGCGCTCAATTTCTGTGGTTCCACTTGGAGTCGCCAATGTGCCCTCCCACACAACGGTGCCAGCACTCAAATCAAGAGCCACCAGGCGACCACCTGGAAAACCGGCATAAACACGGGCATTGTTGACATCGACTGGAGTATTGACCCTTAGAGTCAGCGGGGGCAACTGGCGGGTGTACTTCCAGCGTTGCGCGCCGTTCGATGCAGAATAGGCAATCACGGAGAAGTCGATACCACGGACCAGAATAGTGCCTGCGGCACCCACAGGCACGCTACTGACATCAGCACCTACGCCGGTTTGCCATTTTTGTTTGCCGTTGGCATCAAACGCAACCAGATTGTTGTTGACGTCGATCACTGCAATCGTGTCAAGCGTAGCGGCCACACCCGCTTTCAGCTTGGCACCTACTTTTACTTTCCACTTTGTTTTGCCCGTGGCCCTGTCAACGGCCACCAACTGGCCCTCTTCGGACGCTGCATACACCGTAGAGTCGAGTAAAACAGGCGTAAAACTGCCTTGTTCAGAGTCGCCAACATCCACAGACCAGGCGTTGGCGATTTTCAACTGGGGTGTAAACGGCTGAAGTTCAGCCGGCTTTACAGCATTGCTGCCGAAAGGGTTCAAGCTGCTGATGGTCGAGCCGATGGCTGCGCAGCCGCCCAACAAGGCCAGGGTGGCAACAAGAGAAGAAATTTTAACCGCGTGCTTCATTGAACGTCTCATTGTTTGGCCTCCAACTTGGGCAAGGCACTGATTTTGCGCTCGATGACCTGCTTCCACGGACTGTCAGCTTGAATGGTAGAGAGGGCCAGCTCGTATTCCTTGCGTGCCGTTGCCGCATCCTTTTGTGCCAGGGCCAAATCACCCAGCCGATCGTGGAACAGGCCTTCAAATCCGGGGTAGTTCTCGCTTAAAGCGGCCTTGGCCGCATCAAACTCAGATTGCTCAATCAAAATGCCCGCCAACATCAAACGGGCAGTTGCCACATACTCATCCAGCTTCGCTTCCTCAGAAGCCCACTTCAACGAGGCTTTCGCTTCATCCAGCTTGCCCTCGTCAAAAAATGCCTTGGCAGCAATCAACGCCCCGCGTTGTGCATAGGGTGAGCCAGCATGCTCCTCCAACAAAGTTTTCTGGATTTCTCCCACGAGTTCGATGTTTCCTTCGCGAGTTGCAGCCTCCAAGCGTTCGTAGACAACAACCGCTTCCGTGGACTGGCGTGCCTGCCACCATTTCCAACCATTGTTCAAGGCAAAGGCACCGAACACAAGAATCAACACGGTCAGAATAAAACTGCCGTATTTGGACCAGAATGCCTTCAAACTGGCCAGTTGTTCTTGTTCTTCAAGGCTGTATCGACTCAAGACTCCTCTCCTTCTCCGTAAAGCAGACCGAAAATGGCTTCGGCCAATCCCTCTTGTTTGAATTCCTGCTGCTTGCTTTCACCACGCAGCAGTTTGACTGCCGCAGTGCCCGCATTTAATTCGTTTTCGCCCAGAATAACCGCCACGGCAGCACCGCTGACATCTGCGCGCTTCATTTGGTTTTTAAAACCGCCACCACCGGCATGAAGCACCACGGCAAACCCCGCATCGCGCAACTCTTCAGCCAAAGTAAAAGCGCGGCGAGCCGTTCCTTCACCTTGATGTACCACGTACACATCCAGGTCAGCCGTGTCATCGGGCTGATTTACTTCGAGGTACAACTCGAGCAAACGTTCCAGGCCAATTGCAAATCCGATGGCTGGCGTGGGCTTGCCACCCAGAATTTCAATCAAGCCATCGTAGCGACCACCGCCACAAATAGTGCCCTGCGTACCCAAGGCATCAGTAATCCACTCGAACACAGTGAGGTTGTAGTAATCCAGACCACGAACCAGACGCGGGTTTTCAATGTAACGCACGCCCGCATCGTCAAGCAGGCGTTTGACGCCCTGATAATGTGCCAGGGATTCCGTTCCCAAAAATTCCGACAAACGCGGTGCGCCATTGACCATGTCTTGCATGGTGGGGTTTTTCGTATCCAGAATCCGCAAAGGGTTGCTGTGCAAACGGCGCTTGGCATCCTCATCCAGCAGCTCGGCGTGTGCTTCAAAATACGTAATCAGTGCCTGTCTGTGTGCCAGCCTTTCGGGTGCTTCACCGAGGCAGTTGATTTCGAGACGCACATCTTCAAGGCCCATTTCACGCCACAGGCGCGAGAGCATCACAATCAACTCCGCATCAATATCGGGTCCGGCAAAACCCAGTGCTTCCACATCGAGCTGATGAAACTGCCTGTAACGCCCGCGCTGGGGGCGCTCGTGGCGAAACACAGGCCCCATGGAGTACACCCGCTGAGGCGCTGCATAAGTCAGGTTGTGTTGGATGGTGGCGCGCGCAATACCAGCGGTAAACTCCGGCCGCAAAGTGAGTTCGTCACCATTCAAGCGATCCACGAAACTGAACATCTCTTTTTCGACAATGTCAGTGACCTCACCAATACCACGGCGAAATAGCGATGTGGGCTCCAGTACCGGAGTTTTGATCAAACGGTAACCGTATGAGGTCAACCACTCTCGAAGCATGACCTCGAGATTTTCCCAATGAATGCCCTCCACGGGCAATACATCGTTCATACCCTTGACGGACTGCAGTCGGGGTTGCTTTTTGGATTTGGATTGTTCCGGCGACTCAGGATGACTCATTGACGCATTCAACTTAATTTCTCAACCCGGTATTGTCGCCTATTCTTGGGCTACTTGTTGCCGCCAGCGTACCTTTGCTCCACATAACGCTGCACAATTGCCTGAAATTCCTGAGCAATATTCTCGCCTTTCAGTGTCACCGTACGCTTGCCATCCAAAAATACGGGTGCGGAGGGCGCCTCACCGGTGCCCGGCAGCGAAATGCCGATGTCAGCGTGCTTGCTTTCACCCGGACCATTGACCACGCAACCCATTACAGCCACTTTCATTTCCTCAACACCCACATACTGGTTTTTCCAGATCGGCATTTGATCGCGCAAATAGGTTTGAATTTGATCGGCCAGTTCCTGAAACACTGTACTGGTGGTTCGGCCGCACCCCGGGCAGGCGATGACCTGCGGTGTAAAGGCACGCAAGCCCAAAGATTGCAAAATTTCTTGCCCAACGACCACTTCCTTGCACCGATCACCATTGGGCTCGGGGGTAAGCGACACACGAATGGTGTCACCAATGCCTTCTTGCAACAGCACCGACAATGCAGCAGTAGATGCCACGATACCTTTCGTGCCCATGCCAGCTTCGGTCAAACCCAAATGCAAGGGAAATTCGCTTCGCCCCGCCAGTTCCCGATAAACCGCAATCAGGTCTTGAACCTGACTTACCTTGCAGGACAACACAATTTTGTTGGCTGGCAAACCAAGCTCGACCGCTTTGTGCGCGCTGCTAACGGCAGATTCAATCAATGCCTGGTACATCAGTTGCTGTGCTGGCAGCGGATCGGCTTTCTTGCCGTTCTCATCCATCATGCGAGCCAGCAGGTTTTGGTCCAGGCTTCCCCAGTTCACGCCGATACGGACGGGTTTGTCATGTTCTGCAGCAATTGAAATCATCGCCGCAAAGTTATCATCGCGCGAACGGGCTGAACCGACATTGCCCGGATTGATTCGGTACTTCGACAAGGCCTTTGCGCAATCCGGGTATTTTTGGAGCAACAAGTGCCCGTTGTAATGAAAATCGCCCACCAATGGCACAGGGATTCGCATTTTGTCCAGCTGCTCGCGAATGTAAGGCACGGCTTCTGCAGAAGCATCGTTGTTCACCGTAATTCGAACCATCTCGCTGCCAGCAAGATAGAGAGCCTTGATTTGCAATGCTGTGTTCAGTGCGTCGGCCGTGTCGGTGTTGGTCATCGACTGCACCAAAACAGGGGCGCCGCCACCGATGGACACAACATGGTCTTTCCAGCGGACATCCACTTGATGAGTTTTGTGTCGCTTCAAGGGGGTATTTGGAATCACGATGAACTTCTGGCGAGATGGACGGGTTGCTGAAATGAGGGGGCCGATATAGCCCCCTTAAAGAATTTACTGGACAGTGATTCGAGCCACTTCTCCACGAATGGACGACGTGAGGTCAACCGGCTTACCGTTGCTGGACACACTCACAGCCTTGGCGTTACCGACGATCAACTTGAAGGGAGCCTGCCCCTTGACCTCCAGATTGCTGCCGCCGTCATTCAGTTGGGAAATCAGCACCTTGTCATTCGCGTCGCGAACGGTCACCCAGGACTGCTCTTGGAAGTTAAACCGCAATACACCCTCGGCACCGGCAGCCAGAGGGGTGGCCGCAGGTGCCACAGGTGCAGCAGGTTCGGCCACTGGAGCAATCGCGTTCGCGCCCAAGGAAGCAGTGGTATTCGATGTTGTGCCCGCCGAAGGAGCCGCCTCCCCTTCAGGCAAAGCGGGTTGTTGGAGCGCAGGAAAAACAGAGGTGTCACCAGCGACAGCGGGTGCGTCAAGCCCAAGCGGCAGAGAACCATCGGCTTGCACAGCGCTGTCCGCACCTGGCGAAGTGGAGGCCACCGGTGCGTCATTGGGTTCAATCACTTCGGCGTCCACCACCTCGGCCTCTTGGCCCGACATGAATACCGGTATGTAAAAGACAGCCATCACAACCACGGCTGCCAGTACGATGCCGTAGCTCAATGACTTCTTGCCTGTTTTACGATCAAAATGCAGCGTGGACAAGCGCTTGGAACTGTTGGGCATTTTTGGCTCAAGCGGCTCGGAACGGCCACCGTCGGCCTGCCCGGAGCGGGCCGCTTTCACTTGAGCGCTAGCTTCAGAAAACCCAAAGGAGAGGATGACAGGTGCGGGATCCATCTTCAGGGCTTTGCAATAGCTTTTAATAAAAGCCTTGGCAAAGGTTTCGGGCGGCAAGCGCCCAACGTCGCCACTTTCAATGGCTTCAAGTTGGCGTTCGTTGATTTTGGTTTGAGCACTGATGTCACTCAAGGAGTAGCCCGCTTTTTCGCGCGCTGCGCGTAAAATTTCACCGGGGTTTTGCCCCGACTCAAGCAGAGTCAAATTGGGGTGCTTTTCGGAGGCAGAGCTGCTGATTTGCTCCGGTTTTACATCCTGACCTGCACTGGCATCTGATGATTCAGTTTTGCTCATGGCACGATTTTCATTCATTTGGTCTTTCCAAGCGTCGGCAGGCACAAACGGCCCCGATTAATAATTGTAGTTCTTTACCGCCACCACCTTTGCAGCATAATCGAAGCAAGCCGGTAGATTCAAGCGATTTCTATGAAAATTCAATGTGTTGAGGAGTTTTTTGAGAAAGCGCCACAAGTTTGGCGACTAAAATATCATTTTTGTAATTTAATCAATACACCCTTACTGCTACAACACACATCATCATGCGTTAATTGTATGACAAAGCATGCAGGGTGTTTGCCTAGTCCCTGCGTTTGGAGGAACCCCTCAGTTCTTCCAGGGACACTGTGCTTACCAGCCGCTCTTTGACTTTCGTCCGATCCCGAACTTCTCCAGCCAATTGCCCACAGGCGGCATCAATGTCATCCCCCCGGGTTTTGCGAACTGTGGTTACTACCCCAGCTGTGCCAAGAATATCCACAAACGCTTTGATGGCCGGGCTGGTTGACTTGAGCAAACCAGATTCCGGGAATGGATTAAACGGGATCAGGTTGAATTTACAAGGCACAATTTTGGCGATTTCAAGCAATTGTTGGGCATGCTCTGGCTTGTCATTTACCCCATCAAGCATCACATACTCAAAAGTAATGAAATCACGCGGCGCAAATTTCAGGTAACGCAGGCAGGCATCAAGCAACTCACGCAACGGGTACTTTTTGTTCAGCGGCACGAGATGATCGCGCAATGCGTCATTGGGGGCATGCAATGAAACAGCCAAGGCCACCGGGCAGTCTTGCGAAAGCCTGTCCATGAAGGGCACAACCCCTGAAGTTGACACAGTGACCCTGCGGCGGGAAAGACCGTAAGCTGTGTCATCCAGCATTAATTGTAAAGCCGGGACCAAGGCATCGTAGTTCAGCAGCGGCTCGCCCATGCCCATCATGACCACATTTGTAACCGGGCGCTCTTGAGCGTAAACACGGTCGCCCGCTTCGCGCAGCAACACATTGGCCTTCCACAACTGGGCCACAATTTCAGCGGTACTCAGGTTGCGGGAAAAACCTTGTTTGCCGGTAGAGCAAAAACGACAATTGACCGCGCAGCCAGCCTGCGAGCTGACGCACAGGGTTCCGCGGCGCTCTTCGGGGATGAACACCGTTTCAACAGCATCGCCGTTGCCAACATCAAAGAGCCACTTGCGCGTGCCATCTTTGGAAACATTGTCGGAAATAATGTTGGGAGCCTTGATACAGGCACGATTACTCAAATTCTGACGAAATGACTTCGCGAGGTCGGTCATGGAATCAAAATTGTCCATGCCTGACTGATGTATCCATTTGGCCAGTTGTTTGGCCCTGAATGGTTTTTCACCCAAATTGCCACACCACTGAATCAGCTCGGGCACCGAGTAGTCCAGCAAGTTGTCGAGTTGTGCACTCATGGTGTGTCCTTTCAAAACAAACGGGGACGCATGTGCGCCCCCGGAATTCAACGCAATCGAACTAGATTAGCGTGAAAATACTTGTGACGCTGGGAAGAAATAAGCGATTTCGTTCGCGGCTGTTTCAGGGGCATCCGAGCCATGAACCGCGTTGGCGTCAATACTTTCGGCAAAGTCGGCGCGAATGGTACCGGCCGCGGCTTCCTTGGGGTTTGTAGCACCCATCAATTCACGGTTCTTGGCGATTGCGTTCTCGCCTTCCAGGGCTTGAATCATCACTGGGCCAGAAATCATGAACTCAACCAGGTCGTTGAAGAAAGGACGTGCCTTATGCACTGCGTAAAAGCCTTCAGCTTCAGCGCGTGACAGATGAGCCATGCGTGCGGCCACTACTTTCAGGCCAGCGGCTTCAAAGCGGCTGTAAATTTGACCAATTACATTTTTTGCAACAGCATCAGGCTTGATGATGGACAGGGTGCGCTCGATTGCCATGGTGTAACCACTCCGAAAAGATTAGAAAAGCGTGAAAATTAACCCGCGATTATAGCTTGTTTATATAAAAAACCCAATCACGGGACTGACCCACGTCTTGAATTGAAACTTTTCGCCATTACCATTACTCTAAATCCATACAAATTCGCGTTTTACAAAGGAGCGAGTAAACATGTCTGAATTCAGAACTGCACAATTTGGCCGCACAGCTGGTGGTGTATCTACCGTAGAAACCAACCGGGTTCTGCGAAACACATACTTCTTGTTGGCCCTGTCGATGATCCCGACAGCCTTGGGCGCGTTTGCGGGCATTCAATTCGGCTTCTTCCGTTTGTTCGCCGGTAGCCCCATTCTTTCCTTCGTCGTGATGCTTGCCGCCATGTTCGGCTTCATCTGGGGCATTCAACGCAACCGAAATAATTCGTTCGGTGTTGTGCTCATGTTGGGCTTTACCTTCTTTATGGGCTTGATGCTTTCCGGCATTTTGTCGGTCGCACTTAGCCTGTCCAATGGTGGCTCCATCATCATGATGGCAGCGCTGGGCACAGCCGGTATTTTCTTTGGGCTGGCCAGCTACGCTGCGGTGACCAAGCGTGATTTCACCAACATGGGCAAGGGCCTGCTGATCGGTTTGGTCATGGTAATTGTGGCTTCCGTAGCCAACATTTTCCTGCAAATGCCAGCCCTGTCACTGACCATTTCCACCATTTGCGTGGGCTTGTTCTCGCTGTTCATTTTGTACGACCTGCAACGTGTCATGCGCGGCGGTGAAACTAACTACATTTCCGCCGCCTTGAGCATTTACCTGAGTTTGTACAATCTGTTCGTGAACTTGCTGCAACTGCTCATGGTGTTTGCTGGTGGCAGTCGCGAGTAAACAAGCGCCTAATGGGATTAAGTTACCTGAAAGTAACTGATTTCAAAGAAGTTTTTTGACACTTTGCAACATCGAAAGTTGTTGCAAAGTAAATTCCAGAAGCGCAATATAAAGTCTCAGTGGGTCGGTATCTATACTGACCGCCGAGTTGGTGAGGCAAACGCACCAACGAAAACGGGGCCGCAACGGCCCCGTTTGTTATTTGCGCAGCTGAATTCTGTTCGCCAGAGTCAGGAATAGTCGCTGTACTCCACTCGCTCAAACACTGCAATCGACTCAACATGCGATGTATGGGGGAACATGTTCACCACCCCTGCTTTCATCAACTTGTACGAGCCGACATTGCAAAGTACCGCCGTATCCCGAGCCAAGGTGCCCGGGTTGCAGCTGACATAAACAATCCGCTTGGGCTGAAACTCGGCACGCGCACCAACAATGGCCTTACAAATTTCCAAGGCTCCGTCACGCGGAGGATCGACCAAAACTTTGTCGTATTGCCCCCAACTTTCCCATTCCGGTGTTTCCACCTCGAACAGATTGCGTACATGAAATTCGGTTTTGTCGGCCAGGCCGTTGAATTCGGCATTTTCACCAGCCCGGTCCACCAGGTCTTGCGAACCTTCAAAACCCTTCACATAGCTGCTTTTCGTGGCCAAAGGCAAAGAGAAGTTGCCCAAACCGCAAAACAAGTCAAGCACGCGGTCTTCGGGCTTTAAATCGAGCAATGACACCGCACGGCTAATCATGGCGTCGTTGATCATGTGATTCACCTGCGTGAAATCAGTGGGCCGGAATCGCATGCGGATACCGAAACTGGGGATGCGATAAGTGAGGTCTACTGGCTTGTCAGCCTCAAGACGATGAGCAGTGGCGGGGCCACCGGGTTGCAGCCACCAGTCAACACCCCACTCTTGGCCAAAGGATCGAATCGTATCCAGGTCTGATTCACTCAGGGGCTCCAGGTGGCGTAGCACCATCGCAGTCACTCCGTCGCCCACAGCCAGTTCAATTTGAGGAACACGCATGAAAATGCTCAACGTAACCAGCATATTACCCAGAGGCACAATCATGTCGGACACATGCTTGGGCAGCACGTGACACTCCTGCATGTCCGCCACATAAGAAGACGCTTTCTCGTGAAATCCTACAAAGAATCGCTCCTTCTTGATCACAAAGCGGGTGCTTAGGCGGGCGCGGTGTCGATAACCCCAAAATGAGCCATAGATGGGGGGCATCATCTGCTCGGGAGTTTGGCGACCAATTCGCTGCAACAGGTCTTCAAGTGCACGGTTTTTAATGGCCACCTGGGCGTTGGGCTCAATGTGTTGCATGGCGCACCCGCCACACACGCCATAATGCGGACACTTGGGCGTGGTACGAGTCGATACCGTGTTGAGCACCTGCAGAGTTCTGCCTTTCGAATAGCTTGGCTTTACTCGCGTAATTTCGGCAACTACGGTTTCACCAGTGATTGCACCATCGATGAAGTGCACTTTACCATCCACATGGCCAATGCCATTGGCATCCAGGTCGATTGATTCAATGGCAACTTGCACCTGTGGAAACACCACAGGTGTTCGTTCTTTTTTCTTTTTGCGGCCCATGGCTACATTCAATAATAATTAACGGGCCGGGAGGTAATCCATCGGGTCAACAGGTTTACCCTGCTTGCGCACTTCAAAATGCAGCTTGGGGCGATCCGTATCAGACTGCCCTGCTTCCGCAATTTTCTGACCCTTGGTCACGGGCTCACCCTCTTTTACCAACAAGGTTTTATTGTGCGCATAGGCGGTCAACAAATTATTGTCATGTTTCAGAATGATCAAATTACCGTAACCGCGCAGCGCGTTGCCTGAATACACAACACGCCCCGCCTGAGAGGCCACCACGGGGTCACCTACCTTGGCAGCAAGGTCAATGCCCTTGTTGACGCCCGCTTTGTAGCCTTGAATAATTTCACCTGGATGCGGCCAAATAAAACCCAAAGTAACAGCAACGGGTGCTGGCGGCTTGATCTCAGGTGCAGGAGTCGCCTCCACTGGCTTTGCACCACCAGCGGGAGTAATCGGAGTTACTTCAACACCGGTATCCTCCATGGTCGATCCCGATGCACCGCCGGCAACAGAGGCAGGTGCGCCCGCCACGCGCAGCTTTTGACCAATGCTTAACTTGCTGGGGTCCACCAGGTTGTTGGCTTTTGCCAGTTCTCGCCAATCCAAACCAAAATCCAGGGCGATGCTGTACAACGTATCACCGGCCTTCACAGTGTAAATACCATCGGTGGCCACCGCGGTGTCAGTAGTACGGGAGGGCAAACGATCAACCACAGGAGCCTGGTTACCCGTTGTTGTACACGCGGCCAGGAAGGTCAGTGTTGCAAATCCAACTGCCAATGCACGTGTGTGACCCAGCAATCGGGTTCTAGTTAATACGCCACGTTTCATACGATGCGAGTTCCTTGTAACAGGGGTACGAATTTTACCAAGTCTTTTTTCTCTCGGTGCCATTTGTCGACCGTCAAGCGATCAACAATGACCAGATTCTGCTGATTCTGGTCAGCCACGGGCACAATCAGGCGCCCGCCAATTTTTAATTGCTTCAACAAGGCTTGGGGTATTTCCAAACCCGCAGCGGCCACAATGATGACATCAAATGGCGCTTGTGCAGGCAAACCCACCAAACCATCACCATGAATTACTTTGACTTTCTGAAAGCCTGCAAGTTTTAAGTTTCGTTGGGCCTTGTCATAAAGTGCTTCAATGCGTTCTATACTGACCACCCGCTTTGCAATGTTGGCAAACACTGCAGCCTGATAACCACAACCAGCCCCCACTTCCAGCACATTGTCCAGCTCAGCACGGCCATCCAGTGCATACTCCGCAAAACGAGCCACAGTGAAAGGCCTTGAAATGGTTTGCTGATGCCCAATCGGCAATGCCGCATCTTCGTAGGCTCGCGATGCAAAGGCTTCGTCCACAAACAAATGCCTCGGCACGGCACCGATCACGTCAAGAACACGCTGATTCGCAATGCCCAGGGTTTTAAGTTTCTGAACCAAATGCCCACGTGCACGATCGGAGGTCAGGCTTGAACCACCGATGCGTTCCGGTATGCGGTCCAGTTTACGCGCAGACTGTGTGATCAGCGCAGGAGCTGGCTTGAAGCGAGGCTTTTGATCCATGTTGTTGTTTTACAGCCAGTCGGCCAGGGTCTTCATTTGCTCGGTGTGCGTTAAATCAGCCTTTAAGGGACTAATCGAAATTTTACCCTGCTTGACCGCATAAAAATCAGTACCAGGGCCAGCATCTTTCGCTCCACCGGGAGGACCAATCCAGTACACGGTTTCGTCTTTGGGATTTTGGGTTGGAATCACTGGTTCGGCATGGTGGCGCTTGCCCAAACGGGTGCATTCATAACCCTGCATCTCATCGTAAGGAATCGGGGGAATGTTCACATTCAACAAACAGTGTTCCAAACCCAACTTGTTATTCAGGAAACGCTCCACAATTTCTGCCGCTACGCGAGCCGCACTATCGAGGTGTGCATAACCTTTGCCAGCCAACGAAAAGGCAATGGCAGGCAATCCGCACTGGAATCCTTCCATCGCAGCGGCCACAGTGCCAGAGTAGATGGTGTCGTCACCCATATTGGCGCCGTTGTTGATGCCAGACACCACGAGATCCGGTCGCCTTTCCAGTAATCCAGTCACCGCAACGTGCACGCAATCGGTGGGGGTTCCATTCACATAGCGAAATCCATTGGCAGCTTTTCGTACTGTCAGCGGGCGGTCCAGGGTGAGCGCGTTTGAAACCCCGGATCGGTCTTGCTCAGGCGCCATCACTTCCAGGTGAACCGTATTGCCGAAACGCTCAAGCAAAGCACCATGCAAAGCCAGAATGCCAGGGGCACTGTAACCATCGTCGTTGCTGATCAGAATGTGTGGAATGGTCAAGATCAAGCTTCCTTGCGACGAAAAACCCAAGTGTTCTCGGTCGATTCCTTGGGTGCAAATGCATAACCTGCCACCTTGAACTTTTTCAGTTGCTCTACATCGGTGATGCGTTGATCAACAATGTAGCGGGCCATTAAACCGCGTGCTTTCTTGGCGAAGAAACTGATGATTTTGTACTGACCGTTTTTGTAATCCTGAAACACCGGTTGAACCACACGTGCGTTCAAGGCTTTGGTATCCACCGATTTGAAATACTCGTCAGACGCCAGGTTCACCAATACCGGGTCTTTATTGCCAAGTTCTTTGTTCAGGGCTGGCGCCACGGTTTGCTTCCAATAGGCATACAAATCCTTGCCCGCAGGGTTGGGCAGCTTGGTACCCATTTCAAGACGATAGGGTTGCATCAAATCAAGTGGACGCAAAATGCCATAGAGGCCCGACAGAATGCGAACATGCTTCTGCGCAAAAGCCAAACCGTCTTCGTCCAGGGTTTTGGCGTCGAAACCGTCGTAGACATCACCATTGAATGCCAGCAATGCAGGGCGTGAATTCTTTTTGGTGAACTTGGTTGACCACTCGCTGTAGCGCGTTGCGTTGAGTACACCCAATTTGTCAGAAACCGACATGAGTTCGGAAATGTCCGCCGGGCTCATCGGGCGAAGAATATTCACCAACTCCGCGGCCTGCTCAACAAACTGCGGTTGCGTACTGGCTGAAACGGACAAGGGTGTTTCGTAATCGAGCGACTTTGCGGGAGAAAGAACTACAAGCATGGACATGAATCACCTGGTTGTTACTACGCGTTTATTATCGCAGGATCTGGCAGGTGATTCGGGTACAGGGTGGTGTGAAGTCGGGAAAAAATACCCAAGGCAAGGCATGACAGCCCCTTGATCAGCGAGGTTGGCCGCGGATGCGACTTTGTCGCTCCGCTTCTGGCCGTGTCTCCCAGACTGTCTCTCCCGAAGATGAACGTATTACCTGTCATAAGTGCGAATTGGATTCAGGTAAATGTATTTGCAAGTTTTGATTTACTGTATATAATCACAGCATGTCCATTCGAGATTGGTGCCATGAAAGGTTTAACTGCTCGTCAACAAGAAATACTTGATTTAATCCGGGACCAAATTGCCCAATTTGGCAGGCCACCTACCCGCGCTGAAATTGCCCGGCAACTTGGCTTTCGTTCAGCCAATGCCGCGGAAGACCACTTGCAGGCCTTGGCCAAAAAAAATGTCATTGCGCTAGATGCCAGCACGTCACGCGGCATTCGCTTGCTGGGTGAGTATGCAGAAGGTTTGGAAGAAACTGTCAGCAAAGTCGCCGAACGCGCAATTGAGCAATTCATGCAACTTCCGCTGATCGGACGTGTCGCTGCCGGCAACCCGATTCTCGCGCAAGAACATGTGGAAAAACAAATCCCGGTAGATCCCTCACTGTTTCCCGACAAGCCCGATTACCTGCTCAAGGTACGCGGTATGTCCATGAAAGACATCGGCATCATGGATGGCGATTTGCTGGCCGTAAAAAAAGCCAGTACCGCCAGAGCGGGCCAGGTGGTGGTTGCACGCGTGAACGACGATGTCACCGTCAAACGCTTTTTCCAGAAAGGCCACATGGTCGAATTGCAAGCCGAGAACAGCGATTTCGCTCCCATCGAGGTTGACTTGCGAACTGAAACCTTTGCTATTGAAGGTTTGGCTGTTGGTTTGATTCGCCAAGGTCAATTGCATTAAAAAAGCAGTAGTTGCAACAAAAAGCAATGTCGGGGGGTTGTTGTGTCATCTGATCTTGCCAACATTCACCCTGATGTGTGGCGTGCTCACCAAGTTGCCAGTGACACTGGTTCTCGCATATCCAGCGGTTTTGCCGCTCTTGATCAACAGCTACCCGGGGGTGGCTGGCCCACCCGCAACTTGATTGAACTGCTGTTGAAACATCACGGGATTGGCGAGCTTCGCTTCCTAATGCCGGTGTTGCGCAAGCTGTCGCTGGAGAAAAAAAAGCTGGTGCTGATTGGCGCACCGCTGCTACCACTCACGCCGGTGTTTGAGCAGTTTGGGGTGGCCCTGGATCAAATACATCTGGTTCAAACCAACAAACCCCAGGATCGCCTTTGGGCGATCGAACAAGTGCTGCAAAGTGATTCCTTCGGCGCACTTTTCATGTGGCTGCCTGAAGAAAAAACACTGTGCAACCCGACCGTATTGCGCCGCTTGCAATACCAGGCCACTCGTTCACAGGGTTTAAGTTTTGTATTTCGCCCTATTCGGGCACAAATGCAACCCTCGCCCGCATCACTGCGCTTGTGCCTGACAGCCCAAAGTTGCAATAGCCTGCGAGTGCACTTGATCAAACGCAGAGGACCTGTACTTGAGCAAGCAATACTGATCGATTTACCTAGACCGCAAGGTGCTTTACCCGACACCCCGCACTCACAGGAGCTTGTTCGTGCGCTGGATCGCCCTGAGTTACAAACACCCCCGCAACCCATGCGAAGTCAAATCGCAATTTGATGCCGGTTCCCTCTTTGAATTGGCATCACATTACAGCCCGCTTGTGTGCTGGCGACAAGATCAACACGATGAATATGTGGGTTGGCTGGTTGAAGTGCAAAGCAGCTTCAGGTTGTTTGGTGGCGCACAGGATTTGCTTTCGCAATTGTGGGAAAGTACCGAGGGATTTTCGGGCGAATTGCAACTGGCCAACCACCACACTGCCACTGGTGCCTGGTGGCTTGGTAAGTGCGCCCCTGCCCGCAGCCTGGATGATTTTCTGGCCATGCTGAATTTTAATGAAAACAGTCTGCTGGCTTTGCCTGTCTCTGCGCTGGATTGCAATACAAACCTGCAGAACACCTGGCGACAGTGCGGTTTTGCACGCCTTGGCGATTTATGGCGCTTGCCCCGCGACGGATTTTTAAAACGGTTTGGCACACAAGCCTTGGCTGAACTTGATTCAGGTTTTGGCATACAAAACAAGCTGGCCCCCACTACCGTTGCACACCAAGCCGCCAATACATTTGAGAAAGAAAAAGAATTGCCTTTCCACAGCGACAGGCTGGACCTGATTGAACACCATGCACAAGCACTGCTTGAAGCAGTCTGCAACTGGTTAAAGCAGCAAAAACACGGTACGCGCGAGTTGCACTGGACTTTTATTCATGCACATGGAGAGGAAGTTTTGCGCCTGAGAAGTGCGCAAGCCACTGACTGTGTTGAAACATGGAAGCGTCTGCTACACCATCAACTGGGGAGAATGCAATTCAACGACGACGTACGTCACCTTCGAGTGCAATGCACATACAGTGAACTGCTGCCCAATCTGAATCACAGTTTTCTACCTGATCCGGCAGAAGGCACGCGTAACTGGAACAACACCTGCGATGTTCTTCGCGCACGGCTTGGTGAGCAAACCGTGTTATTTGCCGCCACGGAAAGTGACCCCAGACCGGAGTGCAGCATAGTATTACAGCATACCCCAACGCAAAAACCTGCAAACACCGCCTTAAAAAAAGTGGTAAACCAATCCACACCTGAATTGAATCGCGCAGCATTGCCAGTCAGCACGCCGCGCCCGTTGTGGCTGTTACCAACGCCCAAACCATTGCAAGGCAAATCCCCACAGTGGCAAACGGGTGGTCCATGGCAATTGCTCAGCGGTCCTGAACGAGTTGAGTTTGGCTGGTGGGACGCAAAACCCTGCAAACGTGATTACTACTGCGCACGCGACAGCAATTCCAGTTTGGTGTGGCTGTATCAAGACCTTCTGGAAGACAAGCCACGCTGGTTTTTGCATGGTTACTTTGCATAAGGCAATCTGAGCATGGATTCGCCCTTGCAGACCTTGCCACCTTTTGCTGAAGCCCTGGCGTTGAGCAACTTCAGTTTTTTGAAGGGAGCATCGCATGCAGAAGAGCTGGTACAGCAAGCCAAACTGTTGGGTTATCGCGCCATTGGCATCGCAGATGAATGCTCGCTGGCGGGTATTGTTCGTGCACACCAGGCTGCCAAAGAATGTGGCATTCAATTGTTGGTAGGCGCCCAGTTTGTATTTGCACACAGCAGCCTGTTCGCTGGCCAGCGTATCGCCCTGATTGTGAAAAACAAAACTGGTTACACCCACTTGTGCAGACTGATTACACAAGCCCGTAACCGTGCAGCCAAAGGCGACTACCTGTTTACTCGTGACGACCTGGCTGATATTCCACCCGGACTGCAATTGCTGCTGATTCCCGACGAGCGCAATAAAGAAAATTTTCCTGCCCTATTAAGCTGGTGTGCCAAACGCTTCACCGGCCGCATGCATCTGGTATGTAATTTACAGGGCTGTGGGTTTGACAAGGCATGGCTACTGTACTTGCAGGCACTAGCCCACCTGCACCAAATTGAACTACTGGCCAGCAACTTACCCGTGATGCATTCAAGTGAACGGAAAAACCTGCATGACGTGCTAACCGCCATTCGGCTGAACTGCAATTTGAACGAGGCCAAACCATTTCTTGAGACGAATGCACAACGTTGCCTTCAACCCCTGCAGGTACTTGCTCAAACTTACCCGCACAGTTTACTGATGCAAACAACAACGCTGGCAGCACAGTGTGTGTTTTCGCTGGATGAATTGCGTTACCAGTACCCGCGTGAGATCAGCCCTGAAGGCATTGAACCTACGCAGTACCTGCGCCAACTCGTAGAAAAAGGCGCGGCCCAACGCTACAACGATCAAGTGCCTGCCAAAGTTCGAAAACAGATTGAACATGAACTGCTGCTGATTGAAGAACTGAAATTTGAAGCCTACTTTTTAACGGTTTACGACATTGTCCGCTTTGCGCGTTCCCGCAATATTTTGTGTCAGGGCCGCGGGTCTGCCGCCAATTCCGTGGTGTGTTATTGCCTGCACATTACCGAAGTCAACCCCGACAAAATGGCTGTGCTGTTCGAGCGGTTTATTAGCCGCGAGCGTAACGAACCACCCGACATTGATGTGGACTTTGAACACACGCGCCGCGAAGAAGTGATTCAATACATTTACAAAAAATATGGTCGAGACCGAGCTGCGTTGGCAGCCAGTGTCGTGGTGTACAGGCCCCGCTCGGCGCTGCGTGATGTGGGCAAGGCCCTGGGTTTGGACACCGGTTTGGTTGAAAGATTGGCCAAGTCGCAAGATGGTGGCTACAGCCGAAGCATGAGCGTGGACCACATGGTGCAGGCGGGCATTGATGTTCGTCAAAGCACTGTGCAGCATTGTGTTCACTTGGCCGATGAACTATTGGGTTTTCCACGGCACTTGTCACAACACACAGGTGGCTTTGTGATTGCACGCGACAGCCTGACTGAATTGGTACCGGTAGAAAACGCCTCAATGCCCGACCGCAGTGTCATTCAGTGGGACAAGGACGACCTGGACGCCATGGGCTTGATGAAGGTAGACGTTCTTGCACTTGGCATGCTGAGCGCGATTCGAATAACACTGGACGAGTTGAACAGGAAATCCAATGCTCCCCGTACCCTGCAAGACATACCACCGGAGGACAGCGCCACTTACGACATGATGTGCAAGGCCGATACTGTAGGTGTGTTTCAGATAGAAAGTCGTGCGCAGATGGGTATGCTTCCCCGCCTACAACCCCGAGAGTACTACGACCTGGTGATTCAGGTGGCGATCGTCAGGCCAGGCCCCATTCAAGGCGGTATGGTACACCCGTTCTTGAAACGCAGACAGGGCTTGGAAGCAGTGAACTACCCATCGGAGGCTTTGAAAGAGGCGCTGGGTCGCACCAAAGGTGTTCCAATTTTTCAAGAACAAGTGATGCAAATCGCGATTCTGGCAGCCGGTTTTACACCAGGTGAAGCAGATGCATTGCGCCGCGGAATGGCTGCCTGGAAACGCAAAGGAGGCTTGCACCATTTTTACGAACGCGTGGTAAGTGGCATGCTAAAGCGCGGTTATACGCGCGAATTTGCTGAAAGCATTTTCAAACAAATGGAAGGCTTTGGTGAATACGGTTTTCCGGAGAGCCATGCCGCCAGTTTCGCGATGCTGGTGTATGCATCGGCGTGGTTGAAATGTCACCACCCCGATGCATTTTTGTGCGGTTTGCTCAATGCGCAGCCCATGGGTTTCTATGCGCCTTCGCAGCTGATTCAAGATGCACAGCGACATGGCGTGACAGTAAAGCCTGTGGATGTGCAGTGCAGTGCCTTTGAAACCAGGCTGGAAAACAACCAGGACTTGTTGCAACACGAGCCAGCGCGAGGCAACCGCACATTGCACCCGGTTCGTTTGGGCCTAAACCGGGTGAACGGGCTGAAACACAATTCTGCTTTGCGCATTGTTCAAACCCGGGAGCAAGGGCTGTTTGAAAGCGTGGAAGATTTAACCAAACGTGCCCAGCTTGATCGCAGCGATCTGCTTGCGCTGGCCGATGCAAACGCACTGGCACAACTGGCAGGGCATCGTCGCCAAGCCGTGTGGCAAACAGCTGCAACTGAAACAGGCGGTATTCGTAACACTGCAAGACACACTGATTTACTGGCCAATACACGCACCAGGGAAACGCCACTTGAGTTGCCCAAGGCCACTGAACTGGAAGATATGCTGGCCGATTACCGCGCCACAGGAGCAAGCCTAGTTCACCACCCTATTTCATTTCTACGCAAGCAATTGACACTCTATAAGATAAGGCAAGTTAAAGAATTGCAGACTTACCCAAATGGCAGATTGGCGCGAGCCTGTGGCATTGTGACGCATCGACAACGCCCAGCCACCGCGCATGGCACCGTATTTTTGAATCTTGAAGATGAAACGGGCAATGTGAATGTGATTGTCTGGAACAGATTGGCCGAAGAGCAGCGACAAGTGCTGCGCAACGCGCAAATTATGGGCGTGTTTGGCATTTGGCAACGTGAAGGTGAAGTGTGCAACCTGGTGGCGCGCAGGCTGGTGGATTACACCCACCTGCTGTCGCAATTACAAACACCATCACGGGATTTCAAGTAGACCGGAAAATCAGATATCCACTTCCACCAAGTTGCCCTTGTCTTCCAGCCAGGTGCGGCGAGCACCACTTTCAGTACGGCCCATCAGCATGTGCATCATGGCATTGGTTTCATCAACATCAAGACTGCCCAATGTAACAGGCAGCAAACGGCGTGTATCTGGATTCAAAGTAGTTTCCCAGAGTTGTTCAGCATTCATCTCGCCCAAACCCTTGAAACGGGAAATCTTGATATTCGCCTCTTTCACGCCTTCCTTGCCCAGCTTGTCTTGCACGGCATACAGCTCTGCTTCATCCAGACAATACAGCTTGCGCGCAGGTTTCTTTCCTTGTGCTGGTACATCAACCCTGAACAAGGGCGGGCGCGCTACATACAAATTCTTGCTGCGAATCAACGCTGGGAAATGTTTGTAAAACAAGGTGAGTAGCAGCACTTGAATGTGTGAACCATCGACATCCGCGTCGGAAAGAATACAAATTTTGCCGTAACGCAAACCGCTTAAATCGGGATTGTCATTCACACCGTGGGGGTCTACACCGATGGCCACTGCAATGTCGTGAATTTCCTGGTTGGCAAACAATCGGTCTTTGTCGGTTTCCCAAGCATTAAGCACTTTGCCACGCAGTGGCAATACTGCCTGAAACTCCTTGTCACGGCCCATCTTGGCTGAGCCGCCAGCAGAATCACCCTCAACCAGAAAAACCTCGTTCAAGGTGATATCAGTGCTTTCGCAGTCAGTCAGCTTGCCCGGCAAAATCGCCACCGATGAACTTTTTTTCTTCTCTACTTTTTGTGCCGCTCTGGATCGAGCCTGAGCTTGCTTGATTGCGAGCTCTGCAATCTTTTTGCCGTCTTCCACATGCTGATTCAACCACAACTCGAACGCAGGCTTGACCAGTGACGACACCAGACGCACTGCATCACGGCTATTCAAACGCTCCTTGATTTGCCCCTGAAACTGAGGGTCCAGAACCTTGGCGGACAGCACAAAATTCGCCTTGGAAAAGATGTCATCGGGCATCAACTTGATCCCCTTTGGCATCAACGAATGCATTTCACAGAAAGCCTTGATGGCCTGAAAAACCGCCTCGCGCAGGCCAGACTCATGCGTACCACCTGCGGAGGTGGGAATCAAGTTCACATAACTTTCGCGAACAGGTGCGCCTTCAGCCACAAATGCCAACGCCCATGCCGCGCCCTCGCCTTCTGCAAAGCCTTCATCGCGGAGTACATCAACACTGAGATCACCGCTGAACATCGGGGCCACCAGTTCACGGTCCAACAATTCTTCGCGTAAAAAACCGCTGAGACCATCATCGAATTTCCAGCGCTTTGCTTCACCGGTTTTCTCCGACACCAAGACCACTTCGACCCCCTTGAGCAGCACTGCCTTGCTGCGCAACAGGCGGTCCATCTCATTGAGTGGCAAGACGGCTGAATCGAAATACTGGGGATCTGGCCACACGCGTACGGTGGTGCCTTTTTTAGGATCACTGCTGGTTTGAGGGCGAACCTTCAAAGGTTCTATTACATCGCCACCACTAAACACCAGTGTGCCCACCTGCTTGTCGCGCACCGCACTCACTTCAAGCCTGGTAGAGAGGGCATTGGTCACCGAAACACCCACACCATGCAGACCGCCCGAAAAACGATAAGCACCACCATCGGCTTTGTTGAACTTGCCACCCGCATGCAAACGGGTGAATACGAGTTCAATGACGGGTACCTTCTCTTCAGGGTGCAAACCAATTGGAATGCCGCGACCCTCATCCTGTACCGACACACTGCCATCGGTATGAATAGTCACCGTAATTCGCGAACCAAAACCACCCAAAGCCTCATCGGCTGCGTTGTCGATCACCTCTTGAATAATGTGCAAGGGGCAGTCCGTGCGGGTGTACATGCCTGGTCGCTGCTTGACCGGTTCTAGCCCTTTGAGGACGCGGATGGACGATTCTTGATACTGGCTCATGACAACCTGAAAGTTCAATGACCGCTTGATGATACCAATAATTTGTGTTCATTTCCGGCGGCATTGGAACCATCGGCGGCTATGCCAGCACTCATGACCAAGATAGGAAATTCGTAAAGCGTGGTTAGCACACATTTAGCGGCTGATAAAGCAGCGTGTCACCCCACACCCTATCCAAGGTGACACCTTCTTCGGACTTTTTGCAGCCTTGATACGCTGTGGCGTTATTGAAACCATTCGCCAAGGCCGACCATGATTCCACTTCCGTTTCAAGTAGAGAGGCTCGACATGAAACCGATTGCCCCAAAGTTAAAGATCACCGCGATTCAACGGTGCTCAAGGGCGAATCTGGAAACAACTCGCTCGGAGTTTGAATTGCTGGTTGCCAAGCAGGAGAAAAGATTACGCAACTTCATCGTTAAACATTTTCGGGATGAAAACGCGGTGGAGGACGTATACCAGCAAACCCTGATTGAAGCCTACTGTTGCTGGGACAGCTTTCGAGGCGATGCAAAACGAGCCACCTGGTTGTTCGGTATTGCGCTAAACATCATTCGGAACACGGCGCGTCGCTCTCCTCAGTACAAATTCCATTTCACCTCCGATGAGGATCTTGAACTGGAACAAGCAGAGGGATCAGACCCGATGCAACACTGCATGAAAAACGAGTTCAGCATCAAACTCGAATCAGCGATTGGTAATTTGCCCAACGATCTGCGTGAAACCCTGGTTTTGGTGGTTCAACACGGTAATTCTTACCAGGAAGCGGCAGATATTCTGGGTATTCCAATTGGCACAGTACGTTCCCGAATTTCACGGTCACGCGCCCAATTGAAATCAATCTACGACCTGTACATGGACTGATGAACGCAAATTTGGCAACTCGATATGGGGCACTCAACAAGATTCTGGAATCACTGGGAATGACTCTCAGCGACACCGAGCAATGTGCCGGTGAAGGTGGCTATCGAATTGATTTTGAAAAGAACTTCACAATTGAGTTGCAACACCTTGGCGGCTCAGATTGCAGGCTAAGTGCAAGAATATTTGGTTTGGGGAAGTCGTTACAGGTTCAGGAAAACCAAATTAAACTGGCCTTGGCCCTGTTTGGTGAACTGAAAAACGACATGCCCGATGGTGTATCAACTGCGATTTCAAACCACGACAACTGCTTGCGCCTGTGTGTTGAAATTGTGAGCGAGAACAAGGACATCATCATGTCTCAATTTCAAGACTTTGTTCATGTGGCATTTGCCTACAAACAAACCTACTTTCAACACAAAGGCATGACCTAGGGCAATCAGCCTCAGCTTTGTGCAACCTTGACCCGGTCGGCTAGAACAGCCTGAATCCACAACTCACACTTCTCTTTTGCGTCCAGCACATTGTTAGCCGACATGCGTCTGGAAACAAGAAGCTTGGAATATTCAAGTTCGAAAATACAGGTTTGCTCGAGAGACTTTGCTAGCCAACGCTGCGACAACCAATCCCGTAGACAGTTACTTTCATAGTTGTTTAACACCAGGGTGGCCTGAAACTCGGAAGGACAGGCCCATGACTGCGACAATTCGGCATGCCCCAAACCTGCAACAAGTTGATCGTTAATCAAAAACCACTTTTCGGGAGAGTTTTGTAGCATGGAATTCGCGAGGGGCTAAACCACACCGGCGGTGTCGCTGTTGATTTGTTGCGCGAGGGTACGGGGTGTGGAAAGACCCGGGAAGCGCTGCAAAGAGAGAGGCTTCATGGGGCGAGCTTTGAGTTCGGAGAGAATGGCCTTGAAAGTGGTACGCGCAGCAGAAATTGACGGGTTGGCTGCACTGCCCGCTTGAGTAGCTACAGACTGTATTGGCGGAGTGTTTGGATTGATCATCGCTTATGGTTACAGGCGCATTGCCGATAGACGTCGTTTCATGACAATTGAGTGGCTTTGTCTTCAGATTGGTTCCCGGTTTTATCAAGCAGATCGAAACGTTTCATGCGGTAATACAGTGAATGCAAGGGAATACCCAGGCTTTCACTGGCCAGGCGTGCGCACCCGTGATGTGTATGCAGCGTTTGAATCAACACTGCCTTCTCAAAAGCCAGCAAACGTTGTTTCAGGCCCAAATTGGCCTTGCTGTGCGTTGCCACACATGGTGTGTCCAACCCGATGACATGCCGCTGCGCGACTGCATGCAACTCGCGTACATTGCCGGGCCATGGCCGGCTCAGCAACTCGTCAATGTCCTCAAGTTCAAGGTGCGGCACCTGCAGCTTGAACTGGGCTGCGACATCGATCAGGAAATGCCGATACATCGGAACAATGTCCTCAAGTCGCTCAGCCAAAGCAGGAATTCGAACCTGCGACACACTGAGCCTGAAGTGAAGGTCTTCACGGAATTTGTGCTGTTCGACCAGGGTTTCAAGTCTGGTTTTTGTCGAAGCTATCACGCGAAAAGCCGAGTTGTAGAAGACATGTCCGCCCAAGCGAATTGCGCCGCGATATTGAAGGGCATTCAGTAACTTGGCTTGACAGGACAATGGCAAGCTGTCTATTTCATCCAGGTACAAGGTTCCATTGTGTGCAAGCTCCAGCTTTCCTGGCCTGTCTTTTTGTGCACCAGTGAAGGCACCTGCCGTGACCCCAAATACCTCGGATTCAAAAAGCTGCTCGGGCAGTGCAGCACAGTTCACATGTACAAACTCCCCTTTTGCACCAGAATTCGCGTGCAGCCAACGTGCGGCTGTGTCTTTACCAGCACCGGTGGGTCCAAGCAAAACGGTGTCGACGGGCAGCTGCTTCAGACGCTGCAATTGGGATACTGCATCGCGCATGGCTTGCGAACGGACAAACTCGTCGCTGTAAGGCCCCAAATTGCTATTGGGCAATGGCTTTTTGCCAAAACGAAACGGTTTGGTTCGTATCAGCTTCTCGAGTACCTGAACCGCAGCCAAAGGATTGGTCGGATGTACGATTGATGCAAATATGGGAATGTCGTGGTAAACGTACTCTTGCCAGGGTTTCTCGATAAAACGAATGATCTGTGTTTCAGGCTTTCTGCCCTGGGCTTTGAAGTGCTCAATTAAATCGCCCAACTGCTCAAGGCCTTGATCAACCAGCAACCAATGCGCCGGCAAACTCCGTTTACCCAACAGGTCAATCAGCGACAGTTCATGAACACTGGCCTGCATCAGTAAGGCAGCCGCTCGCAACCTGCTTTTGAGTTCGGGGGATTCGATACAAAGGGTTAACTCGGTCATTCTTTGAGTTTGCACAATCAAATGAATAAAACCCATTGTGAATGCTGCGTGCCCGCATTGAATCACCCCTTGGGATTAGTCAATGCTGTGATTCGGAGTAGCCCATTACCTCCACCCGCAGCATATCCCTTGCACGTGAAAGGCGGGAGCGCACTGTACCGATCGGCAAATCCAGTTCAAGTGCAGCATCCTGATAGGTCAATCCCTCAAGCAAAACTAGCTGAACCACTGTTTGCATTTTGCAAGGAAGCTGATCAATTGCGGATTTCAGGGTTTCCATTCTTTCCTGGCGCATCAGGGATTCTTCAGGTTCACACATTGAATCGGCAGGAATCATGCTGATTTGTTCATCAAAATCGTCACCTTGAAATCGAAAACTGGTGTCACGGTATCGAAAATTTTTCACCAGATTCAATGCAATACCAAATAACCAGGTTTCAGGTTTGGACTCGCCCCGAAAGCTGGCCCAGTTGCGAAATGCTGCCAGGTGGGTTTGTTGAATCAGATCATCCACATAGTCTTCACGGCGAAGATGTTTTCGCACAAAGTGTGTTAACCGCGATTGCTGTGATTTCAACAAGGCCTCAAGCGTGCAAAGTTGTGCCGCGGTCAGCGGTGTTGAGGTGTTTTCGTCAATACCTGAAACGGTGATTTCGAACTGCTGAGCGTTTGCGGTGTGTTCCATGACCTGCCTCTGTTTGCTTGTGTGTGGTAACAAGCAATGTGCAGAGTGCATGCCAGAACTCAGATAAATTTAAACGATTGATTTCAAGGTTTATTTTCTGATTAACTCTCCGCGCAAGTTGGATTTTTTCTAAATTTGGATAGCTGGGCCGAGCAAAATCTCTAAATCAGTACAGAGCCTGGCGCAGGTCGACACCAGTTGCGGTGTAAAATGCGCTCATCTCGCGGTAGTACAATGGATAGTACGAGGCCCTCCTAAGGCTTAAATACAGGTTCGATTCCTGTCCGCGAGACCAGGCATAAAAAAAGCCCCTGACTTGTCAGGGGCTTTTTCAATTGCTGGCATCTTAGCTGGCTTGCTCGGTCACAATTTTCCAGCGACCATCTTCTTTCTTCAAACGCAATGTTTTACGAACATTGTCTGAGTACTTGTCAGCCTTGTAGGACTGATCAAACTCGGCAGTGGCTTCTTCGCCATTGATTTGAACATTCAGGTTGCTAATGTCCACCTCAATACTCGATTTGTTGGCAATCCGGGCGCGGCGCTGGCTTTCCCATTGTGCCCTGCTTAGCGCACCCGGCAACTCGAAACTGGATGAATAGAAGCTGAGATAACCTTCAACATCCCGCGCACTCCAGGCAGCTGCCCAGTTGCTAACCACTTCAGTCACCTCAGTTTGAAGCTGAGCTGGACTCGGGCCAGCCGGTGCTGCGACAGGTGCAGCTGGAGCCACCCCTGCAGCATCACCCACCGCAGGAGGCTCGGCTCCCAGCAGATCGTCTGCCGGGGGCAATGCAGGATCCAACATTGCATCCGCTGCAGGATCTGCGGCCGCAGGTACCTCAGCGGGTGGAGGCTCCACGGCAGGTGTCGGAGATTGATCAAGCACCGCCGGGCGAAGTTGATCCAGACCGAGGAAGTGACTGACTGGTTTCAGATTATCAGCGTTGTTGATCAAGGCTTGACCACCATAAGTGACGATCAACAGACCGATGAACAAGGTGTAAACCGGCAGTAACCAACGTTCATATCGGTAGTAGAACGGTTTGTGTTTGGTGTCCTCCGCAGCCTTATCCATTTCTGCTTCACCCACGACCTGCCTTGCAAGCAACTGGTTCAATGCCACTGGCGGCGAGAGATAACCCAACTCAAACGCGGTAATCACAATCATCCAGAAGTGGACCGGGTGAATACCGTTGCTGTAGGCAATTGGCGCCACAGTGGCCGACACAAGAATCACCGCACCGAACGGGTCCATCACCATACCGATGAACACCATCATGAACATGAAGATGGTCAGCGCCATCCAGATGCTGCCCATTTCAGCAGGCACAATGCTCATCAAGCCAGAACGTTCGATCATGCCACCCACGCTAATGGACAAGGCCATCAACATGATCAGCGCACCGATGTGACCAATCGTTTCAGTGGTGGCGCTACGCACCGCCATTTCCAGACCCTGATTCTTTTTCTTCTCCGCCGGAGTGTCGCCACCCACTTTGGTAGGACCACCACGCAGCTTGTCAAAAATAATCACGAACAACATGATCACAGGCAACATCACCGGGGCGGTAAATTCGTCAAGCTTGGTGTCCAGCAGGTACTCATAACCATACACCACCAACAACATGATCAGAATGTAAGGCGACACGGGTACCAAAGCACGCAGCGACTGTGGCAAGGCCTCTTTGGCTTTTGCACGTTCAGTCACACGCCCTTCAGCCTTCAGCAGCGCGATGATCATGAAAATGGTCGAGGTCAGGATGAATACAAACAGACCCCAGCCATACAGTTCGCTGGTGGTAACTTCTTTGTTCAGGGCTGCAATCACCACAATCAGCAAACAAGGGCGAAGTACCACACCCAGTGAACCTGACATGGCCGTAGCGGCTAAGGCAAAGTGGCGACGGGCGCCTACGGCCAACACCTCACGGTACACAATGGCACCGGCGGCAATCACGAACACACCTGAAGCACCCGTGTAGGCGGTGGGTACCGCAGCAGCCAGCAACACAATGTAGGTGAATACTTCTGGCGGTAACTTCCACGGACGCAGAATGTCCATGAACAGGGAAACCACGCGGGTTTGCTTGAGCAACATACCAGCCCACAAGTACAACGCCAGATTCAGGAAAATGCTCGACAATTCGGTGATTTGACCAAAATAAATTGCCAAACCTGCGACGTAATCGTCCATGAAGAAGTTGATACCGGCATTCAAGGCCATGAACGCATACAACGGGATACTCAACAGACCCATGCCGTAACTTCCGCCCTCCTCGGCCTGCGCCGGGATCTTCAGCACGTCTTTCAAACTGATGAAGGACAGTGCTGCGAACAGGGCAATCGCAATAATGCTGATCAGCGGATTTTCAACCGCCACACCCGAATCGTATTGAAGTTTCAGGTAGTAACTGGCCGAAATCGTCATTAGCAAGTTGGCACCCAACATCGCCAATGAATAGACCTGAAAGTCTTTCTTGGTGCGCGGTGGACGCAGGCTAATGTGATGGAAATGCTTGGTGGTCGAGATGGCCGCAATTGCAACCATGATCAACAGAATTAATGGGCGGTTTTCCGTACCAAACTTGAAAATGCCAAAAAAGCCAGTTTCAATCTCACGGAATACTTCCACTTCAGGGGTAATCGCTTTGCTCACCCGCTCGTAAACAGCGAACCGCTCCCGACACTGATCTCGAGCAGCTTCCAGCGAAGCACGAATTTCATTGGGATCAATGGCTACATCACCAAACAACAAATCAAGATCCGATTTGGGTGCGCTTTCCGCATCGGCGACCTGTTTGGCCACCAGTGCATCAATATCAGGGTTGGCTTCACAAGTGGGTGCAGAGGGATCGGCACGTAACAGGAAATACTGCACCTGGTTTTCGGGATCACCGAACATGCGCTCACCCAGCCGCAAAAGCTGGCCGTGCACCATCTCGCCGGTACCAATAATCAGGGTAAGCAACAACAGTGAGAAAATCGGGAGGCTGGACAGCCATTCAGATGGCGTGCGACCGAACCATTTTTTGCCGGCGGAACTCTGCATAACGGATCCTTATCAGCGTCAATCGATTGATTGACTGATCTAATTAGCTATTTAAGATAATAAAAAAGGGGCAACGGCAAGCCCCTTTACAGCCTAAGGCAAAGGTGGGCAAATAGGGCCCACCTTCATGATTACAGCTCAGTTTTTGTTGCACACTCAGAATCTGCACGGTTTACGCTGCAGCGAATCTGCTTCATGATGTTCAATGCCTTGGGATCATAAGAACCACCCTTGGCCAGAGAAACACGTGACTCACGCAGCAGGATCGTGTATTTCACAGAGTCAGCTGCTGGAATGTCCATCCACGCGCCGTTGGGAATGCCCTTCTCTGCGTTGGTGATGATTTGCATGCCAGCCGAAAACTTCTTGAACCAGTAATCCCGAGACTTCTGGGCAAAACCTTCCGGGAACTTGGACTTGTTGACGACAACTTGATAAGTCAATATAGCCACAGGGAAGCGCACGATGGCGCCCGCATTACCCAGACCCTTATACAGTTCCAATGGTTTGTAAGCTGCGGCGGGTGCAGCGATGATGTCAACGGACCCGTTGTTGAACTTGGCACCAAAGTTGGAAATGTCAGCAGACACGGGTGAAGCGCCTACCTTCGAAATCATTTCCTTTTGGGCCGAGTCGTAGTCAAATGACGCGATTTTCTTGCCAGCCAGTTTTTCCACCGAGTTGATGTCCCGGCTTTTCACATACAGGTAAGCAGCACCAAATGGAATAATGCCAGCCACTTGGTAGTTACCCTGTGTCATCAAGGCATCGGCCTTGTCACTGGCGAACAGCTGAATGGTGCGTTTGACCACTTCATAGCTCAGAGGCATATCCACTTTGCCATCCTTCACTACAGAGGCGGCGCCAAGCGCATCGATTGAACCAGCGACTGAGTTGTAGGCACGTGTACGGAACGAGGTAGCCACCAGCATGTCGCACTGGCCAGTCTTGAAGTTTTCAGAGGCAATTTTTTCATCTGTGAACGCTTCAAGGTGCAAGTCAGCACCAAAACCCTTGGCTGCAAGAACGTAATCTTTGCTCAGATTGAATACATCTCCGCCAGCGCCGAGAATGTCGAACACACAAACTTTCTGTTTGGCCAAGGCCGGTGATGCAGATGCCATCAAAGCCAAGCCAAAGCCGGCGGTGATTGCTTTCATTTTCAATGTCATTGTCTGGTCTCCCAAAATTGTGTTTCTGCGCCCTGCACCAATTGCTAGAGACTGGTCAGGGCTTGCTGTGAGCAAAAACTTAGTTCAACAAGTCGTCCACGTTCATGCCTGCTGGCATCGCGGCTTCTTCATCCCAATATTTACCCATGCTGCCCACTGGGGTTCGTGTGCCTACGTTTTCCGACCAGTAGCGATCAGAAAGATTCAGCATGACCGCACCGGCAATTCCTTCAACCAAGGCATATTGTTCGCTTGGCTTGAAATCCTTTACGTTTGCAAACCGCTTGGTGGCGTCGCGGAAACGGGTTGTATCGCCCACAGCCAACGCGGACAAGCCGTACATCACATGGGACAAGCGAACGCCTTGACGTTCACCGATCAACATGGACAAGCGGAATGTGCCCCACACGTCTTTGCCCTCAGAGGCACCTGGCAAGATGCTCCAAACCACCGCACGGGCAGCGTTAGGAGCGCCCCACCACTTGGCATTTGAAATACAGGTGAGCGCACGTTCGGATTTTGGCGCAATGTCGGTCGGCACGCCTACCATTTGCTGAGACGCGATGTCATTCACAACAGCTTGCAAGCCGGCGACTGTACCCAACAGATAAGTCAGTTCGTCAAAATCACGCTCGAACTCAGGGCAACCCTCGCCATATTCAAAGTTGTATTTGTCCTCAAGCTTGTTGCGCATGGCTTCAAAAGCACGCAACTGTCGGCGAGCCGTAATCTCAAGCAAACGCTTTTGACCAATACGGGCGTCCTGGGCTTCTTCAATGTTGTTTTGCTTGGAAGCACGCAGATAGCGTAGTTCTTCCTCAACCGCGCGCTGTTCGGAACAGGCTGCGGATGAAACCAGCAGCAAAGATTCAAGCAACTGGGGGTCGCCACCGAATGCACGGGTACCGCCGGAGATCAGGGGAAAGTTGCCTGTGGCGAAACGACAGGCCATGTCGACATCGTCGATTTCAAGCTGGGGGGGAATAATTCGGCGCTCAATCAGATTGATTGCAAGGTTTGTAGCGCCTCTCTCTATGCTTGCGCATCCTGCCGCAAATACCACCACTCCCGAAATGGCCAGTACACGCCATACGCCAGCTTTGATCATTGATGTCTCCGTTGATTTTTCTTTTATACCTTGTCTGGTCAATATTTGGATTTGACCTTTGAGTAACAAGGTTTGCGCACGATATTAAACCATGAAAAATTCACCCATCCAAGGGAAAGTAAACAGTTGTTAATAGAAGCGTCATTCTATTTGCCCCACCAAACCCGAAGAATGATGCCAAAACACCCCGTAATTGAAAGCAATAAATTGTTAAAAAGCGCGGAGAATGAAGAATCTCCATGTTGCCCTCTTGAAATTCATGATGCAGATTGACCTACCGGCAGACAACCCCGACACGGCGGCCAATGAACACTCAAGCAAACCCGACCGGATGAAGCAAGCCGTGAAGGACATGACGCCACTGAAGGGCAAAACCGCACTGGTTGTCGATTCTGCGCTGGCCACTCGCCGTGCCCTTCAGGACCAACTTTCCCAATTGGGGGCGAAGTCAGTTATTTTCGCCAGCTCAGTATCCGAGGTTGAACAGCATTTGGGTTCACGGGAATTCGCCTTGATTGTGTGCGAATACCAACTGGAGGGGGACCGCAACGGTCAACAATTGTTGGAAGACCTGCGGGTGAACAAGAAGCTGGCGTGGTCTACCGCATTCATGATGGTGACTGGCGAGAGAAGTTACGGCAACGTTGTTGCAGTTGCTGAGTTTGAGCCTGATGATTACCTGATTAAACCGTTTACTGCATCCACTCTGTCAGATCGCGTGGTTCGAATATTCAACAGAAAAATTCGCCTGGCAGAAGCTTACCGTTCGATGTATGAAGAGCGCTTTCAAGAAGTGCCTGACATTTGCGAAGACCTGGAGTCCAAATTTCCCCAGTATCTGAATGAACTTGAACGCATGCGCGTCGAGTCGTTTTACAGGTCTGCCCAGTACGAAAAAACCGAACAGGAATTGGTTGCCAAACTTGAAAAAGCGCCCAAACCCTGGATGCAGCTGTTGCTGGCCAAAGTTAATCTTGAAAAAAAACAGTTTGAAGAGGCCAATGAACTGCTCAGTGAAGTGGTGAAAACCAACCCGGAATACCTGGCGGCGAGTGACCTGTTTGCCGATGTACTTTGGGAACAAAACCGCCCTGCTGATGCCTTGGATATCCTTGAAAAAATGGGTGCAAAAGCCTTGGCATCGACCACCCGCTTGCGAAAACTGGCGGACCTGGCCGTTCGGATTGGTGACAACACCCGCTCCAAGAACTACCTGACGAAAGTCATCGATCGCTCAAGAAACACTTCACTGTCACAGATCCATGATTACCTTCAGCTGTCCAAAATTTATGTGAAAGAGGGCCGCCATGAAGAGGCGGAGAAGCTGACTGCCAAAATGCGCAGCACTGTGAACTCAACCGAGCTCGACCTGGCACGTGCCATGATGGCCATTCAAAAAGACATTGCTGATGGGCGCGGTGTGAAAGCCAGCGACAAACTGGTCACATTTTTCGAGAATAACTCGGACGTCCTTCCCACGCTGGAACCTGAGACTTTGACCAGCTTGCTGGAATTGTGTTTTGCGGTAAACATGGACACCAAAGGGTATGAACTGGCCAGTCAAATTACCAAACACAAACCCTCCAAGGCGATGCTGGACAGAATTCGGGCAGCAATATCGGATTTCAAAGGCAATCAAGGCACCGCCAGCGATTAAACCATGGTGAAGAAGTTCGGTCAGGATTTTTGATCAGCGTGCTACAACGCCCAAGCGGCCTTGATCAATTCATCCAGATAAGCACCATAAAACTCGGGCAAACTGGCACCCAACAAAGGCCTGCCTGCCACCACACCCTTGGCATTGAACACCATCACCGTAGGTGAAAACTTCACATTCAACGGTCCAGCCAAGGACTTGCCAGTGTATTTGTTGCCGTCAAACCAGATAAAACTGCGTTTGCTGTCGGAAAAATCAATTTCGTAAACAAACACCCTGCCCTTGTAGACGGGATCGGTGTGAATGTGGCGAAGCGATTGTTGTCTGACTTTCTCGCAGTAGGCACAATCGGGCAAAGAAAACAAAACTACGACTGCGGGCGCCTGCCCGTGCTGAAGATTCGACGGAAAAGAAAGGGAGCCTCCACCCGCGCCAAACGCGGGCGAGAACCAAGCAAACAATAAAAACAACCCTAATGCTTTCATGCAACTTAGACCACAAACCCCGGGTTGTCGTTCATTCCGATCAGCTTGGGTGTGTAAGGCACTTTGGTGGCCACTGTTTTCTTGTCTTTCAGGTAGGTTTCCACTACATCCCAAATGGGCGGTTCACCGTTGTTACGGGCTTCTTCGGCCACCGGGGCCCAACCTGCGACTTTGTAGGTTTTGGAAGCCTCAATGGGTTTGCCATTCAGGCGCATGTCGGAAATACGCTGTCCAGCCTCACCATTGGGGTTACAGGTGTAAGTCAAACCACCGACACGCACCATATCACCACCCTGCTGGTAGTAAGGATCAGGATTGAAGAGGTTGTCACACACATCCTCGAGTACGGTTTTGATGAACTCCCCCTTCATGTCTGTCAGGGTGGTGTTGGGATAAGTAATCGCAGTTTGATCCATCAGGTGCTCACGCGTGATGGTTTGACCTGGCAGCAAGGAAGTGCCCCAGCGGAACCCCGGAGAAAATGCGATCTCGGCGCCCTTCACCTCCATCAAGGCATCGACAATCAGTTGATCCCAACTGCCATTGAAGTTGCCGCGGCGGTACAGCAAACCCTCACTCACGGCCAAAGGCTCGCTGAGCTTTTCAATGTAGGGTTTGCGCACATTGCGCACAAAGGCATCCATGTCAGGATCGGCTGGCAGCATGTTCGAAAAAACGGGCAACAACCGGTACTTGAAATCCCGCAACTTGCCGCCTTGAATGTCCATGTCGAGCACACCGAGGAATTTACTGTTGCTGCCCGCATTGGTTACATAGGTGGTACCAGTTGAATTTTTCACAGGAATGGCATTGGGCACACCATCGTGAGTATGGCCGCCCAAGATGAAATCAATACCAGTCACTCGGCTGGCCATTTTCAGGTCAACGTCCATACCGTTGTGCGAAAGCAGAACCACGGCCTGCGCGCCTTTCGCACGTACTTCGTTCACAACCTCCTGCATGCTTTCTTCCTGGATGCCATACGACCAATCCTTTACAAAGTAACGCGGATTGGCAATTGGGCTGTAAGGGAAAGCCTGCCCAATAATGGCAACCTTGCACCCATTGATTGTTTTCATGACATGGCTGGGAAACACGGGGTCGCCAAAATCGGCGGTTTTGATGTTCTGCGCAATGATGTCGATTTTGCCTTTGAAATCCTTTTCAGCCACTTCAAGAATTCGATCTGAACCGTAGGTGCATTCCCAGTGCAAAGTCATCACATCCACACCCAACATTTTTGCAGCATCGACCATGTCTTGCGCATTGGTCCACAAGCTGGTGGCCGAGCCTTGCCAGGTGTCGCCGCCATCCAGCAGCAACGCACCTGGCCTGCTGGCCTTCATCATCTTGACCAAAGTTGACAAATGCGCGAACCCGCCCACCTTGCCGTAGTGCCTGGCCGCTTCCTCAAAATTCAGATAGGTGAATGCATGTGCCTGTGCTGAACCGGGTTTGATGTTGAAGGCTTTCAGCAAAGACTCGCCCACCAAATGCGGTGCTTTACCCAGTGCACCGGCCACACCCAAATTCACATTGGGCTCTCGAAAATAAATCGGCACCAGCTGGGCATGGCAATCGGTCATGTGAAGCAGGCTGGCATTGCCAAAAGGTTTCAGGTCGTACAGTTTTTCACCATGACCACCAGCCAGCACATGGGGTGAGTTGATCGTCATGCCAGCAGCCGAGGCAGCCGCCAACATGCCCATGAATTCGCGTCGATTCATCTGCATTGGATAGTTCGCTTTTCAGAGGGTTGCCCTGTGCCCGTTCAGGCACAGGTAATTTACGCGTTTGGTGTTACTTGTTAACTGGCGAATCTGGTGCCATCAACAAGGCCATCACATCTTTCAACTGGGTTTCAGTCAAAATGCCCTCAGCCCCAAAACGTGGCATGTTGGAACATGCGTTGTAGGCATGCGAGTTCCAGATTTTGGCCCAAGTGTACTTCATGATTTCTTCAGAATTGCCGCGCAGTTTGCCGTACTGGTACAGGGAAGGACCAATGTTGCCATACGACAATTCTTGCGGTGCCAGTTGGTGACAGGCGTAACAGTTGCCACCCGCAGCAGTGCCTTCCTTGTCCGAAAACTGGAAACCCACACCCGTTTGAGCAATTTTTTCGCCTGCTTTCCAGTCGCCCAGATATTTGCCATCAGCGGGATACTTCACCGCGGCCAAGGCCGCATTTTGCAGCTCGGTGCGTTTCGCATCAGGCAAACCGCCAGGTGCTGTCTCAGCCAATGAGCAGGCCTTCTGCAGCTCGGTTTGGTTCACGCGTTCAAGTTTGGCGATGCCCTTCTCCTTGAACGAGGACAACATAAGCTGATGAATCTCTTCATTGCTTGGCTCTGCCACGACAGATTGGCTGTCTGTGTTTGCGCAGGCTGCCAACATAGCGACCAGCAACAGCCCAGTTGAATATTTGATTGTACGAAGCATGTTTGTTCTCCTTGTTGTTAGCGCTTAAGCGAGGTGGCCTGCATGGTACCGCCCTCGGCTTTCACGCCAAGGAAAGTAATCAGGTCGATCGACGCTTGCGAGCCATACTTCAACTCGGGGAAACGTTGCTGACGGAAACAATCGTACATGCGCCATTGCATGGAACGAACCGCGCCCTGCGACACCCGGTAGGCCGGCCAAGCGGCGAATGCGGCTTGTGCAGGTTCGGGTTTGGTCAGGTTGGGCAAGCCTTGCAAGCGAATGCGTTGATCGTCGGTTGCGTGGCAACTTGCACATGAAAAATCGTAAGGGCCTGCGCGGTAGAAGAAAATCTTCTCGCCACGAGCACGGGATGCTTTTTCTTCTGGATGACCTTGAGGAACCTTGATTTTAGCGCCACGAGATTGTGCGTAAACATACGCCACCAGCGATTCCATTTCTGTTGGCTTTTCACCTGCGCTTGAGTATGGCTTCTTGGTGACCTCGGCAATATCCCGACCTTGCAATGTCACCATGCAATGCACCAGGCGAGTTTCGACATCCATCACTTTGCCCGCATCGCCAAAGAAACGCGGCATTGCAGCGGCAACACCTTCTAGCTTGCCTGGCCCTGCACCCATATCGCATTGTTCAAGCGATGCATTCTTAGGACCTTGCGGCTTGCTCCACAGCTCTTCACCCCGCAGCTCAACCAACTCGGCCGGGTTTCCATCGGCCAGCATGTCCCGATATTCCTGAATGCCTTGCTCTGTTGTTTTCTGAGCGTGCGCACTCATTGTGAAAGACGCCATAGCGCCGGCGCCCACAAAGGCCACAGCGGCCAGCTTGGCCACTGTTCTTGCTGTTTGCCTCATCTCACACCCCTTCTTATGGTTATGAATTAATTGGAGATTACGCTACTTTCGTTTTGTCAGTCCGGGAATCACCCTTGTTGTCAGTCCATGTGATTTCGACTGTATCACCCACTTTGCCGCCTTTGAAAGAAAAGGACAGGAAGGGATTCTTCGACACCGCTGGGCCCCAATTGGCCATCAAAACCACTTTGTCATTGCACTTGGCCGTGACGTTTTGAATAAACCATGCAGGCACCAGGCTGCCATCAGAGGCCTTGCGCTGGCCTGTTTCCATTTCATGCGCCATCAACACTTTCACTTCCACTTCGTCGCCACTGGCTTTGGCGCGAATTTTCATTGGATCACCCATTTTTCTCTCCTGAATTTTTTAATTAACCGCCGCAACCGCCGAGGGTCACCTTGACCTCTTTCTTGGCAAAGTAGTATTTGCCATCGGCTTTCACCAGGGCATAAACATCGCTTGACTTGCCCATTTTGACGCGTGTGTTCACCTTTGCATCCGTGCCGGCAGGAATCATGAACTGGGCAGACAACATGGAGGGATTGTTGGCCACCAGCAAAGCCACTTCAGTGGTGTTTTTCAGCTTGCTGTCCGCACCCACTGGCACAACCGCACCGTTTTCAGCAATATCGGGAGCAATGACAGTGATGTCTTTGCTTTCCGTGGGCATGCCTGCACCCAGTGCCTTCATCAACTCGTCCAGCGACTTGGCACCGAAGGCTTTCTCCGGATAACCAGCAGCAGCAAATACCTCATTGGGTTTGATCAATCCGGCAGCAACTGCCAAGCCCAATACTGTCAGGCCTGAAGAAGCCTTCAGCATGGTGCGTCTGTTTTGGTTCATTGACTAACTCCTCCTAAAAATTCCATCAATCACTTCTTCTTGGACAAAAACCAATCAGATAGTGCATTCAAATCTTCTTCCGACAAATGCGACTGTGCCGGCATGGGCATCTCGCCCCACACACCGCTGCCACCCGCTCTGATTTTACCTGCAAGATAGGCTTTTGCATCGGCCTGGTCGGCATACTTACTGGCCACCGCCGCCACAGAGGGACCCAGTTTTTTGTTGTCTACACCGTGACAGGCCACGCATCCGTTGGCATTGAACAAGGCTTCCCCAGAGTGCGTGCTGATCTTGGGTGCGGCTGCAGTGCCACTGGTTTGCGCCACAGTAACCACACCACGCACCGGACCAACCAATCTGTTCTGATCTTTTAAATTGCCATGTGCATCACGTGCGTAATCAGGCAAAAAAGAAATGACTTTTGCGTCAGGTTTGCAGTTTGACATGCAACGCGGCTCTTTCACATCGGGTTTACCCGAGGGCAACCACATGCCATGGTTGGTTTGCATGCCATTTCGATTTGGCAATTTGGCTTGGGTTTGCGCCATGTTCTGGTCGCTCAACACAAAGTCATCGCCCACCACACCACCCATATTCAAAATGTAGGCTGTCACCGCATACACTTCTTCGGTGCTCAGGCTTTTCGGTGCAGTCCATGGCATCGCGCGATTGATGTAATCCCACAAGGTGGACAAGGTTGGGACTTTCATCAAGGTAGTTCGCTGTGGGGCCGAACCATCTTTCAATGATTGCACACGACCCTTTTTAATATCTTCCGCTGTGGTACCACCCACAATTGGTGTAAAGATTTCATTGCTTTCGCCAAACACGCCGTGGCAAGAGGCGCATTGCGCATCCCACACTTCCATGCCCTTGGCTACACTGCCGCTGCCTTTGGGCAATCCGACAAAATCGGGGCGAACATCAATGTCCCATGCTTTGACCTCATCTGAAGTGGCCACACGCCCCAATCCGTCAAACGCCTGGGCAGCTCCCGTTTTCCAAAGCAGCGAACACAACAGCAAAGCCAACACAGCATGGCTGAGCAAGCCAAGCAATTTGATTCTGTTTTCCATCTGGCTCATGTTCACCCCACGTGCACGTTGTGCACTTCACCAGCGGCATCCACACGCCAACTTTGAATTGCATTGTTGTGATAAATGCTTTTGTCATCACGCTTTTCACGAAGTGTTCGGTAGCTGGGCTGCACGTAACCGGTGCTGTCCACGGCCCTGCTTTGCAATAAGGCCTCACCTTTACCATCCCAAACCCAAGGCAGGTTGAAACGGGTCAGCGATTTGTCATGAACTGGGCCTTGCAATTTGGCGGTTTTCCAGCTTTTACCGCCGTCAGTTGAAACATCAACCGCTGTAATTTTCCCTCTGCCGCTCCAGGCCAACCCGGTGATGTTGTAAAAACCGGGGCTAAGTAACTGTTGACCACCGGAAGGTGTGGTGATCACCGATTTGCATTCCTGAATCGACGTGTACTGTCGATGAGTACCATCAGGCATCAAGTCAACATAGTGAATGGCCTCGTCTTTAGTCCCGTAGGGTTTGTCACCCACTTCGATTCGGCGTAAGTACTTGACCCAGCTCACACCTTGCACACCTGGAACAACCAAACGCAGGGGGTAGCCGTTTTCTGGGCGCAGCATTTCGCCGTTTTGGCCATATGCAAGCAGCACTTCACCACTTTCGACCAACTCCATCGGAACAGTGCGGGTCATGGAGGAACCATCGGCGCCTTCAGCCAAAATGAAGCGTCCCTTCGTCAGGTCAACACCACAATATTCCAGCACCTTGATCAGCGGCACACCTGTGAATTCGGAGCAACTCAACATGCCGTGGGTATATTGAACGGTAGGCACTGCAACATTGGCCCACTCCATACCCGAATTGGCGCCGCACTCAATGAAATGAACCCGGGAAACCGATTCCATACGCATGAGTTCATCCACGGTGAAAACCATTTGCCTTTTCACCAAGCCGTTGATCATCAAGCGGTGCTGAGTGGGGTCTATGTCCCACCAACCCTGATGGTGACGCTCAAAATGAAGTCCGGAAGGCGTAATGATTCCGAACAGGCCTTGCAAAGGGCAAAATGAAACAGAGGAGCCACCCACACGGGTCAGGCCCGGAGACTCACGGCGTTGAAGGTTTTTCTCATACTGCGAAGGCATGCCATATGGCATGGTGGCCACGGGTTGCCCAAGTCCTTTGCTGTGTTCAGGCAAATTCAGAATGGCCGGGTCGCCCTGCGCCGCCATGCCAAATCGGGGCGTGGCCAACACGGCACCCGCTGCACTGCTGGCCACGGCTGTGGCGAATGCTTTCTTGAAGAAACCACGGCGGTCAGTGTCGCTGGCACGGTTAATGAAAGCGATGTCATTACGACTGACAAAATTTTCCGGGGCTCGTCGAATTTGGCCCAACGGAGTGCCTGAAGGAATGTCAAACGACACAAATATCTCCTGGATATGATTATTGTTGCCACATTGCGCCTTGTGCTTAATATTTATATGCGCATATGCTCATATCTAGAATTTACGCTCTAAGTTTCAATGGCGCAAGGAGTTTGTGCCTAGGGTTTCTTCTTAGTCTTCTGCTCGGCCTTTTGCTCAGTTTTCCGCTTTCTCAGGCTGTCGTGGTCGATTTTGTAGTCGGGTTTTGAAATGCCCTGGCTTGTTGGGTCAGTGGGCAACACATTGTGAACTGCCTGGGCTCCCACCTTGGCCACAAGGCGCACCGTATCGTAGGCTGAGTGGGTAATTTTTTTCTCGACCATGTGCACAGCCGATGAAATTGGTGCAATCGGGCGAATCTTTTTCAACACTGAAAACGGGATGTCTGCAATTCGACGATGCACGCCCTCAACCTGACGCGTACCTTGGTCGAGCGTGGCGGATACCAAGTCAACGATGCCGCGCAAATGCGGTTCAAGTGACTTTTTACGGGACATACAAACCTCTTTGGGCCTTGATTGTTGTTGATCGAATTCTAGAAGAGATTCAAATTCAGCGGTAGGCAAACCATTCCACTGTAAAATACCGAAATTCAGAGACAGATTCAAACATTGTGGCAATCATCATTTACGACCTGGAGTGTGAATACTCCCACCGCTTCGAAGGCTGGTTTCGATCCAACGAGGATTTTGACGACCAACGTGAACAAAAACTGCTGACCTGCCCCGAGTGCGGCACCTCGGCAATTCGCAAAGTACCGTCCAAAATCAACATCGGCGGCAAGGCCCCGCTGGAGCACAAGAAGGGCGACGCGAGAAGCTCTGATTCACCAGCGGCACCCGCAGTACAAAAGCCAAATTCAGTGGATGTGGCCACAGCCTTCGTCATGGCCCGTCAGGCCATTCAGGCCTTGATTAATCACTCAGAAGATGTGGGTGACCGCTTTGCAGAAGAGGCCCGGAAAATTCATTATGAAGAGGCCCCAGTTCGTGCGATTCGAGGGCAGGCCAGTCCCGAGGAATTTGAAGAGTTGCGCGATGAGGGCATTGAAGTAATCGCCTTGCCTGTACTACCTAGCGAAGAAGAATTGAACTGAACTCAGCAGCCATTGATGCCGCTTATTTGACGCGCCTTTTCTCAAGCTTGCGAGCCAGCGTGCGACGGTGCATGCCCAGACGGCGTGCTGTTTCCGAAATATTGAAATCAGTTTCCACAAGTACCTCGTGGATTCGCTCCCATTCCAGGTTTTTGATCGACGTAGTCCTGTTCGTCAATTCAACAGGTTCACTGCCTGCCACATGGCCGAAAGCTGCTTCGATGTCGTCTGTGTTCGAGGGTTTGGCCAAATACTGGCAGGCCCCCAGTTTAATGGCCTCAACAGCCGTGTTGATGCTTGCAAATCCCGTTAACACCACGATCAGCATGGACGGGTTGTGTGCATGCAGGGCCTGAACGCAATTCAGTCCAGAGGAGTTCCCACTGAGCTTCAAGTCCACCACTGCATGGGTTGGAGTTTGCTTCAAGAGGAGGCTCTGCATTTCTTCCTGGCTGCTGGCGTGAAGCACCTTGTAATCACGTCGCTCAAATGATCGTTTTAAAACACGTGCAAACGCCTCGTCGTCTTCAACCAGCAACAAAAGCCTTTCCGTACTGCTACTTTGGCTCATGGCGATTTGTTCTCCTGCAAAATCATGGCGTTTAGCGGCAGGGCTATCACCACTTCCGCCCCACCCTCTTGTCGATTGGTCACGGTCAAAGTGCCGCCCAGTGTTCGCGCCACATTCATGACCAGAAACAAACCAAGACCGCCACCCGGGCGACCCTTGCTCGAATTGTAGGGCGTACCCACCTGTTCAAGAATATCAGCCCTGAAACCCGGACCTTGATCGGCGACAGTTAAAAACAATTGTTCATGATTTTTGGACACTTCAAATCGCAACCAGTTCGGTGACACTTCCAGTGCGTTGTCCAGCACATTGAACACCATTTGCTTCACAGTCGAATCAAACGCAACGGTGAATTCCTCCTCAATGCTGTTGGTGTATTCAAAGTGTTGGGCCGGGCGGCTGCTCTCCCATTCCTCGACCAAATTTTCAAAGAATTCATTCAGGCTGGTTTTAGAGGAAGACTCCCCACGCGTTTCGCCTGCCGACAATAAAATGCCACTGACAATGCTTTTACAGCGCATCAACTGCCCTTCAATTTCCTCGATTTCTTCCAACATGGCTGGGTCGTTTGAAAATTGAGGCATCCGTTTCCAGTCGCCCAATACCACAGACATGGTGGCCAAAGGGGTACCCAGTTCATGCGCGGCGCCACTGGCCAACAGACCCATTCGCACAATGTGCTCTTCCTCTGCAGCGCGTTGGCGCAGACTGGCCAGCGCCGCATCTCCCGCGCGCAGATTACGTCCGATTCGGGTAATGAAGATCACCAGAAGCGCTGCATTCAGTACAAAACAAATCACCAGGCCTGTCGCATACAGGTCAGCAAGCTTGTAGGTGCTGTTCAACGGCCACACCAGTGGCTTGTTAACAATCGACAAGAAAGCCAGGCACACCGTGGTAATGGCCACGACCAGCCAGGTCGACTCAGCGCGTAACAGCACCGCGCTTAAAATGACCTGCAACAGAAACAGAAACACAAAAGGATTGTTAATACCGCCTGTGAAGTAGAGCTGAGCAGTCAGGCTTGCAATATCCACCAACATGGCTAGAAACAATTCGCGATTGCTGACCACGCGTTCTTCGTGCCAGCGAAGGTGACTGCCAATGTTAAAAGCGATCAGGCACACCATCACCGCCAGCATATTGAACATTGGCAACTGTATGCCGAATCCCCAGGTAGCGACGAGAATTGTGGCAATCTGGCCACCCACCGCCAGCCAGCGCAGGTGAATTAAATGCAACATGTTTTTGTGGCCGGTTTCATTCAACACGTTTGTTTCATCAAACGCACTGGCACCTTGCCGAATGGAAACAATGTCGGAATTTATGGCCATTGAAATGCGAATCCTGCTGGGAAACCTGAAAAAGCGGGAACTGACTTTGGCGATTTATTTGCGATTCAGCCAAACAGTGATACCCGCCACCATCAAGGCCAAAGCATACCAAGTGAACGCGTACACCAAGTGGTTGTTGTGAAACTTGATGACGGTTAATCCATCCACTGGATAAGTTTTGGGGGTAAATCCCGTAATTTCTTCTCCAAGGTTGCGTGGCGTGCCCGCATCAATAAAGTATGGGGCAACAGACTTCAAATTGTGATGCTTTGAAAGCGCTTCAATGTCACGTGAGTACCAGCGATTGCCCGCCGGGTCGTTCTCTCGCAAAAATGCCCCACCCGTTTCGCTGAGTCTTAGCAAGCCACGCACCTCAAACTGGCCATCGGTGTTTTCAACAGTCATCGGGTCGGCTTCATTCACCGGAATGAACCCCCGGTTAATCCATACAATCTCGCCGTTGGCCTGGCGCAGGGGCGTGAGCAACCAATGTCCGGCCCCCAATACCGTGGTGGCTTGCACACGCGTGGTGTACTGAGGCAGCAAGGCACCTTGCAGTTTCACGTTCAGATATTCATGGGTATCACGACTGACAGCTGGCCATTCGGCTGCCATCGGTGCATCAACAGGTGGAGCATGCACCCGGTTTTCAACCCGCTCAATGAGGTCGATCTTGTAGTCAAGCCTGAAAACCTGCCAAGTACCGAGCGAAAGGAATACGGTGAAAAAAAAGGCCGCCAGGGCAAAGCCCAGCAGCCTTTTTATTGAACTGGATGCATGCACTGAATGGGGCTTTGACACATCATTCATCCTGCACCACACTCCTTCACTTCAACTGTTGAATCGACTCAATGGCCTCATGATTCATGCCCGGCATCATGTTGGTGTTCAAGTGGTACATCACCCAAATTGAACCCACCAGCGTGATCACCACAATAATCAGGGTGAACATCAAGGCCAGCATCGTCCAACCACCTTCGGATTTGCTGTTCATGTGCAGGAAGTAAACCATGTGCACCACCATTTGAACAGCACCCAGCGCCAGAATCACCAAAGCCGTGGTGGTTGAACTTTCAAATACCCCGCCCATGACCAAGGCGAACGGAATCACTGTCAAAATGACAGCAAGCACGAAGCCGATGGTGTAATCGCGTATGCTGACATGCACTTCATCTTCATCATCGTGATGGTCGTTGACGTCGTGTGGATGTGCGCTCATGGCAATACTCCCATCAAATAAACGAAGGTAAATACACCGATCCAGATCACGTCCAGGAAGTGCCAGAACATCGAAAGGCACATGACGCGGCGGCGGTTTTCAACAATAAGACCGTGCTTGTTCAATTGGAACAACAACACCACCAGCCAGATGATGCCGAAGAACACGTGCAAACCATGGGTACCCACCAGTGCAAAAAAGGCGGTCAGGAAACCACTGGTTTGCGGTGTGGCACCAATGCTGATGAAATGCCAAAATTCGTAGATTTCAACAGCCAGAAACGCCAGACCAAGCACGCCGGTGATGGCAAGCCACTGAATGGTTTTCTTCAGGTTGCGGTTTTGCATGCCTACCATAGCCACGCCATAGGTGATTGAACTGAGCAACAGGAATGCTGTGTTCAGGGCCACCAGATTCAGGTCGAAAATTTCCGCGCCCGTCGGGCCACCGGCATAGTTGCGACCAATCACTGCATAGGTCGCAAACAGACAGGCGAAGATCAAACAGTCGCTCATCAGGTAAATCCAGAAACCCAGTGAGGAACCGTTTTTCGGATGGTGGTCTTTCACGTAATAACGTGAACTTGGATCAGCCGATGCAGTCCCGGCTGCATTCATCGCTGAATTCATCACTAAATCAGACATGGGCTTGCTCCAGTTTCGTACGCGCGTCTTCGGTGCGGGCCACTTCATCGGCCTTGATGTAGAAGTCGCGTTTGTAATTGAATGTGTGTGCAATCACGGCCACCAACAAGGCCACTGAAGCACCTGCAGCCAACCACCAAATGTGCCACACCAAGGCAAAACCGATCACAGCGCTGATTGCCGAAATAATGAAGCCTGCAGCGGTGTTCTTGGGCATGTGAATATCGACAAAGCCACTGGTTGGTCGCTTGTAACCGTTTTTCTTCATGTCAGCCCACGCGTCCGTGTCGTACACCACGGGAGTGAATGCAAAGTTGTACTCTGCAGGTGGGCTTGAAGTGGCCCACTCCAGCGTACGACCACCCCAGGGGTCACCGGTGGTATCGCGCAACTTGGCGCGATCACGGTATGTGGCATAGAACTGCATGATCATGGCGGCAATACCCACTGCAATCATGGCTGCACCCAGGGCTGCAATCTGGAACCAGATCTGCAGGGATGGATCGTCAAACTGGCTCATGCGACGTGTAACACCCATGAGGCCCAACACGTACAGCGGCATGAAGGCGAAGTAGAAACCGATCACCCAGAACCAGAAAGACACCTTGCCCCAAAATTCATTGAGCTTCACGCCCAGCGCTTTGGGTGCCCAGAAGTTGATGGCTGCGAACAGGCCAAACAACACGCCACCGATAATCACGTTGTGGAAGTGAGCGATCAAGAACAGGCTGTTGTGCAACACAAAATCAGCGGGGGGTACCGCCAGCAAAACACCTGTCATGCCACCGATTACGAAGGTAATCATGAATGCGATGGTCCACATCATCGGCAACTCGAAACTGATTTTGCCTTTGTACATGGTGAACAGCCAGTTGAATATTTTCGCACCCGTGGGGATGGAAATAATCATCGTGGTAATGCCGAAGAATGCATTGACGCTCGCACCGCTACCCATGGTAAAGAAGTGGTGCAACCAGACCAGGTAGGAAAGAATGGTAATTACGACCGTGGCGTACACCATGGAGCTGTATCCAAACAGGCGCTTGCGGCTGAACGTGGACACCACTTCAGAGAACACGCCAAACAGCGGCAGAATCAGGATGTAAACCTCGGGGTGCCCCCAAATCCAGATCAAATTCACGTACATCATGGAGTTGCCACCCAGATCGTTCGTGAAGAAGTTGGTACCCAAATAGCGGTCCATGGTCAACATGCCCAATACAGCAGTCAATACCGGGAAGGCAGCAACAATCAACACGTTGGCACACAGCGATGTCCACGTGAAAATCGGCATTTTCATCAGGCTCATGCCAGGGGCACGCATTTTCACGATGGTCACGATCAGGTTAACACCCGACAGCAGGGTACCAACCCCCGCGATTTGTAAGGCCCAGATGTAATAGTCGACCCCCACATACGGACTCTGAAAAATTCCAGACAAAGGTGGGTAGGCCAACCAGCCGGTCATGGCAAACTCGCCCACGAACAGGGATGCCATGATCAGCGCCGCACCCATGGCGGTCATCCAGAAGCTGAAGTTGTTCAGGAACGGGAACGCCACATCGCGTGCACCAATCTGCAACGGGATCAGGTAGTTCATCAGACCCGTGATCAAAGGCATGGCCACAAAGAAGATCATGATCACGCCGTGGGCCGTGAAAATTTGATCGTAGTGATGCGGCGGCAGGAAGCCTTCATTGCCGTTAAACGCAATGGCTTGTTGGGCACGCATCATGATGGCGTCTGCAAAGCCACGCATCATCATCACCAAGCCCAGGATCATGTACATGATGCCGATTTTTTTGTGGTCGATACTGGTGAACCAGTCATTCCACAGCGTACCCCACAAACGATTCTTGTGAATCAGGGCCACCAGACTGATACCGATCAGAATGGTCACAGCCAACGTACCCATGATGATGGGGTCGTAATATGGAATCGCGTTAAGCGTTAGCCGCCCGAATATCGGGCTTGTTTCAATTGGATACTGAGTCATAGCCGTTCTTCTCGGATGAAGTAATGAGTGGAAGCGCGTCCGCGTTGGGTGCAATGGTGCACATGGCTTCGTTGATCAGGATTGCCAGTTCGTCGGCTGACAAATTGGTGCGATTGCGCATTGCATCCGCCATCATTTGGGTATCCATGCACACCGTGCCTTCGACTACGCAACGGTTCACAATGGCGTGAAACAGGTTTTGCTCCACGTTGCCAAAGTACTCCACTGGGTGCTTGGTGGTGGGCTTTTCAAGATCGATATACTCTGCACGGTCCAAGGTTTGGCCAGCAGACTTGACCTCAGCGACCCATTGATCAAAGTCACGCTCACTGACACCGCGATATTTGAAGCGCATGTGTGAAAAACCCGCGCCGCTGTAGTTGGCCGAGAAACCTTCCCACTCGCCCGGCTCGTTAATCACGGCATTCAACGTAGTTTCCATGCCGGGCATGGAATAAATTTGACCGGCCAGCGCAGGAATGTAGAACGAATTCATGACGGTGCTGGAAGTAATCTTGAAGCGCACGGGCACATTCACGGGGGTTACCAGCTCATTCACGGTGGCAATTCCTTGCTCTGGGTAAATGAACAACCACTTCCAGTCCAGCGATGTAACCTGCACAACCAGTGGCTTGTGGTCGGCTGGCAGCGGTGTGCTCGCGTCAATCCGATCCAATGGGCGATAGGGGTCGAGTTTGTGGGTACTTACCCAAGTGACCAAACCCAGGATGATAATGATCAGCAAGGGCGCGCCCCAAATCACCAGCTCCAGCTTGGTAGAGTGGTCCCATTCAGGATCGTACTCGGCTTGTGAGTTGGCTTTGCGATACTTCCAGGCAAAAAAACAGGTGAGAAAAATGACCGGCACAATGATGATCAACATCAACACTGTGGACAGTACGATCAAATCGGCCTGTTGCGATGCAATGTCTCCCTTGGGATTCATCACAATGGTGTTGCAACCTGCAAGCAGGAAAAGCGGCACCAGCAACAAAAGACTACGTTTCAGTGGCTTGAACATAATACCCAGCACAGTTAGGAAATGATTTCATGCTAATTTACTGACATGGGGTGGCGCTGGGCATTGGACATATTGTCCCAGTTGGCAAATTTCACTTTCAACCCATTGAAAATAAAAATAATATTGTCGTAAGCAAAGATTCGAGGAGAACTTCAAATGTCCGGCACAAGCACAATTCACGCAGAACAGGGCGTCACACCGGGCCACCATGGCAGCAACAGCAACGTTACGCCTGGAGAAATTGCCATTGGAGTGGTGATCGGTCGGGCTTCTGAATATTTTGATTTTTTTGTGTACGCAATTGCTTCGGTGTTGGTGTTTCCGGCGGTGTTTTTCCCGTTTGAAGATCCGCTCACCGGCACCCTCTACTCTTTCCTGATTTTTTCATTTGCTTTCATCGCCCGCCCCTTGGGCACTGTGGCTTTGATGATGGTGCAACAAAAATTCGGCCGGGAAACCAAGTTGACTGTTGCCTTGTTTATGCTGGGTATTTCCACCGCTGGTATTGCGTTTTTGCCCAGCTACGCGTCGCTGGGCGCTGCTGCCATTGTGCTGCTAGCCGTGCTTCGAATTGGTCAAGGTCTCGCGTTTGGCGGCTCCTGGGACGGGTTGCCTTCGCTTCTGGCCTTGAACGCCCCTGAAAACAAGCGTGGCTGGTACGCCATGTTGGGCCAACTGGGAGCCCCCATCGGCTTCATCATCGCGGCTGGTTTGTTTGCCTATCTGTTGTTTGCGTTATCGACAGCTGACTTCCTGGACTGTGGCTGGCGTTATCCGTTCTACGTGGCATTTGCCATCAACGTGGTAGCCCTGTTTGCACGCCTGCGTTTGGTGGCCACCAGTGAGTACGCACGCTTGCTCGAAGAGCGCGAACTACAACCCGTGAAGGTCACTGAAATTGTGGGTTCGCAAGGCCACAACATTTTGGTGGGTGCTTTGGCTGCATTGGCCAGTTACGCGCTGTTCCACGTGGTTACCGTGTTCCCGCTGTCCTGGATTGCCCTGCACTCCGAGCGCTCCATTTCTGAATTCCTGGTGATTCAAATTGTAGGTGCGGTGTTGGCTGCCGGAGCTGTGGTACTCAGCGGCGTGATCGCCGACAAACTGGGCCGCAGAAACACTCTGGGCTTCCTGGCCATTTTGATTGCTTTGTTCAGCTTCTTTGTGCCACACATGATGGATGGCGGCGACCACGGGCAAACCGCGTTCATTTTGATCGGTTTTGTCTTGTTGGGCTTGTCTTATGGTCAGGCTGCTGGTGCTGTAACAGCAAACTTCAAAGCCAAGTACCGTTATATGGGCGCAGCGCTTACTTCTGATCTGGCCTGGCTGGTGGGCGCAGGTTTCGCGCCACTGGTGGCCTTGGGACTGGCCGCACATTTTGGTTTGGAATACGTCAGCCTTTACCTGCTATCAGGCGCTGTGGGCTCGTTGGCAGCGCTCAGTTTGAACCGAGCGCTCGAACTGAAGGATTAAACAAAAGCAGCCATGATTTTCAACACGCAATACCCGCTTGTGCAGGCGCCCATGGCGGGTGTGCAAACCAGTGCGCTGTGCATTGCGGTCAGTAATGCCGGCGGGCTGGGCTCCCTGCCCTGCGCCATGCTCACTGCCAGCCAACTTCGCACCGAATTACTGGCCATTCGAGAAGGCACACACAAGCCCTACAACGTCAATTTTTTTGCCCACACGCCACCGGAAATAGACGTAGCGCGCAACTTGAAATGGAAACACGCGCTAACACCCTATTACAGTGAAATGGGCTTGAACATTGAAGAGTTTCCAAGTGGCCAGGGCAGAACACCGTTCAATGATGAATCTGCGGAATTGCTTGAAGAATTCAAACCGCCCTACGTCAGCTTCCATTTTGGTTTGCCCAAACCTGAATTGCTGAAGCGCGTGAAGGCCATGGGTGCACAAATTATTTCGTCCGCGACGACGGTGGACGAGGCACTTTGGCTTCAAGCCCGAGGTTGCGACTTCATCATCGCCCAAGGTTTGGAAGCTGGCGGACACCGCGGGCACTTTCTGAACCATGATTTGAACCTGCAAATGGGCACTTTTGCCTTGCTACCCCAAATCGTCAAATCAGTGGATGTGCCCGTGATAGCGGCTGGAGGAATCGCGGATTCAAAGGGCGTAACCGCAGCCATGGCTCTGGGCGCAAGTGCTGTTCAAGTGGGTACTGCTTACCTGCTGGCACCGGAATGCAGCACCAGCGCCATTCACAGAAAAGCACTGCAAAGTGAGGCTGCACGCCACACCGCACTGACCAACCTGTTCAGTGGCAGGCCAGCACGCGGCATTGTGAACCGGGTGATGCGTGAACTGGGTGCACTGTCCGAATTTCCACCGGAATTCCCACTGGCCACACCTGGTATCGCACCGCTTCGGGCCAAGGCAGAAAGCATGGGGTCTGGTGATTTTTCGCCTTTGTGGGCTGGTCAAAACGCCAGTGCATGCAAGAACGCGAGCGCTGCGACAATTACACACGAGCTCGCGCAGGGGTTTTTAGGGCTGGGTGCCACAGGCTAAGTCCTGCATCCAAAAGGGTATTTTGGAAGTATAAAGGCCATATACATCCAATAAAAACCCACGAGACATGTCCCACCTATTTCAAGCCCCGAGGCGCAGACGCGCCCTGATTGTATTGTGCGCTGCAATTGTGCTGGCAGCTTTGGGCTTTTACGTTTACAAACTCTCGGAAAAATCGGCCACGACAGTCAACCCGATCGACTCGGGATTCGCAAGAAGCATGCTGCTGCACCACGCGCAGGCCATTCAAATGTCGATGATGATGCGCGGTACCGCTTCACCTGAAATTCAGGCTTTGGCGCAATCCATCATCATGAAACAAACCCGTGAAATGGGTGTGATGGAAGGTTGGCTGACCGCGTGGAATGAACCCTTGATGGTGGAAGGCCCCCCCATGGCCTGGGTTGAAAATGCCACCAATGTGCGTCACTTGGACGATCAGCTTTATCAAGCCCAATGCAAGGCAGATGGTGGTGCCATGGCAGGCGTGGCTACACCCGAGCAACTTGACCAACTCAAAAACGCCAGTGGCATTGAAAAAGAGATTCTGTTTCTAGAACTGATGCTGGCCCACCACCGCGCCGCGATCCCCATGGCCTGGTTTGCAAACCGAAATGCTCAAACAAGTCTGGTCAAAGCGCTGGCCAGCGCCATGATCCGCGACCAAGGCATGGAAATTGGCTGGATCCAATTGAAATTACAACAACTCAAAAAATCCTGAACTGGAGACATTCCCCATCATGTTGAAAAAACCGACACAAGTGGTACTGGCTGCCTTGTTGTTACCTACACTGGTAGCAGGTTGTCTGGGTGGTTCCGACAGCAGCAGTTCAACAAGCAGCGGGCGAACAAACCCAAACCAAGTGGTAGATGGTTTGAATGTAACTGCCACCCCGCAAGGTCAATGTGGTCCGGGCGCAAAGCCTGAAACAGGCATGCAGGGTCGCGTTTCACAAGCTGATCACGATGCCGGTCTGGCTGCCGCCGGTTTTTCATGCAACACACAAATGGTAGGCTCGTTCGCGCCCGAACGAGTGATAGGTACTGTGGGCGGCTTCAAGGTTGAACGCTACCGTGACAAAGCTGGACGCGACTGCGCTTATGCCGACAGCACCTTGCTGTTCCCCACCAATATTCTGGACATGGAACTGGGCGTGAATGTGTTCGACATGAGCGACCCCACCAGGCCCGTGCGTACTGCCCGCCTTGTTACGCCTGCCATGCTGTCACCGCATGAATCACTCGTGCTCAGCCAGGAAGGTGGTGTGCTGGCTGCTGTGCTGGGCAACCCTGCGTTTGGCCCAGGCATCGTGGATATTTACGATGTGTCAGAAGACTGTCGCAACCCCGTGTTGAAATCGTCCACGCCTCTGGGTTTGTTTGGCCACGAAAGCGGCATTTCTCCAGATGGAAAAACCTTCTTCTCGGGCTCACCCTCCACCTCCACACTGGTGGCGCTCGACATTTCCAATCCCAGCCTGCCGCGCCCATTGTGGGCCGGGCAATATTCATCACATGGCCTGTCGATCAGCCCTGATGGCAACCGCGCCTACGTGGCCAGTATTGCTGACCCCGCTGGTATGCTGATCCTTGATATTTCAGAAATTCAGGCCCGCAAGCCCAATCCGCAAGTACGTGAGGTTTCCCGACTCACCTGGGATACAGTAACCATTCCACAAAACGCCATCCCGTTTACTCGGAACGGCAAGCAATATGTGATGGAGGTGGATGAGTATTCAGGCGGCAATGGCGGCCCTATTCCTGTCGGTATTCATGGTCCCAACGTGGGCGCTGCACGCATTATCGACATTTCGGATGAAACAAAACCCAAAGTGATTTCCAATTTGAGATTGGCTGTGCACAACATCGCCAACCGCGAAGAAATTGCAAGTGACCCCGGTGCGCAGAACCCCACTGGCGGGTACGCCGGGCATTACTGCAACATTCCTACGCGAATCAACCCAACCATTGTGGCGTGCAGCATGATTTTGTCGGGCTTACGGATTTTTGATATTCGCGACCCAGCCAACCCTGTTGAAGTGGCTTACTTCAATGCGCCAGTGAAACCGCGTGTGTTAACGTTGCCCGCACCTGCCAGCAACTGGGCCATGTCCAGCCCGGCTTTTGTACCCGAGCGCAAGGAAATTTGGTACACCGATGGCTATCAGGGCTTTTATGTGGTCAAAGTAACTAACAACGCATGGAAATAATTCAAACGGAAATGGCGCCAATGAACTTTCAATACCTTAATCTGGAGGTGGCCGAACGTGTGGCCACCGTCACCATCAACCGCCCAGACAAGGGCAATGCACTGGCCCCCGACGTACTGGAGGAAGTGACCCACATGTTCAATGCGCTGGGTATGCGCCAGGATGTGAATGTGATCGTGTTCACCGGGGGTGAGCGCTATTTTTCAGCCGGCTTCGACTTGAACGAAATTCGCAAGCTGGAGAAGGTGAGCAACGAGGCTTACACCGCTTTGTTTCATCGCGCCTACCGCGCCATCCTGTTTTGTGAGCAGCCCGTAATATGCGCCGTGGGTGGTGCGGCAATTGCGGGCGGTTTTGATTTGACCATGATGTGCGACATTCGGTATGCCTCCACTCGGGCCAAGTTTGGACAACGCGAAATTGTGCTGTCACTCACGCCCATCATGGACCCGCTGTGGCGCATCATCGGCATGGGCCGCGCCAAGGAAGTGGCACTAACAGGTCGCATTTACGACGCCGCAGAAGCCGAGCGCATGGGCTATGTCAGCAAGGTGTTTCCAGAAGGCGAATTGCTCAGTTCCGTTGCGCAAATTGCGCGTGACATGGCGCAGTACGACCGCGCCTGCCTGGCTGAAACAAAACGGCTGTCCAATGTAGTGCTGAATCAGGATTTGGACATGTCCATGCGTACGCAGGAATGGTTGTTCAGAAGTTACATCGGTTCAGAAGACAATCACCAACGCATTGACGCGCTGCAGGCGCAATTGGCTGCAGCACGAAAAGCAAAAAGTTAAACCCGTTCAACTGTAGCGCGCGAACTCTACAGGGTCGTGCGCGCAAAACAGCTCAACTTCATCGCCGCTACTTTTCACCAACTCACGCAAACGTGCCTGGGTCGCCACACGTTCGGCAGGCAGTGTTTGCACAAGCTTTTCAAAGAAAGCCACGCCAGCCGGCATGGGGTCCTCGTGCTTCAAGGCCACCTCACTTCGGTGAAAGTATGCGTCGCCACAATGCAAAAGCCACTTGTTGCCGTTCTTCACCGCCACACCCACATGCCCTCGAGTGTGTCCAATCAACGGCACCATCAGCAATTCCACACCGGCAATCGGTCGAATGGCCTGAAAGCCAAACCAGGTTTCGTTGGGTTTCTCGTGAATGTTCCATTTGGGCTTGTGTTCAAACTGCGCTTTTCTGAATCGCAATGAATCGCGCAGGCTTGGGTTTATAGCGTGGCGATGCTCGGGCTCGAACACATGCACTTGCGCGTAGGGAAAATCACTCAAGCCTCCAGCATGATCCAGATCAAGGTGAGTAGGCACGATGTGCTTGACATCGCCGGGCTTCAAACCCAAAGCCCTGATCTGCTCAATCGCTGTTTCTTCAAGGCGCAGCTGAGGAGCCAGCATAGCCACAAAGCCAGCACCCAAGCGCCTGTTGGGCTCCAATACATCGCCTGTACCCAAACCAGTATCTACGAGGATCAGGCCGTCTTCACTCTCCACCAGCAAACAATGGCACACCATGTTCGCCCTCTCGAAAAATCCACCGCTGCCATTGATCAAACGTTTGCAAATCGGGCACATCGTGCCGCAATTCATGTGGTGAATTTTCATGAGCAAGGTTCCGTGTAGTTAGAGTAAGTTCAGTTTAAGTTGCAACACATGAATAATGCACGCAAGTTCTGATTTGCCCACTCAGTTGCTGATCTGTTGAACCAACAATTCAGCAAAATAGTCACAAGGCGGGCGTTTTGATTTCAGGCTTCTGGACAGCACCACCTCCACAGGCTGCAAAGGTGGCAAACCTTCAACTGCACCCAATCGGACCAAGTGCTCGGGCACGCCGCATTGCGCAAGTGGCGCAATCGCGAGGCCCGCATCGACCATGCTGACCAGTCCTTGCACGGCTGGGCTTTCATACGACATGCGATAGGGAATTTTTGCCTGCTGCAAAGCCTTCAGTGCATGGGCACGCGCGGTACTGCCCTCACCAAACAAGGCAAGGGGCAAGGGGCGCTCTTTCCAGATACTTTTGTTGCTGGCCGATCCAGCCCAAACCAAAGGCTCCATGCGCAACAGCACGCCCGGACAACCCTTGGTGCGTGTAATTACAGCCAGATCCACTTCATTGTCTTTGACCATTTGTGCAATGTGATGGCTTGGGCGACCTATCACTTGTATTTCCACACGGGGATAGGTAGCAGAAAACTTGCGTAGCACAGGCGGCAGCAGAGATGACGCATAATCATCAGGCACCCCGATACTCACACGCCCAGTCACAGCTGGTCGGGTTAATTCTGCAAAGGCTTCATCGCGCAAAGCGAGCATTTGTCGGGCATAGCCAAGCAAGGTGTGTCCCTCTGCGGTCAGCTCCAGGTTGCGCGTGTCGCGCAAAAACAAGGCCTTGCCCAGCAGGCCCTCAAGCCCCTTGATTTGCATGCTGACCGCCGAGGGCGAACGGTGCACCCATGCTGCGCCTGCCGCGAAACTGCCGGAATCTGCCACCGCCACCAGCATGCTCAATGCATCCAAATCCAGTTTCTTCATTTCATCAGCTTTTCTGATTAATCAATTTAATTTAATTCGTTTTACGAAATTTATCCAGTGTTGAATAATCCACTTCGCGATTCACCCAACAAGGACAATTGAAGTGAAAGACCTGAGTTCTCTGTATGCCTTTCTGGTGGTGGGAGGGTTGTTGTCCATCACGCCTGGCCCCAACATGATCTATGTGATCTCCCGCTCCATTACGCAAGGGCGACGCGCCGGGTTGACTTCGCTGGGCGGCGTGGTAGTTGGTTATCTTTTTTACATGTTTGGCGCAGCCTTCGGTATTACCGCCTTTTTTAAAACACAGCCCCATGCCGCACAAATTCTAAGTGCATGTGGTGCGGTATACATGGGCTGGCTGGGCTGGAATGCGATTCGCCCTGGGGGACGCTCCCCGCTTGAAATTCGTGAACAGCTACCTCAAGAGCATTCGGGCAAATTGTTTGCCATGGGGGCAACAACCAGCCTGCTTAACCCGAAACTGGCGCTGATTTTCCTTACCTTGCTGCCCCAGTTTATTGACGAAACACAAGGCCGGGTATTGGAACAGTCGCTTTTTTACGGCGGCTTGCTCATCGCGATGTTTGCAGGCGTGAATGCTTGCATGGCGATGTTCTCTGGCAGCATGGCCAATTTCCTGGCCCGAAAACCCGCATGGCTCTTGGCACAGCGCCTGCTGATGGGAATTACTTTGCTTGCATTGAGTGCAGAGATGGCAATCCAAGCCATGGGTTGATATGCTTGGCCTGTTGTAGAGGTATTACCCAAGGAATTTGATCATGTCACAAGCGGCCATGCCACTGTTTCCGCTCACCACAGTGTTGTTCCCACAAGGTGTTTTAAATCTTCAAATTTTTGAGGTTCGGTATCTCGACTTGATGAAAAAATGCCTGCGCGACAACACACCATTTGGTGTGGTCAGCCTGCTGGACGGCAACGAGGTGCGCCGCCCCGACGAGAAAATTCAACTGGCCAAGATAGGTACACTGGTCAACATTGAAAAACACGAGTTTGTGACTCCCACGCTGATAGAAATTTCAACAGTGGGCAGCCAGCGATTCAAGTTATTGAATGCCATGCAAGAGAAGAACGGTTTGTGGATGGGCGAAATTCAAACCTTGCCAGCCGACCCGGTGGTTGAAATTCCAGACTACCTCCAAGGCAGTGCAAATGCCCTGGCACGGTTGATCAACTCGATCGATGAAAATGAAATTGCTGAGGAACAGCTGCCATTTCGCAAACCGTACAAGCTGATGGATTGTGGCTGGGTGGCCAACCGCTGGTGCGAACTGTTGCCCTTGGACAAACCCACCAAGCTGCAATTGCTGGCTTTGGACAACCCTTTGCTACGCCTTGAGTTGATTGATGACACCCTTGCGGCACAGGGTTTATTGAAGAGTTGACCGAATCTACAAAGCAGCCTAACATTCGGCCATGATCACACCTAACCGACTCACCGCAGCCTCACTGCATACTTTGCTGAACAGCAAGGCGTGCGGTCGCCTGCATGTCTGTCCGCCGGCCGCAGATTCCTCAGCCCGGCGATCACCCACCTCCCTCTGATTACGCGCACAAAATTCGCATCGCCGGGCACACCTCAAGCGCAACAGCCTGAGCGTTGAACCATGAACAAATTACACATGTCCGAAAGATGGATGAATGAGCTGGACCTGGCTCGCATCAACAAATTGAATGCACCGTTTCCGCCCGAGTTACGGGAGGCCATTGATGATGCAGAAGTGATCAAACCGCAGGAAATGCCTGCTGATGTCATTACCATGAACAGCCTGTTTACGATTGTCGAAACAGAAAGTGGCTCGAGTAACAAACTGATGTTGTGTTACCCAAGCGATGCCGAACCCGCGAAGGGATTTATTTCGGTGTTGTCACCTGCAGGTGCCAGTCTGCTAGGGCGCAAGGCAGGCACATTGGCCCAATGGGCAACCCCCAACGGGGAACAACATTTCGCCATGGTAAAGGAAATATTGTTTCAGCCCGAGGCCAGTGGTGACTACACCACTTAAGGAAATCAGCCATTGGCAGTAATCACCACCTTGCCCACCACTTTCCGGTCGAGCAAATCCTGCAGGGCCTGAGCGCCCTGCGCGAGTGAATATACCTTGGACACCAAGGGTTTCAGTTTGCCCTCTTCGATCAAGGCAAACATTTCGCCCAGGTCTCTGATGAAGTCAAACAACTGACGATTCACAAACTCACCCCAAAATACACCCACAATTGATGCGCCTTTCAATAGGGGCAGGTTCAACGGAATACTGGGAATGTCACCGTCTGCAAAACCGATCACCAGATAGCGTCCGTTCCAGCCTATGCTTCGGAACGCAGGCTCGGCAAACTTGCCACCCACAGGATCAAAAATGACATTCGGACCTTTCCCGGCGGTGAGTTCTTTCACACGGTCGCGCAAATCTTCGGTGCTGTAATTGATCAGCTCATCAGCACCGTTTTCTTTGCAAATGGCCAGTTTGTCGGCACTGGATGCCGCCGCAATTACTTTGGCACCCAAGGCTTTGGCTATTTGAATGGCAGCCAAACCCACACCACCGGCAGCACCCAACACCAGCAGGGTCTCACCTTCTTTCAATTGGGCACGCCCCTTCAACGCATGGTATGAAGTACCGTAGGCCAAAGTGAAGGATGCGGCAGTTTCGAAATCGAGTGCGGGTGGCATCGGAATAATCTGCTTGGCCTGCACCACCACCTTCTCGGCGAAGGCACCATGGGTACACATTGCGATCACTCGATCACCCACCTTCACATTCTTGACGCCCTCACCCAGCGCAGCCACAACACCAGCCAGTTCAGCACCAGGCGCAAACGGTAATGCAGGTTTGAACTGGTATTTGCCCTGAATGATCAGCGCATCCGGAAAATTGACACCAGCGGCTTTCATGTCCACCACCACTTGGCCAGGCCCTGGCTGCGGGTCGGCTGTTTGCTGGAACACCAAGGTGTTGGGTAGGCCCAGGCTGTTGCACATCAATGCTTTCATTGTTTTGTCTCCTTTTTACTTTTTTATTTGGGCAGCGTCGGGTTTTGCTGACTCAGAATTTCTTGCATCCGGGTTTCAATCACCGGGAACATGTAGTTGTGCGGAATCACGTAGAAACGCTTTTCAGCAATTGCATTAAACGTTTCTACTGCCATGTCATCCGCAGTCAATTGCCCGCTGGCAATCGCTTTGCCTATTCGCCTGTTCAATTGCGCAGTGAAACCTTCAATCGGCCTGGTTTGCGCCAGATCACTGGGCCTGTTGCGCTCGGAATTTCCAATACCGGTGGGCACCCAAGCCGGGCATAACAAAGAAACACCAATCGGCGATTGGGTCATTTGCAATTCAAGGCTCAAGGTCTCGCTCAGCGTAACCACGCCATGTTTGCTGACGTTGTAGGCCGCCATACCGGGGTTGGACACCAGGCCCGCGACTGACGCGGTGTTGACGATGTGCGCAGGGCCACCTTGCGCCTGCATGCGCGGCAGGAACTCCGATATGCCGTGCACCACACTCCACAAATTCACTTGCAGAATCCATTCCCAATCGGCCACTGTGTGTTCCCACGTGGTGCGCGCTAAAGCGACACCTGCGTTGTTGAACAACAGGTGCACACCATTGAACCGGTCATACGCCGCATCAGCCAGTGCCTTGATTTCTGCTGCGTGACGCACATCGGTACGCACAGCCAACATGCGGTCTGCGGGCAAGTTCAGTTGTTCAGTTGCTGCCAAAAGTGCTGGTTCATCAATATCGGCCAACACAACCTTCATACCCTGCGCTGCAGCATGCCTGGCCAACGCCAAGCCAATGCCGCTAGCCGCCCCGGTAATTACGGCGGTTTTACCGCTGAAGTTGTTCATCGTTTGTTGTCTCCAAATTGCTTGTCGTTTTAATCATAGACCTGCCAAGCGATACACACCGTTACTGCAGCAGATAATTCACCGGAGTTAAATTGGGAGGCAAATCTTCTTTGTTCAAGCTTTCCAGCAAGTCCACTTCAATGACACGAACCAGTGCATTCAAAGGCAAGTCGTTGTCGAGCAGTCCAAACGGTTCCTCCAATTCATCGCCCAGGTAATCAAGACCAAAAAAGGTGTATGCAATAGTAGCCACAATCAAGGGGGTCAAAAAATTTAGGCTGGGTGCCAGTGAAAAAGGAAGCAGTAAACAGAACAACCATGCGGTACGCCTTAACAACAGGGAATATGCAAAGGGTGTTGGCGTAGTTTTTATGCGTTCGCATGCCCCCTGCACAGCGGCCAGCGCACTCACCTTCTGGCTCAGAATTTGATACACGATGTCAGAAACCAAACCTTGACGGTACAAGTCCGCCAAGCGTGCATCAAATGACTGCAGAACCGCATTGGGCACATTGCGGGACTTCTTTATCGATGTTTTCTCAGATTCATTCAGCCATTTCGAAACCACCTGTGCTTCATCTTGATCACGAAGACGGGCGGCCAAAGCATGAGAAAACCCAATCAACAAATTGACCAAAACTTCGCGCTGGGCCACATTTGGAAACAGTGCTGCAAGCTCCCGGGCCAAATTACGGGAATGCACGATCAAATCGCCCCAGTGCTTGCGTGCCTCCCACCAACGATCGTAGCAGGCATTGTTTCTGAAACCTAAAAATACTGATAACGCCAAACCCAAAATGGAAAAGGTACCCAGGCCGGCGTTCAGGAATTCTATGGGTTCTCCATGGGACCACCACACCACAAGGCATGACAACAATGCAACTGCCAACACTTTCCAGGCAATGTGACGAACCACGGAACCACGAAGGATGAATAGGAGCTGATACGCACGGGGACGGGGTCGAACAATCATGGTGCACTTGGCTGCAGCAGTAATAGACCTTTCGATTATTGCCCAAGTCTGGCCGTTAGATGGCACCGATACGACGATCTCTTTTCAAGAACAGAAAATCATGTTGGAATTTGGGAATGAAACACACCACCTCCAGTCTTCGGGTATTTATTCTCCTCACAGGCTTGCTGCTTGGTCCGCCAAGCTGGGCTGCCTGTAACTACGCCCCCATACCCAATCCCCACCCTGATGGCATCGGCAAATCTTATTGTGATCGCCATATTTCGAAGGTCATGGGCTGGCAAGGCGCATCCTGGCTTGAGCGGCCACAGCGTCTTCAAGAAGAGCGCACTGATTTACTGATCCAAAAATTGAATTTAAAACCCGGCATGGTGGTGGGTGACATCGGCGCTGGCACCGGGCATATTTCGACCATGATGACTGAAAGAATTGCGCCCGATGGAGTTGTTTGGGCGGTCGATATTCAACCGCAAATGATCAAGATGCTACAAAAGAAGGCAGAGAGTTTGCCCAAAGGCCGACTGCAAATTCGGCAGTCCAGCGAGAAGAACCTGAACCTGCCCGACCGAATATTGGATGTAGCAATCATGGTGGATGTGTACCACGAGCTTGAATACCCACGCGAGACGCTTCAATCATTGATGAAAGCGGTAAAAAGGGGCGGAAAAATTGTATTTGTGGAATACCGTGCCTTTGACCCCGATGTACCGATCAAAGCGCTTCATACCATGAGCGTTGCACAGGTTCAGAAAGAAGCCGAAGACCTGGGGCTGAAATATGAAAAAGCAGAAAGCCTGAGTTGGCAGAACATGATTACTTTCATCAATCCGTAGATGAATCATTCAACCAGCGCAACACACCTTGCCCGGCAGCCATTCCTGTTGCAAAACAGGCAGTGAGCAAATAACCACCTGTAGGTGCCTCCCAGTCCAGCATTTCACCTGCGGCAAAAGTGCCGGGCTTGTTGCTCAACATGTAATTGCTGTCCATGCCTTCAAAGCGCACGCCACCCGCCGTGCTGATGGCTTCATCAATAGGCCGTGCGGCGTGAACAGTGATGGGTAGTTCCTTGATGGTTGCGACAACCTGATCGATGTTTCTGAAATCATCTTTACCCAAGACCTCATGCAACAATGCCAACTTCACGCCTGCAATGCCCAGCTTGCTTTTGAAATAACTGGACATGGATTGACTGCTTCGTGCCCACCCTGCCACTTCGGATCGAACGCGATCAGCGCTACGCCCGGGCAACAAGTCAAGCAAGAAAGTGGCGCTACCCTGTGCATTCAAACACTGACGAATTTCACGTGAGAATGCATACACAAGGCTGCCTTCCACACCATGCCGGCCAATAACCATTTCACCCTGTCGCTCAACTACATGGCCCTGTACGCTGGTGAATTTCAAGGCGACCGATTTCAGTGGTGCACCGGCAAACTTCTCGCGCAGGTAATCACTCCAATTCACTTCAAAGCCGCAATTCGCGCTTTCAAGATCGGCAACTTCCACCCCTGCGCCGCGCAGCCAAGGCACCCAGGCTCCGTCAGATCCCAACTTCGGCCAACTGGCCCCACCCAGCGCGAGCACTGTAGCCGTGGGCGAATGTTCAATGAGGCCGCCCGGTGTCTTAAACTGCAACTGCCCTTGCACCCCCCAACCTTGCCACCTGTGACGCACGTGCATGCGCACGCCCTTGCCTCTCAGGCGGTGCAGCCAGGCACGCAACATGGGAGCGGCTTTCATTTCTTTCGGAAATACCCGGCCTGAAGTGCCAACAAAGGTTTCAATACCCAGGGCATGTACCCACGCGCACAACTGCTCGGGGGTGAATAGATCAAGCGTAGTTTGTAGATGAGGTTGTTTGTCGGCATAGCGGCTGCAGAATTTTGAATAGTCCTCACTGTGAGTAATGTTCAAACCACCAATGCCGGCCAGCAAAAACTTGCGGCCAAACGATGGCATTGCATCAAAAACATCCACTTGCACGCCCGCATCGCTAAGCACCTCTGCGGCCATCAGGCCTGCAGGACCGCCACCCACCACTGCCACAGTCTTGCTCGAATTATTCAATTTCATCACAGTAAGCGGCAACAAGAATGAGTGGAAACACGAAGGCCCAATTATAGGGCACGGATCAAATCTGTACCCGTGTACCCAACTCCACTACAGCATTTGAAGGCAACCGGAAGTAATCCACCACACCACCGGCATTACGACTCATGGTTGCAAACAGTTGCTCGCGCCATTTCGCCATGCCTGAGCCCGCGGTTGGCACCACAGTTTCCCGGCTTAAAAAATAGGTGGTTTCGAACAGGGAAATCTTAAGCCCAACCTCATCGGTCAACTCCAGCGCCTTGGGAATGTCGGGCGTATTCATGAAACCGTAACGCACAGTCACCTGCCAGAAACCACGGCTTAGCGATTTCACTTCAACCCGGTTCAAATTGCTAACCCACGGCACACTCTCAAACACCACCGTCAAAATCACATTCGATGCATGCAACACTTGGTTGTGTTTCAAGTTGTGCAGAAGAGCCATGGGTACTTTGTCAGGGTCGGCCACTGGATACACTGCGGTGCGATAGGCGCGGTTAATCTGATCCACATTCAGCGTGGGCAAAAAATCGTTCAAATCAATGCCGTCTTTCTGAATGCTTTTCATCAGCAGTTTTCGGCCTCGCCACCAGGTGGACATAACAACAAACAGCGCCAAGCCTAATACGATTGGAAACCAGCCTCCATCGAACAACTTGAATGCGCAACTGATCACGAGCAGCATGTCGATCAGAATAAAGAAAATGGTTGCGCCCACCGACAACCACGCTGGCAAACCCCAGCTGTGGCGAATCACAAAATAAGTCAGCGTGGTGGTAATCAGCATGGTCAGCGTCACTGCAATGCCATAGGCGCCGGCCAGGTTAGATGAGTTCTGAAACATCAGCACCGCCATTAACACACCTGTCAGCAACAGCCAGTTCACAGCAGGCATGTAAATTTGGCCCGACTCTTTCGCCGAAGTGTATTGAATTTTCATGCGCGGCAAAAAGCCCAGTTGAATGGCCTGCTTGCTCATGGAATAAGCACCAGAGATAACAGCCTGTGATGCAATAATTGCAGCCATGGTGGCCAGGCAAAGCACGGGGATTACCCAGGCATCGGGGAAAGAACGGTAGAACGGATTTTCAATGGCGGCCGGGTCGGCAATCAGCAACGCGCCCTGCCCCAAGTAATTCAAGGCCAAACACGGAAACACCAAAAACGTCCAGGCCAGGCGAATCGGTTTTTTACCAAAGTGGCCCATGTCAGCATACAGCGCCTCTGCACCAGTCAAAGCCAGCACAATTGCGCCAAACGCGGCAAACAAACCCCAACCGCGATCCAGAATGAATTGAATACCATGTACAGGGTTCAGGGCATGCAGAATTTCCGGTGCATTCGCAATATTAATCACACCCACTGCGCCCAAGGTGGCAAACCACAGCACAATAATCGGCCCAAAGAAACGACCCACCACAGAGGTTCCATAACGCTGCACCGCAAAAAGGCCAATCAGGATCAACACACTGAGCGGAATAATGTAAGGCGTTAAAGTGGGTGTAATCAGCGTTAGCCCTTCCATGGCACCCAACACCGAAATGGCTGGGGTAATGACGCTGTCGCCATAAAACAAAGTCGCACCAAATACGCCGATCAAGAGCAACACGGTTTTCAGTTTCGGGTTTTTTCGAACTGCTTCCGAGGCCAATGCGGTCAGCGCCAGACCACCCCCCTCGCCATTGTTGTCGGCTTTCAAAATCAGGATCACATACTTCAAAGTGACCACCAACATCAATGCCCAGAAAATCACGGAAATAGCACCCGTCAGGTTCTCGGGATTCAGGGGTACTCCACTGTTTTCACCGAACACCTCCTTGACTGTGTAAAGAGGGCTTGTACCGATGTCGCCATACACCACACCAATCGCACCCAAGGTGAGTGCAGCCAGGCCGGCCTTGGTTTTTTGTGTCAATTCTGGTTTGTTCATGGTTGTCACGCACTTGCACTGTATAAACAGACTGCATCATGCGCTGCAACATGTAAGGAAGTTATAAGTAAACCTGAGTGGCAATCTAGATGCCCGCCAACATGCGGTAACCCACACCGGTTTCCGTCAAAATAAAATGGGGATCTGCCGGATTTTTCTCGATTTTTGCGCGCAGCTGGCCCACATACAGGCGGGTGTATTGTGTGTGCTCCAAATACTCAGGACCCCATACATCTGCGAGCAATTGACGATGACTCACCGCCTGACCAGCACTTCGCACCAGACGCGCCAGCAGTTCATACTCGGTGGGAGTCAATTTAACCTCAACACCGTTCAATGTGATTTCACGCTTGAGCAAATCAATGTTCAAGCCATCACGCTGATACAACAAAGTGGCTGGCTGCGCCAAATTGCCGCGATGGCGTAAGGCCACCCGGATCCGCGCCAGGAGCTCCCCCACGCTGAATGGCTTCACCAAGTAATCATCAGCACCAGCGTCAAGCAACTCAATTTTGCTGCCCTCATTCGGGCGCGCCGAAATCACAATCACGGGCGCATTACCCTCCCTTCGGGCCAACTTCAGAAAACTTTTTCCATCACCATCGGGCAAACCCAAATCGAGCAAATACAAATCAAACGCCTGTCCCGAAGGCTGATTCGCCAACAAGGCCTTGGCTTCTGACAAACTGGCCGCTGTGACCACCGAATGCCCTTCTGTGCTCAAACTGTTGCGCAGGGCTTTACCCAATTCCCGATCATCTTCAATCAACAAAATACGGATGCTCACGTACCATATTCCTGCGAAGTATTCATTGGCAAAGCGAAAGAAGCAATGACACCCTGACCTGTCTTTGCGTCTGATGAAAACTCCAGACGCCCGCAATGAACTTGCGCTACCGCCTTACACAACTGCAAACCAATACCCAAGCCCCTGGATTCATCACCCTGCGATTTGAGTTGGCTCTGCATACCTTGCCCACGATCGGCGACACGAAACACCACCTCACCTTGCTGTTGCAAAACATTTAGTTCAACTGAACCAGGTGCACCCGAATGTTTGATTGCATTGTCAATCAAATTGTCCAGCACCTGCTCCACCAACACCATGTTGCAATTCAGCAGCGGCAAGCCCGAAGCAACTTTCACAGTGGGTAAATACATGGCTTTTCGTTTTCTCAGGCGTTGCAGCACAGCTGCCACCATGTCCTCAACCGATTCAAGTTGCATGGGTACCTGCACCTGTTCACCACTTAACCGTGCCAAGGTCAGTGTGTTGTCGGTCAGGCGTGCAACCTGCTGGGTTTCCTCTTGAATCAATTCGGCGTAATGCCGAATCTCGTCTTGGCTCAAGCGATCGGTCTGGTCAAGAATCGCCGACGCGGAGGTCATGATGCTGGCCAGCGGCGTTCGCTGATCATGTGCAATTGAAGTTAAGAAAAGACTGCGGGTTTTCTGTGTTTGTGCCGATTCTCGCGCACTTTGGGCACGCAACGCATTGTCTCGTCGATCGCAGGCCAGGCCCATTTGATCAAGCAGGGCCTGAGCATCGCGAACCCACACGGCCTCGTTAAAATCAATATCAGTGCCCATGCACACGCATACCCCATACGCTTTCGATTTTCCACGCATGGGCAAATACAGATCTTCCAGATTGTCATATCGCCCGGTACTACGGCCAAGCGCCTTGTTCTCTTGCAGGCAGGCATCAAACGCTTTCATTTGCGTAGGGTTCAGCAATTCAAGCTCATGGGAAGTAAACCCAATCAATACTCGGGTAGCGCCCTCGGCCAGACCGAGCAACAATTGGTGTAAATCTGAAAGTAGATGTTGCGGGTTATCAACCTCGCGCAGTTTTTCGCTCCACTGCATCAACTGCAAAGTGCGTTGCGCCTGCTGCCGTTCAAGCGCTGCAATCTGCTTTTGCCGACGTAACAAATAGGTAATCAGCCACGACACGCCCATCATGGTGATCAGCAAAATACCATGCTCGTGAAGGTCAACATGCAACGTGTGCACAGGTGGCACCATTTGGTAGTTGAACATGAGCACTGCAAGCGCACTGAGTGCAAGTGAAAGTGACAAGGGCAACAACAAGGAGTAAATCGATGAGACCAGAATAAGTAACACTGGCGCGTTGGCAAGCGAGACCCAGTCATGCGGATAAGCCAGCACCAACATCAGGGCGGCCCACAAAGTAAAACCCATCACCCCTGTCAACAACACGGTCGGTTTCATGAATTAAATTCATCCAATGGAAGCAATGCCTTTGCTTAACGGCAGGTCACAATCATCACCCGATTCTAATCGTTGCTGCAATTGAATTAGCGAATTCTTCTCAGAAAGGGTTTGTTCCGCATTTGAAAAAGTAAGGCAGTGAATCAATCGGCGCAGGCACCGTAAATTTGCCACAAACTGGGCGTCAAAGTTTACGTTTAGAACTAGACCTAAACTTACCCTCAATTAGATCTCATCAAAAATGAAGCGCTGTGCCACACTAAAAGTCCAACAACATCTGGGGGCACACCATGGCTGCAGCGCATTTTGATTTTTCCAATACCTGGACAGTGATCACCGGCGGCGCCAGCGGTATTGGCCTCACCTGTGCACTCGAAGTTGCAAAATCAGGCGGAAACGTCATCGTATCTGCCAGCCGCAAACCAGAAAAAACCCAGGCGGCGCTGCATCAAATCCAGTTAATCAACCCAAATGTGAAAGCCAAAGCCTTCCCGTGCGAAGTGGGGCAAGAGGCCTCTGTCGCCGCTTTTTTCCATGCAATTGGACAAGAAGGGATTGCTGTTGACCATGTGATTCACAGTGCAGGCATATCCCCAAATACTGAATTTTTTGACCAAACCCAGACCGAATGGGACCAGGTACAAAACACCAATGCCACTGGCAGCTTTTTGGTTACCAAGTACGCTGCACTCCAGATGAAAAATAATCCCGTACATGGAGATTTTCGCGGGCGCATCCTACTGGTCACCTCTACCAATGGCATCAACAGCTGGGACCCAGTCTCGGCCCACTATGACGCTTCCAAGGCCGCCAACAATCTGTTTGTGCGCGTGGCCGCGGAAAAATTATCGGAAGACCAAATTTGTATCAACGGCCTGGCCCCAGGCTGGATCAACACCGACCTGAACGCCACCCTGCCCCCCGATGTGCGCGAAAAAGAATCTGCAAAAATCTGGATGAAACGCTGGGCTGAACCCGATGAAATGGCGCGATGCGCCTTGCACTTGCTCACGATGCCTTATTTGATGGGCCAGGTGGTAATGGCAGATGGTGGCTATCGCTAAGCCATGTCATATGGCATCGGTATACTGCCCTGCATGAACGATCTTTTGCTACGCCTCAAACTGGCTGTTGAACACCCACATGAAGACAAAGTGTCCGTGCGTTTTCTCGCAGACATGCATGGCGAGTCTGCCCACGGCGCACTGTTGCTTTTCCTCGCCGTGCTCACATTGCTACCCATCCCGTTCTCGGGTTTTTTGTTTTCATTTGGCATATGGGCCGTAGCCCGAATGATGTGGACCAACAACAGTGGCCATGGCCTGCCCGACCGGGTTTGCCGCGTAGAGCTGTCCAAAGAATCAGCCACGAGATTGATCAAAATCTTGAACTGGATATACACCAAAGCCGACCGCATTTGCACGCCTCGACTGGAATCACTGAGTAGTCCCACGCACCGAGGCTGGCTGGTACCCTTCATTGCCACAATGGGTTTCATCATTTTTCTGCCGATACCCGGGGGCAACGGCACACCCGCTGTTGCCCTCATATTGATCGGTCTTGGGCTGATGGCGCGAGACGGCCTGGCGATTATTGCGGGAATGGTTACCGGGCTTGCAGGCATTGGCGTGGTAGGGTTTTTAATGTGGGTGATTGTAAGGCTGGTTTGAAATGAGACATCTTGAAAAACACAAAGGTCACCGCACCGGTTGGCTACGCGCAGCAGTACTCGGTGCCAATGATGGCATTGTGTCCACCGCTAGTCTGGTGTTGGGTGTAGCGGCGACGGGTGCAGATTCACAAGCGATTTTAGTCGCAGGTATGGCTGGCCTGGTGGCTGGCGCCATGTCGATGGCCGCAGGGGAATATGTATCAGTGAGTTCGCAAGCTGATACAGAAAAAGCAGACCTCGCACGTGAGCGCGCGGAACTGGCCAATCAACCCGACCATGAGCATGCGGAATTGACATCGATTTATGTTGAGCGGGGGCTTGATGAAAATCTTGCCAAACAGGTTGCAAGCCAATTGATGGAACACGACGCATTGGGAGCCCACGCGCGCGATGAGCTTGGTTTGTCAGACGCGCTGGCAGCAAAGCCTGTGCAAGCCGCCTTGGCTTCCGCAGCTACTTTTGCTGCTGGCGCCCTCCTGCCATTGCTGGTTGCCTTCTTGCTGCCCTCAAGAAGCTTGATGTGGGGTGTCGCTGGCGGCTCTCTTGTATTTCTTGCGGGGTTGGGCGCACTCGCCGCTCAAGCGGGTGGCTCCTCCATGGGAATCGCTGCGGTACGCGTCACCTTTTGGGGCGCATTGGCCATGGGCCTGACAGCAGGAGTAGGTGCATTGTTCGGGGTGACGGCTTAGCGACAATCGATCAGAAAAACTACCCAAAAAGACAAAAGGCCCAAGTTAAAACCTTGGGCCTTTTAGATTTTTGGTCGGAATGAGAGGATTCGAACCTCCGACCCCTTGCACCCCATGCAAGTGCGCTACCAGGCTGCGCTACATTCCGAGAAGGCTGGATTATACATGAAACGCCTAGGCTTTCAGGGCTTCGCGCAAATTTAGCAATTGTTCTTTCAAAACTTCACGATCAATCAAAATGGGCAGTGGCGCGTCACCGGCAGGACCATTTTTTTCCTGATCCAAACGGTTACGTGCACCATTGATGGTGAAGCCATGCTCGTAGAGCAACTCACGAATTCTGCGAATGAACAGCACCTCATGGTGCTGGTAGTAACGGCGATTACCTCGGCGGGTAATCGACTTCAATTGCGTGAATTCTTGCTCCCAATAGCGAAGCACATGGGTTTTTACGCCACACAGCTCACTGACCTCACCAATGGTGAAATAGCGCTTGGCCGGAATGGGCGGCAAGCTGGCTGTGGGTGGCGCTCCGTCGGCGTTTACGGTTTTTTGCATTGAGTAATTGGCTTGTACTTAAATAATTTAGTGAAAATTATTCAACCAAAGCTTTAAGTTTCTGGCTGGGATGAAAGGTTACCACTCTACGCGCTGCAATGGGAATCTCTTCGCCAGTTTTTGGGTTTCTGCCAGGCCGTTGGGGCTTGTCGCGTAACTGGAAATTGCCAAAACCCGACAATTTCACGGAATCGCCGCCTTCCAGTGTGGTGCGAATTTCATCAAAAAATGCATCCACGAAGTCTTTGGCTTCGCGCTTGTTCAGGCCCAGGCTGTCAAACAACATTTCAGCCAGTTCAGCCTTGGTCAGGGAGCCCGAGGCCAGACCGTCTTCAATCAGGTCCATGCGGTCAGAGCGGGCAGTCATTTCGTTGCTTCGGTCGTCGTTCAACACAAATTGATCCACAGTGAGTTCTACCTATTTATCAATATTTATCGCAAACGGGCCGCACAACGCTGGCCTGCCTGCTCAATCATTTTTTTCAACAAAGGCTCGATGTCTGCATCAGTCAAGCTGCGGTCGCTCGCTTGAAGGGTCAGCCTGAAAGCCAAACTTTTCTCATTTAGATTCAGACCCTTACCTTCTTCTTTCGGTACGAATTCATCGAAAAGGATAACCGATTTCAGCCAAGCAAGGTTGTCATCTTTCACTTCCGTGAATGCTTTTTTAAGTTGCGCAGCAGCAATATTTTGCTCTACTACAAATGCCAGGTCTCGAACTACAACCGGCTGCCTCGAAACTTCCTTGAAAGCAGGCAATTTACGGGTGTTCAAACCATCCAGCAACAACTCAAACACGATCGGAGCCTGTGGCAGATCGTATTCTTGGGCCAACCTGGGGTGCAGTTCACCGATAAAACCAATCGGTTGCCTGTTCACCAAAACGCGGGCACAGCGACCTGGATGCAAAGCTGGATGGGGGTTTGTAGCATCAAATGCTTCAAAATCCACCTTGCGACCATGCAACAGTTGCTCCACATCGCCTTTCACATCGAAAAAGTCGAGTGCACGGTTATTACTTGCGGCCCATTGCAATTGGTCTGCCAAGCCATACGCCAAACCGCCGAGTTTCCAGGTTTGCTTGAAGCCCGCGACGGTTTGTGCGCCGTCTTGCACTTTGTCGTCTTTCTCGAAAACGCGGGCCACTTCAAACACACGCAGGCGGTCTACACGATGACCCAAATTGTGTTTCAACACAGCAGTCAGGCTGCCAATCAAGGTAGAGCGCATCACACTGAGGTGGCTTGCAATTGGATTGAGCAAGCGAACCGGGTTGGTATTCGCATTGAAATCTGTTTCCCACTGTTCGGGCGTGAAACTGTAGCTAACTACTTCTTGGTAACCCAGCGCAGCCACTTGACGGCGAATGGCATGGCGGCCAACTTTACCTTCAACAGCAGGCAGCATTTTCAGCTTGCCCATGGGTGCTCGCAAAGGCAGGCTGTCGTAGCCCACCACACGAATCACTTCCTCGATCAGGTCCTCTTCGATGTTGATGTCGAAGCGATAGCTGGGTGGGTTGACCACATAAGAAATCGCCTCTTTTCGCCCGTCGATCGCCTGCCCTTCAACGCTAAACTGGAAGCCCAGTTTGGTAAACACGTCTTTCACCTGCTCCACCGTAAATGGCATGCCGATCACCATTTCCGCGCGCGCATGGCGCAGCGTCACGGGCTTGCGTGCGGGCAGGTTCAACACCTGGTCCACCACTGGGCCGGCCTGACCACCACAAATTTCCAGAATCAGGGCAGTGATGCGTTCGATGTGTTCAGGAATGGTCTGGAAGTCCACGCCACGCTCGAAGCGGTGTGAGGCATCAGACGAAAAATTGAATTCACGGGCACGGCCCACAATCGCGTCGGGATGCCAGAATGCCGCCTCCAAGAAAATATTGGTGGTACCTTCGTTCACTGCAGTGTGATCGCCGCCCATGATGCCAGCCAGCGCCTCCGGGCCATTGGCATCGCAAATCACACCCATGTGCGGCTTCAAGGCAACTTCCATCTCGTTGAGCAGCTTCAGTTTTTCACCTTCGCGCGCCCAACGCACGGTGAGTCCACCCTGCACTTTATCCAGGTCGAATACATGGCTGGGACGGCCCAGTTCAAGCATCACGTAGTTGGAAATGTCCACCAGTGCGTTCAAGCTACGCTGGCCCGCGCCTTCCAGACGATCAACCATCCACTGAGGAGTTTTTGCATGGTTGTTCACACCGCGAATAACACGCCCTGCAAAGCGACCGCAAAGGTCAGTGTTTTCCACGGTAACGTCCAACACATCGCTAATGGTGGCGGTCACTGGTACCAACGAAGGTGGGTTCAAAGCTGCACCAGTGAGCGCGGCCACCTCGCGGGCCACGCCCCAAACGCTTAGGCAGTCGGCGCGATTGGGCGTCATTTTCAGGGTGAACTTCATCTCGTTCAGGCCGAGCAGTTCACGCACATTGCCGCCCACCGGGAATTCTTCGCTCAGAATGTGCAAACCATCAACATCGCTGGGCACACCCAGTTCTTTGCCAGAGCACAACATGCCACCGCTTTCAACGCCGCGCATTTTGGTGGGTTTGATTTTGAAACCACCAGGCAATTCGGCGCCAGGCAAAGCGCATGGCACCTTCAGCCCCTCGGCCACATTCGGGGCACCACATACAATTTGACGAACGTCGCCCTCGGCCACTTGCACCTGGCATACGCTCAAGCGGTCGGCATCCGGATGTTTGTCTTTTTTAACCACCAAGCCCACAACCACACCCGAAAATTCTGGTGCCAGGGGTTCCAGTTCTTCAACCTCGAGCCCCGCCATAGTGAGCTTGTCGCCCAACTCTTGCGTACTCAAGGGCGTGTTGACGAGTGACTTCAACCAGGATTCTGTGAATTGCATCTTTTAATATCCAAAACTGGTTTGGTTAAACGGAATTAACTTAATTGAATTGCTGCAGAAAACGAATGTCGTTTTCGTAGAACAGGCGCAGGTCGTTGATGCCGTAACGCAGCATGGTCAAGCGATCCGGACCGACACCAAACGCAAACCCTGTGTAGGTTTCAGGGTCAATGCCCACATGGCGTAACACGTTGGGGTGCACTTGACCGCAACCGGCAATTTCCAGCCACTTGCCCTTGTTGGGGCCGCTGGTAAACGCCATGTCGATTTCCGCAGAGGGTTCAGTGAAAGGAAAGAACGACGGACGGAAACGAATCGTGATGTCATCGGTTTCAAAAAAGGTTTTCAGGAAATCCATGAATACCGCTTTCAAATCGGCAAAGCTGACACCCACGTCAATCCACAACCCTTCAACCTGGTGAAACATGGGCGAGTGGGTAGCATCGCTATCAACACGGTACACACGGCCCGGCGCAATAATGCGAATGGGCGGAGTATTGGTTTGCATGTAGCGCACCTGCATTGGTGAAGTATGCGTACGCAGCAGGTTGCCGCCAGTGCCCTCAACATAGAAGGTGTCATGCATGGAACGCGCAGGGTGATTTTCCGGCGTATTCAATGCAGTAAAGTTGTGGAAGTCGGTTTCAATTTCAGGACCGTCGGCCAAATCAAAGCCAATGGTGGTAAAAATTTCTTCAATGCGCTCAAGCGTTCGCATGGCGGGGTGCAAACCGCCTGTGCCGCGCATGCGGCCGGGTTTGGTTACATCAATCGCTTGCGCCCGCAGTTTCGCCTGCATGGCGGCATCGGCCAGCGCTTGCCGTTTGGCATTCAACACAGCCTCAACCTGCTGTTTCAATTGGTTGATTTCCGCGCCACGGGTTTTCTTTTCCTCGGGCGACAGAGCGGCCATGCCTTTGAGCAACTCGGTGACTTTGCCCTGTTTGCCCAAAAATTGGGCCTTGATGTTTTCAAGGCTGGCTGGGTCTGTTGCCGATGACATGGCCTGTTCGGCCTCGGTAAGAATGGCTAAAAGCGAAGCATCCATGGGTATTGGGTCGATTCTTTTTGAGATTGGAACGGCTCGGAGTAGAGCCCTGAATTGTACCGCCAGAAAACAAAAACGGAGCCCGAGAGCTCCGTTTTGTTTAGTCTTTTCGCCAACTTAAGTGAAAAACCTCAGAGGCAACACTTGTGACAAAAATTTGACTTCGCTGGCGAATTAAGCCTGCGCTGCGCGCACCTGACCCACGATGGCAGCGAACGCAGCCTTGTCGGTCACTGCCAGGTCAGCCAACACCTTGCGGTCCAGGCCAATGGCGGCTTTTTTCAAGCCATTGATGAACACGCTGTAGGTCATGCCGTGTTCACGCACTGCCGCGTTGATACGGGTGATCCACAGTGCGCGGAATACGCGCTTCTTGTTGCGGCGATCACGGTATGCGTACTGACCAGCACGCATCACCGCTTGCTTGGCAACGCGGAATACATTGTTACGACGACCGCGGAAGCCTTTGGCTTGTGCGATTACTTTTTTGTGACGGGCGCGAGCCGTTACACCACGTTTTACTCTAGGCATTTGTCACTCCTCCCAGTTATGCGTAAGGCATCATGTCGCGAACGCGACCGATGTCAGATTTGTGAATCGTTTCCATGCCGCGCAATTGACGCTTGCTTTTGGTCGTTTTCTTGGTGAGGATGTGGCGCTTAAAGGCGTGACCACGCTTGATCGATCCGCTTGAACGGACCAAGAAACGCTTGGAGGCGCTCTTTTTGGTCTTCATTTTGGGCATCTTGGTGCTCCTATACATGCTTGCAGGTGGCTTCGACGAAGCACTTTTCTAACCTGGTGGGCAATTCGCTGCGTTGTGTCGTCACACGCAATACAGCAAGCCCGCGATTATAACGCGGGTTTGCTGTTCTGGGCAATACTTTTGGAAAACGTCAGGCTTTCGGTAATTACTTCTTGCGCGGCGCAATCATCATGACCATTTGGCGACCTTCCATTTTGGGCATTTGCTCAACTACGCCAATCTCATCGAGATCGGTGCGAACACGCTCCAACAGTCGGGCCCCAATATCCTGGTGAGCCATTTCACGTCCGCGAAAACGCAAGGTCACCTTGCACTTGTCACCGTCTTCCAAAAAACGGGTCAAGTTACGAAGTTTCACGTTGTAATCGCCGTCGTCTGTTCCAGGACGGAACTTGATTTCCTTGATTTGAACTTGTTTTTGTTTGGACTTGGCCTCGGCAGCTTTCTTCTGCTCTTGGTAGCGGAACTTGCCGTAATCCATCAGCTTGGCCACTGGGGGCACCGCCTGTGGCGCAATTTCCACCAAATCCACACCGCCTTCTTCAGCCAAACGCAGGGCTTCTGATGTTTTAACGATGCCTAACTGCTCACCCTCAATTCCAATGAGGCGCACTTCGGGGATACGGATTTCCTCGTTAATGCGATTTTTCTTTTCTGCTACGATGTCTAGCCTCTTTCTTCTGGTTAAATAAATCAGGCCCTACTGTTGATTTCACTCAGCAGGCGCTGAACAAAGTCATCAACAGGCAAGGAACCCAGGTTTTCATTGCCGCGCAAGCGCACAGCAACTTGATTTGCATCACGTTCCGCGTCACCAATCACAGCGATATACGGGGTTTTCTGCATTGTGTGCTCCCGGATTTTACGATTGATCTTTTCATTACGCAAATCCGCTTCCACTCTAATGCCTTGTTTCTTCAACATTTGCACCACATTGTGGGCATAGTCATTGTGTGCCTCGGTGATCGTGGCCACGACAACCTGAACTGGTGACAGCCACAAAGGCATGGCACCTGCGTGGTTTTCAATCAAGATTCCGATGAAGCGCTCCATCGAACCCACGATGGCGCGGTGGAGCATCACAGGCACGCGGCGGCTGTTGTCCTCAGCCACGTATTCAGCACCCAAACGACCAGGCAACTGAAAATCAACCTGAATGGTACCGCACTGCCATGAGCGGCCAATTGAGTCTTTCATGTGGTATTCAATCTTGGGTCCATAGAAGGCGCCTTCGCCTGGCAACTCAGTCCACTGAACACCACACGCCTTCAAGGCTGCTCGCAAAGAATCCTCTGCCTTGTCCCAGGTCTCGTCAGTACCCAAACGAGCCTCGGGGCGCAAAGCCAACTTCACATTGATTTCGTTGAAACCAAAGTCGGCGTAAACCTGCATGGCCACCTGGTTAAACCGGGTAACCTCTTCCTGAACCTGATCTTCGGTACAGAAAATATGGCCATCATCTTGCGTGAAACCACGCACACGCATGATGCCGTGCAAGGCACCCGAGCTTTCATTGCGGTGACAAGCGCCGAATTCACCGTAGCGCATGGGCAGGTCACGATAGGAACGCAAATCGCTTTTGAACACTTCAATGTGCCCAGGACAGTTCATCGGCTTTAACGCATAGTCGCGCTTTTCCGATTCGGTGGTGAACATGTTTTCTTTGTAGTTGTCCCAGTGACCCGACTTTTCCCAAAGCTTGCGGTCCAAAATTTGGGGACACCGAATTTCCTGGTAACCACCATCCACGTACACCTTGCGCATGTACTGCTCAACCTGTTGCCACAAAGCCCAGCCTTTGGGGTGCCAAAACACCAAACCTGGTGCTTCGTCTTGCATGTGGAACAAATCAAGCTGTTTGCCCAGTTTGCGGTGGTCGCGCTTTTCGGCCTCTTCCAGGCGGTGCAGGTAAGCAGCCAGGTCTTCTTTCCTGGTCCACGCAGTGCCGTAGATACGCTGCAGCATTTCATTGTTGGAATTGCCGCGCCAGTACGCACCAGCCACTTTCATCAGCTTGAAGTGTTTCAGTTTGCCGGTGTTGGGCACGTGGGGACCACGGCACAAGTCGATGAACTTGCCTTCACGGTACAGCGAAATGTTTTCATTGCTGGGAATGCTGGCAATAATCTCGGCCTTGTAGTGCTCGCCCTGGTCTTTGAAAAATTGCACTGCGTCGTCACGCACCCATTCTTCGCGGGTCACCACTTCATCGAGCTTGGCCAGCTCGGTCATTTTCTTCTCGATTGCTTCCAGGTCTTCAGGAGTGAAGGGGCGTTCATAGGAAAAATCGTAATAAAAGCCGTCTTCAATCACGGGACCAATGGTGACCTGTGCTGTGGGAAACAATTCCTTCACCGCGTAGGCCAACAGGTGTGCCGTGGAATGGCGAATCATGTCCAGCCCTTCTTCGTCCTTTTCAGTCACGATAGACAGCGTGGAGTCATTTTCAATGGTGTAAGAGGTGTCAACCAGCGTGCCGTTCACTGTGCCTGCCAAGGCGGCTTTCGCCAAACCGGGGCCAATACTGGCCGCCACTTGGGCCACTGTCACAGGGTGATCGAAAACACGTTCGGATCCGTCAGGCAGGCGGATTACTGGCATAAGTACTTCCCTTACGAAGGTATGAGCTTGGATTGTTTTTCAGCAACCTTCTATTTTAGCCGGTTGGCGCAAGGAAGGTGACTGAAAAGTTGTCGAATGACTACAAAAGCTTGGGGAATTTGGTGGTAGGACCGACTGGAATCGAACCAGCGACCTCTGCCATGTCAAGGCAGCGCTCTAACCAGCTGAGCTACGGTCCTAAAAGAAGAGTGCGAAATATACACCAGTGCGCCTGCGGGGGCAAGTCCAAACAACCTTGACAATACTTCTGACAAGAACTATTGTCATATTCAATTTTGCCAGCCCCCAACTCCCGAGGAAAACACATGGCCGTTAAAGTCAGCCCCCAGTCATTCGAATCCATGCGCAAAGTCATGAACGGCTTCTGGATTGTGGTTCCAGCGTATCTGTTGATCAGCCTGGTCATGCCTTTTCTCTTGGTCTTGGCAGCGCTACTCCTGGTCGCACACACACTTGAATTGCCAATCGCTTTTTTGCGACTGCGTGGAAAAAACCTGCCAACCATGGAGGTGGTATCAAAGACACTGCTGTATGGCTTCACATGGTGGCTGCCCAAGAGCCTGGAGGCAAAATAAAACAGGTCATTCAATGTCCGAGGCAGCGGTTTTTTTGTCAAAAAAGAGTCATATAACTGTCACAAGGTAGTCAAATCGAGCGCGTTTAATGGGTGCCATGACAAGAACATGGACATTAAAAATGCGCTCGAACCAGTTGAATTTCAAGCAGCAACTTGCCGAACAACTGTTTGCGAAAGCGACAAGCGAAGAACAAGCCATCCATCCAACCGCTGCAGCAAACCCTCAGAACGCTGGCGATGCAGAATTCGCTACAGAGGAACAAAGCTCCAACAAATACCGCACCATCTGGATTTCAGACATTCACCTAGGTACACCCGGGTGCCAGGCTGACGCCCTGCTCCACTTCCTGAAACACAATGAAAGTGACACGCTTTACCTGGTGGGGGACATTATCGATGGCTGGCAGCTGCGAAAAAGCTGGTTCTGGCCACAAAGCCACAACGATGTCATTCAAAAGGTGTTGCGCAAGGCGCGCAAGGGCACGCAAGTGGTGTTTATTCCTGGTAACCACGATGAAGCCGCACGCCAGTTTGCAGGCATGACCTTCGGCGACATTCCGATTATGGAAAACGCCGTTCACGTGACTGCAGACGGTAAACGCCTGTGGGTGGTGCACGGTGATGAGTTTGATCAGGTGGTGCGCTACGCCAAGTGGCTGGCCTATCTGGGCGATACGTTGTACAACTTTGCGCTGACTTTGAACCGGGTGTTGAACAATATTCGAATCAAGCTGGGCTACCCGTATTGGTCACTGTCGCAGTTTCTGAAACAGCAAGTTAAAAATGCCGTGAACTTCATTCTTGAGTTCGAGCACGCTTTGATTCACGAAGCCAGGCATCGCGGCTACGACGGCGTGGTGTGTGGTCACATTCACAAAGCCGAAATTAAATACGTAGATGGTTTGCTGTACTGCAACGACGGCGATTGGGTGGAAAGCCTTACCGCGCTGGTTGAGCACCCCTGCGGAAAACTGGATATCGTGCATTGGCCACACCGTGACCTGCCAGCCCGCAAACAAAAAGCGCTTGCGCACTCGTTAACGGAGTAAGCAACATGCGAATTCTGATTGCAACCGACGCTTGGGCTCCGCAAGTCAACGGCGTGGTACAAACGCTAAGCCAAGTGGTAGCGCAACTGACTGCGAAAGGACACGATGTCAGGGTGATTCACCCGGGCTTGTTCAAGACAATACCCTGCCCCACCTACCCGGAAATTCGATTGGCTCTTTGGCCATTCACCCGCCTGCGCAATGAGCTTGACCGATTCAAACCCCAGGCGGTGCACATTGTGACGGAAGGTCCAATCGGCCTGGCAATGCGTTTGCTGGCGCACGGTCGCAAACTTCCATTTACTACGGCGTACCACACTCAGTTCCCCGAGTACGTCAAAGCAAGGTCGGGTATCCCGATTCGCTTCACTGCCTCCCTGCTTCGCTGGTTTCACAAACCTTCCCGCGCTGTCATGGTGCCCACCATGTCAGTGATCGAAACGTTAAAGGGACGCGGTTTGAATAATTGTGTGCTTTGGCAAAGGGGGGTGGATCTGAAACGCTTCAATCCGGAGCAATCCGCGGCCAGCAAGCACATGAGTTACAGCCCACGGGACCTGCCCCATGACGACGCTCAACAGGTTGAGTTATTGCGCCGCTTGAATGAATGCAGCGTAGAGAAACCCGTGTTTTTGTACGCTGGTCGCGTCGCGGTGGAAAAAAATCTGGAGGCGTTTTTAAGCCTGGAGTTACCCGGCGAGAAGTGGATTGCTGGTGATGGACCTGCACGAAAGGCGCTCGAGAAGCAATACCCAGAAGCCAAGTGGTTCGGCATGCTAAACCACGCAGCGCTTTCCGAGTTGTACAAACGAGCCGATGTTTTCGTGTTCCCAAGCATGACTGACACCTTTGGATTGGTGTTGCTCGAAGCCATGGCCAGTGGCTGTCCCGTCGCCGCGTTTCCTGTCAACGGCCCCCTGGATGTAGTTGGTACTTCCGGCGCAGGCGTGCTGGACTGGAACTTGAAAACCGCTGCCATGGCCGCATTGAAAATTGAACGAGACATTCCTTTGAAACATGCCAGCACCTTTACTTGGGAAAACTGTGCTGAACAATTCCAAGGCTACCTGGCACCAATCGGCTTGACCACCACTGCACCCAAGAAGTTGTCGGCCAACCCCAAGCCTTTGTCTAACCGTCCCTGAAGTCGAATGCCCTGTGAATTGCCTATAATAGGCCCTAAATAATAGGCACTAAGTGAAAACTCACAACTCATTCTCAGGAGCAATACAAATTGGGATTCCTAGCCGGTAAAAAAATTCTCATCACAGGCCTTTTGTCAAACCGTTCAATCGCTTACGGTATTGCAAAGGCCTGCCATGCGCAGGGCGCAGAACTGGCCTTCACCTACCAAACCGAGCGCTTTCTTGACCGGGTTACGGACATGGCCGCCGAGTTTGATTCCAAACTGGTGTTTCCCCTGGATGTTGCCGAGGATACTCAGATTGAAAACCTGTTCACTGAACTGGCCAAGCATTGGGACGGTTTGGACGGTTTGGTGCATGCCATTGGCTTTGCCCCGCGCGAAGCGATTGCAGGTGACTTTCTGGAAGGCATTTCACGCGAAGCCTTCCGCATTGCGCACGACATTTCAGCCTACAGTTTCCCGGCGCTGGCCAAAGCCGCTTACCCCATGATGCAGGGACGTGAAGGAGCCTTGCTGACTTTGAGCTACCTTGGGTCGGTTCGCATGGTGCCCAACTACAACACCATGGGCTTGGCCAAAGCATCACTGGAAGCATCGGTTCGCTACCTGGCTGAATCACTGGGTCCCAAAGGTATTCGAGTCAACGGTATTTCAGCGGGCCCCATCAAGACACTGGCTGCCGCGGGGATTAAAGGTTTCAGCAAAATTTTGCACGCCGTTGAGGAAGCTGCACCCCTGCGCCGAAACGTGACCATTGACGATGTTGGCAATACGGCCGCATTCATGCTTTCCGATTTGGCGCGTGGTATCACTGCCGAAATTACCTATGTGGATGCAGGCTACAGCACAGTGGTGGGTGGCATGGCAGAATAAGGAATCTGATTCCTTAAACGTTTCACCACAAGGCGGTAATTCGGGTGAACCAACAGCACACAAGTTCAACAACCCTCGCTGTGGCGGGGGTCTCAAAAACACTCGGTGGCGTGAAGCTTTTCACCGAGGTCAACCTTCAGTTGCAACAGGGGCAATCCCTTGCCGTGATCGGCGAATCGGGATCGGGTAAGTCCACCCTGCTTCATTTAATGGCAGGCTTGGACAAACCTGACACTGGCGAGGTGTATTGGGCAGGCACTGCCATTCACACCCTGAACACCGATCAAATTTCAGCGCGACGACTTCGTCACGTAGGGCTGGTTTTTCAAGCCTACTACCTCATGCCGCATTTGACTGCGCAACAAAACGTTGAACTGCCTTTTCTGTTGGCTGGAGAAGAACCGAATCATGCGCGGTGCTCGCAACTGCTGGATCAGGTGGGAATGAGTCATAAATCCACAAGCTACCCGCGCGAAATGTCTGGCGGAGAACAACAGCGTGTTGCGATTGCGCGTGCACTGGCACTAAACCCGCCATTGATACTTGCAGATGAACCGACTGGCAACCTGGACGAGGACAACGCCGAGCGGGTGTTGCAGGTGTTGCTTGATGCGTGTTCAGCGCAGGGTTGCGCCTTGGTCATGGTTACCCATTCTCCCAAAGCAGCCAGTCACCTGAATCATCGCCTGAATTTGGCCGACCACCATTTGGCCGAAATAAGCAAAATTGACAATGTGGCAGCCCATGCGGCCAACAAGGCCTGAACCATGGTATTGCCCCCAAGCCTGGCTTTAAAGCTGCAACTGTTTGCCGGCGCCTTGCGTGATCAACCAGTGAAATGGCTGATCGCTACCATATCGATTGCAGTCGGTGTGGGGCTGGGTTTTGCCGTGCATCTTATTCACAAGCAGGCGCTTGACCAGTTCAACAACGGGGTACGCCAATTCTCCGGGCAAGCGGACTTGCAGTTGTTACCGCACAGCGCTCTACTGCCCGAGCACACACTTGAGCGGCTTGCCGCGTTGCCCGAAGTGGCTGTGGCCTCCCCGGTAATCGACATCAACATCGCAGTGCAGGGTTTTGACAAACCTGTGCGCTGGCTAGGGTTGGATGTATTCACAGCCGCGGCGGTCACGCCCAACTTGATTGGGCAAAACAGTGATGAAACAAACGACGCCGCGCAACAAGGCGAAATTCCCTTGCTAGGCACAACTTACGTGTTCGTTAGCCCGGCTTTAAAGGAACTGATGCCCAGCGAACAATATACGCTAACCACGCAACACAACAACAGGAGCCAAGCATGGGAGATCGCAGGCACAGTGCCTGCCGCGGGTAGCGGGCAAATTCTTGCCGTGGCCGACATTGCCGCCGTGCAGTGGCGTCTGGGAACTCTGGGGCAAATTTCCCGGATCGATTTAAAACTTCAGGAGGGCGTGACCCCAGCCAGTTTTCAACGGCAATATGGCGACGAGTTTGCTGAATTGGGTCGTCTTGAAACGCCCAGTGAACAAGGCACACGAGGAGCCAGTGTCTCACAAGCCTATCGCGCCAACCTGTCCATTCTGGCGATGGTGGCCCTGCTCACGGGCGGCTTCTTGACTTTCTCGACGCAAATGCTGGCGGTGGCACAACGGTCTCGTCAGTGGGCACTGCTGGCGGCTTTGGGCGCGCGCAGCGGCGCCCTGCGCATTCAAGTGTTGTTTGAATCAATGTGCTGCGGTTTGGTGGGTGGCGTGTTGGGCGTAGGCCTGGGCTGGGGCTTGTCGCTGGCTGTGGTCCGTTATTTGGGTGTTGATCTGGGGGCTGGCTATTTTCAAACTACACAAGGCACGGTGGCCCTGCCCCTTCTGGATACCCTTTTATTTGCGGGATTTGGCGTGGTGGCTACCCTGTTGGGTGGATTATCACCTGCCTTGCAAACCGGCCAAATGGCTTTGCACCAACGACTGCGTGCGGGGACGGAGGAAGCTGGCCTTCAGTTTGCCAACAAAGCGCATTGGGTTGGGTTGCTCCTGTGCGGGGTAGCCGCTGTTTGCTTGTTCATACCACCTTACGGCAATATTCCCGTGGGGGGCTATCTGGCTGTCGCCTTTGGTTTGTTTGGTGGCATCGCCATGATTGGCGTGGTGGTTCGTGCCCTGATCAGACCGCCCACCCAGCTAAGGGAAGTAGCGGATCTTGCCAAATCGCGTCTGGCCAGTACTCCGAATTTACTGGCGGTGGGCCTGTCCGGCGTGGTTGCGAGTTTTGCTTTGGTGGTGGCGATGCATGTGATGATCTACAGCTTTCGCCATTCACTTGACCAATGGCTTACCCAAGTATTGCCCGCCCCGCTGTACGTAAAACTGAACAACGCAAGCATTCCGGTATTTCCGGATGCCTTTCAGAAAAAAGTGGCTGAACTACCTGGTGTAGATTTGGTTGAATTTTGGGGCCAACAGGCCATTGTGCTTGATCCAAAAAGGCCTGCCGTTGAACTGATTGCCCGGCCCATTTCAGTTCAGGCTGCCGCACAGCGCCTGCCCATGACCGGAAATACAATCGATGAGCCCAAAGTCGGCACATTGCCAGTGTGGGTCAGTGAACCCATGACGGATTTGTATGGCCTGCAGGCAGGCAGCACCCTAGAACTGCAACTTGACCAAGGCGTGCGAGTGCCCACCACGGTGATGGGCGTGTGGCGCGATTACACACGCCAACACGGTGCGATTGTTTTACCCAAGGCGGAGTTGCTGGAGCAATTCAATGTGCAGTTCAAAGACACACAAGGCGCCATCTGGCCTCAACAGAATATCCCCGTCAAAGACATGGTTGCTCGAATTGAACAAGCAGCCAATACCTCCCCCATCGCCGAGAAAATAGACTTTGCAGAGCCAGGTGAAATTCGACAACTGAGTCTGGATATTTTTGATCGAAGCTTTGCTGTGACTTACCTGCTTGAAATTGCGGCCGTGGTGATTGGTCTGTTCGGTGTGGGTACCACGTTTTCTGCAATGGCCTTGCAGCGTAAACGGGAATTCGCATTGCTCGGTGCCATGGGTGCTAGCCCCCGCTGGGTCTTGAAACTGATTGCGCGTGAAGCATTGATTGCATCACTGGTGGCCGCTTTGGTCGGGTTGACAATTGGACTGGCCTTTGCGGCCATTCTGATTTTTGTGGTGAACCCGCAATCGTTTCACTGGACCATGGAATGGTTCACGCCTTGGCGAGACCTGTGCCTGATGGTTTCCGTGCTGGTTGCCATGAGCACCGCCACAGTGACGCTGGCTCTGCGAGACAAACTGGGTACTCGCTTGGTCGAGCAATTGAAAGAGGATTGGGCATGAAGCGCCGGGATGTGTTGAAAGTCGGCTTGGGTCTCCCCCTTCTATCCCATGCAGGTATTGCGCTGGCTGAAGCAGGTATGCAGCGCGTGTATGCCCAACCGAATGCAGGCATACCGCCCACCCTGCCCCGAGACCACGGCGCACACCCTGCATTCCGAACCGAGTGGTGGTACTTCACAGGCTGGTTTGAGAGCCCGGAATTGGGCGAACCTTTGGGTGTGCAAATTACATTTTTTCGGTCTGCGCCCAATGTGAATGTGCTGAACCCCAGCGCTTTTTCTCCAAAGCAGTTGTTATTTGCCCATGCTGCGGTGGCTATGCACTCTGCGGGCAAACTTAAACACGACCAAATCATTCGTCGCGCAGGCAGCGGCGGTGCCTCGATTCAAAGTTCAACCCAACAGGTATTGAACATCCAAATGCCTGGCTGGCAATTACAAACCGCGCAAGGCGAGCAGTGGCAATGCAAAATTAACACCCCTCAATTGGCTATCGACTTGCGCATGGAACAAACACAGTTACCGTGGATGCAAGGCCAGGGCGGCTATTCTCAGAAGGGACCTAAACCCGAACAATCGAGCTATTACATCACCATGCCCCACATGCGCAGCAGCGGCACAGTTCGCGTGGAGAACAAAACATTGCCAGTGCAAGGCAGCTTCTGGATGGACCACGAATGGTCAAGCACCGTGCTGGCCCCAAATGCACAAGGTTGGGACTGGGTAGGTTTGCACGGCAGCCGAGGCGAAGCCTTGATGGCATTCCAAATCCGCGATCGCGACAGTAGCAAAGCACCGGTGTGGACTCATGCTGCTCTTCGACATGCAGATGGTAGTGTGCGAAATTTCAGCCAGGTGAAATTTGAGGTGTTGAAACGCTGGAAGTCAACCCGCACTGGCATTGAATACCCTGTCTCCCAAACGCTTGTGCTTGACGACCAGCGCTTTGAACTTCTACCCCTGTTCGATGATCAGGAACTGGACGCGCGAGCCAGCACCGGCACGCTGTATTGGGAAGGCGCGGTGCATGTGAAAAGCGCCAGTGGTTCACCTTGGGGGCGCGGCTACCTGGAAATGACGGGGTATGATCGCCCCATGCAACTCTAAGCCACTTACCACTCACCGAATGAGCAACACCAATAAACTCCAAACCCTGGGTTCCACCCTGGCCTCCTTGGTCAGCCCCCACAAAGCCTGGGCGTTTGCCGCACTGGGTGCCCTTCTGCTGGGCTCGGCCATGTCACTGACCATGCCGCTCATGTTTCGCTGGTTGATCGACAGTGGATTTCTCGCTGGCAAAAACCCCGAGGGATTAAACAGTGCCTTTGGCTATATTTTGTTGCTCGTGTTTGTGCTCGCCATGGCCAGTGCGGTGAGGTTTTATTTGGTCACCACGCTGGGCGAACGTATTTCTGCCGATTTGCGCAACCGTGTGTACAGCCATTTGCTGGTGCAACGACCAGAGTTTTTTGAAACCTTAAAAGTTGGTGAAGTTTTATCTCGCTTGACTGCTGACACCACGCTGATTCAAACCCTGATTGGCAGCAGTTTGTCATTCTTTCTTCGCAACAGTCTGACCACACTGGGTGGCTTGGTGATGCTGCTGCTTACAAGCCCTTTGCTTTCAGGTGCTGTGCTGTTGTTGGTAGTTGTGGTGATGATCCCGGTGGTGATATTGGCACGCAGGGTTCGCAAATTGTCGCGGGCCAGCCAAGACAAACTCGCCGACAGTAGCGCCATTGCTCAGGAAGTTTTGAACCAGATTACCACCGTCCAGGCTTTTAACCAGGAACATGCTGAGGCGTCAAAATTCACCACCTCAAGTGAGCAAACTTACCAAACCGCGCGCAGACGCACCGTGAACCGCTCCGCTTTGTTGTTCGTGGCGATTGGCCTTGCGTTTGCAGGCTTGGTGGTGGTGTTGTGGATGGGCGCAAAGGCAGTAGCCAGCGGTGAAATGAGCGCGGGTGAACTGGCCCAGTTTGTCATGTATGCAGCCTTCGTGGGCGCGGGTTTCGCCGCATTGTCTGAAGTACTCGGAGAATTTCAGCGTGCCGCAGGTGCGGCCGAGCGCCTGGTTGAGTTGCTCAATCTCGACACGACCATTCACAAACATGGCCTTCCACCACCTGAGAAACAGGGCGGCTTTTTGATCGAATTCAGTCATGTTGATTTTGCCTATCCATCAGCGCCAGAAAAATTCATTCTTGAAGATTTCAACTTGAGTATTCAGCGCGGCGAAACGCTTGCCATTGTGGGTCCCTCGGGTGCAGGCAAGTCCACCTTGTTCAGCCTGCTTCTGCGCTGGTACGACGTTAACCAGGGACAAATATTGATCGAAGGCAAGGCCTTGGAAAGCCTTCATCTGGAGCAATGGCGAGCCAATTGCGCCTATGTGGCTCAGGAAGCGGTCATTTTCTCGGGCAGCCTGCAAGACAACGTGAGGTACAGCAAACCCGAGGCCACCGCCGAAGAAGTTGACAGGGCACTGGCCGACGCAGCCGCGACCAATTTTGTCCACCGAATGCCCGAGGGTTTGGACACCAATGTGGGCGAAAAAGGGGTGCGCCTCAGTGGGGGAGAACGCCAACGTGTGTCCATCGCTCGTGCCGTGCTTCGCGACGCTGGTTTGCTTTTGCTGGATGAAGCCACGGCCAGTCTGGATGCAGAAAGCGAACAATTGGTTCAACAAGCAATCGAGAAAAGCCGACATGGCCGAACCACCCTGATCATTGCCCACCGCCTGGCTACCGTAATGGCGGCCGACCGGATTGTTGTGATGAATGAAGGCAAAATTGTGGAGATGGGTACTCACCGGGATTTGATGGCGCGTCAAGGTTTGTATGCCAAACTGGCTTCGCTTCAGTTTATCAATGAGCATGCACAGAAAGTGATGGCCTGAATTTTCGGGGGACTTACCGATTGGCTAGCGCAACAAGGTAAACTTGTCAGACCAACGAACCCCGAAATTCGCAGCGAAATTACCATGCAACAGTACCTCGACTTGATGCAGCACGTGCTGGACCACGGCACCGACAAGATGGACCGCACCGGTACTGGCACGCGGTCCGTGTTTGGTTATCAAATGCGCTTCAATCTGCAAGATGGTTTCCCGATGGTGACCACCAAGAAGCTGCACACCCGCTCAATCATTCATGAGTTGCTGTGGTTCTTGATGGGCGACAGCAATATTCGATATCTGAAAGAGAACGGTGTGAGCATTTGGGACGAGTGGGCCGACGAAAATGGTAACCTGGGCCCAGTGTATGGCGTTCAATGGCGGAGCTGGCCCACGGCTGACGGCCGTCACATCGACCAAATTTCGCAGTTGATGCAGCAAATTAAAAGTAACCCCGATTCCCGCCGCCACATCGTGAGCGCCTGGAACGTGGCTGAAATCAACAACATGAAGCTGCCGCCTTGCCACGCACTGTTTCAGTTTTATGTAGCAGATGGCAAACTGAGCTGCCAGCTGTACCAGCGCAGTGCCGACATTTTCCTGGGTGTGCCTTTCAACATTGCCAGCTATGCCCTGCTCACCCACATGGTTGCGCAACAATGCGACCTTGAAGTTGGCGACTTTGTATGGACAGGCGGTGATTGCCATTTGTACAGCAACCACATGGAGCAAGTGGCCGAGCAGCTTAGCCGCAAGCCCTACCCATTGCCTACACTGCAGATCAAACGCAAACCTGACAGTATTTTCGACTACAAGTTCGAAGATTTCGAAATTCTGAATTACACTTGCCACCCGCACATTAAAGCGCCAGTGGCTGTTTAAAGCATGAAAGTATCCATCGTGGCTGCAGTGGCCCAAAACGGCATTATTGGCATCAACAACAGTTTGCCTTGGCACTTGCCCGAAGACCTTGCATTTTTCAAACAAACCACCTTGGGCCGCCCGGTACTCATGGGTCGAAAAACCTATGAATCCATTAACCGGCCTTTGCCTGGACGCTTGAATGTGGTGCTGTCGAGCAATACACACTGGAAACCTGCCCCCGCCAAAGATGGCACACCACGCAGCGTAATTACCCACCCAGCTACACTACCCGAAGGCAATTCCACTCAAATTGCCACCGCGACGAGCTTGCCCGATGCACTGAAATGGCTCTCCAGCTTTGAACAGGTATTTTTAATAGGTGGAAGTCATTTGTATCAGCAAGCGCTAGAGCAAAACTTGGTTGATGAGCTGATACTCACCGAGATACATCAAAGCTTTGAGGGCGATGCCAAGTTTCCGCAATGGAATCGCGAGCTGTTCAGGGAAGTTGAACGGATTGCCAATACAGCCACGCCGGAACGCGCGTGGGGCTTTGATTTTGTAAAATACGCAAAAGTAGACAATTAATCCGCGAAGAATTGAACCCTGTAAGGGGTTAGAAGGAGTAAACAATGGCACGTACAGTGAACTGCATTAAACTGGGTAAAGAGGCGGAAGGCTTGGATTTTCCTCCTGCACCTGGCGAGTTGGGCAAGAAAATTTTTGAGAATGTATCCAAACAAGCCTGGCAAGACTGGTTGAAACACCAAACCATGTTGGTAAACGAGAACCGCCTGAGCCTGGCGGATGCTCGCGCCCGCAAGTACCTGATGGAACAAATGGAGAAGCACTTCTTTGGTGATGGTGCCGAACAAGCTGCCGGTTATGTGCCGCCCAGCAACTAAACAGTCACCCCACAAACATTACCCCGCACTGCAAATGAGGAAAGGCCCCTAAGCCAAGGGGCTTTTTTTATTGTGCCAGCCGTTGCATACTGAAACTGTCAACCGGAGTTCTCAGCATGACCAGCTTCCAAGACAGCGTGCTGTTTCGCTATTTTTTCTTTCACTGGCTGTTTCGCGATGCCAGTGTAAAAGAGCTGTATCAACGTTCTGCAGCAATCGCTCACAACAAAGCCAACCGGCATCACCTGCTGGCCTATCTACGCCGGTGGATCGCGCTGACATTGATGATGTACTTCGCCGGGATCATGCTGGAACAGTTCAACACGCTGGCCTGCGTGTTTTTTTACACGGTTGCAGCGCTGTGCACCTGCACCATTGCAAAAATTACAGTGGCGTGGATTTTTCTGGGTAAGCACCAGCTATAAACGAACCGCAGCGCCCAACAAAAAGCCCGCAACACATTCAATGAAGCGGGCTGATTTGATCAAGGCAAACGCCTGTTTTCAAACAATCACGGGTCAGTTGTCCGAAGCTTCCTGAGCCACGACTTCCGGGCCTTGGTGGCGAACATCTCGGCCTTTTACCATGTACACGACGTGTTCGGACATGTTTTTGGAGTGATCGCCGATACGCTCAATCGCTTTGGCAATAAACAAGATCTCGATGGAACGGGAAATGGTACGAGGATCTTCCATCATGAAGGTGATCAGTTGACGCAAAATCGCCTTAAACTCATCATCGACTTCGATGTCGGCTTTCACCACCTCCGCTGCAGACACCGCATTGACGCGAGCATAGGAGTCTAATACCTTGCGCAGCATGGCAATCGCATTACTGGCGATTCGATGCAAATCGACCTTGGGCACAAAATGCTTGCCCGCATCAGCAATCATCATGCCCATGCGCGCCACTTTCTCGGCCTCATCACCAATTCGTTCCAGATCACGAATCATTTTAATCGCCACAATTACCGAGCGCAGGTCAACAGCTGCAGGCTGGCGACGGGCCAAAATATGATTGCACAACTCGTCGATCTCTAGTTCGATGTCATTGACTTCTTTTTCGCGACGAATCACGTCTTTGAAAATTTGGGTATCGGCAGCGCCCAATCCCTCGATGGCTGACACGATCTGATTCTCCACCAGGCCGCCCATCTGTAGAACGCGAGTGCGCAGCGACTCCAGTTCGGCGTCGTACTGTTTGGAGGTGTGTTCAGTCATTTGTCTTCCTTAACCGGATAATTGTTGTAACGATGCAATGTGGCACAGGCACATGACAGGAATTTGTCAAACCAACCCGAATCGCTACTTTATTCTGCCATGTTCTGAACAATTATTCAGGTCTTCGTCCCGTCTGTATGCGGGATTAAAGGGTTTTTATGCCGTCTGCTGTTGCGATTAACACCACATCGGCCTTGCGTATCGCGAAAAGTCCGTTCGTCACTACACCTGGCCAGTGGTTGATCTCCTTTTCCATCGCGATTGGGTCAGAAATTTTCAAACCAGCCACATCCAGAATCACATTGCCATTGTCCGTAACAAAACCCTCGCGCAGCCTCACCTGCCCACCCAGAGCGGCTAGCTTTCGTGCAATTGCGTTGCGAGCCATGGGCAGGACTTCCACAGGTAATGGGAAAGCCCCCAATACCTCGACCAGTTTGGATTGATCCGCGATACATACAAATTTGTCCGAAATGTCCGCGACAATTTTCTCTCGGGTGTTGGCACCGCCACCCCCTTTAATCAGACAGTTCGCTGGGTCTACTTCATCCGCACCGTCGACATAAACCGACAGGCTTTCTACATCGTTCATATCAACGATGGGCACACCTATTTCACGCAGCTTTTTCTCAGACCGCACTGAAGACGAGACTGCCCCTTTCAATTCAATACCCGACTCCGCCAAGGCATCAATAAAACAATCCACAGTGGACCCTGTACCTACCCCCAGGACCGTGCCGGGTTGAACATAGGCGAGTGCGGCCTTGGCCACCATTTTCTTAAGCGTTAAAGCATCCATGAGGGTTTTGATATTCCTGAGCGACAATGATTGATTGAGCCGAAGCGCATTCTTGTATTTTACTGGCAGAAGGAAGGCACAAATGGAAAAACCAACTGCACGCAGTTGGTTTTTCGGAGCGTTGAAGCAAAAGTAAAGCGCTTACTTCTTTTTCTGGGCTGGCAAGTCAGTGCACACGCCTTTATAAACTTCTGCGGCCATACCGACGCTTTCACACAAGGTGGGGTGTGGGTGAATGGTTTTACCGATGTCGACCGCATCAGCACCCATTTCAACAGCAAGACACACCTCACCGATCAAGTCACCCGCATTCATACCCACAATACCGCCACCCACTACCCGCTTGGTATCCTCATCAAACAACAATTTGGTGAAGCCATCGTCGGCGTTGTTGGCTATGGCACGACCTGAGGCAGCCCAAGGGAATACTGCCTTGCCCACTTTAATACCTTGGTCTTTGGCCTGGTCCTCGGTTAATCCAACCCAAGCGACCTCGGGGTGCGTATAGGCCACACTCGGAATAACCCGAGCATCGAAGAACGCTTTTTCATCCGCAGCAGCCTCGGCAGCCACGTGGGCCTCGTGCACTGCCTTGTGTGCAAGCATGGGTTGGCCTACCACATCACCGATTGCGAAAATATGAGGTACGTTGGTCCGCATTTGCTTGTCCACTGGGATGAAGCCGCGTTCGGTGACCGCAACACCCGCTTTCTCGGCGCCAATTTTCTTGCCGTTGGGTGTACGGCCCACCGAAACCAACACCATGTCATAAAGCTGGGGCTCTTTCGGGGCCTGTTCGCCTTCGAATGTCACCAGAATGCCCTTTTTCGTGGCCTCTACGCCCACGGTTTTGGTTTTCAACATAATGTTGTCAAACCGTGGCGCATTGCGCTTTTGCCAGACTTTCACCAAATCGCGATCGGCCCCTTGCATCAAGCCATCCAGCATTTCAACCACATCCAAACGGGCACCCAAGGCCGAGTACACCGTGGCCATTTCAAGACCAATGATGCCTCCGCCTATGATCAGCATGCGCTTGGGAACAAAGGGCAATTCAAGCGCACCAGTCGAATCCACAATGCGAGGGTCTTCAGGAATAAAAGGCAAATGCACCGGTTGTGAACCTGCGGCAATAATTGCCTTGTTGAACTGAATCACTTGCTTGCTGCCATCGGCCAATGCCACCTCAAGGTGATTGGCACTTAGAAAGCTGCCCACGCCTTGTACGGTTTTGACCTTGCGGCCTTTGGCCATGCCAGCCAAACCACCAGTGAGCTTGCCAACCACGCTGGCTTTGTGTGCGCGTAATTTATCAAGATCAATTTCAGGCCTGGCAAATGCAATGCCGTGCTCGCCCATGTGCTGTGCCTCCTCCAGCACTTGCGCGGTGTGCAAGAGTGCTTTGGAAGGAATACAACCCACGTTCAAACACACCCCCCCCAGGGTGCTATACCTTTCAACCAGAATGGTATTCATGCCAAGGTCGGCACTTCGGAAGGCTGCGGAATAACCACCGGGGCCCGCACCCAACACCAGCACATCGCAAGTGTGGTCAATCTGACCACTGTAACTGCTGGCTGGGCCTGCAGTTGCAACTGGTGCGCTTGGTACGGGTGCAGCAGCCGGTTGGGGCGCCGCTGCAACTGCTGGTTTTGACTCAGCAGCCTCACCTGCACCACTGATTTCACAAATCTCGCTGCCCTTCGAGACCTTGTCGCCAACCTTCACCAAAAGCTTGGTCACAACGCCATCATCGGATGCGGGAATTTCCATGCTGGCCTTGTCGGACTCCACCGTGATCAAAGACTGCTCCTTGCTCACTTTGTCGCCCACTTTGACCAACACTTCAATAATTTCTACGGAATCAAAATCACCGATATCAGGAACGATCAGTTTCATATGTTCATCCCCTTACAACAGCACTTTGCGCATGTCGGCCAAAACGCCGGCAAGCTCTGTGGTGAACCGGGCAGCCATGGCGCCATCAATTACGCGGTGGTCGTAACTCAGGCTAAGAGGCAACATCAGGCGGGGCTCAAATTCCTTGCCATTCCAAACCGGTTTCATGGCCGATTTGGACAAGCCCAAAATAGCCACCTCAGGCGCATTAATAATCGGCGTGAACATGGTTCCACCCACACCACCCAATGAAGAAATAGTGAATGTGGCACCCTGCATATCAGCGCCTTTCAGCTTGCCGTCGCGGGCTTGGGCAGACAATTCACCGAGCTCATTGGCAATCTGTGCAAAGCCTTTTTGATCCACACCCTTGATAACCGGTACCACCAAACCGTTTGGCGTGTCGGCCGCAAAACCAATATTCCAGTATTTCTTCACAATCAATTTGTCGCCAGCTTCACTCAGCGACGCATTGAAGGCCGGGTACTTTTTCAGAACTGCAACACAAGCCTTCATCACGAAAGCCAACATGGTCAGCTTAACGCCTTGCTTGGCCAGTGCAGCATTGGTGTCTTTGCGGAATTGCTCCAGATCAGTGATGTCAGCCTCATCAAACTGCGTCACGTGCGGAATCATGACCCAGTTGCGGTGCAGGTTCGGACCAGACAACTTCTTGATGCGTGAAAGTTCCTGCTCTTCAATTTCACCGAACTTGGTGAAATCCACTTTTGGCCAGGGCAACAAATCGAGGCCCACACCACTGCCGCCTTTTGCTGCGCCAGCAGAGGCAGAACCCACTCCGGCAACAGCCGCCTTCACGAAGTTACGGACATCGTCGGGCGTGATTCGCCCTTTCGGACCGGTGCCTTGCACAGCGGTCAAGTTCACACCCAATTCTCGTGCAAATTTCCGAACTGACGGGCTTGCGTGCGGCGCGTTCACAGAGGTTGCGGTTGGGCTGTGTGGCTCAGAAGTGGCTGGTGCCGAAGCCATCACCGGCGCAGGTGCAGAACTGACCACAGGTGCAACTGCAACCGGCTTGGGTGCTTCATTCTTGGGTTCTTCGGCTTTGGGTGCTTCTTCTGCCTTCAGCGTCGAAGTGGCTGCCCCGCCTGAAGCTGGTTCCAGAATCAGCATCAGGCTGCCTTCTTTCACCTTGTCACCAATGTTCACCTTCATTTCTTTGACAACACCTGCCTGCGGGCATGGAATTTCCATACTGGCTTTGTCAGATTCAACGGTGATGATGGATTGCTCCGCCGCCACGGTATCACCGGCCTTCACCAACACTTCAATCACTTCCACCCCGTCAAAATCGCCGATGTCGGGTACCTTGATTTCGATTGTCATGACTATCGTCCTTTTTATGCGTAGGCTGGATTTGGCTTGTTGGGGTTAATGCCGTATTTCTTGATTGCTTCACCCACGGTGCTCAGTGGAATGTCACCCTGATCAGCCAAAGCCTTCAGCGCCGCAACCGTCACGAAATAACGGTTCACCTCAAAATGCTCACGCAATTTGGAGCGGAAATCGGAACGGCCAAAACCATCGGTACCCAGCACTTTGTATTCACGGCCTTTGGGCACGAAGGGTCGAATTTGGTCAGCAAACAACTTCATGTAGTCGGTTGACGCCACAATTGGGCCTTCGGTTTTGGTCAACATTTTTTCAACATAACTTTGTTTGGATTTCTTCTCTGGATGCAGCATGTTTTCACGTTCAACATCCAGACCTTCACGGCGCAGTTCGGTAAAGCTGGTCACAGACCAAACATCGGCTGCGATACCCCAGTCATTTTCAAGCAACTCGGCCGCTTCCAGTGATTCACGCAAAATAGTGCCTGAGCCCAGCAATTGAACACGCTTCTTGCCAGCCTTTTTCAACGCCGACTCACGGCACACATACATGCCTTTCAAGATCCCTTCTTCGGTGCCCTTCTTCAGGCCTGGCTGAGCATAGTTCTCGTTCATCACGGTGAGGTAATAGAACACGTTTTCCTGATCTTCCACCATGCGTTTCAAGCCATGCTGAATGATCACCGCCAGCTCATGGGCAAAAGTGGGGTCATAACTGACACAGTTTGGAATGGTTGAAGACAGAATATGACTGTGCCCGTCTTCATGCTGCAAACCCTCACCATTCAATGTGGTGCGTCCTGCTGTACCACCCAAAAGGAAACCACGCGCCTGCATGTCGCCCGCAGCCCAGGCCAAATCGCCCACACGCTGGAAACCAAACATGGAGTAGTAAATGTAGAACGGAATCATCACGCGGTTGTTCGTGGAATACGAGGTGGCAGCAGCAATCCAGGAACTGAATGCGCCTGCTTCGTTAATGCCCTCTTCCAGAATTTGGCCTGCTTTGTCTTCCCGGTAGTACATCACCTGGTCTTTGTCGACAGGCTCGTACAACTGGCCTTGTGACGAATAAATACCCAACTGGCGGAACATGCCTTCCATACCAAACGTGCGGGCCTCGTCGGGGACAATTGGCACAATACGCTGACCGATTTCCTTGTCGCGCACCAGTGCAGTCAATACGCGCACAAATGCCTGGGTGGTCGAAATTTCACGACCTTCCTTGGTGGGTTCCAGCACGGCTTCGAATGCATCCAGGCCAGGCACTTTCAGTTTTTCATCAGCCTCGCGACGGCGCTTGGGCAGATAACCCCCCAAGGCATGACGACGTTCATGCAGGTACTTGATTTCTGGCGCATCGTCGGCAGGTTTGTAGAAAGGCACGTCTTCGATAATGTCGTCGGACACTGGAATATTGAAGCGATCGCGGAATTCCTTGATCGATTGAATGTCCAGTTTCTTTTGCTGGTGAGTGGTGTTTTTGCCCTGACCCACTTTGCCCATGCCGAAACCCTTCACGGTTTTGGCCAGAATGACAGTCGGCTGACCTTCATGTTTCATGGCGGCGTCGTAGGCGGCGTAAACCTTGTGCGGGTCGTGACCACCGCGGTTTAAGCGCCAGATGTCTTCGTCGGTCATGCGGGCAACCATTTCGAGCAACTTGGGGTGCTTGCCGAAGAAGTTCTTGCGCACGTAGGCGCCGTCGTTGGCTTTGCAGTTCTGGTATTCGCCATCCACCATTTCGTTCATGACTTTGCGCATCAAGCCATCTTTGTCGCGGGCCAACAATTCGTCCCAGTAGCCGCCCCAAATGACTTTGAGCACATTCCAGCCTGAGCCGCGGAATTCACCCTCCAGTTCCTGAATGATCTTGCCATTGCCGCGCACCGGGCCATCCAGGCGCTGCAAGTTACAGTTCACCACGAACACCAGGTTGTCCAGCTTTTCACGTGCGGCCATGCCGATCGCGCCCAGCGATTCAGGTTCGTCCATTTCGCCGTCGCCACAGAACACCCACACTTTTCGCTTGGAGGTATCGCAAATGCCGCGAGCATGAAGATACTTCAGGAAACGGGCCTGATAAATACCCATGAGCGGGCCAAGACCCATCGACACCGTCGGGAACTGCCAGAAATCAGGCATCAATTTCGGGTGCGGATAGCTGGAAAGGCCCTTGCCATCGACTTCCTGACGGAAGTTGTTTAACTGCTCCTCAGTCAAACGACCTTCCAGAAAAGCGCGAGCATAAATACCGGGTGACACATGCCCCTGGAGGTACAACAGATCGCCACCGTGGTTTTCATTCTCAGCATGCCAAAAATGATTGAAACCAACACCAAGCATGGTTGCCAGTGAAGCAAAGGAGGCAATGTGACCACCGAGATCACCGCCATCGGGTGGGCTTTTCTTGTTGGCGCGCACCACCATGGCCATGGCATTCCATCGCATCCATGAACGAAGACGTTCTTCGTATTCCATATTGCCCGGGCAACGTGTTTCAAGATGTACCGGAATGGTGTTCACGTATTCAGTATTGGCCGAGAAAGGAATAAACGCACCACTCAGGCGCGCTTTGGCAATCAGTTGTTCAAGCAAGTAATGCGCGCGCTCTGGGCCTTCACGCTCCAGCACGGCCTCTAGGGCATCAAGCCATTCTTGGGTTTCTTGGAAATCGGGATCGTCCGATCCGGGGAAATTGAGTTGCGCTGACATTGCTTCCTCCTTGGGTCTCTGGGTTCTTTTGCAGAAACACGAGCTTTTGGCTGTATTTCCTGTTGATATTAGAGTATCACACCTAATTTAAAAAGTTTCAAATTATGATTTGAGTTTTCATATTATGGAATATCTAAGGATTTTCCCGAATCACCCTGAATCCATTTCCCTCATAGGGCTGCTTGTTTGTACACTTCAGACATCTTCAGAAATTCGAGACAAAGTCGACCGTGCGCCTCAGCGATCAACCCCGTACAAGCCCTCTGGTTTGGGCCACCCCGCTGGTGGGCATTATTCTGTTTTTGCTCGCGATGGGCGCTTTCTTCTATACCCTTCACTCGGAAGATCAGAATCAGACGCAATTGCGCGTCATTCGTGATGTGGAACTGGCCCGGCAAACCATTCGTACCCGCTTGCTGGCCTCGCAAGAACGCCTGAACCAGATTGCTCGCGGGTTTGAGCAGAACAGCACCGATGTGGAAGGTTTCCGCTTTTCAGCCCAAGCGCTGCTCAATGAATTTCAGGAGATCAGCAGCATTCTGATCATTGATGAAGAAAGACGGGTGACCAATTTGGCGTTGCCCAGTTTGCGCTCATCCGAAGTACTCCACCCCCTTTACCAAACCATTGAAGATGCCGAAAGTTATTGGGCATTCAACACGGCCAGGGAAACCCGATTGCCAGTTTTTTCAAGACCGTTTCTTGACCCGTCCGGAAAGGTATTCATCGAAGTACACAGTCCAATTTTCAGCAAAGGGGACTTCATCGGCACAGTGGCCGCAACCATCCCATTGGGTTCGCTGCTGAACGATGCAGTACCCGAGTCCTTTGTTCAGCTTTACCTGGTCAGTATTGTGGACGGGGGCGGCAACCCGGTCGCGTCCAATGTCAGTCGATCGATCGACAATGCAAAGTTGAGTCACGAAGTTCCGCTGGACCCGCCCGGTCATGGCCTGAAACTTCGTGCCGTGCTTTACAAGACCAACACAGAGTTGTTTTCCAACATGCTTGCATGGGCGGTGTTTGGACTTTCCCTGGTGATCGTGTGGAGTTTTATCTTGTTGTTTCGACATGCGAAACTTCGCAGTCAAGCTGAGAAGCGTTTGCTGGCCGAAACCAAGTTTCGACGGGCGATGGAGGACTCTGTAGTTACCGGTATGCGGGCCATCGACATGCAGGGTCGCATTACCTATGTAAACCCTGCTTTTTGCCGAATGACTGGCTACAAGGAAACAGAGCTGGTTGGTATGGCCCCACCCTTTCCGTATTGGCCTGACCGATCCTATGAAGAACAGCAAACCAACCTGGATTTGATTTTGTCAGGCAATGCGCCACAAAAAGGCATTGAAGTACAGGTTCGCAGACGGGACGGCAGCGTGTTTGACGCACGCATGTATGTGTCACCCCTGGTCGACAGTGAAGGCCAGCAAAGCGGCTGGATGACTTCGATGACTGACATTACCGAGCCGCGTCGAATTCGCGACGAACTGGCGGCGGCCCATCGGCGATTTGTTCGCATCCTTGAGGAACTGGATGCTGCCGTGTGTGTGCAAGGCCCAGACGCCGGCGCTGACGAGTATATTTTTGTGAACAGGCTACATCGCGAGTGGTTTGGCACGGCCACACCACCCCGAATGTCGAAAAACCGTCGGAACCGGATCAATTTGTATGAACCTTTTGAATGGCTCAACCCGGTCTCTCAGCGTTGGTATGAGGTTCGGAGGCGATCCATTTCATGGGTCGATGGCGCAACCGTGGTGATGCAAGTGGCCACAGACATTTCTTCACGCAAGGAGGCCGAAGAGATGTCGCGACAGCAACAGGAAAAGTTGCAGTTCACTTCCCGATTGATCACCTTGGGCGAATTGGCCTCCTCGTTGGCCCACGAAATTAATCAGCCACTGGCCGCGATTTCCAACTACAACATGGGCAGCGTGACCCGACTCAGAGCCGGAAAAGTGAGCCCCGAAGACTTGCTGCCTGTCCTTGAAAAAGTAAATGTACAGGCACAGCGCGCGGGCGATGTGATTCGTCGAATTCGCGAATTCGTCAAACAGCAGGAACCCAAACGCGGTCCCTGCCCCATTGGCAAGATCATTGAAGACGCGATCAGCTTTTCCCGCCTTGAGGCCAAGCACCAGTCTGCCCGCATTGAGATGAACCTGCCCAATGCACTGATGTCGGTAGTAGCCGATCCGGTGTTGATTGAGCAAGTGCTGATGAACCTGATCAAAAATGGCCTTGAAGCGATGAGCCACTTGCAGCCTGAGCAAAAATTGATCGAAATTCAGGTCGGTCAATCGGCTCAGTTCGCCCTGATTGAAGTTCGGGATCATGGCGTGGGGGTGCCCGAAGACATCCGTCAAAGGTTGTTTGAGTCGTTTTTCACCACCAAATCCGATGGAATGGGTATGGGCCTGAACATCTGTCGTACTATTATTGAGTATCATCAAGGCCAATTGTGGGTAGAACCCGCGCAAGGCCAGGGCAGTGTCTTCAAGTTCACGCTGCCATTGGCCGAAGACTCGGTGCTTGCGCACGTCAACCCACCTGTTATGGAATAAAGCCAATGCTCCACACTCAGCCACGCCCCACCGATATGCAAGAAACCGTGTTCATCGTGGATGACGATGAGGCGGTACGGGATTCTCTTCAATGGCTAATTGAAACCGAGGGCTATCAGGTGAAAACCTATGAAGACCCAGAATTGTTTCTGGAGCAACTGATGTGGCCCCTCCCGTGTGTATTGTTGCTGGACATTCGCATGCCCAAACTCTCGGGCCTCGAGGTTCAAAAAACACTGAACGAACGTGGCATACCCATTCCCATTGTATTTATCACTGGTCATGGCGATGTCACACTGGCTGTGGAAACGATGAAAAATGGTGCAGTTGATTTCCTCGAGAAGCCATTCGATGAAGGCAAAATCAAAGACCTTATCCACCAGCACATGCAACTGGCCCACGAGCTTGCCCAAAACGCCAAGCTCGATGAGCAGATCAACAAACTCTATTCCAAATTGACCACACGTGAATTGCAGGTGCTGGAGCAGATTGTATCGGGCCGGCTGAACAAGCAAATTGCTGATGATCTGAACATCAGTATCAAAACTGTGGAAGCGCACCGCGCCAACATCATGGACAAGTTGCAGGTGACCACTGTGGCGGATTTGTTGAAAATCGCCTTGCGCAAATCACCGGAACTGGCACAACCCTGAACACCACCAACGAGGCCCGCCAGATACCTTTGCTGGGCCTCGTTCAATTGAACCATTTCAAATTTTCGAACTCATTTAATCATGTCTGCACAAATCATCAGCGGAACCGAATTGGCCGCCTCCATTCGAGAAACCATTGCCCAGCGCGCTGCTGAATTGACAGCCCTTGGCCACCAGCCCGGTTTGGCGGTAGTGCTCGTGGGCGAAGACCCGGCATCGCAGGTTTACGTGCGCAACAAGGTATCAGCCTGTGAAAAAGCCGGCTTCAAATCGGTGATGCACCGCATGCCGGAAAACACCAGCCAGGACGCGCTGGTCGGTCTGGTCGAACAACTGAATGATGACCCCACCATTCACGGTATTTTGGTGCAATTGCCCTTGCCAAAACACCTGGACTCCCATCTGGTCATTGAATCCATCAGTGCAGAGAAAGATGTCGATGGTTTTCACGTCAGCAATGCTGGTTTGTTGATGACTGGCAAACCACTGTTTCGCCCCTGCACACCCTATGGTGTCATGAAGATGCTTGAGCTGACAGGAATCGAATTGCGAGGTGCGGAGGCGGTTGTAATCGGTGCCAGCAATATCGTGGGTAAACCACAGGCGATGTTGTTGCTTCAGCAAGGCGCCACTGTAACCTTGTGCAACAGCAAAACCAAGGACCTGAAATCACATTGCCAACGCGCGGACGTCCTTGTCGTTGCGGTGGGTCGCCCCAATATGATTACCGGCGACATGATCAAACCGGGTGCTGTCGTGATCGATGTCGGCATCAACCGTTTGCCGGATGGCAAACTGTGCGGCGATGTTGATTTTGATTCGGCCAAGGACGTGGCTGGCTGGATTACGCCAGTGCCCGGCGGTGTTGGCCCCATGACCATCACCATGCTGTTGCAAAACACAATTGAAGCGGTAGAACGCAGCATTTAACAGCGACGTTCAAGTATTTTTTGTAGGACCCCAAGACCATGAGCATGAAAATGGACACGAACAATCCCTTACTCGACTTTTCCGGACTGCCCCGTTTTTCGGACATCAAGACTGAGCACGTGGAACCCGCCATTGACACCTTGCTCGCCGCTGCGAAAAAGCAGCTGGAGATTACAGCCAACACCTCGCCAGAGAAAGCCACTTGGGACGAAACTTTGCTGCCACTCGACATCGCCTGCGAACAACTGAGCCGCGCTTGGGGTGTGGTGGGGCACTTGCATTCGGTGGCTGACACGGAAGAACTTCGCGCAGCCTACAATGCCTGCCTGCCTAAAACCACCGAGTTCTGGACCATGGTTGGGCAAGATGAGCGCCTGTACGCCATTTACAAAGCCATTGAACAGAGTGATGCGGCCCAACAATTCACGCCGGCACGCCTAAAGGTGCTGGCCAATTCCATTCGTGGTTTCAAACTGGGCGGGGCTGAGCTGCCCGCTGACCAAAAACCACGTTACGCGGAAATTCAGGATCGTCAGGCCGCCATAACGGCAAAGTTTTCCGAGAATGTGCTGGACGCCACCAATGCCTTTGAGTTGATCGTGACCGACAAAGCTGATTTGGCAGGCATTCCTGAATATGCAGTGCACGCGGCCGAGGAACTTGCAAAATCGGAAGGCAAAACAGGCTATAAATTTACCCTTCAATTTCCATCTTACTTTCCTGTGCTGCAATACGCCGAGAAACGCGAGTTGCGTGAGACGCTTTATGAGGCCTATGCCAAACGCGCATCCGAATTTGGCCCAACCGAACTTGACAACACTGCCCTGATTCGCGAACTGCTACAACTTCGCCTTGAGGAAGCCCAAATGTTGGGTTACCGTAATTTCGGTGAACTGAGCCTGGTCCCAAAAATGGCCAACACGCCCGATGAAGTGGTCAACTTCCTGCGTGAACTGGCCACCAAAGCGAAACCATTCGCGGTACGCGACCTGGAAGAGATCAAGGAGTTCGCCAAAACAGAACTTGGGCTGGACGATCTTCAAAGCTGGGACATGAGCTATGCCTCTGAAAAACTGAAAGAAAAGAAATACGCTTTCAGTGATCTGGAGGTGCGCCAATACTTTCAGGAGGACCGTGTGTTGGACGGCCTGTTCAAGCTGACAGAAAAATTGTTCAGTGTCCAAATCGTCAAAGCCCATGCCGACACCTGGCATCCTGATGTGCGCTTCTTCGAAGTGCAGAAGGAAGGCAAAGCCATTGCGCATTTCTATCTGGACCCCTACGCAAGGGCCAGCAAACGCTCTGGCGCCTGGATGGACGATGCCCGAGGCCGCAAGCGCACCGAGCAAGGTGTGCAAACACCCGTGGCCTATCTCACCTGTAACTACACCAAACCGGCGGCCGGAAAAGCAGCGCAATTGTCACATGATGATGTGCAAACCCTGTTCCATGAATTCGGACACGGCACTCACCACATGCTGACCCGCGTGGATGAACTGGACGTAGCCGGCATCAACGGCGTGGAATGGGATGCGGTGGAATTGCCCTCTCAATTCATGGAAAACTTTGCCTGGGAATGGAGTGTGGTTGAATCGCTCACCGCACATGAAACCACAGGCGAACCCATGCCCAAGGCCCTGTTTGACAAAATGGTAGCCGCAAAGAATTTCCAGAGCGGTCTGCAAACACTACGTCAAATCGAGTTCTCGCTGTTTGACATGCTTGTTCACACTGAATTTGACCCACATGGTGAAGCAAACATTCTTGACCTTTTAGGCCAGGTGCGCAAAGAAGTGGCTGTGCTGGTTCCGCCAGCCTACAACCGCTTCCCGAATTCGTTCAGCCATATCTTTGCTGGTGGTTACGCAGCTGGTTACTACAGCTACAAGTGGGCGGAAGTATTGTCTGCGGATGCGTTTGCCATGTTCGAAGAAAACGGTGTGGTCAGCCCTGAAACCGGCAAAAAATTTCTGGAAGAAATTTTGTCGGTGGGCGGTAGCCGCCCTGCTGCTGAATCGTTCAAGGCTTTCCGAGGCCGAGAGCCTAGCATCGACGCCCTGCTTCGCCACACAGGCATGGTCGATCAAAGGCAGGCCGCTTGATGGTTGATCAATTGTTTGACAAGGCTGCCAGTATTCGATTGGCCACCTGGAACGTGAACTCGCTCAAGGTGCGCCTGCCACATTTGCTTCAATGGCTTGAGAGCAATCCGGTCGACCTTCTAGGTCTGCAAGAACTGAAACTGACCGACGACAATTTTCCCGTGGCTGAACTGGAGGCTGCGGGTTACGGGGCTGTATTTGCCGGACAGAAAACCTACAACGGTGTGGCCATTCTGTACAAAAAAGCCACCATGCCGGAACCGGTTGATGTTCAGGTCAACCTGCCAAGCTTCCCTGATGAGCAAAAGCGCGTAATTGCCGCTTCGTTCGGAGATCTGCGTTTCATTAGCGCTTATGTGGTGAACGGCTCGGAGGTGGGCTCGGACAAGTTTGAGTACAAGAAAGCCTGGCTTGATGCCTTACTGAAAGACTGCGAGGCTTGGTTGGCCCGATATCCCAAACTAGCGCTGGTAGGTGATTACAACATCGCGCCCGATGATCGTGATGTGCATGATCCCAAGGCTTGGGCTGGCCAAGTGCTGTGCTCGGAGGATGAGCGCACTCGCTTCAATACACTGCTGGGCTTAGGTCTGGTTGATAGTTTCAGGCTGTTTGAGCAGCCCGAGAAAACCTTTTCCTGGTGGGATTACCGCATGCTGGGTTTTCAAAAAAACAAAGGGCTGCGAATTGACCATGTTTTACTTTCAAAGCCTTTGGCCGAACGTTGCACAGCCAGTTTGATTGACCGCACTCCCCGCAAGTGGGAGAAACCTTCGGATCACGCTCCTGCAGTTGCAACCCTTTCACAATAGACCCCCTGCAAAAAGGGGGAACACAGGCTTAAAACAGGCGATTTACCCCTCTAATTAGGCAATTAGTATGGGGTAGCCGATGCGATGATTGAAGCTGTTCATCACCTTCACCATTGCATCACACCATGAACCTAAAGACTCTGCCCCTTTCAAAACAGATCAGCTTTACCAGCGCCGCCTTGGTGGCATTGATTGTATTGAGCCTGGTCGGCATTACGGCTGCTTACACGTTCAACGCGGCCACGGCCCGAACCGAGCGAATGGTCTCCACGCAAGCCGAGGGCTTGAGGCAAACCATGGAAATTGCCTACAAGTTGTCTGAAAGTTCGGTCACACAGTTGGCAGACCTGTTTGAGGGTCAGTTCAAAGGCGAGTTGATCGTAGACCCCAGTCAAATGATTTCGATTACGCCCGAAATCGAAGGTCCCATGGTGACACTGGATTCAAACTTCATCACCGGCAACTTCGGGGTCGTTGATAACTTCACTCAAATGACCGGTGGTATCGCGACCGTGTTTGTTCGCACAGGTGATGATTATTTGCGAATTTCAACCAGCCTGAAAAAAGAAAATGGTGAACGCGCGGTGGGTACCAAGCTCGATCGCAGCCACCCAAGCTATGCCAAGATAATTAAAGGCGAAACCTACGTAGGTGAGGCACTGCTGTTTGGCAAGCGTTATATGTCGAAGTACTTGCCAATAAAAAGCACTGACGGCCAACATGATCTGGTGCTTTACATTGGGTTTGACATGACCAACCTGTTTGCTGACGTTCAAAATGCGGTGTTGAGCACACGCATTGGTGAAACCGGCATTCCCTATGTGTTGTACACCGCAGGTGCCAATGCAGGCAAAGTGATGATTCACTCGCAATTCAAAGGTGATGAGTTCAAAGAGCTGGCCGCCAAAGAATCTGACCTTCAGGGCCTGCTCGACAAAATGACCAAAGAAGACAGCGGCATTACCCAAATTAGCTGGACCAATCCGATATCGGGTGAAAACCGCACCGAGTTTGTTGCATTCACCAAGGTACCTCAGTGGGGCGGTGCGGCCATTGTTGCACCGGCGCTTACTTCGGAGATGTTCAGCACGATTTACGCCATGTCGGGCATGATGGTGATCATGGGTCTGATTGCTTCCGCCGTGATCGCGTTTGCCTTGTTCTGGGTCACCAGCCGCCTGACCAGCTCAACCAAGGTTCTCACAGCCTTGGCATTGAAACTGGGTAACGGCGACATGACTGCACGTGCGGATGATGAAGTGACCAACGGCAACGTGTCGACCAAAAACGAAATTAGCCTTCTGGCCCGCAGCATGAACCGCATGGCCGAAAGCATGGAACAAGCCTTGGGCGCTGTAAAACGCAGCACCGACCAGGTTCAAGAGGCCTCAGAGGATCTGGTACAAACCAGCGAGGAACTCAGCAAGGGTGCGGCTTCCGGCAGCGATGCTGCTTCAGGCATGGCCGCTGCGGTTGAGGAAATGTCTTCCTCGATTTCCAGCGTGGGTGAATCCGCCACTGAAGCCAAGGACGTCAGCAATAAGGCGCGTCAACTGGCAGACGACGGTTTGGGTGCGATCAATTCCGCCACACAACAAATGCACAAAATTTCTGAAAATGTACAAGGTACCGCCAGCGTTATTCAACAGTTGGGCGAACAATCCAGAGAAATTTCAGAGATCGCCCTGATCATTAAAGGGATCGCAGAGCAAACCAACTTGCTGGCCTTGAATGCTGCCATCGAAGCGGCTCGCGCGGGGGAACAGGGACGAGGCTTCTCGGTGGTGGCGGATGAAGTGCGCAAGCTGGCTGAACGCACCCGCAAGTCGACCGATGATATTCACGGCATGATTGAAGCCATTCAAAACAGCTCTGGCGTGGCAGTCAATAATATGGACATGGCAGTGGAAAGCGTGAAAAAAGGTGTTGAGCTTGTAGACCGCGCCGGTCAGGCCATGAACCAGATCACGGCAGATTCCTCGGCCGTGGCCCATTCGGTTGAAAACATTCATGCGGCCCTACTGGAGCAAAACCAGGCATCGGAAAGTATTGGGCAACAAGTGGAAGTTGTGGCCCAATTGTCGGAAGGCAATCTGGACATGGCCCGCCGTGCAGCCAATGCCGTGTCAGGCCTGAAAGGCGTGGCAACAGACCTGTCCAACATCCTGAAAAAGTTTCAGGTCAAGAATATGTAAGTGGAACACCAACCCGCAAAAAAGCCTCTGCATGCAGAGGCTTTTTTGTTTTGACCATTCTTGAATTATTAATCGATGTCCTTCACATCAATATTCAAATCCTGAATTTTCCGGGTGATGGTGTTGCGCCCTATTCCCAAGCGTTGAGCTGCCTCAATCCGTTTTCCATGAGTCGCTTTCAAAGCGGCTTGAATCATGGTGGTTTCAAACTGCGCAGTCAATGTGTCCATCACATCTGGCTGACCGCTGTCCAAGGCTTTTTCGGCCTCAATGAACAGAAGCTCCAGCCAACTTGCGCTGCCCACCGGCACTGGCGGATTCGAAAACACTTCGCCCACGGCAGTATCAACAGGATACTTGCCTGCCGACATACCCGAGTTGGTCTGTAAACCTAGGGGGGCGGTACCAGGAGATACCGGGACACTCTCTGGCAACCACAAATTGGGGCTTGGCGAATTGACCGATGATTTTTCCTGCGCGGTTGCACTACCACTTTGAAACGCCTTGAGCTCTGGAGGCAAATCACGCGCCTCCACCAGTTGGGCAGGTGCCATTACGGTGATCCAGCGGCACACGTTCTCAAGCTGACGCACATTACCCGGAAACGGAAATTCGCTGATGATGCGAATTGCAGATTCGGACAGGCGTTTGGTCTCGGTACCCAGCTCTCGGGCTGATACATTCAAAAAATGCTTTGCAAGAATGGGAATGTCTTCCTGCCGTTCTCTCAACGGTGGAAGACGCAGACGAATCACGTTCAAACGGTGATATAAATCTTCGCGGAACATGCCCAACTTCACGCGCTCATCCAGATTTTGGTGCGTGGCTGCTATTACCCGAACATTGGCCTTGATGGGCTGTTGCCCGCCAACACGGTAGAAATGCCCGTCCGACAAAACCCTCAACAGGCGGGTTTGCAATTCGGCAGGCATGTCTCCGATTTCATCCAGAAAAAGAGTGCCACCCTCAGCCTGCTCGAACCTGCCTTGACGCTGGGCCTGGGCACCTGTGAACGAGCCACGCTCATGGCCAAACAACTCAGATTCAAGCAAGTCTTTGGGAATGGCGGCAGTATTCAGTGCAATGAATGGTTTTGAGGCTCGCGGGCTGTGTCGGTGCAAAGCACGAGCGACCAGTTCTTTGCCGGCCCCGCTTTCACCAGTAATCAAAACAGTGACATTGGACTGCGACAGGCGACCGATTGCACGAAATACTTCCTGCATGGCTGGAGCCTGACCCAGAATTTCAGGTGCACTGGAATCCGCCTCTTCGACAAATTCTTCCGTTTGTGATTCACGCACCGCGCGCAAAATCAACTCCACTGCCTTTTCAATATCGAAGGGTTTAGGCAGGTATTCAAACGCCCCACCCTGAAAGGCTGATACCGCACTGTCCAGGTCGGAATAAGCGGTCATGATGATAATTGGCAAATCAGGATGCCGATCACGAACCTTGGCCAGCAACTGAAGGCCACTTTGGCCTGGCATCCGAATGTCCGAGACCAGTACCTGCGGCACCTCGGTATCCAAACGTTCTAAAACTTCGGCAGCTGACGAAAAAATTTCGCAAGGAATTCCTTCGCGGGAAATTGCTTTTTGCAAGACCCAACGAATCGAGTGGTCATCATCAACAACCCAAATTGGACGCATTAATTGTGGTTCCTTAAAACCGCTCAGCTGGTAGCGTGATCAAACTGCAGCGGCAATGTGACTTTGAAAAGTGTTCTTCCCGGTGTAGAGCTGCATTCAATAATGCCTTCGTGTTGTTGCACGAATGTTTGGGCCAACGTTAGCCCCAAACCACTGCCGCCCTCGCGCCCCGAAACCAGCGGAAAAAATATTCTTTCCATGATCTCAGCAGGTATACCGGGTCCGTTGTCGATCACTTGCAAGTCTAATGCCAGCCTGTGTTGTTTGCGGTTTAAGGTTACCCTACGCACCACTCTGGTGCATAGTGTTATTTGAGCAGTGCCTTCGGCGATCTGTGGTGCCAAAGCTTGTGCAGCATTGCGCACTATATTCAGGATTGCCTGAATAAGTTGCTCGAGATCGCCCAAGAACTCGGGAATCGAAATGTCGTAGTCTCGAATGAATTTCAAGCCCTTGGGGTGCTCAGCCAAAATCACCGAACGCACACGCTCACACACTTCATGAATATTCATCATGGACACAATGTGAGGTTTGCGATGTGGGGCCAGCAGGCGATCAACCAGGGTTTGCAGGCGATCCGACTCTTTGATCACCACCTGGGTGTATTCCTTCAAATCAGGTGAAGGGAGCTCAATTTCAAGCAATTGAGCCGCGCCACGAATACCGCCCAGCGGGTTCTTGATTTCATGCGCCAAATTTCGAATCAGTTCTTTATTGGCCAGTGACTGATCCATCATTCTGGCCTCACGGTCCACCTTCAATTGCTGCTCAATTTCTCGCAATTCAATGACTGTGACCCCGTTGGAACCATCGGGACACGACAGGGTGACATGAACATGCTCAGAAGTACCACTGGGTCGAATCAATTCGAATACCTGTCGCTTCACTCCGAAAGGATCCGCTTGGGATTTGTCGAGAAATTCCCGAAACGCATGGGCCTCAACGAACAAGGCGGCTAGAGCCTGTCCATCCAGACTGCGCCTGGAGACTTCCAGAAGTGTTTCAGCGGAGAGATTGGCATACAACACCACACCTTCCGGATTACTCACCACCACCGCTGTGGCCAACAACTCCAAACCTTGAAACCGTTCTTTTTTCACTTCTTCCTCGTGGCGATGCGGCTGAATTCAAAAACGCTATTTTGACAGCCGAATCAATTCAGTTTTAAGTATTTCAATATTGTCATTGGTCACCATGATTTCTTGCTCAAGTCGCGAAACCCTGTCCAAATATTTTTGATAATTTTTTTCACTGCCCAAACGATCGGGCTGACCATTTTTGTATTCGTCCTGCAAAGACTTCAACTTGCTTTCTTCGATGCGCAACTCCTCTTGAAGAATTTTCATTCGATCATCTTTGGCATTGAAATCAGCCGCTGATCGGCTGTCGTACGCAGCTGCGGCTCGCCGACCAGCGCTACCGGCGGATTTGGACTCAGAAACTCCGCCACCTTTCGCAGCCGAACGCGGGGCCGGCACCACGGTAATCGGGTTCAGGTTGAGCGGCACGCAACCGGCACCACCGTCTGAGTTTTGATATGTTCGAACGCCATCAGCTCCAGTACACACAAACATCTCGGTACCCAATGCTTGCGCCTGAGGTACCGCAAAAAGCACCAGTACCAGGAAGATCAGTGAATAATGAATAAGACTCGACTTCACCATGATTGCATCTCTACATAATTCAGGACGACTTTCATGATACTTGATCCCCTTGGGCATCCCCTCCCCATGGAAGGCGAGTGCTGATACCAGACGGGGTAGGTTCTTTACAAACAACTGAAAATGAAAAATGGCCCTGCACTTGTTCAGTACAGGGCCACTTTCAGGTCCGATTAATACGTACAGTCTGAATTACAGGCCGTAGTACATGTCGTATTCGATGGGGTGTGGAGTCATGCGCATGCGCTGAACTTCTTCCATCTTCAAGTCGATGTATGCATCAATCATTTCCTTGCTGAACACGCCACCGCGAGTCAGGAACTCGTTGTCAGCCTGCAGGGCTTCCAAAGCCTGTTCCAGGCTGTGGCACACGGTTGGTACCAATGCGTCCTCTTCCGGAGGCAAGTCGTACAGGTTTTTGGTTGCTGCTTCACCTGGGTGAATCTTGTTCTGAACACCGTCCAGACCAGCCATCAACAAGGCAGAGAATGCCAGGTATGGGTTGGCCATGGGGTCCGGGAAACGCGCTTCAATGCGACGGCCTTTTGGATTGGCCACGTGTGGAATGCGAATCGATGCTGAACGGTTCTTGGCGGAGTAAGCCAACTTCACCGGTGCTTCGTAACCTGGCACCAAACGCTTGTAAGAGTTGGTGGATGGGTTGGTAATCGCATTCAAGGCGCGGGCGTGCTTGATGATACCGCCGATGTAGTACAGGGCGAAATCGGACAGGCCTGCGTAGCCATTGCCAGCAAACAGGTTCACGCCATCTTTCCAGACTGACTGGTGAACGTGCATACCAGAACCGTTGTCACCCCACATTGGCTTGGGCATGAATGTGGCTGTCTTGCCGTAGCTGGCGGCCACGTTCCAAACGGTGTACTTCAGAATCTGGGTCCAGTCTGCACGCTTGGTCAGCGTGGAGAACATGGTACCGATTTCGTTTTGTCCGGCGCCAGCCACTTCGTGGTGATGCACTTCAACGGGCACGCCCTGCTGTTCCAGCAACAGACACATTTCAGAACGGATGTCCTGGAAAGAATCGGTTGGAGACACTGGGAAGTAGCCACCCTTCACGGTTGGGCGGTGGGCCAGGTTGCCGTGTTCGTAATCAATGCCAGTGGACCAGGAGGCTTCTTCGGACTTGATCTTGAAGAAACAGCCAGACATCTGGTCGTCCCAGGTCACGCTGTCGAAAATGAAGAATTCGGGCTCTGGACCGAAGTAGGCTGTGTCGCCCAGGCCAGAGGACTTCAGGTACGCTTCAGCGCGACGAGCGATGGAACGTGGGTCACGGTCGTAACCCTTGCCATCGGTTGGCTCGATTACGTCACAAGTCAAAATCAGTGTAGGCTCTTCGCGGAATGGGTCCATGCGAGCTGTATCAGGATCAGGCATCAACAGCATGTCAGAGGCTTCAATGCCTTTCCAGCCGGCAATGGAAGAGCCGTCGAATGCGTGGCCAGACTCGAACTTGTCTTCGTCAAACATTTTAACTGGCACAGACACGTGCTGTTCTTTGCCTTTGGTGTCGGTGAAGCGGAAGTCAACAAACTTCACTTCGTTTTCCGCAACCATCTTCATTACATCTTGGGCGGTCGCCATTGAAAATCTCCTGGTACGTGAGGTGGAATAGTGATCTAAAAAAATTCTGAGTTGAACTCTTCAATTTAAGCGAAACAATAGCACGTTCGATACCGCTATATATGACGCTCAGCGCGAATTCAATCTTCGACGTGGAGGGACAAAGCAAAGACCATACCAAGTTGATCGCCACCTCAAATCAACACTTTCGGCGGATCAGTCGAAAAATCCCACGGCACAATTGCACCACTACAGTGCATAATGCACCAATAAAGTGCGCACTAGTATTTTGACTAATCGATCACATGCTTGTATTACAATACACTCATCAAGAACATCACTCGAAAAACACCTCACGCCATTGACTTCACAGCAACTAATCGAGCAGGCCAAGAAGTACGCTTCTGAAAAAGGACTCAGCTATTTGGGCGCCCTCACCCCTCAAGAGGCTTGGGAGTTATTGAATGCGGATGAAAATGCGGTGCTGGTCGATGTGCGAACAGATGCGGAACTCGACTGGGTCGGGCAGGTGAGTTTTTCAGAAGACCGATCGTTTCACGTTGAGTGGAACAATTACCCGGACGGTGTACGCAACCCCGATTTCATCGCCCAGATTGAGGCCCGGGTTGAGAAACATCAACCGGTGCTTTTCATCTGTAGAAGTGGGGCCAGGTCGCACCACGCCGCCACCCTCGCCGCCAAGCATGGGTTTGAATTTGCAATCAATGTGCTGGAGGGGTTTGAGGGCGACAAAAACGACTTTCACCAACGATCAAGCATCAATGGCTGGCGTTTTCACGGGTTACCTTGGGAACAACATTAAACCCAGCAATCCGCGTTTACTGATTGTTATTGGCCGAAGAGACCGAACAACTTTCCAGCGAGGAAAAATGCCGCCAAGCAACCGAGCACATGAACCAAGGCATGACCCAGCGCCAGCGCGGGCTTATCGAGAAGCAAATTGGCACCCTCAGCAGTAAAAGCCGAGAATGTGGTAAGCCCCCCCAACACGCCAGTCATGAGAAATAATCCAAACGGATTGGCCTTGAGCCAAGCTGGGCCCAACACTGAAAACAATAAACCTGCGACAAAACCACCAATCAGGTTGGCCATCAAGGTTCCGATGTGAAACGGCAACCAAACCGGCTGAACGAGCAACAACCCCAACCCGTACCGCCCCACTCCGCCCAGCCCAGCGCCGACAAACACCGCCAAGGCATTGATGGCATTCACTGCGCTTGCTCCCATCGCTCTTTGGCAGAGTCGTCGCTGTCCCGGGCCGACACCCAGCGCGCGCCCTCGGGTGTGTCTTCCTTTTTCCAGAAAGGGGCTTCGGTTTTCAAATAATCCATAATGAACTCACAGGCCAAAAATGCCTGCTGCCGGTGCTCGCTGGTGGCGGCAGCAAACACAATTTGATCTTCTGGATACAAGGGGCCTACGCGGTGGATAATCGTGGCAGAGGTGATTTCGAACCGCTCGTCGGCAACCTTCAGAATATTTTCAAGTGCTTTCTCAGTCATGCCCGGGTAGTGCTCTAGCGTCATGGCCCTCACCGTACTGTTTTCATTGATGTCACGCACTGTGCCAACAAAAGTGGCTACTGCACCAATTTCAGGCAAACCTTGACGGAGCCACCGAATTTCATCGGCTACATTAAAGTCTGATTCCTGAACAAGCACTTTGGAGCGTTTCATTTCAACCCCCTGTCACCGGCGGGAAGAATGCCACCTCAGCCTGCTCGCCCACCGGAGTTTCATCATCAGCCATATCCTGATTGACCGCGGCACGCAACCGCCCGACTTCCGAGACAGCTTTGGCAAAACCAGGGTACTCGGCACACAAATGGGCGCGCAGACCCGCTACAGTGGCTGGTGAAAACGCAGTATTCACTTCAAGACTGTCTTGTCCAAACTGTTCTTTCAAACTGGCGAAAAACCGCACTTTTACTTTCATTGCATCAAATCCTGATACGACACGTATTCCACCCAGTCACCCGGGTGTACCACCTGCCCCTTGGCAAGCCTGATCAAACCACTGGACCGGGCCAAGGAGGTCAAAACACCTGAACTCTGGTTTTTAAACAAAGTGGCCTTGTCCGATTGTACATCTGCTCGCAAAAATTCCTCACGGCGGGAGTCGGGGCTGGGCCAGGAAAACGCAGCCTGCACCTTTCGCACGCGCAGGCGCCAATCCACCTCCGCGAGGCCTTGTCCTTCCAGCAAACTCAAAAAAGGCTTCACGATCAGTTGAAAAGCCACCGCGCTGGACACTGGGTTACCGGGCAACCCGAAGAACCAGCTTTGTCCACCGGCTTGTCGATTGATGTGGCCAAACGCGATCGGCTTGCCAGGCTTCATGGCCACTTTCCATGACCGCAGCTGCCCCACTTTTTCGATCGCAGGTTTCACGTGGTCCTCCTCACCTACCGACACGCCACCAGAACTGATGACAGCATCACAATCGGCCAGGGATTCAAGCGCAGCGCATGTAGCCTCAAAGTTGTCGGGAACAATACCTACCGAGCGCACATCGGCGTGCATGGCTTCTAGAAGACCGCACCACACATACTCGTTGGAATTGTAGATTTGACCCGGCTGTAAAAGCTTGCCTGGGCTTTGAAGCTCACTGCCAGTGACCATTACACCTACTTTCAAGCGCCTGTTGACCGACACGGTGGGTACACCAATGGACGCAAGCAAGCCCACATGAATGGCATCGAGTCGTGTGCCTTGGGACAGCACCACCTGCCCGCAAGAAATATCTTCACCTGCGCGCCGTATCCATTGGCCTGATTTTGGCGAAGCGCTGAATGTCACGCTGCCATCTTCATTCACCACTACCTCTTCCTGCATCACCACAGAATCAGCGCCGGGAGGAATCGGTGCGCCGGTAAAGATTCGAGCCACAGTGTCAGGTTGCAAGGCTTGGGGAGAGGCGCCTGCAGGTACACGCTGGGAAACCTGAAAACGCCGGGATGGCTGAATATCGGCACAACGAACTGCATAACCATCCATTCCACTGTTGTCGTGCTGTGGCACGTTCAAAGTGGAACGAACATCCTGCGCCAATACTCGACCAAGCGCCTGATTCAAGCCCACCGACTCAGTGGGTATTGCCGGCTGGGCAGCCATTGGCCACACCTGCCCAAGCAAATCATTCAAGTCAATCATTCACAAACCGTTTCAGAATAAAGTGCGCAATTGAAGCTGGATCATTCAAGGGAAGAACCGGTAATCCGCGACATTCAATTTTATTGTCGCAAGCGACTGCGATAATGTTCGGGTCTTGAGGATACAACATCGGCTTGCCATTGGCTTCCCGCCAAATCTCGATTTTGGGAATATCTGCCCGCTTGAATCCTTCAACAATGACCAGGTCACAGGGCGACAACTTTTCAAGTTGCTGCTCAAGTGTAGGCTCCTCCTCATCTCGCAATTCATGCATCAACACCCAACGTTTGTTGGCAGTAATCAGCACTTCATAAGCGCCCGCTTCCCGGTGCCTGTAGGAGTCTTTACCCGGCCGGTCAATGTCGAACTCATGGTGAGCATGTTTAATGACAGACACTCGAACACCCTCACCAATCAAAATCGGTAAAAGCTGCTCAATCAATGTGGTTTTACCCACGCCGGAAAATCCGGCAAAGCCAAACACCTTGGGCACTTCAGTTTCCTTCTGACAATTGCTTTTCAATCAACAACAGCTGTTGACCTGTTTCTTTCAAAATATCTGCGGACGGGCGTGCCTTGCAGCGCAATACAATCTCAAAACATGCACCGAATTGTGGCTCAACTTCAGGCAGCACCGGGCTGGTGGCCCACAAATCGCCACCATAACGTTGCACCAGCATGCGTGACACCGGCAAACCCAGCCCCGTACCTCGACCCGCTTGTTTACTGGTGTAGAACATTTTGAAAATAAGTTGCAAGCGATCGGGAGGAATTACCTCGCCATTATTCTGAACCAGAATCTGAACCGCCTGCTGCCCATCGTTGAGACGCACATCCGCCGTTTTTATTGAGATGGTGGGGCCCTCATCCAAGGCTGCAGATGTTGAATCGAATGGTCCTTCCAGGGCGTGGGTCGCATTGATCAACAAATTCACCATAACCTGCTGCAACTCGGTTTTGCTGATTTGCACCGTGTGCTGCGCCTTGAGCTCTAACTTCAACTGAGCACGCACCATGTCGATTTCATTGCGAACAAACAGGATACTGTCCTGGATAATCTCATTGACATTGATTTCTTCGGTGTAGGAAGCGTATTCATCGGGCCTGCAAAACTGCAGCAGCTTTTGCACGATATTGCGCATGCGATGTACCTGCTCATCCAGTAAGCGCACTGTTTTCAGGCTTTCCGGATCGTTCAGGGTAATACGGATCAAATCCAGATGCCCCATCATGATCGCCAACGGATTATTGAACTCATGCGCAATACCCGCAGTTAATTGTCCCAAGGCCGCTAGCTTCTCTGAGGCCAGTAACTGCTCCACTGCCTGATGAAGTTTTTGATTCGCAGCCTGCAGGTCGGCAGTTCGCTGTCGCACACGCTCATCCAGTTGCCCATTCAAGCCGAGCAGTTCGCTGCGCCGTGCATCCAGTTGATCCAGCAGCGCATCAAAGTGATTGGCCAGGTCAGCAAACTCGTCTTCACGTCGAAGGTCGCCCACTCGGGCCGCGGTATCTCCGCGTTCCTGCAGGCTCATGATGTAATTCATGCGGCGAAGTGGGTAAAAGATTCCGGATGTCAAACGCACCACCATCATGGCACCCAAGACCATGGCCGCCCCCACCGCCAACAAAAACAAAATCAGCAGTTGTGTTTTTATGTTGGCATAAGGGGCTTCCAGAAAGCCCACATAAAACATCCCGATTCGTGCACCCTCTGGGCTAAGCAGTGGCGCATAAGCTGCCACATACCAGTCGTTCACCACGAATGCGCGCTCCAGCCATACCTCACCCCGGCCCAAGACACTTTGCCGAACCACATCGGACACACGGGTACCCAACGCACGCGACTCGCCGTCGCGACGAACTGTGGTCGCCACTCGTACATCTTCCAGGAAAATGGTGGTGGTGCCAATTGAGCCTTCCAGCAAAGTGTTCGGTGAATAAATCAGGTTGTTGATTTCATCGACCAAACCCAGGTTACCGTTCAACAGCAAGCCACCCTCCAGGTACCCCAACATGTTTCCATTGTTGAAAACAGGTTGCAGCACCTGAACGACCAGACCACGATCTTCGGTGCTTTTGGGTGAGGGGCTTGCATTGGAAGTGGGAATGATGGTCTGAATGGCGCGCGAGGCGAGATCAGGAGAAATATCCATCAACTCTTTGTTCGATAGCAACACCGTGTAGCTGCCCGACTCGCGAAACTTCACTGATTTTTGCACCTCGGGATCAAGCATGTATGGCAAGCGCGAGGGAAATGAACTCACTACCATGCCGGTTGGACTGATGAGTCGCAGGTAAGCAAAACCGAGTCGCTCCGCCTGCGCCTGAAGGTCTTTATTCGTCAACTTACCGTCCCGCTGGTTCAGCAAATTTCGAAGGTAGGCGCTTTCGGACCAGGCTTTCAGGGCTTGGGATTTACTCTCCTGCACATCGGTGAATTCTTGCTGTGCAAGCACCAGATCACTGCGTACTTTTGATATCAAAATTTTTGTGTAAGCCGCCTGCCCAGCCGACCACACCAGCATGGCTACAATCGGGATGAGCACCAACAATGGGATGCAGGCTGTAACAACCAGCTTGGTTTTAACAGTCCAATGGCTTGGCCAAAAATGACCACGTGGCGGAAACGGCCGCTGACCTATTCTTGGCTCCACGCCATGCACTTTCGTTCAAGTGTTTTTCGGGACACGCCCAAGCGTCGCGCCGCCTCAGATTTATTGCCGCTGCAAGCATTCAATACTCGAAGAATGTGTGTCTTTTCGACTTGCTCAAGCGACTCGTTCTGTGGATCTTCGGCAGTGTGCTCTCGTTCATCCAGATCCAGATTCAAAGGCAAGTCCTCTTTGGGGAAGTATCCCAGAATCAGTGAACGCTCGATAAAATTGCGCAGCTCCCGTACGTTGCCTGGCCACTCATACGCTTGGAGTCGGGCCAACATGTCCGGGCTTATTTTCAAGGGATCGATACGCAGCTTTTTGGCAAACACCTTGATGAAATAATTGGCGAGTAGCTCAATGTCCTCCGGACGGCTACGCAAAGGTGGCATTTCAATCGGCATCACCTGCAAGCGGTAGTACAAATCTTGCCGAAACCGCCCTCGCTTCACTTCCACATCCAGATTCACGTTGGTCGCAGCCACAATGCGCACGTCCACGTCCACTTCCTTGGTACTGCCCACCGGGCGAATTCGCCGGTCTTCGAGCACTCGAAGCAATTTGGTTTGCATGCTGAGCGGCAATTCACCAATTTCATCGAGAAACAGGGTGCCCCCCTGCGCGTAGTAGAACAAGCCCTGATGGGATTCATTGGCACCCGTGAAGGCACCTTTGGCATGGCCGAACAGCTCGCTTTCAATCAACTCCGGTGAAATGGCGCCACAGTTGATTGGTACAAATGGCCGCTCACTGCGCAGGCTCATGCCATGCAGCGTGCGGGCCAGTACTTCTTTTCCTGAACCCGACTCGCCTGTGAGCAACACTGTGGAATCGGTTGGAGCCACTTTGGCCACCAGCTTTCGGAGTTGGCGCACAATGGGGCTTTCACCCACCATCACCTGTTCATTCTGCTGCAGATTTGAAACCGCCCGTTTCAGCACAAAGTTTTCACGCTTCAAACGGTTTTGATCCGCAGCGCGATCCAGGGCATACCAAAGCTGGTCAATTCGAAACGGTTTTTGTAAAAAGTCTTGCGCACCCGCACGCAGGGCACCAATGGCGGTGTCCATGTCGGCATAGCCAGTGATTAGAATCACATCACCCTCGTAGCCGCCTTGGCGCAATTCATTCAGCCACTGCAGGCCGCTTTTGCCGGGTAGACTCACGTCCAGCACCACGGTGCTGTAATCGTGGCTGTCGAACAGTGCTTGGGCCATTTCAACAGAACCTGCAGTATCTACACGGGCAAAACGGGTTTCGAGCGCCTTTTCCAGAAAATGGCGCATGCCCGGCTCATCATCCACCGCCAGCGCAGACAAACCTTTTCGGGGTTGAGCATCTATGCCTTGGCCTGTGGCAACTTTGGGGAGGTCGACAGTGTTGGATTGAGAGGTCAAAACAATGGCTTCACAGCGTGTTACTTAACCATGCCATTGTTCATGATTCCGTTTGGACCTGCAAGTTAGGTAAACCCTATTACTTGCAGGCAAACGATTGTTTGAAATCTGATTTTCCCCAGTTTACAGCCCGGTGTTCTCGGCGATGAACGCTTTGACCTGTTCAACTGAGATGGGCATTTCCACGACCCGCTGCGGCAGTTGTTCCAACCCCTGGAACTGCGCAGGCACTGGTGGTTTTTGCCCAGTGGCCTCTTCAATGGTTTCCGCAAACTTCACAGCCAGGGCAGTTTCCAAAATCACCATGGGTATGCCGGGTTCAACCAGATCGCGGGCCACTTTCACGGCATCGGCCGTGTGGGTATCAATGAGGGTACCCGTGCGGGCGAAAACTTCCTTGATGGTATCCAGGCGGTTCTGGTGATCCGATGAACCAGACTGAAAACCAAAGTCTTCTTCAACCCGCTTGAAACGTGGATCTTCGGAAAGATCGAATTGGCCATTCTCGGCCAAATCCTGCCACAACGCTTTCAAGGCCTTGGGGTCGCGGCCCAACAGATCATATACAAATCGCTCAAAGTTTGAAGCCTTAGAAATGTCCATCGACGGGCTGGAGGTGATGTAGGTTTCTGCGGATTTGCGGGGGCGGTACACACCAGTCTTGAAAAACTCGTCCAGCACATTGTTTTCATTGGTGGCTACGATCAGCTTGCGAATGGGCAGGCCCATTTGGCGCGCAATGTGCCCAGCCAGCACGTTACCGAAGTTACCGGACGGCACTGCGAAACTGACAGGATCACCAATTTTTTTGGCGGTGCGCAGGTAAGCATTGAAGTAATACACCACTTGGGCAGAAATGCGACCCCAATTGATGGAATTCACAGTCCCAATTTTCTGGCGTGCCTTGTATTCAAGGTCTTCGCTCACCGCCTTCACAATGTCCTGGCAATCATCGAATAAACCTTCAATGGCAATATTGAAAATGTTCGGATCTTGCAGGCTGTACATTTGGGCGCGTTGAAATGCGCTCATTTTGCCAGCCGGGCTCAACATGAACACCCGCACGCCTTTCTTGCCGCGCATGGCGTATTCGGCCGCCGAACCCGTATCGCCGCTGGTGGCACCGAGAATGTTCAATTCGCGGTTGGTTCGAGCCAACTGGTATTCAAACAGGTTTCCCAGCAACTGCATGGCCATGTCTTTGAAAGCCAGCGTGGGGCCGTTTGAAAGCTCCAACACTTTCATGCCATCGAACAGCTCGCGCACCGGCGTAATTTCTTCGGTGCCGTACACGGCCTTGGTGTAGGTTTTGGTGGTCAACTCTTTCAGGTCAGCTTCTGGAATGTCCGTGGCATAAGGCTTCAAGACCTCAAATGCCAGCTCACCGTAGCTGAGGTGTTTCCAGCTCTCCAGCACATGCAAAGCCACTTGCGGATAAAACTCAGGCACGGCCAGACCACCATCAGGCGCCAAGCCTTCCAGCAAAATTTCCGAGAAATCTTGGGGATCCATGCCCCCACGGCTGCTGAAGTATTTCATTTCAGCTCAAGTCCTCTACGCGAATTCGGGTCAAGGGGCCATGAACGCTGTCCAAGGCCTCAATTTTTGCGATGGCCTTGTTCACATCGCCTTCGACACAACGGTGGGTCAACAACACAATTTCAGCGGTTTCTTTTTCGCTGGTGGCCTGGCGCTGAATCATGGCTTCAATTGAAATTTGATTGTCGGCCAGCAAACGGGTGACCTCAGCCAACACACCAGGTTTGTCGTCTACTGCCAAGCGCAGGTAGAAGGCAGTCACCACCTTTTCCATGGGCAACACATCCAGGTATTGAATACCCGCTTTCTGAAAAGCCAACACGGGCACGCGGCTGGCCAAAGGAGCCTGGCTTGCGCGCGCAATTTCGATCAGGTCAGCCACCACCGCCGAGGCAGTCGGCAAACTTCCAGCGCCAGCACCGTAGTACAGGGTTGGGCCCACTGCATTGGCTTTCACCAACACTGCATTCATGACACCTTCCACATTGGCAATCAGACGCTTGCCTGGAATCAGCGTGGGATGAACGCGCAGCTCGATGCCTTGGTCGGTGCGCTTGGCAATGCCCAAGAGCTTGACGCGGTAGCCCAATTGCTCTGCAAACTGGATATCTTCCTTGGTCAGCTTGGTGATGCCTTCGATATAGGCTTTCTCGAACTGAACGGGAACACCAAAAGCCAGTGAGCTCAGCAGGCTGATTTTGTGAGCCGCATCCACACCCTCGATGTCAAATGTGGGATCCGCTTCGGCGTAACCAAATGCTTGAGCCTGCGCCAGTACGTCGGCAAAAGGCAAACCCTTGTCACGCATTTCCGACAAAATGAAATTACAAGTGCCGTTGATAATCCCCGCGACGTATTCAATCTTGTTGGCGGCAAGCCCTTCCTTGATCGACTTGATCACAGGGATGCCACCAGCCACTGCCGCTTCGAAAGCCACCATCACATTTTTAGCTTCAGCCGCAGCAAAGATTTCATCACCATGCACTGCAAGCAAGGCCTTGTTGGCCGTGACCACATGCTTGCCTGCATTGATTGCGGCGAGCACCAGTTGCTTGGCGATTGTGTAACCACCAATCAACTCGACCACCACGTCGATGTCGTCGCGCTTCACCGCCTCGAATGCATCACCCAGTACCTCAACGCCAGGACCGGCCAGTTCGCGCGCTTTATCGGTGTTCAGGTCGGCGATGACTTTGATCTGAATGGGAAAACCCACACGACGCTCAATTTCAATCGCATTGGTGTTCAACACATTGAATGTGCCAGAACCGACAGTACCCAAACCCAGCAGGGCCACTCGAAGAGGTTTGTTCATTTTTAAATCAGCCAAGGTGTTGTTTTCGATAACTTTCCAGGAAGCGTGCAATTCTACCAACTGCGTCCGTCAAATCATCGGTGTTGGGTAGGAAAACCACCCGGAAATGATCCGGATTAATCCAATTAAAGCCCGTGCCCTGCACTACAAGTACCTTTTCAGCTTCCAGCAACTCCAGCACAAAGCGCTGATCATTCTTGATTGGGTAAATCTTGGGGTCCAGGCGCGGAAACAGATAAAGCGCAGCTTTGGGCTTCACACAAGTGACACCTGGAATGGCGGTCATCAGGTCATAAGCCAAATCCCGCTGACGTGTCAGCCGACCTCCAGGTCCGACCAAATCGTCGATGCTTTGATAACCACCCAGCGAAGTCTGAATGGCATATTGACCAGGAACGTTGGCGCACAAGCGCATGGAAGCCATGATTCCCAAGCCATCGATGTAATCGGTGGCATGGCGCTTGTCGCCAGAAATGACCATCCAACCTGCCCTGTACCCGCAAGCACGGTAGTTCTTGGACAAGCCATTCATGGTAATGAAGAGCACATCGTCGGCCAGCGATGCAATCGAGGTGTGCTCGGCACCGTCATACAACATTTTGTCGTAAATTTCGTCCGCGAAAATGATGAGCTGGTGTTCACGGGCAATTTGCACCAACTCCTGCAACACCTCCTCGGGATACAAAGCGCCCGTTGGGTTATTGGGGTTGATGATCACCATGGCCTTGGTTTTCTCGTTGATCAGGCTGCGAAGGTGTTTGGTGTCAGGATACCAGTCGCTTTGCTCATCGCACAGGTAGCGGCGTGGCGTACCGCCGGAAATGCTCACAGCAGCTGTCCACAAGGGATAATCAGGCGCGGGCACCAGTACTTCATCTCCGTTGTTCAGCAAGCCCTGCATGCTCATCACGATCAGCTCGGATACACCATTGCCAACGATGATGTCATCCAGTGTTACACCCTTGATTTTCTTTTGCTGGGTGTAATGCATGATCGCTTTGCGCGCTGCAAACAAACCCTTGCTGTCACTGTAACCCGAGGCATCGCCCAGATTCATGATCACATCTTGTCGAACCTCATCGGGTGCTTCAAAACCGAAAGGCGCCAAATTACCAATATTCAGCTTCAGGATACGGTGCCCCTCCTCTTCCAGCTGACGCGCTCGCTGCATCACCGGTCCGCGGATGTCATAGCAAACATTGGCCAGCTTGGCAGATTTGAGAATGGGTTTCATGTCGACCTGTGTGTGGATTGTTGTGTTGGTTATTAATGTGCTTATTCTTTTGCTTGCGCAAAGTCTTATAATTTAACCGTTTAGGCCAGTGGCTGCTAGGCTTTGGCCCCATCCTGGAGCATCTTTCGAATGAAATTTCAACCTGAATCGCTCGACAATCAATTCGTCGTTCAGCGGTATGACGAAGAAGGTGTCGTGATCAGCGGCAGGCTTCAAACTGAAAGCGTGGTATTTGGCACCGATTTCACACCCAGAATCTGGGAAAACGCGGGCTCGGGCCCACTGCAATTGGTTCACTGCGAATGGCTATATGGCCAGTGCCCCGATAGCATGGAAGTGCTACTAATTGGCACAGGGGCCAAACAGGTGTTTCCCGGCATGGACATTCGCAAGTTTTTCGCCAACAAACGCTGCCCGGTTGAGTACATGGACAGTCAGGCTGCCTGCCGCACTTACAATATTTTGATCGGTGAAGGCCGGCATGTGATTGCCGCGATTCTGCTATGACCACCTATGCTGCAGTTTTAGTGCTCTCGGGCGTAATTTTGAATGCGCTGGCCCAGCTGCTGTTAAAAATGGCGACCAACAAGGTTGGTGTGATCGAGGCCTCCAGTGCGCTGAGCCTGGGCGCCATGTCAGCTTTGTTCTTGCAGTGGCCAATGATTTTGGGGCTGTTTTGCTACGGATTTTCACTGCTCATTTGGCTAATGGCGCTTTCACGGGTCGATGTAACACTGGCCCACCCTATGCTGGCCATTGGTTACGTGATCAATGCCTTTGCGGCGCAATACTTCCTCAATGAACCTGTGAGCCTGCAGCGCTGGGTGGCGATCGGAGTGATCGTACTGGGTGTGGCGCTTTTGGCGCGTTCCTGACACTTTCTGCATTTTGCTGTCAGAAGCTGTGGGTATACTGAACCAAACATGCACAACAACCACACCTCAGGGAGCAGTACCGTGTCACTTGAAGTCAATAGCAAAGTGCCTGATTTTTCAGCCACTTGCACAGGCGGCGCCAATTTCACCCTGTCAGCCCATGCTGGCAAAAACCTGATTATTTATTTTTACCCCAAAGACAGCACACCGGGCTGCACCACCGAGGGTGAAAACTTTCGTGATCTACACTCCGAGTTCCTGAAGGCCGACTGCCTCGTTTTTGGTGTATCACGCGATTCACTGAAATCGCATGAAAACTTCAAAGCCAAACTGGAATTGCCGTTTGAATTGATTTCAGATCCAGACGAGAAGGTGTGCACAATTTTCGACGTGATGAAAATGAAAAACATGTACGGCAAACAAGTACGTGGCGTAGAAAGAAGTACCTTTGTAATCAACAAGAAAGGCATTCTTGTGCAAGAGTGGCGCGGCTTGAAGGTGCCGGGTCATGCACAAGCGGTGCTTGACTTTGTACGCACAATCGGGGACTAATATCCTCACGGGCGCGGGAGTGACGACCCTGCGCGATTTATGAGCTTCCTACTTCAGATCGTTGACAATGCCTCTGCCCAAAGAACCCAGCAAACCAGCAACTACACTGAACGAAATTCCTCCAATCGCGGCACCAAAAACGAAGAAGCCGGCCAAGAAAATTGATGTCCCAGACACCATTAATGCAACTGCCAAAGCGCCCCTGACGCTGGCGGCCGACAACACGGTTACGGCCAAAGCGCCATCCACAAGCCGCTCGCGAAACCTTCCAGCAGCAGCGTCGGGCAAAACGCGCAAGCCAGTTGCCACCCCCATGGCCAAAACCAAGCGGCAAGTCACTCACACCGGCAAGAAAATTTTTGTTCTTGACACCAACGTCTTGATGCACGACCCGACGTCGCTGTTCCGTTTTGAGGAACACGATGTATTTTTGCCGCTGATTACGCTTGAAGAACTGGATAACCACAAAAAAGGCATGTCCGAGGTAGCCCGCCATGCACGGCAAGTGAGCCGTTCGCTAGATGCATTGATGGAGAACATCGAAGACATCGAAAAGGGTGTGGCGCTGGACCGGCTGGGCAACGTGGACGCCCTGGGACGCTTGCTGGTGCAAACCACTGAATTGGCCGCCGAGTTACCGAAAACATTGCCCGTGGGTAAAGCCGACAACCAGATTCTCGGCGTGGTGTTTGCACTCAGTAAACAACACCCGGATCGCGAAGTAGCCTTGGTCTCGAAAGACATCAATATGCGCATCAAGGCCCGCGCTTTGGGCTTGCTGGCTGAAGATTACTTCAACGATCAGGTGCTGGAAGACCGTGATCTGCTGTATTCGGGCATCATGGAACTGCCAGCGGATTTCTGGGAAAAGAACAGCAAAGGGATTGAAAGCTGGCAACAAGGTGGGAGCACCTTCTACCGCATTAGCGGCCCCGCCGTAAAAGACATGATGGTGAACCAGTTCGTCTACTGCGAAACTGGAATTCCATTGATCGCCCAGGTACTTGAAGTAAGCGGCAGAAGTGCTGTACTGAAAACACTGCGCGACTTCAGCCACAACAAAAACAGCGTATGGGGCATTACCGCGCGAAACCGCGAACAAAACTTCGCACTGAACTTGCTCATGAACCCGGAATGCGACTTTGTGACACTGTTGGGACAGGCCGGTACAGGCAAAACCCTGCTGGCCTTGGCTGCAGGTTTGTCGCAAGTACTTGAAAGCAAGCAATACTCTGAAATTATCGTGACCCGCGCCACAGTGCCGGTCGGTGAAGACATCGGCTTTTTGCCCGGTACAGAAGAGGAAAAAATGGCCCCCTGGATGGGCGCTTTTGAAGACAACCTGGAAGTACTGAACAAACCCGACCCAAGCAGTGGTGACTGGGGACGCTCGGCGACCACAGATTTGATCCGCACCAAGATCCGCATCAAATCAATGAACTTCATGCGCGGCCGCACCTTCATCAACAAGTTTTTGATTATTGATGAAGCGCAAAACCTGTCGCCCAAGCAAATGAAAACCCTGATCACACGTGCCGGTCCCGGTACCAAGGTAATCTGTTTGGGTAACCTGGCGCAAATTGATACGCCTTACTTGACTGAAGGCTCTTCAGGCCTGACGTATGTGGTGGATCGATTCAAGGGCTGGCCACATGCTGGGCACATCACACTGCAGCGTGGTGAGCGTTCACGATTGGCTGACTTTGCGTCAGATAATCTTTGATGTGTTGATGGGCATGTGAGAAATTACATGCCCCATTGATGCATTCCCGAAGTTGGAACACTTTGCTTCAGGCGGGGTGATATTGTGCATCAAACCGATCGAATCACTGATGCCAAAGCAATAGCCTCACTCCCCTTCCGGCTGCATCCCTGCGTAGTTCTCAAACTTGGTGTACATGCCCAGGAAGGTTACCCGCACCGTGCCAATTGGGCCATTACGCTGCTTGCCGATGATAATTTCAGCAGTGCCTTTGTCGGGTGAATCGGGGTTGTATACTTCATCACGGTAAATGAACAAAATCACGTCGGCATCCTGCTCAATCGCGCCTGATTCTCGCAGGTCACTCATCACCGGGCGTTTGTTTGGCCGCTGTTCCAACGAGCGGTTCAACTGCGAAAGCGCAATCACCGGGCAATTCAGTTCCTTGGCCAAGCCTTTCAATGAACGTGAAATTTCGGAAATTTCAGTGGCACGGTTTTCCCCTGGGGACGAAGAACCCATCAACTGCAAATAGTCGATAATCACCAAACCGAGCTGGCCACACTGGCGTGCAAGGCGCCGGCAACGTGCGCGCACTTCCATCGAAGACAAAGCGGGGGTTTCATCAATAAACAGCTGTGCATTCTGCATCTTCTCAACTGCGTAGGTCAGTCGCGGCCAGTCCTCATCCGTCAATCGCCCAGTTCTTAGGCGATGTTGATCCAAACGCCCCACGGAACCCAGCAAACGCATCGCCAATTGGGTGGCACCCATTTCCATGGAGAACACAGCCACTGCATGCCCCTCTTCCACAGCCACATGTTCGCCAATATTCAAGCTGAATGCTGTCTTCCCCATTGAGGGTCTTCCGGCAACAATAATCAAGTCACCGGGCTGCAAGCCCGATGTTTTGCTGTCCAAGTCTACGAAGCCGGTAGAAATACCCGTGATGTCACTGGTGCTGTCGCGGTGATAAAGCTCATCAATTCTCTCCACCACTTTACTGAGTACGGGCTGAAGGTCTTGAAATCCGCCGGCACCACGGGCACCATCTTCCGCGATCTTGAATATCTTGCTTTCCGCTTCATCCAAGATGGTTTTGGTGTCTTTGCCTTGCGGGTTCAAGGCGGTGGTCGCGATGTCGTCGCTGATTGTTATCAGCCTGCGCAACACGGCGCGGTCGCGCACAATTTCCGCGTATCGGCGAATGTTGGCAGCAGATGGCGTATTCGTGGCCAAAGTGTTCAAGTAGGCCAAACCACCCACATCTTCAGCCTTGCCGGAGGACTGCAGCGATTCATACACAGTAATGACGTCAGCCGGTTTGGAGCCGTCAATCAGCTTGGCAATGTGCTCAAAAATAACCCGGTGATCGTAGCGGTAAAAATCTTCGGCGCGAATCACATCGCCAATTTTGTCCCAGGCCTGGTTGTCCAGCAGCAAGCCGCCCACCACCGACTGCTCGGATTCGAGCGAGTGGGGCGGAACACGCAGGCCCGTCATTTCTTGTTCTGTAAGTCGATTCTCGGACATAGTTTCGCAATAGAAAAAGGCCACCCTGAGGTGACCTTTTTTGTGGGTTCAGGCAGACCGAAAAGTATAACCGAATGTGGTTAAACCCTAGGGTCTAATTCGCCTTAAAACCTTCGACTGGCTAACGCGGCCTGCTTAGGCTGCTTCGCCAGCCACCACAACTTTCACGTCTACAACCACGTCGGGGTGCAGCGCAACAGTTACAGTGTGCTCGCCAGCAATTTTCAGCGCGCCGTTGGGCATGCGTACCTGTGCTTTTTCAACTTTCAGGCCAGATGCGTTCAGTGCGGCAGCGATGTCATGGTTGGTTACCGAACCAAACAAACGACCGTCCACAGCAGCTTTTTCGCTCAGCTGAACGGTGGTTTCACTCAACTTGGCACCCAGGGCTTGGGCGGCGGCCAGCTTTTCAGCAGCAGCTTTTTCCAGTTCGGCGCGGCGAGCCTGGAATTCGGCGATTGCTGATTCTGTGGCGCGCTTGGCTTTGCCATAAGGAATCAGGAAGTTACGTGCGTAGCCGTCTTTTACGCGAACCACGTCACCCAGTTGACCCAAGTTGGGCATTTTTTCAAGAAGAATTACTTGCATGGTGTTCTCCCGTACTGCTTAGTGGTTGTCGGTGTAAGGCAGCAAAGCCAGGAAACGTGCGCGCTTGATCGCTGTGTCCAACTGGCGCTGATAGTTCGCCTTGGTACCAGTGATACGAGCGGGCATGATCTTGCCGTTTTCGCTGATGAAATCCTTGAGCGTGTCGATGTCTTTGTAATCGATTTGCTCTACCTTGCCCACTGTGAAGCGGCAAAACTTCTTGCGCTTGAACAAGGGGTTCTGTTGTGGACGACGTCCCTTGCGATCATTTTTACGACCAAAAGCCATAATATTCTCCAACTATTTCAAGTCTTCAACATTCGCGCACTGCGCAAACATGGAATCGAAGACTTTTTGATTTGTGCGAACGAAGCGCTATGAATCCGGTCCAGTTTTTCAAGCTTCCCACTTCAAGGCCACTGACCTGATTGGCTACTACACCCAGCGCAACCGCTGAAACTGTGCACTTCACCATTCTTGGCTTGCTGGCTTCAAGCTGCTCACTGTCGTGCTCAAGCTCGAATTCGCAAATGGGCAAACCTGCCGGGGTGTATCGCAATATTGATTTTGCAACCAATGTGGCGGTCAAGGTGAACTGGTTAATGCCAGCCTTTCCTTCTTCCCCAAACTTGTCTGAATTTTCCGCTGCTTCCTCCTGATTCATTGATTCAGTGTTGCGTGTTGACGATTTACTCGTCGTCACCCTCGTCTGAATCAGAACTGTCGTCGTTTGAAGACGCAGTGGCAGAAGCGGCTTTACGCTCTTGCTCACGCTGAACTTCCTTCATCATTGGAGAAGGCGCGGTTTCAGCTTTTTTCATCTTCACAGTCAAGTGACGCAGTACGGCGTCGTTGAATTTGAACGCAGTTTCCAGTTCCTCGAGAACTTCCTGGCTGCATTCAATGTTCAACAACACATAGTGTGCTTTGGCCAGCTTCTGGATTGGGTAGGCCAATTGGCGACGACCCCAATCTTCATGGCGGTGTACTTTTCCGCCGTTGGCTTCGATGGTTCCACGATACTTCTCAACCATGGCAGGCACTTGCTCGCTTTGGTCGGGATGCACGATGAAAGCAATTTCATAGTGACGCATTGATAAACTCCTATGGATTTTCCACAATTGGAAAAGCCGCCACACCCCCGTGGTGCAGCAGCAGGTAACCCGAAATTATAGTGGGTTTTCAAGAAACAGGCAACGGCCTATAGTTGCCAACTGCCCAAAACACAGAAATTCAGGCTGTTTGCTCTTGCAAACGCTTCTTTTCCATGTCGCGAAGCTCCCGGCGAAGCACTTTGCCAACCGGGCTCTTGGGTAGTTCTTTCATAAATTCCACATGGCGTGGAATTTTGTAGGCGGTCATGTGTTTGCGGCAATGCTCAATCACATGCTCCGCGGTTAAGTCTGGGTCTTTTTTGACTACAAACAGTTTCACAGCCTCGCCGGTTTTGCTATCGGGTACACCCACGGCAGCCGCTTCGAAAATACCGTTCAACAAAGTGGCCACGGCCTCAATTTCCTTGGGATACACATTAAAGCCCGACACCAGAATCATGTCCTTCTTGCGGTCGGTAATGTAGAAATAGCCGTTTTCGTCCATGTAGGCGATATCGCCTGTTTTCAGCCAGCCATCTTGTGTCAGGATTTCAGCAGTTTCGCGAGGTTTGTTCCAGTAACCACGCATCACCTGCGGGCCTTTCAAGCACAATTCGCCTTCCTGTCCAACAGGCAACTCGTTGAAGTCGTCGTCACGAATAGTCACGTCAGTGGACGGTACGGGTAAACCAATCGATCCGTTGTACTCCTCGTGCAGGGGATTAATACACACTGCGGGCGAGGCCTCGGTTAAACCATAAGCCTCCGATAAACGCGTACCTGTCACTTTCTTCCACCGGTCGGCCACCGCAGGCTCAATGGCAGCACCACCGCCCAACACCAGCTTCACATGGGAAAAATCGACTTGATCAAACCCTGGGGTATTCAACAAGCCATTGAACAAGGTGTTGACCCCCGTCAGCGCCGTAAATGGCACGGCAGCCAGCGTTTTCACAAAAGCTTTCATGTTCCTGGGGTCTGTAATCAACAGACAATGACCGCCCACCTTGATAAACACCAGAATATTCGCGGTCAAGCAGAAGATGTGATACATGGGAAGCGCGGTGATCGCAATTTCCTTGCCCTCTTCAATATCCTGATTTAACCAAGCTGAGGCCTGCTGCAGATTGGCGACAATATTTCCATGGGTCAGCATTGCACCTTTCGCCACACCAGTGGTGCCCCCGGTGTATTGCAGAAACGCCAAATCGTCGTGGGTAATATTGACCTTGCGAAGTTCAGTGTTGCGGCCTTGAGCCAAGGCCTTTTTAAAAGTAATGGCACCCGCGATATTGAACGCTGGCACCAGCTTCTTCACGTAGCGCACCACAAAGTTAAGCAATACTCGCTTGAAAAAGCCGTGCATTTCGCCCATCGACGCCAGTACGATGTGCTCGACAGGCGTATTTTTGATCACCTTTTCCAGCGTGTGAGCTACGTTCTCAAACACCACAATCACCTTGGCACCTGAGTCCCGCAGTTGATGCTCAAGCTCGGTGGGGGTGTACAACGGGTTCACGTTCACAGCGACAAAACCGGCGCGGATCGCACCCAACATGGCCACAGGGTACTGCAGCAAATTGGGCATCATAAATGCCACACGGTCGCCCTTCTTCATGCCTGGCAGACTTTGCAGGTAGGCACCAAAATCACGGGTTAGTGAATCCAGACGCTCATAGGTCAGCGCTGTTCCCATGTTGCTGAAAGCGGTTTTATCGGCGAACTTGCGACTTGCGTCCTCAAAAATATCCCGAATAGAGGGGTACTGATCCAAATCAACCGACGTGGGTACACCCGGCGGGTAGCTCTGAATCCAGGCTTTATCTGTCACAAATGTCTCCTTCTTGTAGGCACTGCCGTGCTTCGCAACTGTTTTGTATTGATGGAAAACAATACCGGAATATCAAAGAGCATGGATTCTAATGCACTACGATTGCGATGTGTACCTGCACCAAAGGCGTGATCACGGAAATTTCGACAAGGTGCCTTGTCGAATCCCTTCCAGGATGGACATTTCACGCTCTTGAATCAACTGGAAAAACAAGGTTGGCTTTTCAAGCGAGGCAAAAGCATCCAGGCCTTGACTCAAAAAATCGTGGAAATCCTCTAAATTCGCCTTTTGCGCTGCACCACGTGTCATCTTCATCAATGACCGTAAAAAAGGCAGGCGCATCAACTTGCGCAAGGATTCTCCGACCTCACGTACCAACAAAATTTGACGCTCTCGCAAATCAAATTGCCCTTGTTGCCTGAAGGCCTCTATGTAGGATTTTTCTTTAAGTTCGTTGTCAGAATAAAACTCTTTCTCATTGATATAACTGGTAATTTCATCATCCAATAGCTCGGCCAAATAGTCCATATAAATCACTTTTCTCACCGTATCTACTGCACCGCCAGGTAGCAATTTCTCCAGTTTGGGCAACACCCTTTCTACTTGGTGATCCCGAGTGCTGACATCGTGCGTGGAATACAGTTGATCCAGGAAAAAACGACAGGCTGCATGCATGCCCTTGTCTTCCAGTAAATCCTTATAAGTAAACTCCAACCTGTTGTTTTGAAATATTTTTAAGTCTGTCTTTAAGCGCAAAAAATCGACTGAACGTCCTTCACCTCGACGAAGGGCAGCGATGGCTTTTTGTAATTCGAGAGGGGAACTGTGAATATCAATCATGGCGATTCAATTGCGCTTGTATGTTGAAGCCCCACATCGTTTGCTGCATAGCAGCACAAATCAGACATGGAAAATAGTCAAAATTTATGTTTACATCCGTTAATGTTAAACCGGAGAGTGAGACAAAAATGAATGCCCCTTCCAAAGCACACGGCCAAGAATTGACAGCAGCAGAACTAAAAGCAACTTTGGAGTCCTTAAAGCAAGCTTACCGCATCAACCCTTACCCAGAGTGGAGCCAGCGAAAGGCCTGGTTAATGGCGTTGAGCGACATGATCTATGACAACAAACTGAGAATCGCAGAGGCCATTTCCGAAGATTTTGGCTATCGCTCCAAAAATGACACGCTGTTGGCCGAAGTGTTTCCTTCTCTTGAAGGTATTCGCCACGCGATCAAACATGGCAAGGGATGGATGAAGCCCCGCCATGAAGGTGCCAGCATTTGGTTCAAACCCGCCAGCACCTGCCTCATGCCCCAACCTTTGGGCGTGGTGGGTGTGATCGTACCCTGGAATTACCCCTTGTTTTTATCCATCGGCCCCATGATTGCTGCGCTTGCGGCGGGAAATCGTGTGTTCATCAAGATGAGTGAATACACACCCCGCTTCAGCGCCCTGCTCGATGAATTGCTGGCCAAGGCGCTGGGCCGCGAGGTGGTACAGGTGATCAATGGTGGGCCTGAGGTCGCCGCCGAGTTCTCTCGCTTGCCTTTCGACCATCTGTTGTTCACTGGCTCAACCCCAGTAGGAAAAATGGTCATGAAGGCAGCCAGTGAAAACCTGGTGCCAGTGACGCTTGAACTGGGTGGCAAAAGCCCTGTGATCATTACCGCACCTACCGTAGCCAACCCCAGCCGGTTTGAAAATGCGATTGCGCGAACCTTGTCTGGCAAGTCGATCAATGCGGGTCAAACCTGCATTGCCCCCGACTACCTCATGGTTCCTGAAGGCTGTGAAGAACAGTTGATCTCTCACGCCAAGGCGATCATCGATCGCCGCTTCCCGGATGGAATCCTGTCCAAGGATTTCACTGGCATCGTTTCCGATCGTCACGCAACCCGCTTGCAACGACTGATCGACGAGGCTGCGGAACAAGGGGCACGTGTGGTGACACTCATGAAAACTGCCGACAACCCGGGCCGCAAAATCCCGATGACACTGGTATTTAACGCCAAACCAGATTCCATGCTGATGCAAGAGGAAATTTTTGGCCCGGTGCTGCCTGTGATCACCTACAAACGTTTGGATGAAGCGCTTGATTACATCAACGACCGTCCTCGCCCACTGGCGCTGTACTTGTTTGACGATGAATCAAAAACCCAGGATATGGTGATGAAGCAAACAATCGCCGGCGGCGTGTGCTTGAACGAAACCCTGTTCCACATCGCACAGGAAAACCTGCCCTTTGGTGGTGTGGGCGACTCCGGTATGGGCCATTACCACGGCAAATTTGGTTTTGACACCATGACCAAATTGAAACCTATTTTCAAGCAAAGCCGTTTTCACGTTATGGAAATGTTGTCCCCTCCCTATGACAACAAGATGTTTGCTTTCATGACCAAACTGCTGACTCGCAAGGTATAAGCCTAAGCTTCATGAACAGACGTCAATTTTTTAAATTCGGTGCCGCTGGCCTGCTGTTGGCCGGCGGTCTGAGTTGGCTGGGCAAGCACTTTGCCAAGGTGGAAGTGGTCGCAGGTCAATCCGTGGTTCAGCAACGGCACATCCCCATGCTGAAGGCGATCGCCGAAGGGCTACTAGACCCTGCTCTACCAGCGTCAGGGAGAACCCAAGCAATTGAAGCGGCGGTAAACGCGTTTGTAAGTGCGACCAATACATTGGCACCGAACGCACAAGCCGAGCTTGGGCAACTTTTGAATATTCTTGAAAACCCGGTCGGAAGAAGGCTGATTGCTGATTTGGGAAGCAGCTGGGACGACGCTACACCTTTGCAAGTTCAAGCCTTTTTGGCCTCGTTTCGAGATCACCCCATCCCGGCACTTCAGCCCGGCTACCATGCACTTCACGACCTGATGATGGCCGCTTGGTACGGGCTACCCAGCCAGTGGGCCGATATGGGCTACCCTGGCCCACCGTTCCAAATTCTCTGACCCTCGACTTGATCAATGACTGAATACGAAATGAAATCCATGGGCGAATTAGCGGGCGGATTGGTACCCGACCTTTTTGCTGCGGGGGTCGCAAATGGCTGGAAAGCCTACGAGGCCCACAAACGCGAAATGCCCAAACAAATAAGTGCTGATGTGGTGATTATCGGCACTGGTGCCGGTGGCGGTATTACAGCTGAAATATGCGCCAAGGCAGGTTTGAAAGTTTTGATGATTGAAGAAGGTCCACTCAAAACTTCAAAAGATTTCAAAATGCTCGAGTCAGTGGCTTATCCAACGCTATATCAGGAAAGTGCTGGCCGCAAAACCGCCGACAAAGCCATCAATATTTTGCAGGGCCGTACAGTAGGCGGCTCAACCACCGTGAACTGGACATCCAGTTTCAGGACTCCTGCCGACACGTTGGCCTTTTGGCAAAAGCAGTTTGCATTGAAAGACATGACCGTGGAGGCCATGGCCCCTTGGTTTGAGCAAGCCGAGCGTCGCCTGAATATTGCGGATTGGCAAGTGCCACCGAATGAAAACAACGATCTGTTGCGCCGTGGCGCCGAGGCCAAAGGAATTTCCTGGGGCGCCATTCGGCGCAATGTGAAGGATTGCTGGAATCTGGGTTATTGCGGCATGGGCTGCCCCACCAATGCCAAGCAATCCATGTTGGTTTCGACCATTCCCGCCGCACTTGACCAGGGTGCCGAGCTGATCGCCGCCCTACGCGCTCACTCATTTAAAATTTCTCAAGGTCGAATTCGTACCTTGCGCTGCCAGGTCATGAATGCGGACGGTGTGTTGCCCTCGGGAAAGGAGGTTGAAATCACTGCCAAGCATTTTGTACTGTCTGGCGGCGCCATCAACAGCCCAGCGCTATTGCTGCGCTCGAACGCGAGTGATCCCTATGAGCGCTTGGGTGAGCGTACCACCCTTCATCCTGTGGTGATTTCCGCTGCAATGATGGAACAGGAGGTACGCGCTGACGCCGGTGCGCCCCAGACCATCTACAGCGACCATTATTTGCACACCGACCCGATTGACGGACCGGTGGGTTTCAAACTGGAAGCGCCGCCCCTACACCCGGTAATTTTTGCTTCGACTCTGCCCGGCTTTGCAAAAAAGCATTCAGACATCATGAAGAATTTCTCGAAAACGCACATGCAACTGGCCTTGCTTCGCGACGGGTTTAATTCAGGAAGTGTGGGTGGTCAGGTTCGGCTGAATAGCGATGGCAGCCCTGTGCTGGATTACAAACTGACCCCTGCGATTTGGGATGCCGCTCGCCGGGCCCTGGTCGCCATGGCCGAATTGCAGCATGCCGCAGGCGCACTCAGTACACTGCCTGTACACGAGTACTCCAAACCGGCCAGCAACATTGATGAAGCCTTGAAGCAGATCAATGAGCTCGATATGAAACCACTGAGCATGAAAGTGGTTTCCGCCCATGTCATGGGTGGCTGTGCCATGGCGGGCGAAGAGAAGCTGGGGGTCACGAGGCCAGATGGTCGCCACTGGCAAATCGAGAATTTGTCCATTCATGATGGCTCTTTATTCCCGACAAGTATCGGCGCCAACCCTCAGCTTTCCATTTACGGACTGACGAACAAACTAAGCCAACAACTGGTGACTGAACTGACTGGCCAAGCAGCCACTGCCCTGGCTTAAGAATCATGATTCGTCACCTGAACCGACTGTACTGGCTAGGCTACATTTCAGTCATGTTTGGCCTGTATTGGGTACTTCATCACTGGTTTGGCGTCAGGGCTGACAATTCGGCCGTGGCAGCGATTGGCCTCGTGGCGGGTGTTCTCTTCGCAGCGCATGTGGGCTTTAATGTGTCCGGCTTTGCACTGTCCTACAGTGTTCGCCAGATCCCGCAGGTGCGGGACAAGGGGCTACCCTTTCATAGTACAGAAGGTGAAGGTTTCCATCGACTCAGCATTCCTCGATGGATCAAGGCCGTGCTGATTGAAAGCTTCAGTTCACTCAAACTAATCACACTACTTCAACCCTGGGCACCGAATCCGGACGGCATCCGCCTGGCAGGCAAAACATGGCGCAAGAAAAAACCACTTCCTGTATTGCTTGTGCACGGTTATTTGTGTAATTCCGCGGTGTGGGCAGGCACGCGTGCCCTGCTTGATCGCGCTGATGTGAGCACCCACGCCATTACACTTGAACCAGCCATTGGCTCCATTCGCAGCTATTCCGAAGCTATTCATGAAGCAATTGACGAACTGCTGGTCGCAACTGGTGCACCCCAGGTAAAAATAATCGCGCACAGTATGGGCGGTGTCGCTGTTCGCTTCCATGCCACGGAATATGGTCACCACAGAATTGCAGGCATGATCACCGTTGGCAGCCCTCATTACGGTACAGCACTGTCCACCTTGGGCATTGGCAAGAATGTCAAACAAATGGCTTGGGGTAGTTACTTCTTGAAAACCCTGAGGGAGCATCCCACTGACCGGGAATTTCAAACCAAAATCTGGTCACTCTGGAGCCCGCAAGACAACATTGTGTGCCCACCGGTATCCAGCAAACTGGAGTATGGAAAAAATACCGCCGTGCCCGGCTGCGGGCACGTGGCTTTGCTCAACGACTCCACCACAGAAGACCTGATCCTCAACTGGCTTGCAGAAGACGCTCAGGCCTATCCCTTGGCGGCAAATCGCGCTTAGAAGTGGATACCTTGCATCAGCGTTGAGAATGCAACCTGTTCTGCCGATGGACCACTTCCTTTCTTGCCTTTCGCGGCCGATTCCGAATCCGGGAACATGCGGAAAGACGTATTCATCAAAATTTGCGCTGGCTTGGGTATCAGCGCATGCATCACCTGCCCCAACACGCCCAGACGGGTTGCAATGCGAACCGGCTTGTGAATCACTGCTTGCGCGATCAAATCAGCCGCCTGCTCGGGGCTCAGCGTAGGCACGTTGTTGTACAACTTGGTGGGTGCAATCATGGGGGTACGCACCAAAGGCATATTGATGGTGGTGAACGTGATGTTCAGGTCTGCAAACTCGGAGGCCGCACAACGGGTCCATGCATCCAGCGCCCCTTTGGAGGCCACATAGGCGGAGAAACGTGGCGCGTTGGTCAACACCCCAATCGACGAAATATTCACCACATGACCTTTGCGGCGCTCCATCATTTTCGGCAACAAGCCATAAGTCACCCGCAGGGCACCAAAATAGTTCAACTGCATGGTGCGCTCAAGGTCGTGGAAACGATCAAAGCTGTTCTCAATGCCACGCCGAATTGAACGGCCTGCATTGTTGATCAAAATATCGACGTGGCCAAAATCAGCCAACAATTGCGATACGAACCGGTCGCAATCCTGCATGTCCGCAATATCAACCGAGTAAGTGTGCAACTCATAGCCGTCAGCTTTCACCAAGGCTTTGGCCTCGGCAAGCTTTTCTTCATCACGGCCACAAATTACCGTAATCGCGCCGGCTGCTGCGAATTTTTGTGCGGCGGCCAAACCAATACCCGAGGAGCCACCGGTGATGAGTACTACTTTGTCTTTCACCTGACCAGTCAAACTGCGGTCGATAAACAAATCGGGATCCAGGTGACGCTCCCAGTAATCCCAAATTGCCCAAGCGTAATCTTCAAGACGTGGACATGCGATACCGCTGCCCTCCAGCGCGGCCACGGTTTGGCGACAATCATAACGGGTGGGCCAGTTGATATAACCAAACACCTCTTCGGGCAAAGCCAGGTCTTTTAACAAGGCGTTGCGAATGCGGCGGACTGGCGTCAGACTCATCAAACCTTTTTTAACCGCACCAGGCACGAAACCAAACATGGCTGCGTTAATCCGCATTTCCATTTTCGGCGCATGGGCTGCGCGAGCAAAGGTGTTCAGAACATCGCCAATTCGACCCGGGTTGGGGTCAACCAAATGGAATGCTTTACCGTCCAAATCCGGTTGGTGTGCAATGTAATCCATCGCATTGACCACAAAATCGACGGGTACAATATTGATTCGCCCGCCTTCAATACCAATCGTTGGCACCCAGGAAGGCAACAACTTGCGCATTTTCTGGATTAGCTTGAACAGATAATACGGTCCATCAATTTTGTCCATCTCACCAGTTTTGGAATCGCCCACCACGAAACCAGGGCGGTAGACTCGCCACGCACCCTTGACCTTCTTGCGCACGATCGCCTCTGAATCATGCTTGGTGCGGAAATATGGATGATCCAGATTCTCGGCTTCTTCAAACATGTCTTCACGGAAAATACCCTCGTAGAGACCAGCAGCCGCGATTGAGGAAGTCAGTTGGAAGCAACCTGCGCCGATTGCATTGGCCAAATCCACCGCATTTTCGGTGCCCTTGATATTGGTTTCTTGCTGACTTTCTGCATCGGCCGCCAGATCATAGATCGCGGCCAAGTGAAAGAAATGTGCGATATTCTTGTTCAAGTCTTTGATCTCAGTGGCCTTCAAACCCAACTTGGGTTTGGTCAAGTCGCCAACCACCGGAACACATTGCCCTTTTTTTGCGCCCCAATACTTTTGCAGTTCGGGCACTTTGTCCAGGCTTGATTCACGAATCAGAAAGTAAATCGTGCCTTTGCGCTTTTGCTCAACCAAGCGCTTCACCAATCGTTTACCGATGAAGCCAGTGGCTCCGGTCACAAAATAATTCATGTATGTCTTCTCCGCGCGGGGTTTTTTTATGGAAGATACGTCTTTGGAAGGCTTACTATAACTGCCCGACCGAAATTCTCAAACTCCATGCGGTCTGTTACGGTATTTTGTCAGCACCGTACTTACGGGAAAACACGAGGTAGGGTTTAGTGTGCCTTCTCTAGTGTGGCATCGATAAACTACTACAATAAACAAAAAAGGCTCAGCCCCCCACGGGCTATTCGCCATCACAAGGAGAGACAACATGGCCGGTAAGAAAAAACCCATCAAAGGCGCAGTAGACAGCGCTCAACAATTGTGGACCGCAGGCGTGGGTGCCATCACCAAAGCGCAAGAAGAAAGCAACCGTGTTTTGGAAAACCTGGTCAAGGAAGGCCATGAAATTCAGGAGCGAACCGTGAAATTTGCAGATCAAAAAGTGGTTGAAGTGACTGGCAAAGTCAGCAAACTTGCTGGCTCAGTGTCCAGCAAAGCCACCCAACACTGGGACAAGCTGGAGCAAGTGTTCGAAGAGCGCGTTGCCCGCGCGCTGGGTCGCTTGGGGGTTCCAACCAACAAGGACGTCCAACAACTGTCCGAGCGCATTGATCAATTGTCAGCTGCAATTGCCGAATTGACCGGCAAAAAGGTGGACACCAAAGCCAGTGCTACCAAACGGACCACCACTCGCACTAAAAAATCCGCCGAGTAATTGAATCCTAAGCCGACAGGGCCAAAGGCGGTCTTGTCGGACACACTTTGGGGCTGGAGCTCATAACCCGCATGAACAATCGCAACTCTGACCCGAAAATCGGGTTGGCCTTGGCTGGCGGCGGCCCCTTGGGCGCAATCTATGAAATTGGCGCGTTGGTAGCACTTTCTGAGGCTATCGACGGGCTCGACCTGAATGACATGAGCGTTTACGTCGGTGTCTCCGCTGGCGGAATTGTGGCCACTGGTTTGGCGCACGATCTAACGCCGCATCAAATTTACAGATTGTTTATTGAAGGTGAGCCTGAAGAACTTGCCTTCGATCCTTCAATTTTGTTGCGTCCAGCCTGGAAAGAGTACTGGATGCGGCTGCGCAAGGTACCCAGTTTATTGGGCACCGCCATTTCCGATTATTTTCTACGCGATGACGCCACTTGGGTCAGTTGCATCGAACGCTTGGGTGCAGCAATACCCACGGGTTTGTTCAATGGTGACGAACTGCATGAATGGATGGCAGATCTGATTGCCAAAGGTGGCGGTACCAATGATTTCCGCAGCCTGCGCAACCGCCTTATTTTGGTGGCCACCGATCTCGATTCCGGCGATTCCATTCCCTTTGGCATGCCCGGATTCGATGATGTGCCCATATCAAAAGCGGTGCAAGCCTCTGCATCCCTTCCTGGCCTGTTTCCTCCCACAAGAATTGCCAACCGGCATTATGTGGACGGCGCGTTGAAAAAAACCCTGCATGCCTCCACCGCCTTAAAAGAGGGCGTGGAACTGTTGATCTGCCTGAACCCGCTCGTTCCCTATGATGACAGGCTGAACCCAAAAAACCATCGCCGTCGCGCCAAAGGTAAAGCTTTCCAGCCGGGCTCACGGTTATACGAAGGCGGCTTGCCTCTTGTGTTGTCACAAACATTCAGGTCAATCATCCATTCGCGCATGGACATTGGCATGGAGCGTTACGGACACCTGTACCCCAACGCAGATATTGTTTTGTTTGAACCTCAACATGGCGACGGAGAGTTTTTCTTCACCAACCCCTTCAGTTACGCCAGCAGACGTCGATTGTGTGAACATGCATACCAGAGAACACGCGAGGAACTCTGGGCTCGAAGATATGACTTGGCTGAAAAGTTTTCCAGGCACGGTCTGGAATTGAATCTGGAAGTTTTAAAAGATCCGACCCTACACTTGAGCAACAACGTTAGCAAAACACCAGCCCGTGCAGGATCAATGGTGTCGAAGTTTGACCAGCTTGAGGATTCACTCAATGAGCTTGATCGTTACCTACGGATCGCAAAAACCAGAAATGCTGCTTAATGACGCCATTACTCACTGGTAACAAAGGCAGTGAAGCCCCAAATACTCGACAAAACAACGTAGACTAATAATATTCAAAATACCAATAACAGACTTGCTGCATGAAGTCTTAAGCTCGATCAGGACTTTGGCCAGACAGGAGACGACCAGAACATGGAACGCAAGCCTCCAAGAAGAACAAGAGAACGGATTCTTGATTTGTCGCTCAGGCTTTTCAATGAATTCGGGGAGCCCAATATTACGACCACCGTGATTGCTGATGAAATGAACATCAGCCCCGGTAATCTGTATTATCACTTCCGCAATAAAGACGACATCGTCAACAGTATTTTTGCCAGCTTCGAAAAAGAAATCGACGGACTGCTCGACGTACCCGGCAACCGTCAGGCCAATATTGAAGATGCCTGGCTGTATCTCCAAGTCTCATTCGAACTGATCTGGCGGTATCGCTTTCTGTACCGCGACTTGAATGATCTGCTGTCGCGCAACCGTACCCTAGAAATCCATTTCAAACGCATCCTGAAACACAAAGTGGATGTGGCGCGCCGTCTGTGCCAAGGCCTCGTTGAATCGGGCGACATGATGGCCTCACAAGCGCAAATCAATGCATTGGCCACCAATATGGTAGTGGTGGCCACCTATTGGCTGTCATTTGAATACGTGCGCGACCCTCGCCACTTCAACGACGAAGCCACCATGAGCGCCGCACTGGCCAATGGTGTCTATCAGGTGATGTGTTTGCTGGCGCCCTATTTGCAAGGCAATGCCAAAGAACTGTTTGAAAGCCTGGCCCAATCTTTTATCACTGAAGAAAACACATAACAAGACCTAGGAGAACTTATGAGCGACTTGAAAGCCCGTTTTGAAAAGGCTGTGGCGGAATCAAAATCACTGCCCGCCCGCCCTGACAACCAAACCCTGTTGAAAATTTACGCCCTCTTCAAACAATCCACGGAAGGCGACAACACCGGCAAACGCCCAGGATTCACAGACATTGTTGGTCGTGCAAAATACGATGCATGGAAAGGCCTTGAGGGTACGAGTAACGATCAGGCCATGCAAAATTACATCGACCTGATCGAGTCGTTGAAATAAACCCGAGACCTTCTGGAAACAAAAAACCGGCCGCGGAGGCCGGTTTTTTTATGGCTGCTTGAAAAAATCAGGCAGCTGCCTTGAGTCCACAGGCACTGAGTCAAGTTTCGCTGCAACATGAACGCACACAGTTCGGCAAAGCTCCACCACCGTAGGTTCTTTCACTTGGTACAACACCAAAGTACCCTCTTTACGGCGCTGTAGAACTCCCGCACGGTACATCAAATTCAGATGGCGTGAGATATTGGACTGTGTAGAGTCCACCTCCTCCACAATGTCATTCACAGACTTTTCTCCATTGCACAAGGCATGGATGATCTTCAATCGCGTGGGCTCGGATAGCACCGCAAAATAGCCAGATACTTGTTCCAGCAGGGAATCCAGTTCACTCATAGCATGACCGATATGTTTTTTTATATTGAACTGATTGTACCCCCGTTTTTACACGGGGGTGGGGCTCAATGATTGGCCAGCAAAAGCCCAGCGTGTTCACGCATGGGGTGAAACTCGATGGTTTCCCATCGCTTTTGCATTACATCGAGATCGAACCTGGATGTTGCCAAAAAAGCATGGGTGTCAGCAGCATCAGTCACCATTCGACCCACGTTGGCGTCCATAAACCGGCGCAAATCATTGGCATTTTTGCTGGTCACCCATCGGGCACAACTGTAGCGGCTCGGCGCCAAACGCACTTCTACCCCATATTCACCCTTCAAACGTGCCTGCACCACTTCAAACTGAAGCTGTCCAATGGCCCCCAACAACATTTCCGAGCCTAGCAGGGGTTTGAACACCTGAATTGCGCCTTCCTGGCCCAGTTCCATCAACCCCTTTTGCAGTTGCTTGCTACGCATAGGGTCTTTCAATTCAACTGAGGCAAACAACTCCGGGGCAAAAAACGGCAAACCTGTGAACTGCAGACCCTCTCCTTCACTGAGCGAGTCACCCAGCTGCAGACCGCCGTGGGTGGTTAATCCAATAATGTCGCCGGCGTAGGCTTCGTCCACGCGATCACGGCGCTGAGAAAGAAAAGTCACCACACTGGTGGGACGGAAATCTTTTCCGGTCCGAAGCACCTTGAACTTCATACCGTGCTCAAAGCGGCCCGACAAAACCCGCACAAAGGCGATTCGATCGCGGTGGGAAGGATCCATGTTTGCCTGAATTTTGAAAACAACACCGCTGAATTTACTTTCAGTGGGTGCCACCTCACGCTCGATCGCTTTGCGCGGTCCTGGATGGGGCGCTACATCCACCAATGCATCCAGCACTTCCTGAACACCAAAGTTGTTCACTGCCGAACCAAAAAACATGGGAGTTTGTTTGCCTGCAAGAAACTCAGAGGCATCAAAGCTGGGCGCAGCTGTGGTAACCAAGTCAATCTCCTGCTCGGCTTGCTGGAACTCGGCACCGAACCTGCTGCGCAGCAATTCGCGATTGTCGCCGTCAATCACCTCGTCATCCTCGCGACGGCGATCGGCCCCCGGAGTAAAAACACGCATGTGGTTCTTGCGAATGTCAAAAATACCGTGGAACAACTTCCCTTGCCCCACTGGCCACGCAAATGGCACACAGGGAATTCCAAGAGTACTTTCAATTTCGTCCATCAATTCGAGGGGATCACGCACCTCGCGGTCCATCTTGTTGACGAAGGTAATGATTGGCGTATTACGCGCGCGGCACACTTCAATCAAGCGCAAGGTTTGTGGCTCAACACCATTGGCGGCGTCAATCACCATCAAGGCTGCATCCACCGCAGTAAGTACTCTATAGGTATCTTCGGAAAAATCCTGGTGACCTGGGGTGTCGAGCAGGTTGATCACCTGATCGCGATACTCCATCTGCATCACCGAGCTGGCCACGGAAATACCACGCTGCTTTTCAATTTCCATCCAGTCCGACGTGGCGTGGCGGCTGGCCTTGCGTGCTTTCACACTACCCGCAATTTGAATGGCACCCGCAAACAGCAGCAACTTTTCAGTCAGCGTAGTTTTGCCCGCATCGGGGTGGGAAATAATTGCAAACGTTCGGCGACGCTTGACTTCAGATTCAATGGACACAGCAGCCCTTTGGCGCAAAAGCCGTGATTTTACACGCCCAAGGGGTTAAATTCACCTCCTTTCATTGTCGTATCGATATATAAATCAATACCCTGATAGAAACCCTGTTGCGGACATCCCGTATTGCTCATTTTTATTACAACAACGACATTAACACGGTGTTTTTGCACATTCGATTCGTTCACTTAAAGAACGATAACAATCACAAAACCCGAACCCAATGGGTGCAGTTTTATCAAATCATAGGGGATACCAATGAAAGCAATTCTGGCAAAATCAGCCGTTGCAATCAGCCTGGCCGCGATGGCCATGGGAGCAGCTCACGCCGACAAATCCAAGTGGCCCAAAAGCTTTACGGTAGGCACAGCGTCACAGGGTGGCACTTACTATGCCTACGGTGCAGGTTGGGCCAACCTGGTGGCAGAAACGGTCGGGATTACTGGTGGTGCAGAAGTAACCGGCGGCCCCACTCAGAATCTGGCACTGGTGCACACCGGCAAGCTGGCTTTTGGCATGACCACCATGGGGCCCGCCCGCGAAGCATTGGACGGCAAAAGCCCATTGGCTCCCGGCCTGAAAATGAACAAGGTGTGTGCCATGTTCCCCATGTATGAAACCCCGTTCTCAGTCACCGTGCTGTCCTCCAGTGGCATCAAATCGATCAAAGACATTCCGCCCGGTTCAAAAATCGGTTTCGGCCCGGCCGGCTCTACTTCCGATACCTACTTTCCCAAAATGCTGGAAACGCTGGGCGTCAAATTTGAACGCCGTAACGGTGGCTGGAGCGATTTGGGTGGTCAATTGCAGGATGGCTTGATCGACGTAGTCGCATTCGCCGCCGGTGTGCCCATTCCAGCAGTGACCCAGCTTGAAGTACAAACCAAGATCAATATTCTTGAATTTACGGAAGCTGAGCAAAAGAAAATCATGGACACCTACCCGGTGTCTGCATTCCCCATCAAGGCCAATACTTACAAGACATTAACCCAAGACGCCCGTGCTGTATCAATGTGGAACTACGCGATTGCCAACTGCGATTTGCCAGAAAGCTTTGTGTATGAGGCCACCAAGGCCGTATTGGACAACAATGAAAAAATGTTGACCATCCACAAAGGCGCGCGCACTACCTTGGCGCAAAACTGGGACAAAAACACCTTCATCCCCTTCCACCCCGGTGCTGCAAAGTACTACGAGGAAAAAGGTTTCAAAATCCCAGCTCACTTGAAACTGAAGTAAATATCGATCAATCCATTTGATCCGGTGAATGTCAGGTATTGAATCCAATACCTGACGCGCTTCCGCAACCAGTCTTACTATTCTTGAATCGGCTCCATCATGTCCACACCCACTAGCGCATCCAGCACTGCCGCAGAGGATCGACTCATCGCCCAGGGCGTTGATGACGAACCCCCAGCGAATAATCAGCGCACTTTCACGCAGCACGCGGCTTTAATCGTCTCAATTCTGTCGGCGGGCTACGCCTTTTGGCACGTCTTCTCCTTGAATGTGGCCCCCATAGAAACCTGGGCTTTTCGCATTCTTCACGTGGCTGGTGCCCTGATTATTGGTTTCATTGCCTACTCGTCTTCAAATGTAGATCAACCCCAACGCGGCAATCCGGGCCTGATCAAGGCTCTGGCGGCGCTGCTGGCCATGCCGGCGATTTATGCCCTGTACACGGTGTATGACATGCAGCAGATCATCGCTGCAGGCGAGATGATTACTCCGGAAATGGAAGTCAACCAATTTGGCATCCCTTTGTCGATAGCTACTTTCGGTGCGATTGTTGCCACCTGGTTTCTGCGACCGCAAGGCACAAAATTCAACTGGCTTGATGGCACCCTGGTGTTGACCGTGATCGCCAGTACCGCCTACCTCATGGTTCACCTGGATGGAACAGCGTTGCGCATGCGAGCCGGAACTCCCTTCGCTTCCCCCGGCAACGCTTGGGCTGCAATGGTGGGCTTGGCGCTGATTCTTGAACTGACGCGCCGCGTGGCGGGTAGTGCATTGGTCATCATTTCCGTTATTTTCGTGGTGTATTCATTCGTAGGGCCTTATCTGCCCGGTTTTCTGACGCACGATGGTTTTGATTTCAGCCGCTTTTTCTCGTACATCTACACCGACGCAGGCATATTGGGCGCTACCACTGCGGTGTCGTCCACCTACATCATTTTGTTCATCGTTTTCGCCGCTTTTCTCCAAGCCTCCAAGGTGGGCGACTACTTCGTCAACTTTGCCTTTGCGGCAGCGGGCCGTGCTCGAGGTGGCCCAGCCAAAGTGGCTGTATTTGCCTCTGGCCTGATGGGCATGATCAACGGCACCAGTGCGGGCAATGTGGTTGCCACCGGGTCCTTGACCATACCCCTGATGAAAAAAGTGGGCTACAACGGTAAAACTGCCGGTGCCATCGAGGCCGCTGCATCTACAGGCGGGCAAATCATGCCGCCGATCATGGGTGCTGGCGCATTTATCATGGCGGAAATAACAGGAATCCCCTACTCCGAAATTGCAATCGCTGCGGTTATTCCTGCTGTGCTGTATTTTCTCTCCACCTACCTGATGGTTGACTTTGAAGCGGCCAAGCTCGGTATGCGCGGCATGCGCTCCGATGAGTTACCACAATTTTCGAAAATGGTGAAACAGGCCTACCTGTTCATTCCCATCATTATTCTGATTGTTGCTCTGTTCATGGGTTACTCGGTGATACGTGCTGGCACTTTGGCCACAGCGGCTGCAGCGGTAGTCAGTTGGTTGTCGCCATTCAAAATGGGCCCAAAAAGTATATTCAAGGCCTTCGATTTGGCAGGGGTAATGTCCATCCAGATCATCACGGTGTGCGCCTGTGCTGGCATCATCGTGGGGGTGATTGCCTTGACTGGTGTTGGTGCCCGCTTCTCTTCCATTCTGCTGGACATCGCTGAAAATTCACAGTTGATTGCCCTGTTCTTTGCGATGTGCATTGCGATTCTGCTGGGCATGGGCATGCCGACTACAGCCGCCTATGCCGTGGCTGCATCCGTGGTTGCCCCTGGCCTGATCGAACTGGGCATTCAACCTTTGGTGGCCCACTTCTTTGTGTTCTACTTCGCCGTCATCTCGGCCATTACGCCGCCAGTGGCGCTGGCCTCGTATGCTGCCGCGGGTATTTCCGGCGCGAACCCAATGGCAACCTCTTTCACCTCATTCAAGATCGGCCTGACTGCGTTTATCGTGCCGTTTATGTTTTTTTACAACGCTGCACTACTGATGGAAGGTGAATGGTTTGTGATCTTGCGTGCATTTGTTACAGCGTGCATTGGCGTGTTTTTCCTCGCTGCCTCTATTCAAGGCTGGTTCTGGGGAGCACATTCAAATTGGCTAGTACGCGGCATTCTACTCATCGCTGCGCTTTGCATGATTGAGGGCGGTTTGTACACTGATATCGGCGGAGCAGTGCTGGCTGTTGTAGCAATTGTTCTTAATAAATTCTTTAAAGGAAAACCAGCACCTGAACCCATGGTTCAGGCCAAGGGAATGGATTAAAAAGCCGCACATCCTGAGGCTTTTACACCTATTTTTAGTGTAGAGCCTCAGGTTCAAACCCTTTCATTGCGTAATCGATTTCCCTATAGTGCGAAGTGTCACGAAATTTGACTACCCGCTACCCAAGGAGATCTCACGATGTATGCTTTCGAAAAAACAGCTGAATTGCTGACCAAGACCAACACCGAACTCAAAAACCAGCACCAAGCTGCAGCCAAGGCCCTGAACAGCCTGGTACAAGCACAATTCGGCCTGCTGTCACAAGGTTTGGGCAACGCATTCACCGCTGCTGAAAAGCTGCCTTTGGCCGACAAGCCAGTGGTTGTTAACGCACGCACCGAGATCAAGCAAGGCTTGGAAAAAGTGGTGGGCGTAAGCCAGGTTTACACACAAAAAGGTGTTGAGCTGTTCGAACAGCAATTGCCAGTGGTTATCGACAAAGGTTTTTCTTATGCCGCTTTGGCCCTGTCACAGGCGGAATCCTTGACCGAAAACGCAATCACCATGGGTGTAAGCGCTTTGGAACAAGCCAAAAAAAACGAAACCCTGAAGCCCGCCATTGAACAAGCTGAGCAAATTGCTGCCCAGTTGTTCGAAAAGATTGGTGTTAAAGGTGAAGCTGGTGCGAAAAAAGCTGCCAAGAAGCCTGCTGCCAAGAAAGCTGCTGCTCCACGTGCAAAGCGCGCAGCAGCCGCCCCGAAGGCTTCAGTCTGAATAGACATGGCCCAGCTTGAGCTGCGCTTTGACTAAATAAAAAACCCTCGAGTTCTCGAGGGTTTTTTTATGGTTGCAAAGAGAGGTCAGGAAGACACTACAGCAACCACAAAATCAGGCCATAACAAACTGAGGCGCCCAGAATACCAACAAACCACTCTCTTTTGGTTTCCAGTTCGCCCAGCATGGCTACATCGAAGCTCTTGTTTGCGAAATCATCCATGGCAATACTCCCGGTGCATAATGCACATGTGTGTTGATGCCTCTATTTAAGTGCAAATACACAGGTGAGTCTTTCCCACAAAGGGGGCCACCTTATTCGACTACCCCCACGAGGTGACCACGATGACCTTCAGTTCTGCCAGTGCGTTTGCAATTGTCTCCGCAGGCGTGTTTTTGCTTGTTGGTCTCTTCAGCGGTTTGTGGAAGTTTCTACAGATGTGGCGCAGTGAACAAGGCCTGGCTCATCCTTACCTGGATATCGCCCACCGAGCCAGCCTGCTCTATGGTTTTGCCTGTCTCACCTTGGCCGTATTGGCACATTTCAGCACATTCAGCCCGAATTACAATTTATTCGCGGCAGTAACTGTGATTGTATTTTTTGCACTGGCCGTGGCAGGGTATTTGATACAGGCAGCGCTGAACGGCCCCGACAATCAGTTGCGGCAACCTCACAAACTGGGAAACCACCCAATGCCCCGCGCAGGTTTGGCCTTATTTATGGTGGCACTGATACTCGCCGAAATTGGAGGCACTCTTTATCTGTTTGCCGGCGCGCTGCAGAACCCTTTGCTGCAATTCTGGTCATAAACATCATTCAAGTTCATTCCGGGAACACCGAACAATGCCTTTACAGTTCATTCGTCGCTCCTTGCTAACAGCTTTCTCCCTGCTGACGTTGGTCGCCTGTAGCACCACGAACCCAGGCAATTCATCAGCGCAATATCAAGCGAAGGCAAACTGGACCAGTTCATTTTTAAGCCAGGTTTTGGGCGGTCAAACCATGCCCGATGGGGTGAACAATTGGGCATGTCGCCCCGCAGAGAACCAAAACCCGGTTGTACTGATTCACGGTACTTTTTCTTCCAGCATGTATTCATTTGGGGCCTTGGGTCCGGCACTGGCCAATCAAAACCTGTGCGTATACTCGATCGACTACGGTGCAGCTGAACCGAGCGACTGGTTCAAGGGCGTGGGCCCGGTGGATGAATCAGCGCAGCGTATTGCTGAATTTGTGAAGTTTGTGAAAACAACCACTGGGCGTGACAAGGTGACCTTGGTAGGTCATTCTCAGGGCGGTCTGATTGGCTTTTACTATCTGAAGATGTTGCAGGGAGCTACCCATGTGGACCGCTTTGTGGCCTTGGCCCCTAGTGTCAACGGCACCTCGATTGCCAAGACACCCAACCGAGACCTGGTCGAATATTGCCTTGCCTGTGCTGACCAACACCCCCGTTCAGCCTTGCTTCGCGAATTGAAAAACGGCCCCATCACAATGCCCGGGGTGCATTACAGTGTTTTGGTCACAAAAAACGACAAGGTTGTAGTACCGGTTGAAAACCAGTTTGTGAAAGAACCTGGCGTGCAAAACGTCTATATTCAAGATCTGTTGCCAGGCAAACGGGTGTCACACAGCGGCATGTTGTACGACACTGAGACTCTTGAACTGATCGTGAAGCTGGTACAGGGTCGATCGTTGCAAACTGCTTCAAACTAAAGCGGTGTAACTTCGGGTTGCTGAGTCGAAACGGTAGAGGGCATCTTTGACCTGGTCTTGATCAATACCCTCTTTTTTCAACTGTACTTTTTGGTACTTGAACGTGCCGGTTGTTTCCACAGCCTGAATCACACGCAAATACTGCGGCACAGCATACCCGGGTAACTGGCTGCATACGTGTGCGGCCAGCGCATCCAGGTCAAGCAAAGCGCCGGGCTTTACGGCAATTGCAGCCATACCGGCCCGACCATCGAATCCATCCAGCTTTACGCCATAAACCACCGCATGTTCAAGAAACGGCAGTTTGGCCAATACACCTTCGACTTCTGATGTGGCTACATTCTCGCCCTTCCAGCGAAACGTGTCGCCCAGACGGTCAACAAATTGAATATGCTGCCAACCCTGTCTGCGTACCAAATCCCCCGAGTTGAACCAGCAATCACCGTGTTTAAACACATTGCGCAGCAACTTACCTTCGTTGGCTTTCGGGTCTGTGTAACCATCAAAGGGCCGTAACTCGGTCACTTCACTGATCAACAACCCTACCTCACCGCGGCCTACAGTCTCGCAAAAACCATGTTGATTTCGTACCACTTGTTCCGAATCTGCGTCGCAGGCAATGACCTCAAAGGGCATGGGACAAAAGCCAACGGTTTCTTTAAGACCAAACGCGTTCATAAATCCGAGATTGGATTCGCTCGCCCCGTAAAATTCGAAAATCTGATGAATACCGAATCGGTGTTCAAAGTCCTCCCATATTTCAGGGCGCAGGCCGTTGCCTAGAATCAACCGGATTTCATGATTCTGATCGTCCATGTGAGGCACCTGATTCAGGAGATACCGCAACAGTTCGCCGATGTAGCAAAACGCCGTCGCCTTGTAATGTGAAATACGCTTCCAGAATTGACTGGCACTGAATTTTTCATCCAGTGCGAAACAGGCGCCACAAGCCAACACCACCCCCAGTGACACCGTGAGTGCGTTGTTGTGATACAGCGGCAAGCAGCAGTAAAACACGTCAGAAGCCGTCAAACGCACGGCGGTGCTCATGCCCGAGGCCGCCTGCAACCAGCGGTAATGGCTCATTACAGAAGCCTTGGGCAAACCGGTTGTGCCGGAGGTAAAAATATAGAAACAGGGCGAGCTGGCTGTAATTTGTGCGGTTTGCGCCAGGTTATGAACAGGTTGCGTAGACCAGGCGCTGCGAAAGTCACTCACACGCAGATGATTACTGTCGGTTTGCAGCGAAAGCAAATCGACGCCTTTGAGCAGTGTGTTGTCATTGGATTCCAACTGCTTGAGAATATCCAGACCACGATCACACGCCAGAATTATTCTTGGTTTCACCAGCTTCAAGCTGTGCGCTTGCACTGAACCCTGTTGGTTAATGTTCAGCAGCGCAGCAACCGCTCCCAACTTGGCACAGGCAATGACTGCGAGCAAAGCTTCAGGACGATTGGCTGACAACAAGCCCACCGTGTCACCAGCCTTCACGCCCATAGACAGCAAACCGCGCGCCATTTGATTACAAATCGAATTCGCTTGCCCATAGGTCCAACACTGTTGATCACTTTTCAGGAATACCGATTTCGCGTGTTTGCGCGCAGTTTCCTGAAACAACAAACCCATTGAACGTCGGGAATGTGGTCGGAGCAAGGCCAGACTGGCCAGCGAGGGCAAAATATGCGGCACGTCAGGAAGAAAACTCAAGGCGCCTTTGGCAATGTCGATTGCGGATACTGTTTTGCCCTGAACTGTCATTTTGTGCGGTCTCCGGCTGCTGTCTCGTGTTTTTTTATACAGAAAAAGATACACTCTTTGGGTCAACGAAATTCGAGCACGCACCGTTTTTATCAATGTCATCAGGCTGCCCAGTTAAGTATTCTTCCATGCCCATAGTCAAAGTGCGCTCCAAAACTGTTCTTTGCCTGCTTGTGCTTGTGGCGGCACTTCCATTTCATACCGCCAACGCGAAAAACTTCATAGGTTACACGGGCAAAGGCTGGAACAGCGATTTCGGGGTGCTACGCGGTCAATGTGATGCCAAACTGGTTCAAAGTGAAGCGCTCAAGGGCACGTTAACCGAGCAAATGGCCTACGTTGAATCCACAGAGGCTTTCAAGGCAATTTTTACGGAAACCCAATTGGTCGATGCGTTTGCGGTGGACTCTCATTGCTTCGGGCACACCATGGAGCTAGTTCCGTCGGGGCAAGCGGTGCGTTGGCTCAATCCGGTGAACGGCGTCGGTGTGTATCTATCGCCCGGAGCCAAGTCGGACACTTGCAGAACATACTTGGGGGTCACCATCGTCAACGGTGAAAAAACCAAGTTCCGGGGTGAGGTGTGTTCGCCCAGCAAAGGCGCCTGGCAAATTCAGCAGTAATCTCAGACAAATACCGCCTTGCGCAAACGCTGGAGGGTATCCGAATGCCCAACCAGCACCAACAGTAATTTGGCCCGAGTCATTGCCACAAACAGCTTTCGAAATTCAGCTTCATTAAACTCCGAAAAAGCCAACTCGGTTACCACAATGGCTTGCGCCGCCTGCCCTTTGAAGCGGTACACCGATTCGGCATGCACGTTACCCTCAGTGAATACCTGGCTACCATTTTCATCATATCGACCGGTAAAGTGCCTCAGGGTGTGTGGTCCAAGGCTGGCTTGCGCCAATATCTTTGATTTCTCATGCCCCCGCATGCTAAGTACGGCAATTTTGTCGCGCGTGAAACCGTGGCGCAAGCAGGCAGTAATTGCCTTGGCGGTTTGACTCAACAACGACTCATCATCGTCATACTCGAAAAACTCCAAGGGCAAACCTTCGAGGGGACAAGCCGCTTCAATATCAAGCGACAAAGGCGAGTCAAAATGGAATACATGTTGAACCAACTGCAAGGCTTGAACCACGCGTTTTGGATTTCGATAATTCATGGGCGTGTGCAAGCTGACCCAACCGGGCAGGCTGACTGCCGGCTTGGCGTACAGGTTCTGAATCGGATCCTCCAGCCACAGCCACCGGGTGCCCGAATGCGAGCAACGCTGAAGCACCGGCAGCCAACTCTGGTCGAAGTCCTGACCTTCATCCACCACAATCGAGTCAAAAACCCAGCGCTTGTCCAGCGGTGTGCCCAATACCTGCTCGGGCAAACGGCCGAACACCCCGGGCGACGCGTAATCCACCTCCTGACCCGCATCACGCAGCATTCGGTCGCACAATGCATGAAAATTAAAAACCACCGCGCCCACCAAACCAGCCTCACGAACCTGCTGTGCCATGTGCGAGGAAAGCGGCCGGTTATAACACACATACAATGTTCGGGCTCTTAAACCATGGTTGCGCTGCAGTTCGCTGAAAGCCAATTGTGATTTTCCACTGCCCGCAGTGCCTGTAACACGCAAACGAAAAGGCTCGAAGCTCAGCCTTGACACCCATTGCTCCAGTCCGTGCGACAAACGCGTCACCAATGTTTCGGCCGCTTGTGACAAAGCGCCCACCTCCGGCACCAGGTTCAGTTCATTGCACAAAAAGGAGTGAATGGCTTTGGGATTGCTGTTGCTGCTGAACAGGTCAGCAGTAATGTCGATGGTTTGAATCAGGGCAGCCAATTCATCCTTGTGACGGGCATCCACCACCCGCTCGGCATTCACGGTAAGTCCACTGGGGTCGGGTACGGTGAAATCGGGGCAATAAAAAATGGGCTCTACGCGCAAGTGACCTTGATGTTGCAACTTGAATTTCTGGTTCAACAAAGCGCCTTGCTCAGCCAGTGCGTTAAATACATCCTGACGCTGTTCACCCAATTGCTTCACCATCCGGCCTTGGTCCACTTTCATCAAACCGGTTTTCATCAAGATGCTATAAACAATACCACTGGGGCCCAGCACCAGAAATTGGATTCGCCCTGTGACGGTCAGCCCATGCTCAATTCTTGACCAGTGAATACCGTGATAAATGGTGTAGTTGTCGGGCAACTGCGCCTGCAAATGCAACAACACATCCCGCTCGCGCGCTTGTGCACCATCCAGCGCAAGTTCACTCGTATCTGACGGATAAACCTTGGCTGACACGCCTTAAACCTCTTTGAATTGTTGTTTCAGCGCAGCGCCAGAGTAACGATCCACCCCAGCCTGAATGCGAAAGCCCAGCATGATTTTTCCGGTGGTACAGTACACCTGTTCCCGCAGCCATTCGATGACTTCTTTGCCTTCTGAAAAACCCACTGCCTCGAATTCCCAAACCCGGTCGTCCGCATTCCAGCGAAAGCCCTTGGACTTTAAAAAATCTTTCTTCTCAAATGGTGCTTTCAACGCAGCGATTTGATAAATCGATTCATTGGCACTGTCAAACAACACCTGAAATGGCATGCGCTGGGATGTTTTCAAGGGTTGCGCCAACACATGGACCAGTGCATTGCAATCCTCCACTGCACGGTGGGCACCGTGGAAGTAACCGCAATCCGACAACAAGTATTCCAGTTTGCGTCCGGAATAATTTTCCTGGGTCCATGGCAGTTCCCGAAACGTGCAAGCCCAGATCGATTTTTCAAGCCAGGGGAAACGGCGAAGCATAAATGGCTTGTCAAATGCTGCGTTGTGCGCCACGAACAAAGCGGCCTCACTGCACAGGGCTTTTAACGCAGCTTCATCAAACCGCTGACCTTTGACCATGTCGTTGGTAATGCCATGAATGGCTGAATTCTCGGGCGTAATGGGTACCTTGGGTTCTTCAAGGCCTCCATAAGTGCCCAGCACTGCACCAATCGCTCCGGTGTCCTGGTCCACCTCAATCAGCACCGCCCCCACCTCAATGACTTCGCATGTTGCAAAATCAAGGCCTGTGGTTTCAGTATCGACGACCAGCACCTTAACTGGGCTGTTAATTTGCCCACCAAAAGTGTCGCGCATTTGAATGCGACGCAGTACCTTGTAATTGCCGCTGCTTTCCAGCCATCGGGCAACAGTTTCCTGGTCTACATCGCCAATGCTGCTGTTCAATTCCTTGTTATCCAAACGGAATGTCCTATGGTTCAGTATGAATTAAGTACGCCTGCTGTCGGCTTACTCTCACTTGCCAGCCTTTTTTCACCTCGCGAATTCCACCTTTATCAATACGCAATTGGCGAGCCAATTCAATCAATTTCAGTTTGCCACAACGTACGCCTTGGCCAAGCAACCAATGTCGGAGGGTATTGAGCTGGGCTGAATCGTCCAGTGCCCGCCACTGAATCAATTGCAAGCCTCCAGTTTCAGAAATCACCTGCGGCGCCTTGACTTGCGTATTTGAATCTTCTTCTGAATAGTGTGCCCGAAAAAATTCAGCCAGTTGGAGCAGAGCCTTGGGGCTCTGTGGAAAGTGTGCAATCAGACTAGGCAAGAGTTCATGGCGCACCCAGTTGCGGCGCAGTGTAGTGTCCTCGTTGCTGGGGTCTTCGATGTACTGCAGGCGATTGGCACGGGCGTAATCGAGCAAACTGGCCTTGCTGCTATCGAGCAAAGGTCGGCACAACAGCAAGTCGGGATACAGGTGACGATCCACGCCGACAGGGCCCACAACCCGCATCCCTCCCACTCCTCGCAAGCCGGAACCGCGCAACAATTGCAGCAGCACTGTTTCAAGTTGATCATCCCGATGATGGGCGCACAGTAACACTGTGCGTTGATTGGCCTTCATCCAGTTAAAAATGGCTCGGTACCGCAGCACACGGGCCTGACCTTCAAGGCCTAGATCACTGGGTTGAACATTTACTTTTAAAGCAGTAAAAGGGATACCCCACTGTTGACACTGGGTTTCACAATGTAACTCCCAGGCATCGGCCTGCAACTGAATTTGATGGTTGACATGCACAGCATGCAAGGCCATGCCCATTTCATGCAAGGCATGAAGCAACACGGTGGAATCGACCCCGCCTGAATAAGCCACCACAAAACAGTCGGGCAGAGGGGCTTGGCGCTTGAAGTCGCTTAGAAAGGCTTCAAGCGACTGTTTCAATTATTTGCTCACCTTGAAGTGGCCATAACTCATGAGTCGGTCATGGCGAGCGTCCAGCAAAGTTTTGGGCTTGTAGGTGACCAGCATATTCAAGGCAGCCTTGATTGCGGTTTTCAAGTTGCTGGCCGTTTGCGCATGGTCGCGATGCGCTCCACCAAAGCTCTCCTTCACGATTTCCTGAATCAACCCAAGATCGCGCAGGCGTTTGGCGGTAATACCCAAGGCCTCTGCAGCATCCGATGCCCTTTCAGCGCTGCGCCACAAAATGGAAGCACAACCTTCAGGGGAAATTACAGAGTAAGTCGCATTTTCCATCATGATGACGTGGTCAGCCACAGCCAACGCCAAAGCGCCACCTGAACCGCCCTCACCAATAATCGCACTGACGATGGGCACCTGAATTTGTGCCATTTCAATCAAATTGCGGCCAATGGCCTCAGACTGCCCACGCTCCTCGGCATCAATACCAGGGTATGCCCCCGGGGTATCCACCAGGGTTACGATGGGAATACCGAATTTCTCAGCGGTTTTCATCAAGCGAAGCGCTTTGCGATAGCCCTCGGGGCGTGGCATGCCGAAGTTACGCAAAGTACGCTCTTTCACATCACGGCCTTTTTGGTGACCAATCACCATGACGCTTTCACCATCAAGGCGGGCCAAGCCACCGACAATCGAAGGGTCGTCTGCAAAATGCCTGTCGCCATGCAACTCGTGAAAGTCAGTGAATGCGTGGGCAATGTAATCCAGGGTGTAGGGGCGCTGGGGGTGACGCGCCACCTGCGAAACCTGCCAAGGGGTCAACTTGCTGTACAACTCCTTGGTCAACACATCGCTTTTGCCTTCCAGGCGGCGAATTTCTTCCGACAAATCGACCGCTGAGCCGTCCTGAACCAGGCGCAGCTCCTCGATTTTGCCTTTTAACTCAGCAATGGGTGCTTCAAAATCCAGAAATGTTTGCTTCATGAGGTTCTCTTAATAGTCCACCACGGCTGGATCGAGGCTGCGCCACAAATACCACGCTGCCACTGTCCGCCAAGGTTTTAATTTTTCCCCGAATTGTAGTGCTTCTTTCGGTCCGATGGGTTCACCTTCGAAAAATTGGCGCGAGATACCGCGCTGCACACCAATGTCATCCACAGGCCAAACATCGGGCCTACGCAAACAAAACATCAAAAACATTTGGGCGGTCCAACGCCCTACTCCCTTGATTTCACACAGGTGGCGGGTGCAGGCCTCATCGTCCATGCCATCTAGCAGTGTCAGCTCAAGACGTCCTTGCTGCTCAAATTCGCTCAAGGCACGCGCGTAGGCTATTTTCTGACGTGAAAGGCCTGTGGCCTTCAAAGTGTCGTCACTCAGAGCGAGCAATACGCTGCTATTGATTTGCCCATTCAGCGCCTCGACCACTCGGGCCCACACGGCGTCAGCAGCCTTCACCGAAATTTGTTGGCCCACCAACGAGCGGAGCATGGTTTCATAAGGCGCGCCACGCGAACGCAAGGCCCGGTCCGAATGTCGGGTCACCAATTCAGCCCATACCGGGCTTTGCGAAGCCAAGGTCTCACACGCCACCTGCCAGTAATCAGGCGCGTGGGGATCTTGATTCAACCTCAGGCTCGCCGCCATTCGGTTGCACCGCCCCGTTTGTCTTCCAGTACCACGCCCATGTCGAGCAATTGCTGGCGTATGGCATCCGCTTTTGAGAAATCCCGGTCAGCTTTGGCCTGGGTTCGGGCGTCAATCAACGCTTGAATCTCGGCCTCGTCCAAGGCCCCAGCTCGGTCTCCCACCTCGGCTTTCTGAAAAGCTTCAGCCGTACGTCCCAACAAACCCAGTACCTGTGCCAAAGCTTTCAGACGCGCGGCCAATGTCTGGTCGGCAGTGCGGTTCACCTCATTGGCCATCTCAAACAAAACCGACACGGCAATCGGTGTGTTCATGTCATCATTCATGGCCTCGGCGAAACGGGATTCAAATTCGAGGGTCCAATCAATCGAATCCACCACCTGAACGTCGCCCACGGCCTTGTACAGACGACCCAGGGCAGCTTTCGCGTCTTGTACATGGCCCTCTGAATAGGTCAACTGACTGCGATACTGCGCACGCAGAATAAAAAAGCGCACTACTTCGGCATCGTATACTTTCAAAATGTCGCGGATCGTGAAGAAATTATTCAACGATTTGGACATTTTTTCCGATTGCCCATTGGTTTCGACTCGCACAAAACCGTTGTGCATCCAATACTGGGCAAAACCCTCGCCGGTTGCACCCACACTTTGGGCAATCTCGTTTTCATGATGCGGAAACTGCAAGTCAGCACCGCCGCCATGAATATCAAAGGTATTGCCCAATAACTTGCAACTCATCGCCGAGCATTCAATATGCCAACCAGGGCGACCAACACCGAAATCAGATTCCCATTTGGCATCTGCAGGCTCATCAGCCTTTGCGCTTTTCCACAAAACAAAATCCAGCGGGTCATTCTTGCTACCTGAAACCCCCACACGTTCACCAGCCCGCAATTCATCCAGACTTTTGCCTGATAGCCGGCCGTATTCAGGAAAGGCGCGCACCGAAAAGTTCACATCACCAGAATCATCCCGGTAAGCGAGCCTCTTGTTCATCAGGGTGTGAATCATGTCCTGCATTTCTGCGACATACTCAGTCGCACGAGGCTCGTGGTCGGGGCGTTCAATGCCCAAGGCATCCGCGTCCTCATGCATGGCCGCAATAAAGCGATCGGTCAACGAACGAATGCTTTCACCGTTCTCAACAGCGCGGCGAATAATTTTGTCATCAATGTCGGTGATATTGCGCACATAGGTGACCGGGTAGCCGGAGGCACGCAGCCAGCGCTTCAACAGATCGAACACCACCATGACACGGGCATGGCCCAAGTGGCAGAAGTCATAGACTGTCATGCCACACACGTACATTCGAACGTTCTGTGGATCAAGCGGTGAAAAAGCCTGCTTTTTCCTTAGAATTGAATTGTAAATTTGAAGAGACGATTTCATTGGACTCAGAAAAAAAGCGGACCCAGCTTGCCAAAACGGTACAATCTGATACTGGAATCTTCAGGAAACCCAGCTCAGAAGCCAACCCGCTCTGGGGCTTGCTACAATAGCGGTCGAGTATATCATTACGCATGATCGAGTTTTTCCCTACCAATCAGATGAAACGGGTAACCCCGCAAAGGCGCAACCGAATGCAGGCTAAAAAAACAATCACGTCGTCAATCATTGGCAAATACAAGAAAAGCAAATATGCATTGCTAGTCGCCCTCATGGGCTTGGCATTTGCAGGCGCTCCAGGCCATGCCGACGAGTCAGATGAGGTTTCAAAACTTATTCAAAGCGGTCAATTTGAACAGGCACAGGCACGCGCAGACGCATACCTGGCCAACCGGCCCAATGACGCACAGATGCGTTTTCTGAAGGGTCTGATTTTGACTGAGCGCAACAAAACCGCAGAAGCCATCACCGTGTTCACAAAGCTGACCGAAGATTTTCCGGAGCTGCCTGAGCCCTACAACAACCTGGCAGTGCTGTACGCGGGGCGCGGAGAGTATGAAAAAGCCCGCGAGTCGCTGGAAATGGCAATTCGCACCCACCCAAGCTATGCCACCGCCCATGAAAACCTAGGCGACGTCTACGCGAAGCTGGCCAGCCAGTCCTACGACAAGGCACTTCAACTGGACGGGCGCAATTCAACCGCTCAAACCAAACTTTCACTGGTGCGCAACCTGATTGCCGGCAAGCCCGAAACTGTGGCTGTGGCGGCAGCACCAACAGCCGCACCAGCTAGCAAGCCAGCACCCGCAAAAACTGCACCCGCGGCAGTGCCCACCCCGCCGGTGGTTGCTGCAACCCCACCCGCAGTTGAAGTTGCGCCCAGCAAACCAGCCCCGGCAGAGCCTGCCATTACAGCCAGCAAACCTGCTGAACCAAAACCCAATACCATCGGTATGGACAGCCAGGTACTGGCTGCCGTTGAAGCCTGGGCCAAGGCATGGACGGATCAAGACATGGCCGGTTATCTGGGTGCCTACAGCCAAGACTTTGAAACCCCAGGCAAAATGAACCGTGCAAACTGGGAAAAAATGCGCGAGCAGCGTATTGTCGGCAAGGAAACCATTCGTGTGGTAGTTGAGAACCCGTTGATCACCATCACTGGCAATGAGGCCGTGGTGAAATTCAAGCAAAGCTATTTCTCCAACCGCCTGAACAATGTGTCCACCAAAACACTGACCATGAAACAGGAAGGCGGCACCTGGAAAATCACCAGCGAGAGGGTGGGCGGTTAAATGTGGTTTAGAAGCAGGCTCCGCGGAATGCCCAGAGGATTGCGCTTGGTCGCACCCCTGATGTTTTGGGCATTGACGGCGGCTCCCACTTTTGTGAAGTCTGGCCCTCAGGAGTCATTCGACCTTGCGGCCTACAGCAACCCTGAGCCCAAAAAGAGTTCACTGGCCAGTAAGTTGTTTGAATCGGCCAGCTACGAGCCAGTCATCGACACGGCAGTTGAAGAAATTTACCTGGCTCTCAGTAATCACGAGTTGAACAAAGCGCTTGAATTGACCGACCGCTTGTTGAGTGAATTTCCCAATTTTTACCTTGGTCACATGCTCAAGGGCGATATTCTGTCGCTGAAAGCGGGTCGCCCCCTGACCAAAATTGGAGATATGCCAGATGTACCCAAAGGCAAACAGGAAGAACTGACCGAATTGCGCGAGGAAGCAATCGCGCGCTTCAAAGCGGTGAAAGACCGTCCGCAACGGGACCTGCTGCCTGCTGAGTTGGTTGAATTGAACGATGACCAGCGTTACGTTATCTTGGTGGATACCACCCGATCGAGACTGTTTCTGTATGAAAATGCATTTCCTCAACCCCGCCTCGTGACCGACTTTTACGTGTCCCAAGGCAAAATGGGAGCAGTGAAGGTACGTGAGGGTGATAAACGTACGCCCATCGGCGTGTACACCATCACTGAACTGCTGCCAAAAGAAAAACTGACTGACTTTTACGGTCCGATCGCCCTTCCCATCGACTACCCGAACGCTTGGGACAGGCGCCTTGGGAAAACCGGCTATGGCATATGGCTGCACGGGATGCCCAAGCACTATGTAAGCCGACCGCCCAAAGCCAGCGATGGCTGCGTAGTATTGGCAAACCAGGATCTGCTCGCCTTGAAAAAGTTTGTTGATATTGGCACGACTCAGGTCGTGATTAGTGAAAGGCTAGACTTCGTACCGGTTGACGTGTGGCAGAGTCACCGAAAAGCGGCCCTGCGAATGGTGGACACCTGGAAGAAAGATCTTGAAAAAGGTTTCTCGAAAGGGATTTACCATTACGCGAGCGATGTCAAAATTGACGGACAAGGTCTGATTGAGTGGCAAAAGGCCCAACAGATCGGCAACAAATCGTTTGGAAAGATATCCATCGACGACCTCACGGTCATGCGTTACCCCAGCGACAAAGACATGATGCTGGTGTCTTTCAAGCAAGAGGACAATTTGTCGGGGGAAATTCGTAAACAACAATACTGGATGAAGGTCGGCACTCGTTGGCAAATTGTCCAAGAAGACACCTTTAAACTTTAAGGAACGAGTCAGTGATTCAAGGCAAACGTGTTTTTCTCAAGTGGTCGATGTTCTCGGCGATAGCTGTTAGCATCGGTAATTCTTCAATCTCCTCTGCGTTTGCAAAAGCGAAAAAACGAACCATGGTTAAACTTAAAACTAATTTTGGCGACATCACCATTGCGCTGGACGCTGAAAAAGCCCCAGCCACCGTTGCGAACTTTCTGGAGTACGCGAAAAGCGGCTTCTACACCAATACCATTTTCCACCGTGTCATCAGCGGCTTCATGGTACAAGGCGGCGGCTTCGAGCCTGGCATGAAACAAAAACCCACCAAAGACCCGGTAAAAAACGAAGCTGACAATGGCTTGAAAAACGAGAAATACACGATTGCCATGGCCCGTACCAACGATCCACATTCGGCAACCGCACAGTTTTTCATCAACGTTGAAAACAATGAATTCCTGAACTTCAAAAGCCCGACACCACAAGGTTGGGGCTACTGCGTGTTTGGCAAAGTCACTGAAGGCAAAGAAGTGGTTGACAAGATTGTGGGCGTAAAAACTGGCTCAAAGGGCTTTCACCAAGATGTACCTCTGGAAGACGTGGTCATTCAGGGTGTCGAAGTACTCTAAGTCAGCCTCCGTTGAAAAAGCCCTTCTCTCAAGGGCTTTTTTTATGACTTTTTAATCAGGTAACAAGTTGATTGAAATTCCTCCATCAGGCGCCGCATTCTTTGCCTCCGATCTACACCTCTCTGAACAAACTCCCAACACCCTTGAAGCCTTTGAAAACTGGTTGGCCAATGTCGCTCAGGACCAAACGCTCATCTTTTTGCTTGGAGACCTTTTTGAGGTTTGGTACGGAGACGATTACAGCGACAGCTCAAGCAAGCGAGTAACTCAAGCAGTTCAAAGTGCAAAATCCGCCGGAGCCACGCTGTATTTCATGCATGGGAACCGCGACTTCCTGCTCGGTGACCAATTTGCAGAAGAGGCTGGACTCGAGATTCTTCCGGATCCTGAATTTTTGCTGGTCAACCACCAAATAGTACTGATTACCCACGGCGATCAACTTTGCACGGACGACAAAACTTATCAAAAATTCAGGCTTCAGAGCCGAGATGACAAGTGGCAAAAAAACTTCCTCTCACTGCCCCTACAGCAACGAATAGAAATGGCCAAAGCCATTCGCAGTGAAAGCAAAATACACAAAGCCAACAGCGCCATGAGCATCATGGATGTCAACCTGCAAGCAGTTGCGGAATCATTCAAGGGTAATTGGCCCGATGGATATTACGTGGGCAAAAGCGATGTCATTTTGCATGGACACACACACCGCTGTGGCATACACCACACATTAAATGCCCCAGCACCCATCACACCAGAATCTGCGCAGGGGCAACTGCAGAAGGGTCAAAGAATAGTATTACCCGACTGGAATTTTGATGAACCAGAAAAAAACCGCCCTAAAGGCGGTTTCTTGAAACTGGACAGCAAAGGCGAATTCAGCCTGAATCTTTTCAACTAGTTGTCAACCAGCTTGTTCAAGGCTTTCAACTCTTCACAATCCACGGAGTCACCACAATCTGGCTCCGATTTGCCTTTGCTCAGCTGTTTTTCGAGCAGTTCGATGCGTTGTTGCTGGGCAATCGCCTGATCAATCAAACCATGCATGGCCTTGATCAGCGGATCATCGCCGTTCTTGGAGACACCATAAGCCGAAAATTCTTCCTTGGTTTTGGCCGCCCCAGTCAGCTCCTCACTTGCAGCACGTTCTTCAGTCTTCAAAATCATGCGGGCCGGGTTACCTACCGCTGTTGCGCCGGCTGGAACGGGCTTGGTCACTACCGCATTCGACCCTATTTTGGCACCCTCGCCCACCGTAAATGGTCCCAAAACCTGAGCTCCCGCGCCTACAACGACACCCCTTTCCAGCGTAGGGTGACGTTTACCTTTGGCCAAGGAAGTCCCCCCCAGGGTTACGCCCTGGTAAATGGTCACATCGTCGTGAATCTCTGCGGTTTCACCGATTACCACGCCCATGCCGTGATCGATAAACACGCGTCGACCGATATTTGCGCCCGGATGAATTTCAATGCCAGTGAAAAAACGGCCCAAATGCGACAAAAAACGCGCCAGGGTAGTTAAACCTGCACCCCAGGCCTTGTGGGCCAAACGATGCCAAATCAGGGCATGTAGGCCGGGATAGCACAAAAAGACCTCCAGACGCCCTCGAGCCGCCGGGTCTTTTTTCAAAATCGTGTCAATGTCTTCTTGTAGTCGAATCCACATGCGCGGAAAGCCCTGAATCAATTGTGATTGATGCGTCAAACGCTGGTCGCCGCAGTGTATCACGGCTGAATCACGGCTTCTTGCGCTCAAATTCATGTGGATAAAGGCGATTGTCGACCACACGGAGCACATCAGAAAAAAAGCCTCTAAGCATATCCACCTCTTCTTGCTCCAAAGGTGTCTTGGCCAACATCCTCGCCAAACGCTGCACCACTTTCTTCGGTTTGTCGGGATTGATAAAGTCAACCGCTGCCATGGCTTGAAGCCAATGAGCCTGCAAATCCGATACAGCCTTCACGGTCGCCAGTTTACCCCCCTGACGAATACTGCCAGCCAGGGAGTCTTGAGTAGCCACCGTCCATTCACCAGCCATCCATTCCGTGCGCAGCGCATAGGCCACAATCTGCACGGCTTGTGACAAATTCAGGGAACTGTAAAGTGGGTTTGCGGCAATGGTCACCTGCCGATTGCACACCAGCAGTTCCTCGTTGCTTAGACCAGTTCGCTCCGCACCAAACACAAAAGCTGCACCGATCCCGCTTTCCGTCAGACTCAACGCCTCTCGTGCCGCCTCTTGCGGGCTTTGTAGATGCGGTCCCAAATCACGCAAACGAGCCGACAGAGCAAACGCAACGCTTCGATCAGCCAAGGCATCGGGCAAGGAGTTGTAAACACGAGCCTGTTCCAGCACATCAGTGGCGCCACTGGCCAAAGAAACCGCCTCCTCGGCCATGCAAATTTCTTTGGTTTTCGGTTCAACCAAACGCAAATCATTCAAACCCATGGTTTTCATGGCGCGTGCCACCGAACCGACGTTGCCTGGATGGCTTGTTTTTACTAGAACTATTGAAATGGATTCGAGGGAAATGGCTGCGGTCATTTATAATGTCGGGTTAAACGTATTCAAATTGAAAGGAAAGGCCATGCATCCGATGTTGAACGTGGCGGTGAAAGCCGCTCGCGCTGCTGGAAAAATCATCAACCGAGCGGAGCTTGACCTCGATCAGGTAAAAATCGGTGTCAAAGGGCCCAACGATTTCGTCACCGAGACCGACCAGGCTGCTGAAAGCGCCATTATCGAAGTTCTCAAACAAGCCTTTCCCGATCATGCCATTCTAGCCGAGGAAAGCGGTGCATCCGGCAAATCCGAGTATGAGTGGGTGATCGATCCCATTGACGGTACAGCAAACTTCATTCACGGCTATCCACATTACGCGATATCAATCGCGTTGCGAGTGAACGGCAATGTACAACAAGCAGTCGTGTACAACCCAGCCACCAACGATCTTTTCACAGCATCCAAAGGTGAAGGCGCATTTTTGAACAACCGTCGAATTCGGGTTTCAAAACGCAGCAAGCCGAATGAATTCCTGGTTGGTTTTGCATTCCCCAGCGGTCAGAATGAGGGCTCACTGGGTGTAAAACGCAAAATGCTGGCACTGACCGAGAGCACCGCCGGCATTCGAAAATCCGGTTCAGCAGTGCTTGATTTGGCTTATGTGGCCTGTGGTCGCCTAGACGGATACATGTGTTTCGGTCTTAAACCCTGGGATTTGGCGACAGGCGTTTTGCTGGTTTCCGAAGCTGGCGGATTGATCACTGACCCCCAAGGCAATGACACATTCATGACCACGGGCGATGCAGTGGCAGGCAACCCGAAAGCCCTTCAGTACCTCCTGAGCTTCAAATAAACAAACAGGAACCCAGTTGAGCAAACAAGCGAGTACAAATCACCAGGCCGCATCACAGGCGTTTGAAAGCCACACGCCAATGATGCAGCAGTACCTTACGCTGAAATCCGAATACCCCGATAAACTGCTCTTTTATCGCATGGGCGATTTTTACGAGCTGTTTTTTGACGATGCACAACTGGCTGCACAGCTTCTCAGAATTACCCTGACCCACCGAGGCCAATCGGCGGGTCAACCCATTCCGATGGCCGGTGTGCCTTTTCATGCGGCAGATCAATACCTTGCCAAACTTGTGGCGCTGGGTCATTCAGTAGCGATCTGTGAGCAAGTGGGAACACCTGGTGTTAACAAAGGCCCCATGGAACGCAAGGTTGCCAGGGTAGTCACTCCGGGTACACTCACCGAATCCACCTTATTGCCCGACCAGGAAAACAAAACACTGCTTAGCTTGTTTTCTGAGGACGGCAAGTATTGGGGAGTAGCTTGTCTGGCACTGTCTGCGGGTTCAATCCGTTTGCTGGAATGCGACTCTAGCGCGCTGTCGGCCCATTTAAGTCGTTTTAATGCTGCCGAGGTGCTCGTGAATAACCGCACATGGGCGCAGCAAAGCCAAATTGCGGCCTGTATCGAACGTCCCGCCTGGCACTTTGACGCAGGTTTTGCCCAGACGCATCTGCAAACCGTGCTGCAAGCAGCCAACCTGGCAAGCCTCGAATTGCATAAGGCCAAACTGGCCGTGCCAGCCATGGGCGCAGCTTTGCAATATGCGAAAGAAACGCACCTCAGTATTGAAACCTTCAGACACGTGTCCGATATTCAGGTTGAACACGAGCAAGACTTTCTGGTGCTGGATGAGGCCGCGCGCCGCAACCTGGAATTGACAGAAACATTGCGAGGCGAGCCTGCACCCACGCTGTTCTCGCGAATTAACCGCACTGGTAGCGGCATGGGTGCCAGACGTCTGCGCCAATGGCTGCTGGAACCTCTACGCAACCTTGCCCACATTGAAGCACGACAAAACAAAATACAGCACCTGCTCTCCACCTTGGGCCAAGCACCCGAGCCGGCCTGTTTCAGCCTGGTAAAAACATTGCGTGCAATGGCCGATATTGAACGTATCAGCAGCCGCATTGCCATGCAAACAGCCAAACCTCGTGATTTGTTGGCACTGCGGGAAAGTCTGCAGGCACTGCCGCAGGTTACCGAGCTCATCGCTGATTTTGGCAACGGCGAATTCAACGCCGCCTTGGAAGCACTTCAAGCACCACCCGAGCTATTGGCTGAATTGATGCAAGCCTTGGCGGAGAACCCGCCAGTACTGATTCGAGATGGAGGCGTAATTGCTGACGGTTACCACACCGAACTTGACGAGTTACGAAACATTCAAACCGGCAGCGGGCAGTTTTTAATTGAACTGGAAAAACAGGAACGCGAGGCCACCGGTATTTCCAACTTGAAAGTTGAGTTCAACCGGGTGCATGGTTTTTACATTGAGGTCAGCAGTTCTCAGGCCGATAAGGTGCCCGCGCACTACATTCGCCGGCAGACCATGAAAAATGCCGAACGCTACATTACCGAGGAATTAAAAGCCTTCGAGGAAAAAGCGCTCTCCGCAAAAGACAAAGCACTGAACCTAGAAAAAGTGATCTATGAAAACCTGATCGCGTGGCTGGAGCAATTCACACCATTTTTGCAACGCTGTGCGCGTGAATTGTCTGAACTCGATGCCATGGCGGCCCTGGCGATTGTGGCTTTCGAGGCCAATTGGGTGCGTCCGCAAATGGTGCCGCATGCCCTGCTGAACATTCAGCAAGGCCGTCACCCAGTACTCGAAGTACAAGTGGAACAATTCACACCGAACGACTGCGCCTTGCACCCCGGCAAACACATGGCGCTGATCACTGGGCCCAACATGGGCGGTAAAAGTACCTATATGCGCCAGACAGCGCTCATTGCGCTATTGGCTCACATGGGCAGTTTCGTACCAGCAACCAACGCGCAAATTGGCTTGCTTGATCGTATTTTTACGCGCATTGGCGCATCGGATGACCTTGCAGGAGGTCGCTCAACCTTTATGGTGGAAATGACCGAGGCCGCAACCATTGTTCGGCAAGCCACACCTCAAAGCCTGGTCATCATGGACGAAATTGGACGTGGAACCTCAACTTTCGATGGTTTATCTCTGGCTTGGGAAATCGCAAAGCGCTTGGCCAACACCAACAAATGCCTGACCTTGTTCGCCACACATTACTTTGAAATTACCGCGTTGGGTCATGAACTTGACAGTGTTTTCAATGTGCATTTGTCAGCCACCGAACATCAAGGCAAGCTGGTATTTTTGCACCGCATTGAAGCTGGCCCTGCCAGCCAAAGTTACGGCCTGCAAGTGGCTAAGCTTGCGGGCTTGCCCGCCTTGGTGGTGAAAAATGCACAAAAACGACTTGACCAGCTCGAGGCTGATAAACGTGCCATGAACGCCCAGGTGGATCTGTTTGATATGCCAACTCAGGAAGCGGCCGAGCAACCAGCCAGTGCTCAACACGTCAACCTGATTCTTGAAAAACTCAACGAAATTGACCCGGATGAACTTAGCCCGCGTGAAGCATTGCAGTTAATCTTTCAATTGAAAGGCCTGCAAACATGAATCTTCGCCGCGCAGCCATCAGAGCCTGTGCGGCCGCCTTGGTCACTTTCATTGCGGCTGTCCAAGCCAGCCCCCTGCAAATCACCTTCAGCTTTGCACTGATTGGAGATCAGCCTTACAACAATTTCTTCGAGCCGGCCACTGAAAGCTTGATTCAACACATTGGGAATCAACCCGATATTCACTGGATTTTGCACCTCGGCGACATCAAGGGTGGCAACGAGCCTTGCACCAACGAATTGATAGAACGTCGCATCGCGCAACTGCAAAGAAGCGAAATACCCTTGGTGTACGTACCCGGCGACAATGAATGGACCGATTGCCACAGGCCGTCCAACGGAAATTTCGACAGCCAAGAACGCCTGAGCTTTCTTCGACAGCAGGTATTTTCTGATCCAAGGTCGCTGGGTAAAACCAACTTTCGGATTCGACAACAAGCCAGCCATCCCTATCCCGAAAACCTGATGTGGCAACAAGGCAGTACACTCTTCGTGAGTTTGAATGTGCCAGGCAGTAACAATGACTTGCTCAACCCAGAATCGAGAAAGACCACCACAAGTAAAGCAATGCAACTGCTGCTGGCGCGCGAACGGGCAATTGACGCATGGTTGAACGAGGCAGAGGCCTTGTTTTTAGATGAAAGAACGCGTCCCACCGAAACTGTCATTGCCATTCAAGGCAATCCAATCGACGGCTCAGGTGGCGATGACATCAACCCCAAAAAGAATGGCTATGCACGCTTCATGGAGCGGCTTGTAAAATACATCAACACCACAAATCGACCAGTGCTGCTGGCCCACGGCGACACCCATCGGTTCAAATGGGACAAACCCGGCCTTCAGAAATTTGGGGGCACCCCCCACACGGATTTTTTATTTTACCGGGTCGAAGGATGGGGGCATCCCTTCATGAATACTTGGGTAAGGGTTACCGTCAATCAAGGCCAGACAGCGCCATTTGAAGTCAGCAGCCAATCGATGCCATCCCCTGCTGCGGGCAACTAGGATAACGATTGGCTCGAATTTCAATTAAGCTTGCGCGCGTCCGGGTTCGGCGCGATGCTGAATAGCGATTGGGCTGCGGCACCCTGCGCTTTTTCTTCGTCGTTCGCTGCACGAATATCCAGCACTTTCAAATGGTAGCGCAAGGCCATGCCCGCGAACGGGTGGTTGCCATCCAAGACCACCTTGCCCTCTGCAATGTCAGTCACCGTCCACACGCGACCAAAGCCGGTGTTTTCCTCGTTCGCCTGCTCATCGGGTTCATTCTCATCATCCACAGGCACCTCTTCAAGCTGCATACCGATTTCGAGTTCTTCGCCAAACATCTCGATGTCTTCAACACGCATCAGTTCCGGATCGAAGTCACCGAATGCTTCATCTGGCTCGAGTTGCACAAATACCTCGTCACCCACGGCCTTGCCTTGCACCGCATCCTGAAGTTTGGGAAACACCTCATTTTCGCTGCCATGCAGGTAGATAATCGGCTCGCCACCGTGTTCCTGAATCAGTTCACCCTGCGCATCACGCAGCTCAAAATCAAGGGTTACCACCGTGCCTTGCTCAACAATCATCGTACATAACTCCAGAAATCAGCGCCCGAATCGCGGGCAGTCTTTTAAGGTGGCCTATGATACCCGTAATCGATAAATCACCCAAATAAAGCCCCTTTAGATGATCAAGCCCCTCACCCACATCGCCACTCTGTCCGTGGAAAAATTCATGACCGAGTATTGGCACCTCAAGCCATATTTGTTTCGTCAGGCATTTCCTGATTTTGAACCACTGTGCGATTTCGACACCATCGCCGAGATGGCCTCGGATGAAGACATCGAAAGCCGGCTTATCCAACACACCAAAACCGGTTGGACTCTTGAACATGGTCCCTTTGATGAACTGCCATCGATGAGGAAAAAGGCATGGACGGTGCTCATTCAGGGCATCGACCACCATCTGCCTGAAGCGTATGACCTGCTGCAACTATTCCGCTTCATTCCCGACGCACGCCTTGATGACGTCATGTTGAGCCTGGCGAGCGACGGTGGTGGTGTGGGCCCACACTACGACTCCTATGATGTTTTTCTGCTTCAAATGCACGGCAAACGGCGCTGGAAAATTGGTCCTTTGCCGAACAAAGAACTTGAAGAAGGCGTGCCACTGAAAATTTTGAAGAACTTTGAGCCCACCGAAGAGTTTGTACTCGAGCCGGGAGACATGCTTTATCTTCCCCCGAACTATGGGCACGATGGCATTGCCGAAGGTACCTGCTCAACCCTGAGCATTGGTTTCAGAGCTCCCACGCAAGCAGAGGTTCTCAGCGGCATCTTGCGAGACATGGCTGATCAAATTGATCAAGACCCCACCATGACTCAAACGCTGTTTTCTGACCCGGCCCGTGGGCTACAGAAAAACCCGGCAGAGATTCCTGACGATTTGCTGAATTTTGGATTTAATTTGATTCAACAATTTTCAGCGAAATCGCCCCAAATCCAGCGCAGCATGGGGATTTTGCTCACAGAACCCAAGCCACATGTGTATTTTGTAAACAACACCGAAGATCAAGAAATACACGAAATTATTAGTGTTCTCGGTGAGCGTGGCATCGCATTAAGCATGAAAACTAAAATGTTGTTCAAAGATGCTGTTTTCTACATCAACGGCGAAGCTGTCAACCCGGTCAGTGCCCTTACCGTTAAACAGCTGCAAATGCTCGCAAACCAGCGCGAAATGGAGCCAATCGACGCTGCAGAGGCTTTAAAAAATCCTGAATTCCAGTATTTTTTAATTGGTTTTGCAAAAGCCGGTTGGGTAGAAACCCTAATGTGATTAATTTCATTTAGAATTTGAAACGACTCGGCAAAGTCAATAGAATTTTGCTTCGAAAATAAGGTCGAAACAATGACTTGAATTTGACAGGCTATTCGATAGAATTTGCAGAGTTTTCCGCTTGAGTGCTTGAACACCCAGCAGGAAAATGGGTGATTCTGGGTTCTCTTGTGAGCCTATTTGCTCTAAAAAAGACGCTTGAATCGGCGTCTAGTTCGTGACCCCAAAAGGAATAAACATGAAAAACTCAATTTTGATCGCATCTTTGTTTGCAGTTGCTTTGGCCGCTTGTGGCAAGAAAGAAGAAGCAGCTCCTGTTGAACCAGCAGCACCAGCTGTAACTGAGCAAGCTCCTGCAGCAACTGAGCCAGCCGCTACAGAACCAGCAGCAACTGAGCCAGCCGCTACTGAGCCAGCAGCTACTGAGCCAGCAGCAGCCCCAGCTGAAGAAGAAAAGAAGTAAATTCTTTTCGCTTGTCAAAGCGATTTGAATGAAAAAACCCCGGATGAAAATCCGGGGTTTTTTTATGCCGCTAGTTGCCGCATATCAAGGGTAGTCCAGCCAAAACCTTCAGTTTGGCAAGCAATGTCAAACCCGATTCCACGTGGGGTTAGCACCTCAGCCCACAGTTTTTGAACCAACTCGGGGCAATTTGTGGTTTGGCTCAAATGGGCCGCCACGACAAACTGTAAATTTCCCGAATCAAGCTGTCGAAGAATGTCACAAGCCACCTGATTGCTGAGGTGGCCATAATCGCCTCCTACCCTTTTTTTCAGGCTGGGTGGATAAGGAGAATTGGACAGCATCTCGGGGCAGTGGTTGGATTCGAGAATCAAGGCATGTGCCCTGTTCAACATGCTGATCAAATGCGGCGTAGCGCTGCCACAATCAGTCAAAATACCAGTAACGAAACCCGACCTTGACTCAATCAACATTTGAATGGGTTCAGCAGCGTCATGGGGCACGGGAAAGGGATGCAAAGTCAGGTTCTTGACGTTGAATGCTGCATGGCTCTCGATTAACACCACCCTGCCCGAACGCAGGTAATCTTCGTCGGTCAATTTAGACCGCAGGGCCGCGCGCCAGGTGCCATGCGTCAAGTACACAGGCGTGGCAAACTTTCGGCTGAATTTGAATACACCGCCTATGTGATCCCCATGCTCGTGAGTAACCACAATCGCATCCACATCTTCCGGGGTGAGCCCAACTCGCTCCAAGCGACCAACGGTTTCCTTTACAGCAAAACCGCAATCCACCATCAAGCGCGTCGGTGTCTCAGTCAGCCTGCATTCAAACAGCCAACTGTTGCCTTCACTGCCACTGCCCAAACTCGCAAAACGCACACCAATTACCGGAGCTTTCCGGCCAGCTTGGTCGCCGCTTCTTCTGAAATTGCGGGATCCACAGCCGCACCGCGTTCGGAGGTAAATTTGACCGAAGTGGACTTGTCCCCCTCAGGCGCAACAACAACCTGGAAGCGTTGGTCTGCTTTTAACGATTTATCATTCGAAGCACCACCGAAAATTTTTCCAAAGAAACCCGTTTTCTTTCCCTCAGCCGAGGCTGAATCAGGAATGTACTTCACGTAGTACACACCGTTGGAACGATCACGATCTTCGACGATAAATCCGGCGCGATCCAGGCCAAACCCTACTCGACGCCACGCCAAAGGAAAGTCCTCTGCCAGAATAATCGAAGTGCCTTCTGGCTTTTTCTGAACCGATATAAGCTCTTGACCCACGGGGCGTCCAGCCGCTGCAGCAGCCTTTTCATCTCCAGTCAGCTTCGCCATCAAACGGTTCAGCATCTCCGCCTCCAACTCTGGATCAGAGGGACGATTCATCCACACCAAATTGGATTGCGACTGATCCGTGTAGTTTTCTTCCATGCCACGGTGAGTAACGAAAATTTCAACGCCGCCCTCAATAGGCTCTACACGGGTGCGGTAACGATCTCGGGTATTGCTGGAGTAAATGCCGTCAAATACAGTACCAATTACCTTACGCAAACCGTCCAGTGGAATATTTGCACGGTTTTCCGCCCAATTGGTTTCCATCAAACCAATTTTCGGATCATCCACAGCCAGCTCAAACCCAGTGTCCTTCCAGAATTCGCGTAATTTGGGCCACAGCTGCTCAGGGGGCATTTTCACTTCCAGAGAACGCAAATTGCCCACCCGTTTGATTTTTACATCATCGGAGGAGACCAATACCGGCTCGGCCTGTGCCTGTGGACGTGCACCCGCTGGACGGGCGCCGCCACCGCTGTAAAAGGACGAGGCGGAGACCGAACCGGAACCAGACTCTCCCGGAATCAGGAATTGCTCATCGGCAGACTGTGCTGTCAGATCGGGCGGCACCTCAAGGCCCTGCTCACGCTTTTCAGCAGTGCGGTAAGCCGTCTTCTGTCCTTCCACAGCCTCTTTGTAAGAGGCGCAGCCAGCGGCAGTGGATACGGCCGCTGCGATCAGCAACAGCTTGAAAGGGGTCATCTTGTTCAATTCCATGTGTTTCACAGCCTTAAGTCGTCTTTAGTCGATCAACCGGTGCGCACGCAAGGCGGCGTCCACGGTTTGGTGAAAATTGGATTCCAGTCGGGTCAAAGGCAAGCGCACACCGGGTGCCATTTTGCCCATTTTGCTCAATGCGTACTTCACGGGAATTGGATTGGCCTGTACAAACATGGCCTGATGCAAATCCAGCAAGCTCAAATTTAGCGTGTGAGCAGTTTTTGAATCACCTGCAATGGCCGCGGCACATAACTCATGCATCAACTTCGGGGCCACGTTGGCAGTCACTGAAATATTGCCTTTTCCACCCATCAGCATCAAGTTCACTGCTGTGGGGTCGTCACCGCTGTACACGGCAAAATCGGGTGAGGTGTCGCGAATCAACCAAGCTCCGCGCTCAAGGTTGCCTGTGGCCTCCTTGATACCCACAATGCCATCTACCTGGCTTAGGCGAACCACCGTTGAATGTGCCATGTCGGCCACCGTGCGGCCAGGTACGTTGTACAAAATTACTGGCAAGTCAACAGCCTCGGCAACCTTGCGCATGTGCAAGTAAATGCCTTCCTGGGTCGGCTTGTTGTAATAAGGCACGACTTGAAGACTGGCTGCAGCACCCACTTTGCCGGCAAATTCGGTGAGCTCAATGGCCTCAGTGGTTGAATTGCCGCCGGTACCCGCAATAATCGGGATGCGACCAGCTGCCTGCTCAACCGCTACACGAATCAATTCGCCGTGCTCTTCCACGTCCACTGTAGGTGATTCCCCAGTGGTTCCAACCGCTACAATCGAGTCGGTGCCTTGTTCAATATGCCAATCAATGAGCTGACGATAGCTGTCATAGTCCAGCGATCCGTCTTCAAACATCGGCGAAACAATCGCGACAATGCTGCCAGTGATCATTTAGTCCCTTTGAGTGAGTGTTATTGTTCCAGATTGTATCTCAGACCAAGCGCCTGTAATGCCCATGGCCCGTTGAATCATTGCAGGGCTTGGAACCCTTCTCAATCCCTGTTCAAAACGCAGAACGTTCAACGAAGACATACGCGCCAACAATTCGCCCGGCTGCAGTAAAAACTCTGGACTGCGAGGTGAGCCAAACTGCGCATTTCCTTCCATGAATGTTTCATACACCAAGACTGCATTGACTGACTTCAAGTTGACCAAAAGGTTCTCGAAATGAGGCCGATGCAAATAGTTGGTTACCACAATCAGGTCATATTGCTGCCCAGCCAGCGGCCAGTGATCCTGCTCCAGGTCCATGGCCTCAAAATGCACGTTGACCGGCCATTCCGTGGTCGGTGTGTGCTTGTCTACCGCGTGCACGGAGTAACCCAAACCCGATAGATACAAGGCATGACGCCCGCCCCCACAGGCAAGATCAAGTGCCCTCGAACCTGGTTTGACAAGACCCGAACCTAGCAGGCTTTCAACACACTGGCGAACCCATGGCGAGGGCGCCATGAGCGGATTGGCGTGATCAGCAGCCATGTCAGGAATAATCCAGCCCCATGTGCTTGCGCACATCCTGCATTGTGTCGTTGGCCATCGCACGCGCACGTTCACAGCCTTCGCTGATGATTTTTCGCACCAATGTCGGGTTGTCGGTGTACATTGCTGCCCGTTCGCGCATGGGCGTCAACTCGTCGGTAACTGCCTGAATAATGGGCTCTTTGCATTGAATACAGCCAATGCCTGCCGATTTGCAACCTTCCTGCACCCACTGCTTGGTGCTGGCGTCTGAATACACCTCGTGCAATTGCCAAACAGGGCATTTGGCGGGATCACCCGGGTCGGTGCGGCGCACGCGGGCCGGGTCCGTTGGCATTTTGCGTACTTTCTGGGAAATGTTCTCGGGTGTTTCCCGCAAGGCCAGGGTGTTTTGGTAGCTCTTGGACATTTTCATGCCATCCAACCCTGGCATCTTGCTGGCCTCGGTCAGCAAGGCTTTGGGTTCCAGCAAAATCGGCTTTCGGCCAATTTCAACACCTTTCGCATCCAGCAGTTTTTCCTTGCTGTAAAAATGATTGAAGCGCCGCGCAATTTCGCGGGTCAGCTCAATGTGCGGCACCTGGTCTTCACCCACTGGGACTTGTGTGGCGCGGTAAATCAGAATGTCAGCGGACTGCAACAAGGGGTAGCCCAAAAAACCATAGGTGGCCAGATCTTTATCACTGAGTTTTTCTTGCTGGTCTTTGTAGGTGGGCACGCGCTCAAGCCAGCTCAAAGGCGTATTCATCGACAACAGCAAATGCAGTTCAGCATGCTCAGGCACCTTGGACTGAACAAACAATGTGGCCTTCTCGGGGTCAACGCCAGCAGCCAGCCAGTCAATCACCATGTCCCACACATTTTCCTTGATGACTTCCGGGGTTTCATAATGCGTGGTCAGCGCATGCCAATCGGCCACAAAAAACAGGCAGGGAAACTCGTTCTGAAGTTTCACCCAGTTTTTCAACACACCATGGTAATGGCCAAGGTGCAACAAACCGGTTGGGCGCATGCCCGACAATACGCGTTCAGGAAACATGGTGACTTAAAAATTAAACAAAAGGGTTAACACACTCAACCCGGCGCTAACAATGGGCTGGATGAACATGGGCAAAATACCCAGCATCAAGAGTGCAATGAGCACGATCATGCCATAGGGCTCGGTACGGCTGAAACTGTAGGCTGCAGAACTGGGCAGGAAGCTGAACAGAATTCGGCCCCCATCCAGCGGCAGGATTGGCAGAAGGTTCAAAGCAGCCAAGACCAGGTTCACTACGATTCCGGCCTTGGCCATTTCGGCAAAAAAGGGCTCGTTCAGCCCGGTGACAAACTGCAGTTTCAGGCTAAGTGCCCATATCAGGGCCATCACAAAATTCGCGCCGGGCCCAGCGAAAGCCACAAAACGAATGTCTTTTTTCGGATTGCGCAAATTGCCAAAATTCACCGGAACAGGTTTGGCCCAGCCAAACAGAAAGGCACCAATGCCCATCAAGCTTGAGGACACCAGAATTGCAATCGGCACCAGAATGGTTCCCACCAGGTCGATGTGCTTGATTGGGTTCAAGGTAATGCGACCCGCATACATGGCAGTGTTGTCGCCATACATTCGCGCCACGTAACCATGTGCCGCCTCATGTAGCGTAATGGCAAAAAGCACGGGCAATGCGTACACCGCAATGGTTTGAATAATGCCTGCGTCCATCACAGCTCTTCCTGTTCTTCAACATTCACGGGTTCCAAAGGACCTGTCAGTGGTCCAGCCCCAATTCGCACCACCACGGGTTCTTCACTGGTCCAATCAATCACGGTGGTCGGAAATGCGCCGCAGTACTCTCCGTCGTCCACAATTAAATCCACATCGTTACCCACGGCTTCCTGGGCCTCCCAACCGCTACGTGCAGGTTCATCCATACCCGGCAATTGCAGCGTGGTGGCAATCAACGCGCCTTCAATGTGTTCAAGCAAGCCCTGCACTACTGCGTGTGCAGGTACGCGCAAACCAATCGATTTCTTCGAAGGATGCGATACCCGCTTTGGTACTTCTTTTGTAGCCTCGAGAATAAAAGTATACGGCCCGGGAAACACCGACTTCAGCAAGCGGTATTGAACATTGTTCACCTTGGCGTAACTGCCCAGTTCACTCAAATCCTTGCACAGCAAAGCCAAATGCTGCTTCTCTGAAATACCCTTCAACCTGCGCAGGCGTTCAACGGCGTTTTTATCATCCAGGTGGCAAACAAGTGCATAACAACTGTCTGTCGGGATTGCCGCAATTCCACCTGAATTGATCAAGTCGGCAGCCTGTTTGCACAAACGCGATTGTGGGTTTTGAGGATGTACGTTGAATAACTGCGCCAATGGGTATCCTGTTAGCTGAACAACTTGCCCCAATTATCCCAGATTGGCACGCAGCCGTCGGGCAACCGGGGTAATTCACCCAAATTAACCCTGGATTCAGTGGGGCCGTGAAAATCTGATCCGCGCGATGCCTTCAAGCCAGATCGAACAGATTTCCGCGCATAGGTGGCGTATTGGTCGGTGGTGTGGCTGCCCGTGACCACCTCAATTCCAACACCACCCATTTTGACAAACTGCTCAACCAGTTCATCCATCTGCATGGGATTCAAATCGTAACGCCCCGGGTGCGCAATGACAGGCAAGCCGTTTGACTCCAGAATCCAGTCGACCGCCTGCTTCAAGCTGGCCCATTCATGGGGCACGTAACCTGGTTTGCCCGGGGTTAGAAAACGCTCAAACACTTCGCGAATATCAGTACACACCTTACGCTCAACCAAACAACGGGCAAAGTGGGTTCGGCTAATCAGGTTGGGGTTGCCCACATACTTCAAGGCACCTTCATACACATCTTCGATGCCCACCTTTTCGAGTTGCCGCGACATTTCCATGGCTCGTTCGGTTCGCCCGTTGCGCACGCTGGCCAAACCCTTCTCAAGCGGCGAATTCTCGTACTGCACATTCAAACCCACAATGTGCAAGGTTACCGCGGACCAGGTCACCGAAATTTCCACACCAGGTACAAAAATCATGTTGTGTTCAGCTGCTGCTTTTGCTGCTCGCGCCAAACCACCCACCTCATCATGATCGGTCAGGGACCAGATCTGCACTCCGTTGGAAGCGGCGCGTGCCGCGAGCTCTTCCGGGGTCAAAGTGCCATCTGAGGTGGTGGAATGACAATGAAGATCCGCATTGATCAAATGCGGGTCGCTCCAGTCAATTTGTGCTGCTGTACTCATACGCTTGCAATCCACTTATTGGGCGGATTGCTCCAATTCAACTTGCATCAACCAAGCCAACTCTTCTTCAGAAAAACCAGCCTGTGCGCGGGCCTTGAAATTGAAGGGAGAACGGGGCTGTGGGGCGGTGTACTCGCGCAAACAACCCTCGAAGGCTTCAAGAGGCTCACGGTTTTCATTGTTGCACACTTCATTGAACCAGCGATTGCCTATCGCAACATGGCCAATTTCATCGCGCAAAATAATGTCCAAAACCTCGGCACTATCAATGTCACCAGCCGCCGCAAGCTTCTCGCGAATGGCGGGTGACACATCCAACCCGCGCGCCTCCAAAAGCCTCGGCACCAAGGCGAGTCGAGCCAGCAAGCTGCCTTTGGTCTTTTCAGCCATCTGCCAAAGCCCATCATGGGCAGGATAGTCTCCATAACTCAATCCATATGCCCTCATTCTGTCGCACAACAAGTTGTGATGGTAAGCCTCCTCCTTGGCCACTTTCAACCAATCGAGATAAAACTGATCGGGCATGGAGGAAAAACGAACCAGCAGGTCTAGGGCCAAATTGATTGCATTGAACTCAATGTGGGCCAGCGAGTGCAATAGCATGCCCCGCCCCAGCGGCTGATTGACTTTGCGTGTGGGCACGCGTGCCGGGTGTACCAGCTCCGGTTTGTCGGGGCGACCCACACCCGGTGAAAACTCCGCCTCACCGCCAATTGGCAGACCTTCATCAATCGCCAAGACCAGACACACTTTTTCCACGGAGTTTTTACACTCCAATGCCTGCAAGGCGGCCTGTCTCAAAGTTTGTTCCAGTTCACTGCCCATAACCACACTGCACAAGGGTTCGATGCATGTTATTTTAAGGCAAACACACCATGGCAACACCCCGACTCAGGAGACAATCGTGGCCAAGTACAAAATCAATGGCGAAGCCCCCACCGTCCACTCCAGCGCGTATGTGGCTGAAATGGCCAGCATCATCGGCAAAGTGCAACTTGATGAGAACTCGTCGGTCTGGGATTTCGCAGCGATCCGAGGTGACAACGAATTAATCCACATCATGGCGGGAAGCAATGTACAGGAAGGCGCTGTGCTGCACACTGACATTGGTTATCCCATGGTGGTTGGAAAAAACGTGACAGTTGGACATCAGGCGTGTTTGCACGGCTGCACTATCGGTGAAGGCAGTTTGATCGGAATTCGTTCAGTGGTACTGAACGGCGCAAAGATCGGAAAAAACTGTATCATCGGCGCCGGCGCCTTGATCACAGAAGGCAAGGAAATTCCCGACCGTTCGCTGGTGGTCGGCTCGCCCGGAAAAGTGATTCGAACCCTGAACGACGATGAAGTGGCCCGCCTGATAGGTGCTGCCTTCTACGTGCAAAAAGCCAAGCTGTTCAAAGAAACACTTGAACGAATTGACGATTAAATCTTGCCCTTATTTTGTATCCATGACCGACACACTACGAACACTGATCTTTGATCAATCCAGTTGCCGAGCGCACTTGGTTCATCTTTCCAAAGCCTGGCAACAAGTGGTCAACAACAATGATTATCCGAAGCCGGTTCAGCGAGTATTGGGTGAACTGGTTGCGGCCAGCGCCATGCTTTCAGCGTCGCTGAAGTTCGAAGGATCGCTGATTATTCAGATCCAGGGCGACGGACCCATTCGTTTGCTGGTGGCAGAGTGCAATAGTCGCCTGGGTTTGCGTGCCACTGTCAAATTGCTTGAAGGCACCGACATCCCCGAGGATGCGTGCTTTAAAGATTTGGTCAATGCGACTGGCAAAGGCATATGCGCAATCACTCTCGACCCCCGTAACCGTCTACCGGGTCAAGCCCCCTATCAAGGCATTGTGCCGCTTTCAGGTACCTCCGTTGCCGATTCGCTTGAAGCGTACATGCACAGCAGCGAACAATTGGAAACCCGCCTAATTCTCAATTCAAACTCCACCACTGCTGCAGGCGTCATGCTTCAACAAATGCCACAGCATGGCGGTGTTGTTTCAAACAAAGAGTTTGACGCCGACGGCTGGGACCGACTGAAAGCCTTGATCAATACGCTGCAGGCTGAGGAGCATTTGACTACCGACACCGATGAATTGGCCAAACGTCTATTCTGGGAGGAGGACCCGGATGGACTGGCAGAACGCCAAGCGCACTTTGAATGCTCCTGTTCACGCGAAAAGGTGGGGAAAATGCTGGTGACCTTGGGACAGGCCGAATTGAACGAAGCCCTGTCAGAAAACCCTACGGTCGAAATTCAGTGCGACTTCTGCAACGCCAATTACTCCTTCACACGAGCTGATTGCGAGGCATTGTTTACCGAGACCTCTCATGAGGACGCCTCACAAAACCCCCAGCCACCCACCTTGCATTAATTTGAGGTTTCTGCAGCTGCACCAGGTTGTGTGGCTGCGGGTTGACCGCGCGGCTCAATCAACTGAATAAACACTTCATCTTTCTTGATCATGCCGAAATCATTTCGGGCACGTTCCTCAATGGCCTCAACCCCTTCACTTAAACTGCGTACATCGCCCTCAAGTTGTTGATTGCGCAAACGCAACGCCTCATTGACTTGCTTTTGCTGTTCAAGCTGATCTTCGAGGTCGCTGACGCGCAACATCCCGCCTTTGCCAAACCACAGTGGGTATTGAAGCAAAATCAGCAGGGCAAAAAGGACAAGTGAAATCAGCCTGGGGTTCATATACAAGAAGGCCCCGCACTGCGGGGCCACCTTCGATTAATATCGATTAATCCAGGTTATAGAAGGCTGAACGGCCCGGGTAGTAGGCAATGTCACCCAAATCCTCTTCGATGCGCAACAGCTGGTTGTATTTGGCGATCCGATCGGAACGGCTCATCGAACCAGTCTTGATCTGCATGGCATTGGTACCCACCGCGATGTCAGCAATGGTGCTGTCTTCGGTTTCGCCAGAGCGATGAGAAATAACCGCTGTGTAGCGAGCACGCTTGGCCATCTCAATGGCAGCAAAGGTTTCAGTCAAAGTACCGATTTGATTGATCTTGATCAAAATGGAGTTGGCGATTTTCTTTTCGATGCCTTCGGCCAAAATCTTGGTGTTGGTTACGAACAGGTCATCACCCACCAACTGCACCTTGCGGCCCATGGTTTTTGACAAATAAGCCCAACCGTCCCAATCGTCTTCGGCCATGCCGTCTTCGATCGAAATGATTGGATATTTGTTGCACCAACTTTCCAGCAAATGCGCAAATTCTTGTGAACTCAGTTCCATGCCCTCGCCGGCCAGCTTGTACTTGCCGCCCTTGTAAAACTCGGAGGCTGCACAATCCAGACCCAAGGCTACTTGCGTGCCTGGCTCGAAACCGGCTGTTTCAATCGCCTGAATAATCATCTGAATGGCCGCTTCATGGTTAGCCACTGAAGGCGCGAAACCGCCCTCATCGCCAACGGCTGTCGACATGCCTTTGTCATGGATAATCTTCTTCAGTGCATGGAACACTTCTGCGCCATAGCGAATTGCTTCACGGAAGGATGGGGCACCCACTGGCAGGATCATGAACTCCTGCAAGTCAAGATTGTTGTTGGCGTGCGCACCACCATTAATAACGTTCATCATGGGCACTGGCAGGCTCATGCCACCCATACCACCGAAGTAACGGTACAGGGGCAAACCAGTTTCTTCAGCTGCCGCTCTGGCCACTGCCATGGAAACCGCCAAAGTAGCGTTGGCGCCCAAACGGCTCTTGTTGTCTGTACCGTCCAGGTCAATCAGGTTTTGATCCAGAAACACCTGCTCTTGCGCATCCAGACCCAAAATGGCTTCGGAAATCTCGGTGTTGATGTTTTCAACCGCGCGCAACACGCCTTTGCCCAAATAACGAGACTTGTCACCGTCGCGCAATTCCACAGCTTCGCGAGTACCAGTAGAAGCGCCGGAGGGCACGGCCGCCCGGCCCATTGCGCCACTTTCCAGCAACACGTCACATTCAACGGTGGGATTGCCGCGAGAATCAATAACCTCACGACCAATCACATCAACAATTGCGCTCATAGTTTCCTCTTGGATGGATTAAATTCTGTTTTGAACACTCGACCTGTTTTATTTCATCAAGTCTGTTTCGGCCAATGGACCAGACTTCACCAAACGGTCCAGTTCTTGCAAAGTGGATAGCAAGGCTTTCATGCGGGGCAAAGGCCAGGCGTTGGGGCCATCTGACATCGCTTTTGAAGGGTCAGGATGGCTTTCCATAAACAGACCCGCCACGCCCACCGCAACAGCAGCACGCGCCAGCACAGGCACAAATTCACGCTGACCACCACTGGCTGTGCCCTGCCCGCCCGGCAACTGTACGCTGTGCGTCGCATCAAACACGACCGGACAACCTGTGTTGCGCATGATGGCCAGACTGCGCATGTCGGAGACCAGATTGTTGTAACCGAAACTTACACCCCGCTCACACACCATGATGTTCTTGCCATCACCGCCGGCTTCAATAGCGGCAGTTCGGGCCTTGTCAACCACGTTGACCATGTCGCCGGGCGCCAAAAACTGGCCTTTCTTGATGTTCACTGGCTTGCCACAAGTGGCCACAGCCTCAATGAAATCGGTTTGACGACACAAAAACGCAGGGGTTTGCAATACATCCACCACACTCGCCACAGCAGCAATCTCTTCAATTGCATGGACGTCTGTCAATACATTGACATTCAGCGATTTCTTGACATTGGCCAGAATATCAAGCCCTTTGTCCATACCCAAACCACGAAAGCTTTTGCCTGAGCTACGGTTAGCCTTGTCATATGAGCTTTTGTAAATAAAAGGTACACCCAGTGACTCGCAGATTTCCTTGAGCTGGCCAGCCGTGTCCATGGCCATTTGTTCACTTTCAATCACGCATGGGCCAGCGATCAGGAAAAAAGGTTTATCCAAACCCACTTCAAAATTGCATAGTTTCATGAGGTGTCCTCCTGTTGGGTTCAGCTTATAACGCTTTGGCCAATTTGTGGGCCAAAGCCGCCCTGACATAGGCCAAAAACAAGGGATGACTGTCACGTGGGGTGCTGGTGAACTCAGGGTGAAACTGAACGCCAAAGAACCACGGGTGATCCGGCAACTCCATGATTTCCGGTAAATCCTCAGTTGGAGTACGGGCGGAAATTCGCAGCCCCGCCTCTTCAAGCTGAGGTACATAGTTGTTGTTCACCTCATAACGATGACGGTGACGCTCATTTACTTCGGGGCCATAAATGGATTCAGCCAAAGTACCAGGCTTGATTGGACAACGCTGTGAACCCAGGCGCATGGTGCCGCCCAAATCGCTCTGGTCGGTTCTCAGCTCAACTTTGCCTGTGCTGTCTTTCCATTCAGTAATCAAAGCCACGACCGGCGTATCGGCGAGACTGTCGAACTCAGTCGAGTTGGCCCTGGGCAAACCCGCGCAATGCCTTGCAAATTCGATCACGGCCAGTTGCATACCCAAACAGATACCCAAATAAGGCACCTTGTTTTCTCGGGCATATTGAATCGCCTTGATTTTGCCTTCCGTGCCGCGCTTGCCAAAACCACCGGGCACTAAAATGGCATCCAGCTTCTTCAAACTATCAGTGCCGTTGGCTTCAATTTCCTCGGAGTCGATGTAATTGATGTTCACCTTGGTTCGTGTGTGCAACCCGGCATGATTCAACGCCTCGATCAGGGATTTATACGACTCGGTCAAATCGACGTACTTACCCACCATGCCAATGGTGATGTTTTGCTCGGGATTTTCCTGCGCATATACAATTTCGGCCCACTTCGACAAATCTGCGCGAGGTGCTTCGATGTTCAGCTTTTCCAACACAATGTCATCAAGCTTTTGGGCTTCCAGCATGGCTGGAATCTTGTAGATGGTGTCAGCATCCCAAACCGAAATAACCGCTTCCAGTTGCACATTCGAGAACATGGAAATCTTGGCACGTTCATCATCCGGGATACGGCGATCAGCGCGACAAAGCAATGCATCGGGATAAATACCGATTTCGCGTAGCTTTTGTACGCTGTGCTGGGTAGGCTTGGTTTTTAATTCACCAGCTGACGGGATAAACGGCACCAGTGTGAGGTGTACAAAACAAGCGCTGTTTCGCCCCAAACGCAGGCTCATTTGTCGAACCGCCTCCAGGAAAGGCAATGACTCAATGTCACCCACGGTACCACCGATTTCAACTATGGCCACATCGGTTTCACCACCCCAAGCGGCGCGCGCACCTTTCTCAATGAAAGCCTGGATTTCATTGGTAATGTGGGGAATCACCTGCACGGTTTTGCCAAGATACTCACCACGTCGCTCTTTGCGCAGCACAGACTCATAGATCTGCCCTGTGGTGAAGTTGTTTGACTTCTTCATTTTCGTGGAAATGAAGCGTTCGTAATGACCCAAATCCAGATCGGTTTCAGCGCCGTCTTCAGTGACGAACACCTCGCCGTGCTGGAAGGGGCTCATGGTGCCTGGGTCCACGTTGATGTAGGGATCCAGTTTGAGCATGGTGACTTTCAGACCGCGACTTTCAAGGATCGCGGCCAAGGATGCTGCGGCAATACCTTTGCCAAGGGACGAGACAACCCCGCCAGTAACGAATACATATTTGGTCATAGTGCCAGGCGGCGCTCTGTTCGGCGCTCAGTAGGGCGCACAATTGGGCAAATCGTGCGCTGTTTGAAAGCAGAATTATAACCTGAGCGCGCTTGGTCCATGCCAGTGATCTTAACTAAACTTCAGTTCGCACCCTGTTTTTTCTTGGAGTTCTTCTCTAGACACGCCGGGAGCAAGTTCAAGCACTTGGAGACCTTGGGGGCCGACATCCATCACCGCCAAGTCAGTAATAATGCGGTTGACCACGCCTTTACCCGTCAAAGGCAGCGTGCATTCGGGCAAAATTTTCAGGTCGGTGGTGCCGTCCTTTTTTCGAGCCACATGCTCCATCAGCACAACAACGCGGGACACCCCGGCCACCAGATCCATGGCACCGCCCATGCCCTTCACCAACTTGCCGGGAATCATCCAGTTGGCCAAATCACCCTTCTCGCTAACTTGCATGGCTCCCAAGATGGCCAAATTAATATGCCCGCCACGAATCATTGCGAAAGATTCCGAGCTGGAAAAAAATGCTGATCCATCCAGAGTGGTCACCGTTTGTTTGCCTGCATTGATCAAGTCTGCATCGACTTGCGCCTCGGTCGGAAAGGGTCCGATTCCCAACAATCCGTTCTCACTTTGCAGCATCACATCCATGCCCTCTGGAATGTGATTGCTGACCAAGGTAGGCAATCCAATGCCCAAATTCACATAAAAACCATCCTGCAATTCACGCGCTGCGCGTGCTGCCATTTCATCGTGATTCCACGCCATTTGTTGTTCTCCTTATTGTGCCGGGGTCGCCAGAGTACGTTTCTCAATCCGCTTTTCAGGATTGGCGTTCAAAACCACGCGCTGTACATAAATCCCTGGGGTGTGAATAAAATTGGGATCAAGCGCCCCAACCTCGACAATTTCCTCAACCTCGGCGATTGTAAATTTCGAAGCCGCTGCACATTCGGGATTGAAATTGCGCGCGGTAAGGCGATAAATAAGGTTGCCCGAAGTGTCTGCCTTCCACGCCTTGACCAATGAAATATCCGCCTTCAGACTGTGTTCCAACACATAGTTTTCACCATTGATCACCCGGGTTTCCTTACCCTCGGCAATCACTGTTCCAAAGCCAGTTTTGGTAAAAAATGCGGGGATACCAGCCCCACCAGCGCGAAGTTTCTCCGCCAAAGTACCTTGCGGCGTGAATTCCAGTTCCAGTTCACCACTGAGATATTGCCGCTCAAATTCCTTGTTCTCGCCCACATAGGACGAAATCATTTTGCGAACCTGACGAGTTTCCAGCAATCGACCCAAACCGAATCCATCAACGCCTGCATTGTTCGAGATCACCGTCAGATCTTTTGCGCCAGATGCTCGCACGGCTTCGATCAGCGCCTCCGGAATACCGCACAACCCAAATCCGCCCACGGCCAGCGTCATTCCATCTTTGATCTTGTCGGCCAATGCCTCTGCTGCGCTGGCCGATACCTTGTTCATCCCCATGTCCTGATTCCCTTTACTTTGAATTTGTGCCCATAGTTTAACTTCTCGACACCCACAATTTTATTGCTGCATCGCACAAAAGCAAGTTTCTCAGACTAGAGATCAAAGTCAACTATTTTTTCCCGATATGCAATAAGCTTTCGGCTTAAAATCAAAGCTGCACCTCGCTGTAGCACCCGCGACAAACTTTAAGGAGACGCACCCAATGTCGGCTGTAGAAAGAGACATGATGGAATACGACGTAGTGGTAGTTGGCGGAGGCCCCGCTGGCCTGTCCACAGCCATTCGCCTAAAACAAGTGGCTGCAGAAAAAGGCCAGGAAATCAATGTGTGCGTATTGGAAAAAGGCTCGGAAGTGGGCGCACACATTTTGTCAGGCGCGGTCATGGATCCACGCGCAATTACCGAATTGTTTCCCGACTGGAAAGAACGCGGTGCGCCACTGAACACCGAAGTCACCGAGGACCAGTTTTTGTTTCTCACCGAAACCTCCGCCAAAAAAGTGCCCAACGCGCTGCTGCCTGAATGTTTTCAAAATCACGGCAACTATGTGATTAGTTTGGCCAACGTCGTACGCTGGCTTGGAGAACAGGCCGAGGCGTTGGGCGTTGAAGTATTCCCTGGCTTTGCTGGCGCAGAAATTCTGTATGACGACAAAGGTGCCGTGAAAGGTGTTCAAACAGGCGACATGGGTATCGGCAAAGATGGTGAACACACCCACGCTTATCAGCCTGGCATGGAACTGCATGCCAAATACACCGTGTTCGCTGAAGGTGTTCGCGGCCATTTGGGTAAGCGTGTGATCGAGAAGTTCAATTTGAACGACGGCCGTGACCCTCAAGTCTATGGCATTGGCTTGAAAGAACTCTGGGAAATCGACCCTGCCAAACACAAACCGGGTTTGGTGATTCATTCTGGCGGTTGGCCTCTGGACTCCAGCACCTACGGTGGTTCTTTCCTGTACCACCTTGAAAACAATCAGGTGGCTGTGGGTTTTGTCGTAGGCCTGGCCTATGAAAACCCATACCTTTCACCGTTCGAAGAATTCCAACGTTACAAAACACACCCTGAAATTCGCAAGTATTTCGAAGGTGGCAAGCGTATTTCCTACGGCGCGCGCGCAATCGCTGCGGGCGGACTGATGAGTTTGCCCAAGTTGGTGTTCCCTGGCGGCGCCTTGGTGGGCTGTGATGCCGGCTTCTTGAATGCATCACGAATCAAAGGCTCACACGCGGCCATCAAGAGCGGCATGCTGTGCGCCGATGCGATTGCTGACGCACTGGCCCAGGACCGTGCTGGCGACGAGCTGGAAGCCTATCCAAAGGCATTCCACGACTCTTGGCTGTTCGACGAACTATACCGCGCCCGTAACTTCAAGCAATGGATGAGCAAAGGCCTGTATACCGGCACCATGATGGTGGGTATCGAACAAAAACTGTTCAAGGGCAAGGTACCTTGGACTCTGCACCACAAGCATGCGGATCATGAGTGCCTTCGTCCCGCCTCGGAGTTCCAGCCGATCAACTACCCGAAACCTGATGGGAAAATCACGTTTGATCGCTTGAGTTCGGTGTTTATCTCCAACACCAACCACGAGGAAAATCAGCCCGCACACCTCACGTTGAAGAATGCGGATGTGCCGGTCGCAACAAACCTGACTACCTACGCAGGGCCGGAGCAGCGCTACTGCCCTGCCGGTGTGTATGAGTATGTGAAAAAAGAAGATGGCAAAGATCAGCTGCAGATCAACGCTCAAAACTGCGTGCATTGCAAAACCTGCGACATCAAGGATCCCACACAAAACATTGTGTGGGTGACACCAGAGGGTGGCGGCGGCCCCAACTACCCCAATATGTAACTGAGCTGCAAAAACGCCGACCCTCAAGTCGGCGTTTTTGTTTGGGAAACAGCAATCAAGACGCGAGCTCGTCAGTCGTTTCGTTCAGAAGTTTGAAATTTTCATTTGCGTCAATCTCAAAGGTATATTCTCCTTTGAGCAAATCAGTCACGTAAGCGAACCTGCCATTGACTGTTACGCCGTCCAACGTCAATTCGTAATAGCAAGCCGCGGGCTGCCCACACCCTAGTTCAAACAGTCTGCGACTGGTTTTCTCGTTGATCCAGTCGACCGAATACTTTTGATCAGCAATGTAAACGGTGATTGGCTTCCATTGCGTTTCACAGAAATTTTCGATCACCTGAGCCCCTGTCGACTTGTAGACCAATTCACAATCCGTCTTGGTGCGTATTCTGGTCGAAAGACACCACTGATTCTGGCGGAAAGGCTCCGCACATTC